>SXGQ01881975.1_pt1 | contig 16896 bp, 13 predicted proteins | sample 3178371 | NCBI WGS metagenome assembly SXGQ01 (sample SAMN11356859, study PRJNA531348) | freshwater metagenome | isolation source: freshwater sample F1-20 | place: China: Fuxian Lake, Yuxi | collected 2017-12-25
GACGGGGTTGGCTACTTTGATTTTGACGGACATACGGGTGTTGAATTACCAAATAATAAGAGAAGCCGCAAAGGTATCATTTTTTACCGCAAGCGTTTAGCCCAGGGATACATCGAGGATCATCATCACCAGAAAGCCGGCGATGAATCCGAGCACCGAACGGTCGGTGTATTTGTCCCGCTGCGTTTCCGGGATCACTTCCTCCACTACCACAAAGATCATGGCTCCCGCCGCGAAGGCCAACGCAAAGGGTAGCAGGGGTTCGATGTAAATAACGGCGAAGGCGCCGATGACCCCGGCGACCGGTTCTACGATGGCGGAAAGCTGTCCGTACCAAAAACTGCGCAGGCGGCTGACCCCTTGACGACGCAGCGGCATGGATACGGCGATGCCTTCCGGAAAATTTTGAATGGCGATGCCGATGGCCAGGGTGATGGCACTGGCGTAGCTCGCATGCTCGATGCCCAGGTACGCGGCACCGAACAGGACGCCTACGGCCAGTCCCTCCGGAATATTATGCAGGGTGATGGCCAGGATCAGTAGTGTGGTGCGGTGTAAATTGCTGCTGACACCTTCTTTTTCCTCGATCCCGAAATTCAGGTGCAAGTGAGGCATGAAGCGGTCCAGAAAAAAGATGAACAGGGATCCGCAGCCAAAACCCACGGCGGCCGGCATCCAGCTCCACCCCGGATACAAACGCTCCGAGATCTCGATCGAGGGGGCGAGGAGGGACCAAAAGCTGGCCGCGATCATGACGCCCCCGGTGAATCCCAGCATGGGATCGAGCACGGAACGGTGCAGGGTCTTAAAAAAGAAAACCATGGAAGCGCCCAGGGCCGTCACGAACCACGTGAATGTGGTGGCCAGCAAGGCTGACCAAAGCGGACCGATCTGTTGACTGAATTCGAGGATTTTATCCATGATGATGCAAAAATACGCCGTAGTCACTGGTTGCCGGCTAGCTTTATTTTCGAGTTCAGGAAGATAGTCGTGCGCGATCTTATTCAGAGGTTGTTCACAACGGTCAGTGCTCGACGGGTGGCGGATTTGGGATAAACCTCCTATCTTGCGACTTCGTGTAAAATAAACACATTATGGCGTTTCATGATTTTGCTGTGCCCTATGAGATCGATGCCCGCTACGCGCAGCGGGTCGCTTATTTTTCGATGGAGTTTGCGATTCATCAGCCGCTCAAGATCTATAGTGGCGGACTCGGATTTCTGGCCGGTTCGCATCTGCGCAGCGCGCATGAGTTAAAACAAAACCTGATCGGGATCGGGATCCTGTGGAAGTACGGGTATTACGACCAGGAGCGTAACCAGGACCAAACCCTGAACGTGGCCTGGAACGAGAAGCAGTATAGTTTCTTGGAGGATACCGGGATCAAATTTCAGATTACCATACACGAGCATCCGGTTTGGGTGAAAGCGCTGTACCTGAATCCCGAAACCTTCAAGTCGGCTCCGTTGTTCCTCTTGTCGACCGACCTTCCCGAAAATGATTACGTTTCTCAGACCATCACCCATCGGCTCTACGATGCCAACGTTGCCACCAAGGTGGCCCAATTCATTTTATTGGGTGTGGGTGGGGCCAAGCTGGTCGACCTGCTGAATTTTCAACCGGATCGATATCACTTGAATGAGGCGCATGGTCTGTCCGCCGCCTTCTATCTCTACCAAAAATACAACCGTCAATTGTCTGAGGTGACCCAGCGATTGGTCTTCACCACGCACACACCGGAAGAGGCCGGCAACGAGAAGCACGATATCTACCTGTGTCACAAAATGAGTTATTTCTGCGGACTGACCATCGAAGAGGTCAAGCAACTCTATCAGCACGACAGCGATGATTTCAATCACTCCCTGGCAGCTCTGCGGTTCGCCCGGCTGGCCAACGGCGTTTCCCGTTTGCACGGCGAAGTTTCTAGAGCCATGTGGAGTAAGTATTCGAACATCTGCCGGATCGTCTCCATCACCAATGCCCAGAATTGGCGGTATTGGGCCGATAAGCAATTGTATCGTTTTATGGAGGCAGGCGACCATTACGGAATGGACGACCGAAAGAAGTACCTCAAGAAGCGGGCCTTTGAGATCGTGGCCGATCAGACCGGAAAGATCTTTAATCCCGATGTCTTTACCATCGTGTGGGCCCGTCGGTTCGCCGGATATAAGCGGGCGGGATTGCTGACGCGCGACGAAAAACGATTCGCTCAGTTATTGGGCAACTCCAAATACCCGGTACAGATCATTTGGGCCGGAAAGCCCTATCCCGTCGATCATCCGGCTATCAGTGAGTTCAATGAATTGGTGCACATCAGCCGTCAGCACCGCAACATGGCGGTGTTGATCGGATATGAACTGACGCTCTCTAAGCGAATGAAGCAGGCTGCCGATTGTTGGCTGAACAATCCACGGGTACCCCGCGAAGCGTCGGGTACCAGCGGCATGACCGCCTGCATGAACGGCGCCGTGAATGTGTCGACCGACGATGGATGGATCCCGGAATTCATCAACCACGGGAACAATGGTTTTGTGGTTCCCAAGGCCGATTACGACAACATGCACGTGCACGAGCAGGATGAATACGATCTCGACAAACTTTACAATATCTTGGAAAACCAGGTCTTGCCCCTATACTACGAGAACTTTGGGGTGTGGCGTGAGATCATCAAGAATGGCATGCGGGATGTTCGCTATCAATTTGAAAGCAACCGAATGGCGCACGAGTATTACGACCTGCTGTACAAATAAGCATCCTCTTCAACTCCACTGCTCGTAGGGGAGTGTGGCGTCAAAATAGCCGGCCAGTTTTTCCAGGATCCGCTCTACGAGTGCATCGGGGCAAGAGGCTCCGCTGGTGATCAGTATGCGAATGGGGCGGTTTGCCGGTAGAAAGTTTTCAGTGCGTTTTTCTGTGCCGGCCAGAAAGTCGAAGTGATGAATGCAGTGTCGACTCTCGATGCGGTCGGGCCCATCGATGTAATAGGTCGGTAGTTTTTCCGTACAAAGTTCAAAGAGGTGCGAGGTGTTGGAGGAGTTATAACCACCCACGACCAAGGCCAGGTCGGCCGGGGTTTCCAGCATCCCGATCACGGCCGATTGATTGTCGCTGGTGGCATAACACAAGGTATCTCTTGTATCGGCCACGGCTTCCGGATCGGGATATTGCTGCCGCACTTCCTCTTTCAGGTAGTCGGCGATCCCTTGTGTATCGGAGGCCAGCATGGTGGTTTGGTTCACGACTCCGATCCGTTTCAGGTCGCGTTCGATCTGAAATCCCGATGAGAACTGTTGTGCGAATTCTTTTTCGAATTCCGATTGGGTGGCTTCTTTGCGGATGTAGCGGGCCAGTCGCTCCGCTTGCTGGCGGTCTTTGATGACCACGGCCGGACCATGCGCCGCCGCATGCGAGAACGTAGCTCTTGTTTCCTCGTGAGCGGGTTTGCCGTGAATGACGATGGTGTATTGTTTTTGGGCGATGGATTCGCTTCGGTTCCAAACTTTTTCTACGAAGGGACAGGTGGTGTTGTAAGACTCCAGCTGAATGCCGATCGCGCGCAGTCGCTGTTCGATCTCGAGGGTGGTGCCAAAGGCCGGGATCAGCACGATGTCGTCCGATCGGAGCTCCTCAAACGGAATGAGTTGTTTGCCTTTGGTGTCTTGGAGAAACTGTATGCCGCGAGCGGTCAGGTCGGCATTGACCAGCGGATTGTGGATCATTTCACTCAGCAGGAAGATGCGCTTATCGGGGTGCTGGTCCAACGTACGAAAGGCGATCTCGATGGCATTCTCGACGCCGTAACAGAACCCAAAATGACGGGCGAGGTAGATCTGCAGGGGACCTAAGTCCAACACCGTTGGGACGAAATCTTTTTTGAGTTTATCGGCGGCCTTGCGACGCTGTTTGATGGCGCTGATCAGGGGACTCCGATAAAAGGGGGGCACTTCGAAATGGCGCATGGAACAAAGATACGAGGTCGCCACGCGGCATTTTAGTACTTTGCAGCAAACATATCTATGCGTATCCTAACCGGATTTTTTTGTCTGCTGGTCATGGGTTGGTCGTGTAGTCCCACCGGCTCCAAACAAACCGAAAAAAATTACAATATGCCGATGTCATTTCAAACGCCTGCCTGGGCGCGGCAAACCTCCATCTACGAAGTAAATGTGCGGCAATACACCCCGGCCGGTACGTTTCGGGCTTTTATGGCGGAGTTGCCTCGTTTGCGGGCATTGGGGGTAGGGACCCTCTGGTTCATGCCCATCACACCCATTGCCGAGAAGAATCGAAAGGGGACGCTGGGCAGTTATTATGCCTGCTCCGATTATACGTCCATTAACCCGGAGTTTGGGACCATGGAGGATTTTAAGGAATTGGTGCAACAAGCCCATTCGATGGGGATGAAGGTGATCATTGACTGGGTGGCCAATCATACGGGGTGGGACCATCGCTGGACCCGCGAGCATCCCGATTATTACCGGCGCGATTCCACCACCGGTGATTTTCAGATCGCTTCCGGCATGGACGACATCATCGAATTGGATTTTTCCAACCCGGCCCTTCGAAAAGCCATGATCGATGCCATGAAATTCTGGGTGACTGAATGTGATATCGATGGGTTTCGGTGCGACCTGGCCTTTTGGGTCGAATTACCCTTCTGGCGCGAGGCGCGGGAACAAGTCGATGCCGTCAAGCCCTTGTTCTGGTTCGGGGAGTACGATGAATTGGACAAGCCTGAATACGCAGAGGTATTCGATGCCAGTTATACCTGGACCTGGATGCACCGGGCCAAGGACTTTTACCAGCAGCATGGAACGGTCGATTCGTTGCGGGTAGTGTTGGATCGGTATGAGGGATTGAACCATGACCGGATGCGATCTTGGTTCACCACCAACCACGATGAAAACAGTTGGAACGGCACGGAGTTTGAGAAATACGGTGACATGGCCCGCTCCTTGGCCGTATTCAGCATCACCTGGCCCGGGGTGCCACTCATCTACTCCGGACAAGAGCTCGGAAACCTGAAACGGATCGAATTCTTTGACAAGGATACCATCCAGCCCGGGCGAGATGCCGAGGCATTTACCCGTTTTTATACCGATTTGTTATCGCTCAAAAAAAATCATCCGGCCTTGCTGGCCGATTCCTCTGCCACCCTAACGCGGCTTCAAACCACGGAACCCAATGCCGTGCTCGCGTATCAGCGTCAACAGGGCGATCGATCGGTGGTGGTGGTACTCAACCTGTCGCCCAAAACCGATCTGCATTTCGAGATCAATGATCCCCGGCTGAAAGGACGTTACCGAAACCTTTTTAGTGGCGCCATGAATGATTTCAACACCGATCGATTCTTCGAGGTACAGGCCTGGGAATATCTGGTCTATGTATCAGAATAAGAAACGCCCCGCCAAGGGCGGAGCGTTTCCACAGTGCGAATGAAGTTGTCGTTTAGATCACTCATCCGACTCGGGTAAGGTAACGGGGTAGCGATAGATACCATTGTAGCCGTCGTAGAAACCTTCCACGCTGATGCTGTAGCTGCGCGATGCGGCCAGGGCCTTGCTGAGGTCTTCCAGGTTTTTCACTTCCATATCATTGACTTGAGTGATCACGAATCCTTCCTGCATCCGGGTTCGGCTGAAGGGTCCGCCGGCCAGGATCTTTTTTACGAGCACGCCACCGTTCACCTGATTGCGTTCGGCCATCTTTGTATCGATGTTGGCCAGCTCTGCCCCGAATAGATTGCCCAGGTTGGATCCGGTCAGGTTATCGTAGGTGCCGGTTTCGGACTTCAGGGTGACGGTGGTGTTCATATCCGAGCCATCGCGCTTGAAGGCGATGTTAACTTTTTCGCCCGCGTTCAGCGAGGCAATGGTTCCCTGCAACTCGCTCCAGGAGCTGATCGGATTTCCATTCACCTTCGTGATGATATCCCCTTTTTTCAATCCCGCCGCGGCCGCTGCTCCGTCTTTTGCAACGGTGCCGATATAGGCCCCGTCGGTCGAGTTGATCTTGGTCTGATCGGCGGCCACACCCAGGTATGGACGCTTTACGTTTCCGAATTTGATCAGGTCGTTCACGATTTTCTTGGCGAGGTTTACCGGAATGGCAAAGGAGTATCCGGCGTAGGTACCGGTGGGTGCATAGATGGCTGAATTGATCCCCACCAGCAAACCGTCGGTGGTGATGAGGGCACCACCGCTATTTCCCTGATTCACGGCGGCATCGGTTTGGATGAAGGATTCGATCGGATTATCGCTTTGTCTGCCATTCACACCGATCGACCGGCCTTTGGCACTCACAATTCCGGCGGTGACGGTGGTTTCCAGCGAGAGCGGATAACCGATGGCCAACACCCATTGTCCCAGTTTGACTTGATCGGAATTGCCGTAAAGCAAGTAGGGGAACCCGGTGCCGTCGATCTTGAGCACCGCGATGTCGCTGCTGGGATCCTTTCCGATTACGCGTGCGGTATACGTTTTTTTGTTGTTCAGGGTGACTTTGATCTCCGCCGCCACACCATTATCTCCATCGGAGATGACGTGGTTGTTCGTAACAATGTAACCATCCTCACTGATCAGCACGCCACTGCCGGAAGCCCGTTGTTCGGGTTTGATCTGCGGGCCAAAAAATCCTTCCCCGAAAAATTGTTCGAACATGTCGTCCAATCCCCCGCGGGACCGAGGCAGTTGGTTCGTAATGCGTTTGGCGGGTGTTTTTGTTTTGATGTGTACCACTGCCTGAACGGCGGTTTGGGAGGCTTTGGTGAAGTCGACGGATGTGCCAATGTTCTGCGCGGCAGTCTCTAAAAATCCGGCGTAGTTCGCGGGTAACTTGGCGGCATCGACACCGTCAAACTGGCGCTCGTTCCGGTCGCCGAAACGATCATAAGTCCAAATAGTGGCCAGCGCCGTGGTGGCACTCAATCCGATTACGACCAACATTTGTTTCCACTTCATATACTTCGATTTAGTTGAATGAGACAGCAAATTACTTTCCGGTAGGCTTGGATGGTTGAATGCTTCGTTAGTTTAACAAATTTTCAACGGGCAGGTTGCAGGGAGAGCAGGAATTTAACAGGATTTACACCGTCGGCATAATCGGTGAGCGACGGGTACTGGGTGGTTCCGAATGGGGTCCCGCCGGTGCGGCGCACCCGACACTGAATCTGATCGGCCTGCTGCTGTAGCCAGGGCTCCACCTCTTCCGGGCGGTCGTAGTATTGGTAATGAACCACTCCGATCGGGGCGTGCAGACCCGGTCGCTCCACAAACAGACAGATGTCGTTGCTCATGTAATATTCCTTGTTCAGGATGCAGATGGCCAGCTGGTATTCATAATTGTTTTTGAACTTGTGTTGGTCGGACAAGAACGCAAATGATTTTCCGGCCTGCAGGAGCGGAAGGAATTCATAACCCCGAGGCACCAGCAGGTGTGTAACGTTACGACAGCCCCTTCCGAAATAGGTGTACATATCCGCACTAAGGCCTTCCAATTCTTCCGGTGTTTCGTTTCCCGTCAGCACCGCGACCGAGGTTCGGTTTTTTCGGATCAAGTGTGGATAGCGGCCAAAATAATATTCAAAATACCGGGCCGTATTGTCGCTACCCGTAGCGATGAAGGCGTCCGATCCGGTCAACCGCTCGGCCAATTGCACGTAAGGGGCCAGGCGGGGCTCCCACCGTGCCAACTGTTGGGCCAGGTGTTCGAAGAGGACGCTGTCTTGACCCGACAGCTTGATTCGAGCGGGATGCCCCACCATCCAGGTGCAAAGCCAATCCTGAAACCCGACCAATGGTAGGTTGCCGGCCATGACCAACCCAACGGTTTGCGGCGCGGAGGGAGTGGGGGGGATGGATTCCGAATCGGCCCAGGCCGTTAATTTTTCAGGATCCAAGAATGACGCACAAAGGTGGTCGACTGCCTGTTGTATAAAAGCTGGGATAAACCAGGGATTGTTATCCTGAGCCCGTTGCCGGGTCCGGAGCCAGTCCGGTTCCTCCGAGCGCATATACGCACCCAATCGGCCCGCCCATTCGATCCGCGCTGTTAGATTCATGTTGAATTACTTAGATTTGTGAGGCAAAATTAGTTAACCCACTTATTACAACTTACCAATCATGGCAATTAAGATCACTGATGAGTGCATTAATTGTGGCGCCTGCGAGCCAGAATGTCCGAACAATGCGATCTACGAGGGAGGAGTTGAATGGGCCATCGCCGATGGCACCTCCGTCAAGGGATCTTTCACGCTGATGGATGGACAGACCGTGGCGGCCACCGATAAGATGGCCCCGATCGCCATCGATACCTATTACATCACGCCGAATAAATGTACCGAGTGTCAGGGATTTCACGAGGAGCCTCAGTGTGCCGCGGTTTGTCCCGTCGATTGTTGCGTGCCCGATGAGCTCTACCGCGAAACCGTGGAGGCGTTGCTGACCAAGAAAGAGAAGTTGCATCTCTGATGAGACCTCGCATTGCGCTGGTGACCGGTGGGTACTCCGGGGAGTCGGTTATTTCCTATCGGACGGCCGACACTATTGCCCAGCACCTCGACCCCAACCGGTATCAGGTGTACCGGATCGATATCCGTCCCGACGGCTGGTGGTATACCAACACCGATGGACAGCACCTGCCCGTTGATAAAAATGATTTTTCCCTCACGGTCAACGGCGTGAAAATCCTCTTCGAGGCCGTTTTTCTCGCCCTCCACGGCACGCCCGGGGAAGATGGCAAACTGCCAGGCTATTTCGATATGTTGGGCATTCCCTACACCTGTTGCCCCGCCGCCACCTCCGCCGTTACCTTCAATAAATGGTACGCCACTTCCATTGCCGGAGCCGCCGGCATACCCGTTGCCCGCTCGTTGTTCTTCGACCATGCGGCCGACCGAAAACAAGCGGCTGCATCCATTCGGTCGAGTCTTACTTTTCCGGTGTTTGTGAAACCAAACAACGGTGGCTCCAGCATCGGCATGTCGAAACTCAATCAACCGGATGATGATGTTGAGTCGGCCCTCGAAAGGGCTTTTCGGGAAGACACACAAGTGCTGGTGGAGGAAATGGTACAGGGACGAGAATTCACCGTTGGCGTTTACCGAAACCGCTCCGGTATTCAGGTGCTTCCGATTACGGAAGTCGTAGCCGACACCCAACAACCTTTTTTTGATTTTGTAGCTAAATACCAAGGGAAATCCACCGAGATCACCCCGGCCGACCTGGCAGAATCGAAAGCCGATAAACTCCGGTCCACAGCCCGAAGGATATACGAGGTCTTCGGTTGTGCCGGCGTGGTGCGCATCGATTTCATCTACCACGCCGAAACGGATCAACCCTTTATGTTGGAAGTAAACACCATACCCGGGCAAAGTAGTGCCAGCATCATTCCGCAACAAGTACGGGCGGCCGGACTTACTCTGCAAGGCTTTTACGCTGAATTGCTCGATCATACGCTCACTCCATCCACTCCTTCTGCAAGCCGATCATGATCTCCTGGTTACTCAAACGACCCCTTTGGATGAACCTGCTGATCGGTTTTGGATTGGCCATCCTCCTGTTTCTGGTTTGGCTCTCTTCCTTAAGCTGGTTCACTAAACATGGTCGGTCGGTGGTCGTACCAAGCGTAGTCGGCATCTCGGTCGACCAGGCCACCTCCCTGCTGGAGAGCCGCGGGTTCGAAGTGGTCATTGAAGATTCCATCTACTCCGATTCCCTGCCCCCGCTTCAAGTGATCCGACAATTGCCGGATTCGGCAGAGTCCGTCAAGGAAGGAAGAACGATTTTTTTGACCATTGCCCGGGTTGTTCCCCCCGAGGTGTCGATGCCGAGTTTACGGGGACAAACCTTTCGCAACGCCGAGATGATCCTGCGCAGCATGGACCTCAAGATCGGTGATACGATCTACCGACGAGATTTTGCTCGCAATGCCGTCATTGATCAACTCTATCAGGGCATACCGATCACACCCGGTAGTCTTATCCGAAAAGGATCCGTCATCGATCTGGTGTTAGGAAATGGGGTTGGCGAGCAGGAGATTCTGGTACCCGATCTATTGGGACTGCGCTATCCCGAAGCACTGACCCTGTTGGAGCAACTCGGGCTTGGCACAGGCGTACTCCTATTATCGCCCCCGCTGACCGATACCCTGGGCGGTTTCATTATCCGACAAGAACCAACCCCTCGCTTGGGCGACTCTGTAACCAATCGGATCCGGACCGGACAGTTGATCGACCTTTGGCTCGGTAACACGCCCCCTGTCAGAGACTCGATTCCGGCCAACCTCAACGATTAATTTCCACCATATGCGAACCATCACCGTTGAATCACTGAAAGAGCGGATTGACAAAGGCGAGAAGATCCGCCTGATCGATTGCCGAGAGCCCAGCGAGTATGAGGAGTTCAATCTCGGCGGACTCCTACTGCCCCTTGGGCAGATCCAAACCATGCAAATCGATGCCATTGAGGATTGGAAAGAGGAAGAGATCATCCTCCATTGCCGGAGCGGTCAGCGCAGCCTGATGGCCGGCTTGTTTTTAGAGTCGGCCGGGTTCAAGGACGTTGTGAACCTGGCTGGCGGCGTGCTGGCCTGGAAAGAGTTGTACGGCAATACGCCGCCGACCCTATAATTCAACTACCACGCCCAGCATGCCATTCACGCCCGCCATCGGAAAATAGAAATTCTCCGTATTCAAACGGCCGCCGTAGAAGTAACTGAATGTATACCCGTTGGGTTCATACAGTACGTTCGTTACATTATTCAATTGCAACGTCAGGCGTATGATTTTTTCTCGCGGTAATTTCCACCGATAATCGATCCAAACATTTTGTACCCAATAGGGGTCCAGTGAGCGTTGAAGTTTGGCGGTATTGTCGAGGTACTGTCGGCTCACGAATTGACTGATCCACTGACATTCCAGTCCCTGGATCGGGGTCCAGCTCAGGATAGCATTGGAAACCCAATCGGGCGATAAGGCCAGGTTCGATCGCCGATAAAATTGTTGGCGCTGTCCGCCGTTGTCATAGTCATCAAGGTACTCCGTGAAATTTTTGACGCGGTTACGGCTGAAGGCCAAGTTGCCGGCCAGTCGGATCGTGGGCTGCAGATTCCAGCTCCCCTCCAACTCGATACCCATTCGATAACTCTGCGGGATGTTTTGTCGGGTATAGGCACCTACATCATTGATGGCACCGGTGAGGATCAGTTGATCCCGATAAGCCATGTGATAGAAGGTTGCGGACCAGCGATAGTTCTTCAACCTTCTGCCGATATTCATCTCCAGGTCCAATAATTTTTCCGGTCGCGGCGGTTGATTCCATCCGGCCTCGAAATCATCTCGGTTGGGTTCTTTTTGGGCATAAGCCAAAGAGGCGAATCCCGACCAGCTTTGATGAGCATAGCTGATGCCTGCTTTGGGATTCACGAACCGATAGATCGGATGAAAACGGATCTGCGGGTTGTTCCGAAATCCATTCAATCGATATTCAACCCATCTCGTCTGCAGGTCGGCCAAGACAGACCATTTCGGTTTCCAGTTCCACTGCCATTTCAAGAATTGATTGGCATCGTTTTTATCGGCCGGCTGATCGTACCAATTTCGGATCGCCGTGAGTCCGTTCGAGGCCCAGATGGATTTTCCGTAATGATCGCCGATGTATCGGGTCAGGGCCCCGCCCCAGGTCCAGGCCGAACGGCCCTGTTTCCATTGGTAGGAAAAGGTGGTGCCAAAGAAATGATTGTCGAGCCATAACTGCCGGATCAGATCGGTGGTAAACGTCGTGTCACTCCCATTCACCGGATAGGGCATCTGATAACGGGCATAATCCTGATCGGCCTTGTATTGCTCATAGTATCCTTTGCCACGGGTATAAAACCAGGCAATGGATAATTGGGCCTTTTTCGCAGTGGTTCGATTGAAAAAAAGTTGCGTATGGCTTTGCCGGTAGTTGTCGGTCTCGTTTTCATAAGGGCTGCCCGGCCTTTCCGTTCCGGCATCATTCACTTTTCGGTTTCCAGCCCGGAGGTCGGCCTCCGATACGCCGTACCAGGCCTGGTAGGTTTTTTCCTTTCCGGCAAAATGGGTGACCCGCAGCGAATAGCGGGGTTGGATAAAGGCGGTCGATACGTAGTAGGAGGAAAGTCGGCTGCTGGCCCGGTCGATGTACCCGTTGCTAGCCAGATTTGAAAGCCGGATATCGGTTGCGAATTTTCCCTGCAATCCGCTTTGATAGAGCAGCGTGTGTTTGCGGGAATCAAACGAACCCAAACTGTTCTGGATACTCAGTCGTTTCTGCGGGATGGTTTCATGTGTACTGATATTGAGGTTGGCTCCAAAGGCCCCGGCTCCGTTGGAGGAAGTACCTACCCCTCGCTGTACCTGTATGCTTTGAGCGGAGGAAGCCAAGTCGGGGAGGTTGACGAAAAAAATACCCTGACTCTCAGCATCGTTGTAGGGAATCCCATTGAGGGTCATGTTTATCCGGGTCGGATCGGTACCCCGAATCCGGATACCGGTATAACCCATGCCGTTTCCGGCATCGGAATGTACCACTACGCCCGGTAAAGTAGATAACAGGAAGGGGAGGTCCTGCCCCAAATTCTTTTTCTCGATATCCACTCGGTTCAGGTTGCTCTTCGCAAATGGCGCCTCATCACCGGCGCGTACCGCTTGTACCTCTACCGGACTCAGCACAAAAAAACTGTCTTTCTTTTCAGCTTGTGCGTTTGTGAAAAAGGGGAGAAGGAGTAATCCCGCAAGCAGGCGATTTCTTTTCATCATCAAAAGATTTATCGCTACCGGGAATGCTATCTGGATTCCGACTCCATCCCTACGCAGGTATTATCCTGTACAGGTTCTACGGGTTTGTTCTCAGCCGTTGCCTTTTCAAGCAACAGCACCCCGGAAGCGTTTGCAAAATTAGATGATCTAAAACACCTCCCCAAGCATTTTGTTCAGAAGGCCCCATTCCTTATCTTTGCATCGCGAAGTAGAGCAGCGGTAGCTCGTTGGGCTCATAACCCAAAGGTCGGGAGTTCGATCCTCCCCTTCGCAACAAGATCCGCCCCCGGGCGGATTTTTTCTTCCAACGATACGCCCATGCGATCCGGATTCATCAATTTTTTTGGCAGACCCAACGCGGGTAAAAGTACCCTGCTGAATTTTCTGTTGGGGGAGAAACTCGCCATCGTGTCGCCCAAGGTACAAACGACCCGTCACCGCATCAAGGGGATCCTCACGACAGCGGACTACCAACTGGTATTCTCTGACACCCCGGGGATCATCGATCCCAAATATTCCCTTCATAAACGTATGATGGAGGCCGTACGAACCGCCTTGGAAGATGCCGATCTGGCACTGTTATTGGTGGATGTTGCCTCTGATCTGTCCGAATCCGATTCGATCTTTTCCCAGCTGAAGCTTACTGCTCCGGCCTGGGTGTTGGTCACCCAATCGGATAAGGTGAAAGCAGCCGATGTCGAAAAAGCCATTCAGTTCTTTCAGGGAAAGTCCTACGCCCAAAAAGTGCTCTCCGTTTCCGCCCAGCGCAAGTCCGATAAGGATGTCTTACTCCGGGAAATAGCTGCAGCGCTTCCGGAGGGACCATTATACTTTCCCGCCGATGAGATCAGTGACGCCCAAACTCGTTTCTTTGCATCCGAACTGATCCGGGAAAAGATTTTTGAATTGACCAGTGAGGAGATCCCTTACCATACCACCGTGATGGTGCGGGAGTTCCAGGAAAAAACCACGCTCACCAAGATCGTGGCCGACATCATCGTCCACCGCGAAAGCCAAAAGGCGATCCTCCTGGGCGAAAGAGGTGCCATGATCAAAAAATTGGGAACCGCGGCCCGGGAATCTATCGAGGAGTTCATCGCAAGGAAGGTATTTCTGGAATTGTTCGTGAAGGTCAGGCCCAAATGGCGAGAGAGTGAGTTGTTTTTGGATGAGTACGGGTACTAGACAGTTTGGGAGTTTGAGAAGTTTAAGAAGTTTGAATAGTTAAAAAGTTATGTCGTATACAGTTGCAATCGTTGGGAGACCGAATGTGGGGAAGAGTACCCTGTTCAATCGTTTATTGGAGCAGCGCAAGGCGATTGTGGATGACGTGAGCGGTGTGACGCGCGACCGACAGTATGGCGTAGCCGACTGGAACGGAAAGTCCTTTAACGTGATCGATACGGGCGGTTTCGTACATGGCAGTGAGGATGTCTTTGAAAAGGAGATCGCCAAACAAGTGTTGATCGCCGTGGAAGAATCCCATGCCATTCTCTTTGTGGTCGATGCCACTACCGGACTCACCGAACTCGACGATGCCATGGCCCGGGTGTTGCGCAAAAGCCCGAAGCCCGTTTTGCTCACCGTCAATAAAGTAGACGACAACCAACGCTTACTCGAGGCCTCCGAATTCTATAGCCTGGGATTCGACCAGATCTTTTTCATTGCCTCGGCCAGCGGCAGTGGGACCGGCGAGTTGTTAGATGCCGTTACCGAAGCGATTCCAGAAGCCAACGAAGAACAAATACAAGCGGAATCCGATCTGCCTCGCTTTGCGATCATCGGACAACCCAACACCGGTAAATCCTCCCTGCTCAACGCCCTGATCGGGCAAGAGCGCACCATCGTCAGCGATGTCGCCGGCACCACCCGCGATACCATCCATACCCACTATAAGCTCTTTCAAAAAGAATTCATTCTCATCGACACGGCCGGGATCCGTCGGAAAGCCAAGGTGCACGAAGACCTGGAGTTCTATTCCGTCATTCGCGCCATCAAGGCCGTGGATGAGGCCGATGTTTGTTTGCTGATGCTCGATGCCGAAAAAGGCTTGGCGGCACAGGATCTCAATATTTTCAGCTTGGCGGCCCGCAAGGGGAAGGGAGTGGTGGTGCTAGTGAATAAATGGGACCTGGTAGAAAAAGAGACCCAGACCGCTGCTCTATATGAGAAGGAGCTGAAGAAAAGACTGGCCCCCTTTAGCGACGTACCTATTTTATTCATTTCCGCTTTAGAGAAAACACGCATTTTCAAGGCTGTCGAAATGGCCATGGAAGTATATCAAAACCGGCAGCGTCGTGTGCCAACCGCCGCCTTGAATGAGGTGATGTTGCAGGCGATACAAGCCTATCATCCCCCGGTGGTGCGAGGACATCCGATCAAGATCAAGTTCGTCACCCAACTACCCACCGTGGTTCCCTCATTTGCTTTTTTCTGCAACTTTCCCGACGACGTCAAGACGCCGTATAAAAATTATCTGGAGAATCAGTTACGCCAGCATTTTGATTTTTCGGGGGTGCCCCTTCGTCTGTTTTTTCGGAAGAAGTAGACCATTGCTCCGGGGTTGGATAAAAAACTTTTTTCATAACTTGGCACAAATTCTTGCTTATGTGTGGTATAGTCGGCTATACCGGTTCGCGTCATGCCTATCCGGTGGTGGTCAAGGGACTCAAGCGTTTGGAGTACCGAGGATATGACAGCGCCGGCGTGGCCATTCAGGGTGAGGTTGGTCCCCTTCGGGTTTTCAAGAAAAAAGGGAAAGTGGCGGATCTGGAAGAATCCGTACTCGGCCAAGATCTTCAGGGTGGAACCGCGATTGGTCACACCCGCTGGGCCACACACGGAGCACCCAGTGACAGAAATGCACATCCGCATCGTTCGGCCAGCGGCAAGTTGGCCATGATCCACAACGGGATCATCGAAAATTATCATCAACTCAAACAGGAACTGATCTCCAAAGGGTATCAGTTTCACAGCGACACCGACACGGAAGTCCTCTTGAATTTCATCGAAGAGATTCAGCGCAACAACAACTGCTCCCTCGAAGAGGCCATCCGGGTGGCACTCAAACGAGTGACCGGGGCGTATGTGATCTTGTTGCTCAACGAAGACGATCCCGGCACCATCATCGCGGCCCGGAAGGGTAGTCCGCTGGTGATCGGTGTGGGTCAACACGAACATTTTCTTGGCTCCGATGCCTCGCCCATGTTGGAATACACCAAACAAGTGGTGTACGTCAACGATTATGAGCTCGCCATTGTTCGCCCCGATGAACTCATCCTGAAAAATCTGGGCAACGAGATCCTCACACCCTACGTACAACAACTCGACCTCGAGTTGGCTGCTATTGAAAAGGGCGGATTCGATCACTTCATTTTAAAAGAAATATTCGAACAGCCGCAGACCATCTACGATTCCCTACGCGGACGGTTGGATGTGGAGACCGGTACGATCACGCTCAGCGGACTGGAATCTTACAAACAAGAATTGATCGTGGCCAACCGAATCGTGATCGTGGCCTGCGGCACCAGCTGGCATGCCGGGCTGGTCGCCGAGTACATATTTGAGGAACTTGCCCGCATCAATGTGGAAGTGGAATATGCCTCTGAGTTCCGCTACCGCAATCCCGTCATCCAACCCGGAGATGTGATCCTGGCCATTTCACAAAGTGGTGAAACCGCCGACACGTTGGTGGCCATTGAACGGGCGAAAGAACAAGGGGCGATCATTCTCGGGGTCGTGAATGTGGTAGGATCCTCGATCGCGCGCATCAGTCACGCCGGATGTTACACGCATGCGGGACCGGAGATCGGGGTTGCCTCAACCAAAGCGTTCACGGCACAACTGGCGGTGTTGAGCCTGATGGCTATTCAGCTCGGCTATTGGCGAAATACCATCTCTGCGGAGCGAAAGAAATTACTGCTGGAGGAATTGTCTCTCATCCCCGAAAAGGCTCAAGCTATCCTCACCCAATCCGAATCGATCCGCGACATTGCCCTTCGATACGAAACGGCCCGTGATTTTCTTTATCTCGGACGCGGGTATAATTTTCCGGTGGCACTCGAAGGAGCCTTGAAACTGAAGGAGATCTCCTACATACACGCTGAAGGCTATCCCGC
>SXGQ01658566.1_pt1 | contig 16890 bp, 14 predicted proteins | sample 3178371 | NCBI WGS metagenome assembly SXGQ01 (sample SAMN11356859, study PRJNA531348) | freshwater metagenome | isolation source: freshwater sample F1-20 | place: China: Fuxian Lake, Yuxi | collected 2017-12-25
GAAGAGAGCGCCGGCACCGGTGGTGTCGACCACGCGGTCCACGGGCTCGGCGGGAATCACGTGCGTCGCGCCATCGCCCACGATCACCGATCCGTGCTCGCCGCGCGTGCACGCCGCCACCTTCACCAGCGGCATCACCTCGTTGAAGGCCTTGTCGAGGTCGTCGGTCTCGTAGAGCGACGTCAGCTCGTGCTCGTTGGCGAACAGGATGTCCACGTCGTTATCCACGAGGTCGAGAAAGTCGGCCCGGTGGCGATCGACGCAGAAGGGGTCCGACAGCGACAGCGCCACGGCGCGCCCTTCGTCACGCGCGATGCGGATGGCCTTGCGCATGGCCTCGCGTGCGCCCGGGGGATCCCACAGGTATCCCTCGAGGTAGAGCACCGCCGAGTCGCGCACCAGCGCCTCGTCGATGTCATCGGGCCCGAGCTCGATCGACGCACCCAGGTGCGTGCACATGGTGCGATGGGCGTCGGGGGTCACCATCACCAGGCAGACGGCTGTGTCGGGACCGTCCTGCGCCGGCGGGGTGTCGAAGTGCACGCCGGCTGCCCGGATGTCGTGCGTGAACACTTTGCCGAGTTGGTTGTTCTTCACCCGTCCCACGAAGGCCGTGCGGGCGCCCAGCATCGCTGCGCCCACCACGGTGTTCGCCGCCGAGCCGCCCGAGCACTCGACGCCCGGGCCGAGCACCCCGTATATCTCCTGCGCCTCCACCGCGCCGATGAGCGTCATGGCCCCCTTGTTCACGGGGAGGCCGTCGATCACGGAGTCATCGACGTGGCTGAGGACGTCGACGATCGCGTTTCCGAGGGCGAGGATGTCGATCTGGGGTGGGGCGGGTGGGGCTATGGCTTGTCTCCCTCGATTAGGTCGTCAGCAAAACGTAATGACGGGATCGCCGGCGGAAGGTCAGCAGTCGGCCCCGAGCCGCAAGGCCCGTGGGCAGCCTCAAACCCTTAACTGCCGAGGGCGATGAGCAGGCGCTCGACCACGAAGTCCACCTCGTCATCAGTGAGCCGGGCATGGGTGGGCAGGCAGATGCCTGAATCACTGATCCAGTCTGCGTGGGGAAATGGCCGGCTGTCCGCGTACATGGGCAGGCGGTGCAGCGGCGTGAATCCCGGGCGGGTCTCGATGCCATCGTCTGCCAGGGACTGCCGGATCGCGTCACGCTCCTCCGAACCCCCTTGCCGGAGGGTCACTGTGAACATCCAGTTTCCGTGCTGCACGCCCCTTGGGATCGGGGGTATGTGCAGACGGTCGGCGAGTTGACCAAGCAGCCGCGTATACCGATCTACGACTCTCTGTCGGGCATCAAGATGGTGCTGGACGCGCTCGAGTTGCGCGAGGCCCACGGCTGCCTGCATGTTCGTGAGGCGGTAGTTGAAGCCCATCACCGGGTGGTAGTAGGTGCGCTGGGGATCCTGGCCCTGGCCACGCAGCAAGAGGATGCGCTCCGCCAGTTCGGCATCTCGACAGATCACCATTCCGCCCTCGCCGGTGGTCAACGTCTTGTTCCCGAAGAAGGAGAACGTGGCGACGTCTGCCTGCAGGCCCACGTGCTCGCCGTCAATTCGAGCGCCGAGTGCCTCGGCGGCGTCCTCAACGATGGCAACGTCTTCGGGAATCGCTCGCCGGAGGGCCGCGATGTCGACGGGCAGGCCGAAGAGGTCCACCGGGATCACAGCCTTGGTGCGTGTGGTGATTGCCGCCGCCACTAGCTCGGGAGTCACGTTAAGGGAGTCAGGATCCGAGTCGACGAGAACCACGTCGGCGCCCACATAGGCAACGGCGTTGCCACTCGCGACGTATGTCATTGACGGAACGATCACCTCATCGCCCGGACCGATCCCCAGCCCGGCGAGTGCCAGATGCAGCGCTGTTGTTCCGCTAGAGCAGGCAATCGAGTGCGCGGACCCAGTCCACTCGCAAAAGGCCGCTTCGAAGGCGGCGATGAACTTGCCTTGTGACGAGATCCACTCGGTCTCGATGCACTCGGTCACGTACTTCATTTCATTCCCGGATAGGTCGGGATGCGCCACTGCGATCCGTCGTGTCGCGGGCACGATAGGCCCGCGTAGTGCGCTCGTCTCTGCATCTTCCTGCAGCAAGTTGCCTCTCCTGCCGATTGGGGCAATCCTACGACACGCTCGCCCGGGGACGGGATGCGTACGCTGGTAGTGCGTTCCGCTCGTTGCCTTGACACAGACGCGGCGAGCGGAACGCGCATGCCCGGTGTTGGGACGCCCGGTGAGCACCATTCGTGTCACCGGGCGTCCAGACACCGGGGGCAAGGAGTCCCGGTGCCAAACGGATCCTAATGCCCCGGTCTTGGTCGCGAGGATGATCGGTCTGGCGCGGATCCAGGAGCACCATCTGTCCTGCTCGGTCGGGTCGGTCACATCGCCGTGTGTCGGATGCAGCGAATCTCCACGTCCCCGCCTCCAAGGTGCTTCTGGCGGCAGCCGCAGGTCGTGGCGCCGACATCAACTGGAGCGCCGATCGTTCGCGGCAACTCAGGTTGTCAGAGATTGAGTCGCTCCTGGCCGTTGCCGATGACCATTCCTTCATCGCGGCTGCGTATGAGGTTGTGCTCGGGCGCCGCGCTGATCCCGGTGGGTCAGCATTCCATATGGATGCTCTCGCCGGCGGCATGGACCGCGGTGACTTCCTGCTCAACCTCGCCGAGTCACCCGAGGGCCGGGTGCGTAAGGGGGCGGACGACGTGCGCGCCTTGCTGCGCGCGCACCGATTGGGCGGATTCTTGGAGGCAAGTGGGTCCGTAATCGATCGAGCACACCTTGGGGCGTCCGGTCGTATCGACCAGGTGTGGCCACTGCTGTGGGTGGACGCTGTCCGCGAGGTGATTCCCGGCGTGTTGGTATCTGACGATGAGGTGGAAGCGTTCGTCGCAACGGTTAGTGGTGGGCAGTCCGCGGCGGATGCGGTCGCCGCCGCGTGGAAGTCGTCCCTCTCCCGGGCATCCATCCCGACGCGCCTCATCGGGCGCCTGCGCCTCCGGCTCTCGTGGCACTCAACCTGGGGTCGAGTGCACGCTCGTTTCCGCGACTACGTTGTCTTCTATGCGGCAATTGGGCAACTGCTGGATACGCCAGCGGGGCGCTCCTAGGTGACCTCGATTGTGGTCGTCGGCGATGGCCCGCACAGTGAGATGTGCGCGGCAGTCATTGAGTCCACCGGTTTGTGGACCATTGTTGGACACGTTGTGCCCGATGGCATGCCGCATCCCGAGCACCTCCACGTAGTCGGGCACGATGCAGACCTTCCGTCCCTGCTCAGCACTGTGCCGGCGGCATTCGTGGGAATCGGCGATGGGGGCGTGCGTCGCCGCCTTCTCGCTGAATTGGAGGAAATGGGGTTCCGTGTGCCGGCCATCATCGCGCCGAGCGCCGTTATCGCCGATCGGGTCACGGTTGGCGATGGGGTGCTCGTTTCGCCCGGCGCCGTGGTGAACGTCGGTGCATCCCTTGGGCGCGGTGCCATCGTCAATAGCGCGGCAGTCGTGGAACACCACGTGGTGGTCGGCGACTGTGCACACGTCGCGCCCAATGCCACCCTTTGTGGCTCGGTGACGGTGGGCGACCTGGCCTTAGTGGGGGCTGGTGCGGTGGTGCTGCCAGACATCGCGATTGGCGAGTTGGCCGTTGTTGCGGCGGGCTCCACCGCACCGAGGGACGTTCCCGCAGGTGCCATCAGCGGCGTGCCTGAGCGGCCGGGGCGATGAAGGTCATCGTCGCGGCTGGCACGCCGGGCTTCATCGGCGGTGGCGCCACGGAACTGGCCATCTCCGTGGAGCGGGCACTCCTTGACGCCGGTCACGACGTGGAACTGCTGTTCGTGCCGTCGTACGAGGACACCACGCGCATCTTCTCCCAGCTCGTCGGCATGAGAATCCACGACTTCTCGGACGACGCGGACCATCTCATCGCCCTGCGGTGGCCCGCCCACTTCCTTCGCCACGAGCGAAAGTCCGTGTGGTTCCTCCACGAATATCGCACCCTGTTCGACCTTGCTGGGTACCTGGGTGACATGGGCGCCTTGCAGCCCGGCGACGCCGAGCGCGCACGCTTACTTGCCGCTTGGGAGCGCACGGCGCTCGGGGAGGCTCGCAATGTGTTCACCAACTCCCAGGTGGTGTCCGATCGGGTGGCGCGCTCGCTCGATGGGTTCCCGACGCAGGTCATCGAGCCGCCGTATCCCCGCGACATTCCCGACGCCCCGCCGTTCGTTGCCACGCGCAACGTCGTGCAGCTCGGGCGGGTATCCCCCATCAAGCGACAGGACTTGGCCATTCGCGCGCTGGCGGCATCGGGCGGCGACTGGTACCTCACCATCGCTGGGGTGCCGGAGCCGCTCGAATACGGGCGCGCCCTGCGCGAGATGATCGATGAGCTCGGCGTGGCGGACCGGGTGGACCTGCGGCTCGACTGGATCGGTGAGGACGAGAAGCTGGACCTCTTGGCGCGTTCGTCGGTCGTGCTCAATCTCGCCTATGCCGAGGACTCCTATAGCTACGTCACATACGAGGGGTGGGCCACCGCACGCCCTGTGGTAACCACCACCGACACCGAGGGCATCGCACACGCGGTTGCCGAAGCCAGTGCGGGCGTCGTGTCCCGGCCCGATCCGGTGAGCCTGGGTGCCGCAGTCCGGGAACTCCTCGATGATCCTGCTCGTGCCGAGGCAGATGGGGCACGAGGCCGCGACTGGGTGCTCACGCGCTCCACCACGTGGGACGCTGCGATCGCGAGGCTCCTCTCGTGAGTGCCGGAGAGCGCACATGGGTGGCTACGGGCTTTGTGCCCTTCGTCCATCGTCGGGTCGATGCGATCGCCGACGCCCTGGTTGGCGGAGTGGTGGCAAATGGTTTCCGATCAGAGCGTTTGCGCATCCCCGTCGACGTGCGGTCATCCAGCGCAGTCGGCGCGAGCGCCGCCGCCGCAGCCTTGGTGGACGTGACCTGGGCACATCGCCTCATCTGTCTCGAGTTTCCCTGCATGCAGTTGCTGCACGGTCGAGCTGCAGCGTGGCGCCTGCGCGGTGGGCTCCATCACGATGTTGCTGCCGTCGAGGACGGCGGCCTCGGCATGGAGGCCGACGCTGTAGCGGCATCCTTTGATCGCGACTGGGCCGATGAGGGTGCGCCGCGGACCAGCGCGTCCCGCGCCGTCGCATGCCCCGCCGGTCTCCTCAGCGAAGATCTGGAGCGGCGTGGAGTGGTTGCGGCGGCGGGTGACGGTTTAATGGTCATCAGCCTCCATGCGTCCGTGCACGCTGAGGCTTCCACGGTTGCTGCATCGAATGGCAACGCGCCCGTCTTCGCTGCGCCTGGGGATTTCCCGGCGGACGCCGCTGGCCTGGAGCAGGCTCTCTGGGCGGCTGTCGGCAACCTTCCCACGGCGGGCGTGGCTGCGGTATGCGTCGTGTACCCCGCTGATGCCCCCGCCGAGTTCATCCTCCGCGGCCCCGGTTCTGCGGGCGCGTTCGAGCAATGGGTGGCGGTGTCCTCCGCTGGCCCCAGCCGCGAGGTGGTGGTGCCCGTTGGTGCAGGGGTGTCGCCTACCGAGAGCCGGGCGGCATGGACGAGGCTGGCCGGGGAGCTTGTTCCGTGAGCATCCTCGTAAACGCCGTTATGGATCAGAACAGCGCCGTCGCTGCACAGACTCGCGAGTTCGTCGGGGTGCTCTCACGCTCGCATGAGGTGGAGGTGTGGTCACCCGAGGGTCACGCCGGCGTTGACGACCTGCCCTGCGAGCACCAGGAGGTCGATCCGTTCGATCCGGCGCTGCTCGTCGAGGCCCGCCGCTTCACCCACGTAATCCACGTCATGGCAGGAAGTCGCAGCCATGCGGGTGTCGGCCGCATCGCGCGCCATGTGCCGGGCGTGATCGTGCTCCACGATATTTCGCTCCTCGAGGCTCTCAAGGAGGACATTCGCGCGCAGGGCGGCAGCACGCAGGACCTTCTCGACGCGGTGCGCTTCCTCCACGGGCCGCTCACAGCAACCCGTCTGGAACTTGAGTACGTGTTCCCGGGTACGGGAACTGAGAGCCCCGAACTACACCAGGCGGCTCACGCAATGCCTTACTTCCTTAATGCTGCGACCGCGGTGGTGACCCACTCGGAGTGGGCTGCGGGGCGCGTGCGTGATGCCACAGCCGCACCGGTGATGGTGGCGCGCCTGCCAGCGGAGCCGTACGAGCAGCCCGCGGGCGTCCAGAGTTCCCTCTCTCCAGAGATGCATGCACCGGTTGTGGTGCCGGGTATCGTCAACCGCCACAAGATGGTCTCCACCGTTATCGAGGGATTTGCCGAATCCGGCCTCGCGCGCGCCGGGCATCCGCTGTTGATTCTGGGGCCGTGTGAAGCGCGCATGGAGGCCAATCTTCGCCTCGCTGCACGCCGAGTCGGCGTCGAGGGGGCCCTCCGCCTCGCACATCCCCTGCAGCACGACGACTTCCTCGTGCAACTCGCCGGTGCGCTTGCCATTGTCTCGCTCCGCGAATCCAACACGGAAGCTCAGTCCGCCGCGCTTCTGGCGGGCCTGCTATCCGGCAGGCCGGTCATCGCTTCCGATGATGGATCGGTGCGTGACCTCCCCGATGACCTGATCATCAAGGTGGCTGGCGACAACGTGGATATGGAAGTGGCGCGCGGCCTGCGACGGGTGGTCGATGGCTCAGTAGATGTTGCTATGATGACGGCTGCCGCGAGGCGATGGGTGCACCGTGAGCACACGCTGCCGGGGTACATGGCGGTCCTGGAGGAAGCCATGGCGGTGCATCACCGCCGCCGCGTGGAGGTCACCGCCAGCATCGACATCGTCGAGCGACTCACCGCGGCCGGCTTGGTCCGTCACGCAGATGCCGTTCGCGCATGTGCCGCCGCGCTCGACTCGCTGCCTCCCCGTTGAGCGCGCCGGCGCCAGCCCCGCTCAGGGCCCTGCGCCGCTTGCGACTGGTTCTGGTCGCTGTGATGGTTACCCTCGCCCTCGCGCCGATTGCCTTCGTGCCGTACGCCGGCGACGACACCATTAATCGCGGGTGGGCGCGGCTCTCGTGGGGTGGGGCGATCGACGAAGGGCTGGCGCAGATTCACGCTTGGATGACCATCCAAGGCAGGTTCTTCCCCGGAAGCGTCTTCTACACGGTCCCTATGTGGCGGATATTCGACTCACGCATCTCGTATGCACTGTGGTTGATCATCCTCAATCTCACGATCCTCGCACTGGTTGCCTTTGTCTGCCTTCGCCTAACGCGCTCCCGCGATGTCGCACTGGTCGGGTTGGCCACCACCGCCGCGTGCATGCAGATCCGTTGGTGGCCCGCCGATGGCCTCACCGGGTTCGGTGGCCTGGTGCCGTGGACACTCTTGCTTACTCTGGGCACAGCAATTGGGATGGCCCACGTGCTCCAAGGGGGCGACCGCCGATGGATGATTCCGGTCTCCCTCGCTTGGATATTTGCGATTACCGGTTATGAAGTCAGCCTGCTCATGCTGCCGGGAATCCTCGTCTGCTTGGCCCTTGCGTTTCCGGCCCGACCGCGTTCCCGGTGGTTGTGGGCGGCTGGTCCGGTCATCGTTCTGGCGGGCGTCCAGTTGCTGGTTTCGGTCGTACTGCGCTTGCAGGCGGCAGGGTTGGCTCCGGCTTACGAGACGAACCTCGGCGGTCCGGTCGGAGAAACGTTTGGAAAGCAGTTCTTGGCGGCGCTGCCCTCTGCCCAGCACTGGTTGGGGGGGGTTCCAGCCGAGGGCACTGTCGTGACGACTGCGACGGCCCTCATCCTGCTTGCCTTTGCTGTCCCGACTCTCCTTGCTTGGCGCTGGCGCCAGCCGTTCGTTCCGGCTGACGTTTCTCTTCGCCGCTCGGCTTCACTCATAGTGGTCGGTGCGTGGGCGTGGGTCGTTCCCTCTGCGCTTGCGGCCATCACAGTCCGGTGGCAGGAGGAGCTGCAGCTAGGCCAGGGCTATATCTACTTGGTCTACGAGTACGTCGGAATCGCACTCCTGTTGGCCGGGGTGGCGTCACTCTTGGCGCGCCCAGCCCGTCCCCGTTGGGCGACCCTTGCGCTCGCTCTGGTATTCACGCTCGCGATCGTCGGCCTTGCCGTGACAGTCGCTTCCAACATCAGATTTGCCGGTCAGTTTGTGCCGGGGCCTGATGGCGGGTCCTGACGGAGGGACATAGATGAAGCGAAAGGCCCCTGCCGCTCCCGGTGTTGGCAGCACCGGATACGGATGGGCTCTCCTGCGGAATACACCAGGCTCGCCGTGAACGTCAGTGTTGGCGGTAGGCCTACTTGGGGGTGCGATGGAGCGTCTACGGCTCGATGCTGAGCGCCTCGTTGACAAGCGTCGGTTCGCTCAGGTTGAGGTTTAGCTGCCGCGCGTCACTCGGGGGTGCCTGATTCCCGCCTGTGCTCACCACTGTGACCGTCGTCGTTCCAGGGCGTGCTCGCAAGGGGATGTCCAGCACGCCACGCCCACCCACGAGCACCGATGACAGCAGCACTGTAGTGCCCGACGTCACACGTACACGCGTTCCAGGTGACGCGCCGAGCAATGCGCGCCAACGAAGGTACTGCACCGTGTTGAAGGGATTGTGCAGCACCAGTTCCGCGCGTTGCTCTGCCCAGCGCCACCTGGCGCCGTCAGCCGAACGCTCCTCGCCATAGAACCCTTCTCCATATACGGAGGTGATCGGCGTTACCAGCGCCGCGCCTGCACGATCCACGGCCCGCGGTCCATTTGCGCGGAGAAGCCGCGACCGGAGTGGGTCCAGGTCGTACAGGGCCCAGCGATCACCCTCTGATGTGATCGGTCGCGCATCGCCGGTGAGTGCCCGGATGGTGGCGTCGATCGCCACGCCGTTGTCGCGATATGCGGCCCGGTCGACCCATACGGCGTCGAAGCCTGCAGCAGCCGCGCCGATGAGGAGCTTGCGCATCGGGATGCCATTGTTAACAGCCACCGCACCCCAGTCCTCGGGGCGCCCCTTCATCGCTCCATAGCTCCATTTCAGGGACGACGAGTGCGCATTACCGAAGAGGTGGTCGTAGTCGCCCATGTCGTGGACGTTCCCACCTTCGGGGTAGGCATGAAGGGGTAACTGGAGCACCATCGCGCCCTCGGGGAGTTGATCCTCGATGCGTCCAACGAAGTTCTTCGTGACCCCCCACAACTCCGCGTTCTGGATATACCGCGGGGCGAACCCTGGCGACGTCTGATCAAGGATGCCGATCGCGCCGATAAGGAGGGGGAGCGCAAGCGCCGCGATACGCCCATGCGACCGCCCGGCAATTCGGCGACGGGCCCAATCGATGGTCAGGCCCAGCACGATGGCGGAGAAGAACGCCAGGAACGGTGTAATGCGCGTCCACACGCGAATCTGCGGGGTGATCAGGTGAGCGATGACGCTACCGATTCCACCGAAGCTGCCGATCAGGAAGACGAAAACCGCCCCAGTGGCGGCGGCGCGGAGCGTTTGGCTCCGCACCCCGCTCGGCCAGCGCCCGCGAAGTGTGAGCCCCAGAATGACGGCGATGGAGACGACGAAGGTTGCCCCGAAGACGATGCCTAGCTGTGTATTGGGGTCAGCGAGGTTAACCGCCCCGTCGAGGTAGCGCATGCCGATGTCCCTCATGAATGGCACGCGGTGCCACCAAGTGGAGAAAAGCAGCTGCCCGAGGCCAAAGGAGTAGAAGTCGCTCTCAAGCGCCTGACGGGTGGCGGCGCTGGAGTTTGGCCCATTGGCGAGGCGGTGGATGATGGCCGGTAGGAGGGTGATGACCAGCATCACGAGCACGATCATCCAGGCGTAGCCTGCGTGAAGCACAGGCCGCCACTTGCCGGTGGCGATGAGGCGCGCCAGGGCGGCGAGAGGAATGAGGATCAGGGCGAAAACGGAGTAGTAGAGGCTGGTGCCACCAGCGATGAGGCACGCAATAACAACGCCGCCATTGCCCCATGTGGCGAACCCCCGCCAGCCCGCGGCGGAACTACGGGCCAGCATGGGCAGACCCATAAGGATTCGCATGACGATCCAGCACGTCGCGGGCACCGCGACGTAGCCCGCGAGCATGAGGTGTCCCTGGCCCTGGAAGAAGTGATATGGGAGTACCGCGATGAGCACGGCAAGCACGAGCCCAGTGAGCCGTGAGATGCTCAGCGCGCGGAAGACTAGGAACGAGCCGGCACCCACGGTGGCGAAGCCGAGCAGGAACCAGGCGTTCATGAGCAGCACGGGATCGGGGATGACAAACCCAAGCAAGCGCATGCCCACCCACTGCGGCAGGTCGCCGGCCAGGGCAGCGAAGTCCCAGAGGCTCGACCCATGCGGAGCGCCCAAGTATGGGTTGAACAGGTACCACCCGTTCTCGAGCATGTTCTTTATCGGCGTGAACCCGAGGAGCGAGTCACCGTTCGGTACGAACGGCACCCTCAGCGGGGCGTCCCAGAGTTCCAGTACCCACGCGGCTACGAGGAAAGATGCAAGCGCTGCACCGAGGGCCCAAAGAGCCTCGTGAACCCACGAGCGCCTCCACCAAGGCGTCACCATGCCGCTGGCCTCACCAGCGCTCACTTTCTCTGGTGCGGACCGGGTCGCACGCCTTCCGCTTCCAGCTCCCACGAGCCATCGAGTGCCGTTGTGCCGATACCGCTGCGCAACGGGAACACGCTGAAGCCCATCGCATGATCAAGCCAGTGATACACGACGCAATCGTCGTGGGAATGGGCGGTAATCATTACATCGAAACGCCCCTCATGGAGACGGAGGCGTGGGATGTGGAAACGGACGGTAGCTCGCCCGCTGAGCTCATCGATGGTGAAGCCGCTCAGTCGTGTGTTGGTGCCGTAGCAGACCGTCCCGTCGCCGGTCAGGATGCCCATGCCGATCACCGGCATGTGTGTCTGCTCTGGGGCCTCCAGGTCGATCTCGATCGTGAAAGGGTCTCCGGAGAGGAACTGGTCAGTAGGCCCGTCCTTCCCCAGAAGGCGGCACGCCATGATCGTGACGTCGCCGGTTCCCCATCCGCCCAGCGGTGAGTCGGGCTCAGGGATGGGGATGGCTTCCGGCTCAGTAGTGGCGTCGGCGCCGCGGTGCATTTCGGCGCCGATGGCAGACGCATTGCTCGCGAGCACGCGGTGGTAGCGCTCGAGCACGTCGGGCGGTGGGCCATCAGCCGTGACGCGGCCGTTCTCGATCAGAATGGCACGGTCGCATAGCTGCTCTACCGCGTTGGCGTCGTGCGACACGAACACCAGTGTGCCGTCGCGGTGCAGGAAGTCGTGGATGCGGCCAAGGCACTTGCGCTGGAAAGCTTCGTCACCGACTGCGAGCACCTCGTCGAGCAGCAGGATGTCGGGATCGACGTGGGCAGCCACCGAGAAAGCGAGCCGCATCTGCATACCGCTCGAGTACGTGCGCACTGGCATGTCGATGAACTCCTCGAGCTCCGAGAACTCGATGATCTCGGGTAGGCGCTGGCGGATTGCCTTCTCGGAGAGGCCGTGGATGGCGCCGTTCATGAACACGTTCTCACGGCCGCTGAAGTCGGGATGGAAGCCAGCGCCGAGTTCCAGCATCGAGGCCACTGATCCGTTCGACTGGATGGTGCCGTCGTGCGGTGGGAGGATCCCCGCGAGCATTTTGAGCAGCGTGCTCTTGCCGGATCCGTTCCGGCCGACGAGGGCGACGGCCTCGCCTGGCCGGATGTCCAGATCGACGTCCCGCAGAGCCCACAGCTCGGTGTAGCTGCTGCGCCTGCGACGGATCAGGGTCTCCTTCAGCGTCGCGCTGCGGTCGTGCACGATGCGGAACCGGCGCGAGACGCCACGCAGGCGGATGCCCCCGCGCTCCACTGCGTCGGTCACAGTTCCACCGCCATCTCACCCGCGAGACGCCGGAAGGTGAGCATGCCGACGCCCAGAGCGACGACGGCCGCCACTACGCAGTAGGCCGAGTCGGCCACCGTGGGCCACGTGCCGAAGAACAGGACGTCCTGGATCGCCACGACAAACGGTGACACCGGGTTTCCCCAGTGCAGGGCGTCCACCAGCCACTGATGTGCGCGCGCCGACTCCGGCAGGGTGGAGAATGTGTAGAAGATTGGGGTGAGGAAGAACCACGGCACGCTGACCGCCGTAAGGATGTGCTCCACGTCACGGAAGTAGACGTTCAACGCCCCGAACAGCAGGCCGAGGCCCACGGTGAGGCATGCGGTGAGGACCAGAAAGACGGGCAAGAGGACCAGCGGGGCGGGCGAGCCGTCGCCGAGCACCAAGCACAGCGGCAGAGCGATCACCAGCATTGCGCCGGCGATTACCGAATTGGCTGTCATGGACGCCAGGGGGATTATCTGGCGAGGGAAACTCACCTTCGTCACGAGGGACGCATTCGCCACAAGGCTTGACGCTGCCACCGTGATGCCGCCATAGAACAGGGTCCACACCATCAGACCCACGAAGATGAAGAGCGCGTAGTTGGGGATGGTGCTCCCGAAGAGGAACTTGAACACCAACCAGTACGCCGCCACCATGATGAGCGGGTTGAGGAGGGTCCATCCCAGCCCCAGGGCCGATCCCTTGTATCGCTGTCGAACCTCGCGGCGCACGAGGTTGCGGTAGAGCGGTGCATGCCGCGTGACGGGGCTCAGCGTGGCCATCCGCGCGGACTCTAGCCTCGGCTGGGCGCGGTCCACGGTGCGCCGTGGTCTTCCAGGCATGCCACGAGCGCCTCAATGGCGGCATCTGCAAGGCGCTGTGCTTCGTCCTCGAGGCCGTCGGGCCGGGAGCGCCCCGCTTGCCCCAGCGCCTCGCGCAGTGCTGGGTTGCCGTCCACCGCGTCCCAGGCCTCCACGGTCTGGCTTGCGCTCGCTCCCCGTAGGAATGGCCGCGCTCCGTCTTGGCCTGGGTCCGCGATCAGCGTCATGCTGTCGCCGATGATGCTCGCCAATCGGGCTGCCTCGGCACGATCGCGCACTACCACGGCATGCGCTCGTCCGATCTGGTCGCGGGCGAGCGCGTCGAGCGGGTGCGGTCCCGGCAACGGAATGATTATTCGCGGCGTTGGGTCGCCCACCCGGAGGGTGCTCACGCCCCCCGCCCCCACGATGACCAGCCCGGTCAATCCGGGCGCCACGGGGTGTGCCGTGATGCGGGCGGCGGTGTCGGCTGCCAGCAAGCGGGCATGCGGGTCATCGAACGGTCCGACGCGCGCTGTCAGCACCCGGCGAACCCCCGGATGAAGGCCTGCAGCCGCGCTGTGGTCGCCTCGCGCGAGTGCACCGCGGCCTGAGCAGCGCGCCCGGACGCCATGCGCTTGGCAAGTGCGCCGTCGAGCACGGCGGCCACCGCCTCCGCAACGATGGATGGCGACTTGTCGTGCAGCAGCAGGCCGGCGTCACCCAGTGTCTCGGGCACCGCGCCCGCAGCGAACGCCACGATAGGCAATTCGGCGGTCATCGCCTCGAGGAGCGGTACGCAGTAGCCCTCGTGGTCGGAGAGGCAGAGAAAAACGTCGGCGCCCGCGTACTCGGCGGCCAACGCGGTATCGTCAAGGGAGTCGAGCATTACCACGGAACTCTCGATCCCCACGGTCCGGGCCGTACGCCGACACCGCTCGAGGTATGAACGGCTGCCGCCCCAGCTACCCACCAGTCTCAGCTGCGCGTCCAGGCCGCTCTCGGCCATGGCGCCGAGCGCCATGATCATTTCGTGCTGGCACTTATTGGGCACGCCCCGGCCCACGAAGAGTATGCGCACCGGTCCTGACCGGGCGACGGGCCGCCTCTGCACCACCGCGCCCTCATTCCTGAGGATGCCCACCACCTCGGCCGGGGGGAGTCCCAGGGCGTTCATCTCCTGCGCATTGAATGCGGAATCCGCAGCCGACGCGTGCACGCGCCCGGCAAGCCGGGCCAAGTGATTCCGCCCGTCGCGGCACTGCGCGGCGAGGGCTGGGAGGTCACGCCATAGGAGTTCCGCTGGGGTTACGTTGTGGTAGTGGACTGCTGATCGCTCGGCGTGCTCCAGCACGTGCCCGAAGGCCGGGCTGTCGATGGAGTAGTGGATGATGGCGAGGTCGTCTGGCTTCGCCACGCGTGACCATGAATAGTGCGCGTGCACCCGTTCGGCCACCTCCGGGCTGATGTGCCTGTCGTCTACGAACAGCTCCGATGCGAAGCCCGCCTTGCGGATAACCTCCTGCGCCACCAGCGCGTGGTTGGTGATGGCGTCACGCATGGCGGCACCGGCGAGCACCTGATGCAGTCCGGGGGTCACGACCACTCTGCCAGGGCAGTGGTGAATCGCTCCCTTACAGCGCTCCAGCGGAAAGACGTCAGGGTGTATTCGCGCCCCGCTGCGGCGAAGCGACCGTTCCGTGCAGGGTCTTCGGTGAGAGCGATGAGGCCCTCGGCGAACGTTGGGCCGTCCTCGAACCAAAGTCCGCCACCCGAGAGGGCGCAGTGGCGCCGGAGTACGTCGCTGTCGGCGTTCACTAGTGCCGGGGTTCCCGCGAGCCATGCCTCGAAGAGCACCATGCCGAAGCTCTCCAGCCGTGACGGCTGCACCAGCGCCGCCGCACCCACGTATACGGTGGCCCGGTCGGCCGGGTCGACGAACCCGAAGTCGATCACGTGCGGCGCGATGTCGGAGGGCGGCCGGGAGTCGCCCGAGCCCATAAGCGCCAAGGGACGCGGGTCATCGGCCACCTCGCGGTAGAGGCGGTAGTGCGCGTACATGTCGTCTACGCCCTTGGCCCGTTCGCGCCGGCCGGCGTAGAGGATGTAGCCCGGTTCGGCGCCGTGGCGGTCGCAGAAGTACCTCACTTGATCATCGCCCGGGATTGGCGCGTCATCGAAGCCACCCCCGACGATGGCGGGCGTTTCCTGAAGTCGCGCGGTGCCGCTACGGTGCCCCCCGACGAGGCGCTCCACGAGATCGCGCTCGCCCTCGGCGTTGAGCATCAGGCCACGCGCGGAGCACAGGGAATCGAGCACGACCTCCTGCCGGGCATGCTCCTCATCGTGAAGACACGGGATGAGCACGGTGCGGTCGGGGTCGGCCACCGTCGCCCAGAACGACGTGCCGAACAGGTATGGCATGGCCACCACCCAGTCGTATTCGGCGGCGCTGGCGATGATGCCGGGCGACCATGCGGAGTTGGCCATCCAGGCGACCTGTTCGCCGTAGGGCAGCGTGGCGCCTCGATCGATCGCGGCATGCCGTGCGGCCCATTCGTCTTGGTCGCGGTGCCCCACGGGGAATCGCCGCACGCGCACGCCGCCCTCGAGGCTCTCGCCCGGGGGCACGGCGTCGCGCCACGTGAAGTGGTCGACGGCGCAGGTGGTAAGCACGTCGACCGGCGTTCCGTGCGCCGTCAGGTTCTCGGCCAGCAGCCGGCATAGCGTCTCCGCCCCGCCCACCACCGACTCCCCGTAGCGTGGCGCGATGAACGCCACGCGCGCAGCATCCGAGCCCGTCACCCGTTGCCGGCGTCCGGCTCCCCGCCGGTGAGGCGGTCCACCTCGGCGCGGAGCGATGCCACCTCCTGCGCCAATTCGGCCACATATCCGATGAGCGCCGCGTTGAATCCGCTGGCCCTGTCGGCGACGCCAATGAGAGGCTGGCTCGTGGCCCGCACGAGGCCCGACTTCGCCTTGCCCACCAAGGCCCCCACGCCGGGCTTGGTCGACCGGACCAGGCCGAAGTCGGGCATGACGTCGGCGAGCCGGGCCACCTCAGCCAGGTCATCGGCGCGGAACGGCTCGATGGGCCGCGCGCGGTCGGCGGCCAGGGCGTCCACCGAATACAGGCCCGCGGCGCGCTTCTCCGCGACGCGGCGGCGGATGTCTTCCATCACGCGCGCCACCTCGTCTGCCTGCCCCCGCGGGATCTGCTCATCCATCGCTTCGCTCCTCGCCGATCGCCATTGAGATTACCTTGCCTGCTGTGGCGGTCGTCGGGCCGGGTAGCCTGCCGGTGTGCGCGCTCTCATCACCGGCATGACCGGATTCGTGGGGGGTCATCTCGTTAGTTCCCTCCTGGACGACGGCTGGTCCGTCCACGGCACCCTGCTTCCGACGATGGCGGAAACGCCGCCAGTCGGCACCATGGGAACCGCAGTGGACATCACCGACGCCGCGGCCATGGCCCGGGTGGTCGAGGAGCAGCGCCCCGACGTCGTATTCCACCTGGCGGGCGCCGCGTCAGTGGGGCAGTCATTCACTGATCCGGCTGGCACGTGGGCCGTGAACGTGGATGGCACCCGGGGGGTGCTCGAGGGTCTGCGTCGGTCGGCGCCGTCCGCCCGCATGGTGGTGGCCCTTTCCGGCGAGGAGTACGGGCGGGTTGCCCTTGAAGACCTTCCTGTCACCGAGGACACCCCGCTGAAGCCGCTTTCGCCCTATGCGGAGAGCAAGGTGGCGGCCGACCATCTGTGCCGGGAGTACTACCAGCAACACGGGCTTGCCGTGTTGCGCCTGCGTGCCTTCAACCAGTTGGGTCCCGGCCAGGACACGCGGTTCGTGGTGCCCAGCGTCTGCAAGCAGATTGCCGATGCCGAGGCGGCGGACGAGCCCGTGTGCCACCTGCGCCTGGGCAACCTGGAAACGCGGCGGGACTTCTTGGATGTCCGTGACGTCGTGCGCGCCTACCGGTTGCTCGCTGCGGACGGAGATCCCGCCCGCGTCTACGTGGCGGCGCAGGGGCGCTCAGAGTCGGTGGGCGAACTGGTTGACATCGCGATCTCCCTCGCGCGTGTACCGGTCGAGGTGGTGTCCGACCCCTCCCGGGTGCGCGAGGGCGAGCAGCCCGATCTCTATGCTGAGCCGCGCGCCCTGAAGGAGCTGGGATGGGCGCCCC
>SXGQ01064504.1_pt1 | contig 16887 bp, 7 predicted proteins | sample 3178371 | NCBI WGS metagenome assembly SXGQ01 (sample SAMN11356859, study PRJNA531348) | freshwater metagenome | isolation source: freshwater sample F1-20 | place: China: Fuxian Lake, Yuxi | collected 2017-12-25
CCCGCGCCTTTGCCCTCGTATCGACCCGCAGCCAGGGGTGACGGGCCGATGCGAGGGCGACGGCGGAGGGGCTTCGCCGGCCCTGTGATGGGAATGCCGGGATGTCGTCTGCTGTCGTCCACCCACAAAGATCCCGGATGGACCGTAATTCGTTCACGGGGGCGACCTCGGTCAGCGGGGGTAAGCTCCTGGTCAACGGCATCCTCTCGAGTACTTCCACCACGCTCGCCACCGCGGCCGTCCTCGGTGGCTCTGGCACGATCAGCGGCGCGGTGGTCGTCGGCGCCACCGGCACGCTCTCTCCCGGCAACAGCCCCGGGATCCTCACGGTCAACTCGCTGTCGCTCACCGGCAGCGCTTTCACGCTCATGGAAATCGTCGGCAGTGGCTCGACGGCCGGCGTCGCCGGCACCGCCTACGACCAGGTCGCCGTCACGAGTGCCAGCGGCCTGGCGTTCGGCGGCACGCTCGACCTCGACTTCGGCAATCGCACGTCACTCTTCGCCGAAGGCACCATGTTCCAGCTCTTTTCGTTCTCGGGCACGACATCCGGCGACTTCACGACGATCCGCACGATCGACGCCTCGGGAAGCTACGCCGGACTGACGTTCACCCAGAGCCCGTACGTCGCGGGCGAGTGGACGACGGGGATCATCGGCGGCTCGGGGAACCAGTACCTCGTGTTCTCGGAGAACACCGGCCGGCTCGTCGCCCTGCCCGAGCCGTCGTCGGTCGCGATGGCGGCCTTGGGTGCGAACCTCGCCGGCTGGCAGTTGTGGCGAAAGAGTCGCCGCCGAAAACGAGCCGCGTGAGCGGGGGTGTGGGGCGGGGTGGATCAAAGCGTGGAATTCCCCGTCGATCGCCCTGTCGTTGAGCCGGCAGGCCGTCCGCCCCCAAGCCGTGTCGATCTGGTGACGACCATCCAAGTGATCGTCTCCACGAGGCGGCGATCGCCCGGCGCGGGGATCTGGCGGCCCCGCGGAGCCGAGCTTTGAACGGACGAGCGCTGAGGTTCGAGAGGCCGACGCCCGCTCGAGCGTCTGTGGTCAACCGCGATCGCAGGCTGTCGGGGCAAGGACTGCCCGCGCTTCGCCACGGTCTGCCGCCTGCCCGGGTTGTGTCGCCAACGCTCCCGTCACCGGCGCCGCATCCTGGTCTCGGCGGCTCCTGGCTCATGGATCGACCCGTCGGGCCTGGCGAGCGTGCTTGCAATCATCGCCGGTGTTCTCGGTCTGCGTGAGCGTCGCCGCCTCGCTCCCTGACCTGGCGGTGACACTGCTCCGAGGTCCACAACGTGCAGGAGTGTGGTGTGCCGATGTCCGGGCCCGCCCCAGACAGCGCAGGAAAAAAGCCCCGTTTCCAGGGCTCTTTTTCGTTCGTTTTCCTCGGGAAACCGCGAGCGGAGGGCACGGGATTCGAACCCGCAACCCCTTTCGGGGCATCTGATTTCGAGTCAGACCGCTGGCCAATTCGCTTACCCTCCGAGGGCAAATGTAGAACACGCCGCCGTGGCGCTCAAGTTGCGGCAGTGGTCGCCGCGGCGGTGCCGCCCACCGATCGAGCGGGTTTGACTGGTTTTTCCGGGGCAAGTAGGGTCGGCCCCATGTTCGTCCACAAGGAACAACTCGCCTACCTGCTCGATCCGGCCGACTACCTCTCCCCGGAGGTGGCACGGGCCGAGGTCGAGAGACTCTTCCGCGCCGCCTGGCATCCGGTCGCCCTGACCACCGACTTCCGCGCCGACGGCGACTACCGCACCTTCGACCTCTGCGGACACCCCGTCCTCCTCCGCCGCCACGAAGGGCAGCTCCACGCCTACCTCAACGTCTGCTCGCATCGCCACTGCCAGCTCACCGACCAGCCGCAGGGGCACGACCCGCGGCTCGTCTGCCAGTACCACGGCTGGGAATACGCCGCCGGCGGCCAGGTGGCCAAGGTCCCCGACGGCGGCTGCTTCAAGCCGTTCGACCGGGAGAATGCCCGGCTCCAGTGCTTCACCGTCGACACCTGCGGGGAACTCGTGTTCGTGCGGATCGCCCCCGAGGGACCGGGCCTCGCCGACCACCTCGGCGAGTTCCACGCGCGCGTGGACGCGGCATTCGCGCCCCCCTACCGCTGCAACTGGACCTACGCCCGGGAGTTCGCCTGCAACTGGAAGATCCCGGTCGAGAACACCGTCGAGACCTACCACCTGCCGTTCATCCACCCGACCACGCTCGGCGGCTTCGGCATGATCCCCGAGGAGGCGCAGGCCCACTGGCTCGAAGACCGCTCGACGACGCTCGTCTACTCGCTCGATCCGGCGAGCGAGCCGGTGAAGAAACAGCGCCAGGTGTCGCGACAACTCGGCGGGCCGCCGTGCCACGACCAGTACATCCACCACCACGTGTTTCCCAACCTCGTGTTCACGTTCAGCGACCTGTTCACCTACGCGCAGGTCTACCTCCCGACCGGCCCGACGACGTCGCGGACCCTGGCCTGGATGTTCAGCCTCGAGGGGGAGAAGCGCGGACCGATCGCGCGGATCATCGCCCACATGGTGGCGCGGCACGGCGTGAAGGCCAACTCGGCCATCCAGCGCGAGGACGCCAGCGTGTTCGAGGCTCAGCAGCGCGGGATCGCCGCGAGTCCGTTCAAGGGCTGCATCGGCACCCGCGAGGAACGGATCTGGGCGTTCCACGGTTACCTGAAGCGGGCCCTGGCCCCTGGCTGAGCCGGTGCGGAACTCGCGCCGGCGATTCAGGACACGGTTGCCACCGCGCGGCCGCCGGGGAGCCGATCGCCGTCCGCGTCACGGGGCACTGCCACGACTGCCGCCGTGAGCAGGTCGGTCGCGAGCCGGCGGTCGGCCGGCGTCGCCCCCTCGAACACGGCCGCCTCCAGCGCGGCCACCGGCTGGGAGGCAGCGCAGGCGGCGGCCAGCCGTGGGGCGGCGATCCGCACCACCGGAGCGTCACCTGCGGGAAGACCAATGTGCCACGCGGGAAGTCCGTCGACGCCGCTGCACAGCGTCCACTGCCCACCACCGGCGCCAGCCACGGCGAGGCCCGCGCAGGGCCCGGCAGGCGCGGTGGTCCAGCGGGGAGGGCCGAGACGCGCCACGAGCGCCGCACGTGCGGGATCCGCGGGTGCCGTCCGCCCCGGCGGCGGCCACCGGAAGCCGTTGCCGATCGCGAACCGGCAGAGGCGCCGGATCGTCTCGTCGTCGAGCTGCGGGGCCGGCAGGTCGGGGGCGAACGCGCTGGTGTGGCTGGTGTCGAAACGTGGGTCATCGCGCCAGTAGGCCCGGTAGACGTGCATCTGGTCGCCGAACAGGCGACCGAGCGTGGCCGGGTCGAAGGCCGGCGTCCGCGGGCCGGCGTTCGCGCGGCCGGCGGCCCGTTCCGCTGCCATCGCCACCACCAGCTCCTCGAACAGCCGGCAGAGCGTGCCCGACGGAGTGGGGTGATTCGATGCCAGGTGATAGGTGCGGCCGTGCGCGGCAGGGTCCTGGATGATCCGCGTCATCACCGCCGACACCCAATCGACCGGCACGAGGTTCTTGGCCTCGCGACCCGTCATCCCCAGCACGTCGAGGAGGCTGCCCGGCGCGAGCCGGGCCTGCACGAACGCCTCGACGAACGGCTGCACGATCCGCAGCGGCTTGTAAAAACCGTGGAACGTGTTGGTGAACCCGGTGACGAGGTCGCCGACGATGATGCTCGGGCGGTGGACGGTGACGACGTCGAGGAACGGCGCGCTCACCGCCGCCTTCTCCGAATCGATCTTGCTGCGCTCGTAGTCGTTGCCGGGGGTCTGGCCGACATCGAGCTCGGTCTCGAGGATCCGCCCCTCACGGAGGCCGCAGACGTAGGCGCTGCTCACGTGGTGGAGGCGGCGGATGCCGGCCGCTCGGCAGGCTTCGAGCACGTTGGCGGTGCCGCCGACGTTGCTGGCATAGGGCTCGTCATCGCTCTGCCGGCGCTCGAACGACAGGCTCGCCGCCGAGTGGACCACCTCGTCGACGTTCCGTGCCACCCACGCCATCGCCTCCGGCGCGAGGCCGAGCCCGGGGGACGTGATGTCGCCCTCGAGCACGACCGGGCAGTCGACCGCCGCGCCCGCCACCTCTTCCCAGTCGGCGAGCAGCTCGTCGACGCGCGCCGCCGCCCCGGCATTCCGGGAACCGCGCACCAGCACCGCGACCCGGCGGCCCGCAGCGGTCAGGTCGCGGAGCAGCGAGCGGCCGAGGAGGCCGGTGGCACCGGTGAGGAGCAGGAAGGAACGACGGGCGGACATCGGGTGAATCCTTGCGCGGGCAGCGCCCGCCGCGGTTGGTCAGATGTGGATCGCGGCACCACCGTCGACCACGAGGGTCTGCCCCTGCACGAGGTCGGAGAGCGGGCTCGAGAGGAAGAGGACGGCATCCGCCACGTCGGTGGCCTCGAGCTGGCGCTGGCCGACCATCGTCTTCGTGGTCCGCCCGGCGAACATCTCGGCGGCGCCGGGGAGCCGGCGCGTGGAGTCGGTCTCCACCAGCCCCGCCTCGACGATGTTGACGTTCACCCCCCGGTCGCCGAGCTCCAGCGCCCAGTGCCGGGCCAGCGACGTCAGCGCTGCCTTCGTGCCACCGATCAGTCCGTACATCGGCAGCGCCATGTGCGTGCCGTGGCTGGAGAGGACGACCACCTTCCCACGGGCCGGACCCACCTCGAGGAGCGGGGTGGCCGACTTCAGCAGATGGACGAGCGACAGGACGTTGGTGTGCATCGCGGCATCGAAGTGGCGCTGCGACGTGGCGGCGAGCGGGCGGAAGCCCCCCGTGGCGGCATTGTGGACGAGCACGTCGAGGCGTCCGAAGGACTCGCGCACGAAGCCGATCATGTCGTCGACGTCCTCCTCCTGGCTGACGTCGGCGCGCACGCAGGCCACCCGGCGGCCGAGGGCCGCGATCTCGGCCGCCACCGCATCGGCCTCACGGCCGCTGGTGACGAAATTGACGATGATGTCGGCACCGGCCTCCGCGAGGCGCAGGGCACAGGCGCGGCCGATGCCGCGGCTCGATCCGGTGACCAGCGCCACCTTGCCTGACAGGTCGATCATGCGGATACCTCCCCTGTTTTCATGGTTCGTTGCCATCCTGCCCGACACCGACGGGGTGGCCGGCAGTGACACGGTCCCGGATCCACCGCTGGAAATGGTGGATCCGCTCCTCGCGTCGGGAGAGGAGGCCACTCGAGGGTCGTGCCGGATTGGCAAGCCCCGCCTGAAGGTCAGGGAACAGCCGCAGATCCTCCTCCCAAACCCGCTTCCAGAAGAGGAGATGCCGCCGCGCCGCCCACGCCAGCAGGCCGCCGGAGAGCGGCGTCGGCCGGGCGCCGCGGAGCGCGAAGCCACGAAAGGTGACTTTCGTGAGGTCCGGAGCGGCCGGTTCGAACGTCTGCACGGCGGCGATGTCGTCCATCCACAGCACCGTCAGGTTCGGCAGAAAGAGACAGTGGTGGTACGTCCCGGACGGCTCCAATCCCGACCTCCGGAGGAGGGTCCGCTGCCAGTCGCCGATGGGACCGGCCACGCCGCCCGGAGCGCGGAAGCGGCTGTGGACCGGTGAGAACTCGTGATCGCAAAGGTTCTCATCCGGCATCACACCGAGCGTCGCCCGATGGACCACGCCGACGTGGTAACTCTCGAGATTGTTCTCGATGATCGCCTTCCAATTCGCACCAACGTCCCGGGTCCAGGAAACGACCAGACGATGGCGCCCGGCGACGGCCCGCTGGACATCGTCGAGCCTCTCCCCGAACAGGTCGGCAAGCGGCGCGGTGCCGTCGTCGAAACGCACGAAGACGAGTTGGCCGAGCGTCTCGCACTGCAGGCGGTGGAGCCCGAACGCCCCCTTCTCCAGGGGCCGGAAGCTCGGCGCGTCGGGGATCCGGCGCGTGCTCCCGTCGGGTGCGAACTCCCAGCCGTGGTATTGGCAGGTGAGCCGGCACTGATGACCACGGGGACGGCTCGTGAGCAGCGCCAACCGATGCGGGCAGACATTGAGGAACGCCCGGGGCCCCTCGGCGGTGTGATGGACGATGACATTGCGGCCGAGGAGACGGCCGGTGACGAAGTCGCCGACGCGGGGAATCTCCGCCAAGGTCGTGGCGAGCTGCCAGCTCGGCAACAGCACCGAGCCGACCTCGCGCTCGAACCACGACCGATCGGTGTAGGTGTCGGGAGACAGCAGCTGCGGGAGATGGGTGTCACTCAGGAACATCCATCCCTCCCGCCCGCCGGCCCGGCGGGCGACGAACCAGCGCGAATGGCCACGGCGACGAGCCAGCGTCCCACCTTCACGAACCGGCCGGCGCCGCATGCCGATCGCCAGCGACCGACGAGGTCCCAGCGGAAGCCGTCGACGCCTTCGGCCCGCACGTTCACCCTTTGGGGGCGGAAGTGGCCGTCGATCCCCGCCGCCTTGAAGGCCGCCTCCTTCGCCCCCCACACATGCTGCGGCGACGTGCCGGCGGACCAGCGGCGCTCGCATCGGTCGAACCACCACTCCAGCGTCGACGCCGTCATGGCGGTGTCGACGGCGTCGACCCCCACACCCGGCACCTGGTCGGAGGCCGCGACGGCAGCGAAGCCCGCCAGGTGGCTCAGCGATACCGCCACCGGGATCGCTTCGGCCCCCACCAGAGCGACGGGCCTGCCGGAAGGAAGGAGTGTGGCCACCCGAACGACGTCCACGGGAAGTGCCGCGACCGACGCGACGAGATCCTCGGCGAGCCGGCGGGCGTTGGCGGGAGCGTCGATCGACGGCCCCGACCGCGCTGCCCAGCGCACGGCATGGCCGCCGACGACGATCGCACATGCCGTCGTGCCGAACGGGCACGGCCTTCCGGCATGGAGCAGGGCCGTCATGTCGGTCGACTCCGCTCGGCCGCGAGCCCCGACATCGCTAGCCGTTCGAGCGACAGGATCACCCTGCCGTCAGCCCCGAAAATCACCAGGTCGTACACCGTCTCCTGCGCGTCCTGCGACACGAACAGGAGGCGCACCACGCAGGTTTCGCCGACCACGGGATCGGAGACGAATCGCAGGCGGCCGAATCGAACCGGGATCTCCACCCGTTTCCCGCAGAGGATGTAGGAATACACTCCGCAGGCGAACAGTGCACCGTCGAGCAACGCGGCCGGCACGGTCCACCCTTGGGCTCCGCGCGGCCCCGCCACCCGATCGGGATCCGGCGCCGTGAGTTTGCCCCAGCCGCCGTTCCTGTCGAGCAGGAGCCCCGAGAGGGTACGGAACGCGGGCCCGTGCCACATCGGCCCATCTTCCCGGTAGACAACCGGATTCCACGGGAACGGCATCTCGTCGAGCGTGGCGGTCACCGCCTCGCACGGCGCGGGCACGACGGTACCGGAGGCCAACGGACGACCGCCCGGAGATGCCTCCGCCTCCCGCAGGCTCGCCGCAAGAGAGCCGTCCGCGGCCGGTTTCAGGCTGACGATCAATCGCCGGGGATCGTTCGTCTGGAACACGAGCCCCCGCTCCACGCGGAAATCACGGATCTCTCTCACCCCGCCCGGGACATCGGCTGCCAAGGCAGCCTGGGCGAGCAGTTCGGCGTCGATCACGGCGGGGAGGAGCGGGCGGCCGGAGCGCCGGTGATCGGCGAGGAAGGTGTCGGACGTGGGTGAGACGATGAACGACACCTCGCTCCCCACGCCGGAGCCCTCGACCGCTTCCACGAGGCTCCCACGGGCGCGGCGGGCGGGCAACGGCGCCGCTGCGATCGGTGCATCGGGGCAGAACACCGGCTCGGTGACGAGCACCTCGGCATCGGGCAGCCCGGCCTCGATCTCCGCAAGGAAACGCCCCACCCCCTCGGCCAGCGGCATGAACTTCAGCCCGAACTGTTCGAGGACGAACCGACTCTCGGGTCGGCTCGCCATCCCGACCTCGTCCCAGGCATGCCAGTGGAACGTCGTCGCGCGCAGACCGGGGCGCTGGCGACGGGCGCTGGCCACGAGCTTGGCGAGCAGGTCGTTGGCGAGGGAGTAGTCGGCCTGCCCATGCCCTCCGAGGCGGCCGCTGGTCGAACCGAAGGCGATCAGCGCCCCGATCGGCTGCCGGGATGCGGCGTGCAGCAGGTGCTCCAGGCCGAGGCACTTCGGACCGATCGTCGCCGCCAGCCCTTCGAGTGTCTTCTTTTCGAACCGGCAGGCCGATTCCCAGCCGGCACCGTGGACGATGCCACGGATCGGCCCCATCGACTGGCTCACGGTATCGACCAACCGCTGCACCGCGGCTGCATCGCCGAGATCGCACGCCTCGTACCGGACGTGGACTCCGGCCGCATGGAACGCCTCCAGCGACCGCGCGATCTCGATCGACTTCTCGACGCTCCGCCACGCCTGCCGCGGATCGGCACCGTGCGACTTGGCGGCGATCATGATCCGCCCCTTGAGATCGCGCAGGCCCGCTTCATCGGCCCGCAGCCAGGCCGGCTCCACCGGTTCCGGCCGGGTCGATCCGACGAGGATCAGTTCCAGCCCGTGCCGCCGGCCGAGCTCGAGCGCACAGGCGGCGGTGACACCGCGTGCCCCGCCCGTCACGATCCACACGCTGCCCTGCTGCAGGCCGTCGAGCCGCGTGGCCGACACCGGGCCGCCGGTGGTGGGCACCACCTCGACGCGCCGACCCTGCCGGTAGCCGATCTCCACCGGCCCGGCGGCGCCGATCTCCGCCACGAGCCGCTCCGCCTGCTCGACTGGCGCGGTCATCGCCTGGAAATCGACGACACGCACCTTCAGGGAGGCGAATTCGTGGGCCAGGTTCTTGAACAGTCCTGTCACCGCACCGCTGCCGACCCAGCCGATGTCACCGCCGAGGCCGAAATCGCCGCCGAGCGACGTCGCCGCGGTGAGCGGCGAGCGCGCGATATCGGCGGCCGAGGCGCGGGCGATGATCCAGCGCTGGCAACCGGCAAACCACGCCGCCACGGCAGCGGCGCCGTCTGCCGACCACGCGGGGGCATCGGTCGGAGGGGTGACGACGATCAGATGGCGAACCGGCCCGGCCGCCTCGGCCGCGTCGATGGCCGCCACGGCGTCGGCAACGGTCCCGGCTTCTCCGGCGACGGCCTTCCCGCCGCCGGCGCGGATCCGCTCGAGGATCGCCGGCACCGCAGGTCCGGCACCGAGGACGAGCACGCGCTCACCGGCGAGATTCGTCCCGGCGGTGGTCGCGATCTCGCGCACGGCGAGACCGTAGCGCCGCGTGATGCCGGAAGCAGACGCCGGGAACGGTGGGGCGGCGGTGTGCCCGGGGTGCGCCGGGAAGAGCTCCGCCATCGAGGCCGCCGCCGTGATCAGCTGCCCGGCTCCGAGCGGGCCACCGGCCAACGACCGGGGACCGTTCGCACCGCTGCCCGCCGCGAGCCAGGTGGCGGCCGAGGAGAGGGCGGCGGGAAGACCGCCAGCAGCGGCGGCAAAGAGCGCCGGCAGGGGGGTGGCCGGTGCCGCGCCAAGGAGGATCCGCGTGACCGCCGATCCCTCCGCGCTCTCGCGATGACAAGAGGAGGTCGGCTGGAGATGCCCAGCCGAATCGGACTCCCAGATCTCGGCTGTCGGCGGAGAGACGACCAGAATCCCCTCGGGCCACGGCCCGGCAGCGGCGAGATCGGCCGCACTGCGGCAGCCGGTGACGATCCGTGGGAGGGCGAGAATCGCCGCAGCGCCCGCACGGGGGGTGAGCAGCGCCATCAGCCCCGAGGTGTTCCAGCCGGCGACAGCGCCCGGCAAGCCGGCCACGGCGAGGAGCGTGGTCGAGGCAGCCACCTCGCGCACCACCGGTTCGGCATACCGCCCGAAGCCGAGGAGCAGACCGGACAGGTCCCGGCCGGAAAGATCGACGAGCAGATCGATCCCCCCGAGCGCGACGGTCGGAGCGGAAAGCCCCGATTCGAGAACCCCGCGGTCGACCCCGACTGCATCGGCAACCCCGGCGAGGAACTCGGCTGTGTCGGCAGCGAACGCGCTCGGCACCTTCCCCACCCGGCCGGCGGCCACCAGTTCTCGGCACCAGCGGCGGATCGCAACCGCGTGCTGCTGCCCCTCGGCCCGACCACGCAGGAACGACTCACTCGGCAGGGGCGTGGCGGCCGCGGCCGGCATCGGCGCGGCCGGCGCATCGGCAACTGCACTCCCGCCAGGCGCGCCGCCGACGCGCGGCAGCATGTAGTCGAGCAGGTGACGCAGCGTGCGGAAGTCGTCGAGCGACACGCTCGCATCGGCGCTCAACCCATACCGCTGACCGATCTCACCGAAGAGCTGCGCCTTGCGGATGCTGTCGATCCCCAGATCCCCCTCGAGATCCGCATCCAGTTCGACGATCTCGCGCGGATACCCGGTCTGCTCGACCACGAAGCCGATCACGAACGTTTCCAACTCGGAGGCCGCAGCCGGCATGGCGGCCGCCACCGCGACCGTGGGAGCCGAAACAATCGAGGGTGAAACCACCGGAGCCGAAGCTGCCGCCGGCACGGCCGGCGCATCAGCAGCGGCACTCCCGCCGGCCGCGCCGCCGACGCGCGGCAGCATGTAGTCGAGCAGGTGACGGAGCGTGCGGAAGTCGTCGAGCGACACGCTCGCATCGGCGCTCAACCCATACCGCTGACCGATCTCACCGAAGAGCTGCGCTTTACGGATGCTGTCGATCCCCAGATCCCCCTCGAGATCCGCATCCATTTCGACGATCTCGCGCGGATACCCGGTCTGCTCGACCACGAAGCCGATCACGAACGTTTCCAACTCCGCTGCCGCGGCCGGCACCCGGGCGGCCTTCGGCGGCTCGACAGCCGGCGCAACGGCCCCGGACCCGTTCCGCACCCAGTCGGCCTTGCCGCCGCTGGCCGCCAGCAGCGCGCACAATTCGTCGAGCGTGCCCGCGGCGACGACCGCGTCGCGGTGCCGCGGCAGCGCCTCGAACAGATGCTCGAGCGCTTCGAGCACCTCCCCCCCGGCAGCGCCGGCACTGCCCAGCGGCAGGACCGCCGCATGCTCGGTGAGGAGGGCGACGACGATCTGCTCCAGACCACCGACCGTCTGCACGAGGGCTGCGTCCCCGGCGACCGCCATGCGCAGCCGCGACGCCGCGGGCCGCGGGGCCGCCTCGACGGCCACCTGCCCATTGCCATAGGCACTTTGACTGTTCGCGGACCCGTGGCCCGACCCGTGGCCCGAACCGTGGCCATTGCCGCCGGCGTGGCCGGAGGCCGTGAGCGGCGCGGCGTGGGCGACCTTGGCCGCGTACCCGTCGTCGCCAGCGTGGGATCCGTTCCGGGCGGCGCCGTGGCGGCCATTGCTGCCCTGACCACTGCCATGCCCGATGCCACCGCCATGCCCGATGCCACCGCCGTGAACGCTCGGCGCCGGATCGGGACGGCCCGGACGGTCGGGCGACGGCGTGGCGGCCGATGCCTCTCCGCCGCTTGTCGCGGGACGGGGCCCCTGCCCCTTGGCGACAGCCGCACCGGCACCGCCACCGGCACGGTTGCGGGCCCGGCGGCGCTCGGTGGCGTCGAAGTGGAGGACCGTGGGAGTGGCCAGCACGGACGGTGTCTGCCCCGCCGGTGCACGGAGCGCACCGGCAGCGGCCAACTGGCCCTGCAGCCGGGCAATCTGCTCGGCCCCCGACTGGCCGCGCTGGTCGAATTGCACGAGCGTGATGCCGGGCAGCCCGTCGAGGATCCGCCGAACGAGCCCGGTGAGCACCCCCGATGGTCCGACCTCGACGAACGTCCGCACACCGGCGGCATGAAGCCGACGCACGACGTCGACCCAGCGCACCCGCTCGGACATCTGCCGCACGAGGCTCATGCGGATCGCCGCCGCATCGCCGAGTTGCTCCACGGTCGTGCTGCTGAAGATCGGCAACCGCGGCGCGGAGAGCGTCAGCCCCGCCAGGGCGGCCGCGAGGCGCTCGCCGGCGGCGGTGAGGAGCGGCGTGTGGAACGGACTCGGGACGGCGAGCCGCTTCGAGCGGAGCCGCAGCGGCTGCAGCGCCCGCTCGACGGCATCGACACCGGCCACGGTGCCGCCGATGACCACCTGCTCGGGAGAATTCTCCGCGCAGATCCAGACCTCGCCGGCGAACGGCGCCACCAGATCGCGTACGGTCGCGACGTCGCCGATCACCGAGAGCATCGCCCCGCCGCGCGGTCCGCACTGCTCCACCGCATCGGCCCGGGCGCGCGTCGCGCGTGCGCCATCCTCGCGCCGCCACGCGCCGACCGCAGCCAGCGCTGGAAACTCACCGAAACTGTGGCTGGCGACGACGTCGGGGGCGAACCCGAGGCGCTCGAGCACCCCCCAGGCGAACAAGTCGCCGAGGTACATCGACCACTGCGTTTCCCAGACCCGGAGGCCGAGCCCATGGTCGGCGCGCCACGCCGTCTCGGCGAGGGTCGGCAAACCCGCGCACCGGGCGAGGGCGTCGAGTTCGGCGGCGATCTCGCCACCGAGTGGCGTGTCGGTGGCAAGGCCGCGGAACATGTCGCCGTACTGGGACCCCTGCCCCGGGAAGATCGCGGCAACCAGCGGGCGATCCCCCTCCAGCACCGGGATCGCCGACGGGAAGGGCAGCGGACTGGCGGCCGGGCGCGCGATGACGGGGGGCGCCGCCGCGGTCCGGGGGGCCACGGCGTGCGGCACCGGCAGACCGTTGTCGATCACGAGATGGCCGACGAGGCCGCCGTGTGCGGTGGTGACGACACCGGCACGGTACCCGGCGGCACCGGCCGACGGGATCGGCCTCGGTGCCGGTGCGGCGATCAAGCCGGCAGCGAGTGTCGTCGCGTCGGCGATCCCAGGGGTCGCCGGCAGCGTGCCGTTGGCGAGCGCCCGGGAGAGCTTGATGATCCCGGCGGCGCCGGCTGCCGCACCGCAGTGACCGATCAGCCCGTCGAGCGAACCGACGACCCTGGCGGACGCAGCCGAGTGATCGCCGTACTCCGCGGCCAGTGCGGCGTTGAGGGCCGCGTCGATCCGCGCCATGCCGCTGCCTGCCACCTCGACCGCTCCCACGGCGCCCATCGGCACGCCGGAGGCGACGGTGGCCCCGTGGATCACCCGCGTGGCGACGTCGGAAACCGCGCTCCCCGACCCGACGTTCACACTGCGGATCACGCCGCGGATCGGATCCCCGGCAGCCCGCGCCGCCGCCAACGGCTTGAGCACGAGAACCACCGCTCCCTCGCCGGGGAGGCGTCCGCGCTCGCCGCCGGGCCCGATGTCTCCGGCGAACGGCGCCCGTGGGGCCAAAGCGAGCGAGCCGTCGAGCGACCAGCCCTCGAAAGCCACCAGGTCCATCGCCCGCTGCCCCGCGGCGCAGAGCACCGTGTCGCAGCTTCCCTGGTGGAGCATGTCGGCGGCGGCGGCGATCGCCGACAGCGCCGAGCAATCGCCGGCATCGAGGGCCAGCGCGCCACCCATGAGGTCGAACGACTTCGTGAGGCGGCTGGCGAGCGTGCTGCTGGTGAAGCTGCCGGTCTCGTCGACCAGTGCCGGCATCTCCTCGAGCACCTTCTTGTCGAAGGCGGCGATGATCGCATCGACCTGGCCGGGCTCGAGCCCGCGGCGCCGCAGGGCGGACCGGATGTGCACCGCGGTCTCGGGAAGCCGCAATCCGATCTGCAGGTCGTTGGAGAACTCCCCGCCGAACATCGTTCCGACGACCACGGCGGTGCGGGCCCGGTCGAGCCGCGACGGGCCACCGAGATCGGCGATCGCGGCATCCGCCGCCTCGAGGAGCATGAACTGGAGGGGATTGGCGGCGGCGATCTGCTTCGGCGGCACCTTGTGCCGGCGCCAGTCGTAGTTGAAGCCGACGACGAACCCACCCCGGCCCGCCACCGTTCGCCACGCCCGCGGGACGGATGGATCGAGCGCGCGGCGGAGGCTCCAGCGCTCGGCCGGGACCTCGCTCACCACGGGGAGACCACGGTCGAGGATCTCGCCGAAGGCCGCCACGGACATCGCGCCCGGCAGCACGCAGCCGATGCCGATGATGGCGATCGCCCGGTCGTCGGTGCTGCCTTCGCGCGGTGGCGTCGGGGTCGGCATGGCGGCCGACTCGGCGAGCGCGAGATGCACGTTCAGCCCGCCGATGCCGAATGCGTTCACGGCGGCGCAGCGCGGCCCACCGTCAGCGCGGCGCGGCCAGGGGAGGGCCGACCGCGGCACGGTGAACGGACCGTTGTCCCAGGAGAAGTCCTGGTTGAGCTCGCGGCAGGTCGAGCCCGGCGGGATCACGCCGTGCTCCATCGCCAGCACCACCTTGACCAGACTGGCCAGACCGGCCGTCTCGAGCGTGTGCCCGATGTTGGCCTTGACGCTGCCGATCGGGATCCGTCGGCCGGCGGGGAGATGCTTGCCGAGGAGGCCGGCGAGCGCCCCCAGCTCGGTCGCATCGCCGACCTGCGTGCTGGTCGCATGCGCCTCGATGTAGTCGATACGGCCGATGTCGGCCCGGTCCGGGTAGGCACGCTCGACCGCGAGCATCTGCCCCTCCTGCCGCGGCGCCCAGAGGCTCTTCCCCTTGCCGTCGCTCGCCACGCCGATGCCGCGGATCACGGCCCGGATGCGGTCACCGTCGGCACGGGCACGCGAGAGCGTCTTGAGGACCAGCGCCACATACCCCTCCGCCGTCACCAGGCCGTCGGCATCGCGGCCGAAGGGGCAGGAACCGGTGTTGCTCACCGACTGGGCGGCGGAGAAGAGCACGAGGCTGTCGGACTTGCAGTACGAGGCACCGCCGACGATCGCCTGGTCGATCCCCTGCTCCGCGAGGGCACGGGCGGCGATCGCGAGGGCCTGGAGCGACGACGCGCAGGCCGCGTCGACCACGAGATACGGACCGTCGAGGCGGAGGGCCTCCTGCACGATCCGGGCGGCACCGAGGGCCCCGAGATCGAGTGAATCACCCGGACGGCGCCCAGGGTACCTGTCGCGCACCGCCGCAGTGACCTCCGCCGCGACCGCCGTCACCTCGGCGCCGAGCAGCCGGCGGGCCGCCTCGACCTCCTCGAGGAGCGCCGCGGTCTCGTCGATGCCGGTCGCATAGACGATGTCGCCGATCCGCGTGCTGCCGCCGGTGTGGCCGACGTACACGCCGGTGCGCCGTCCGGAGGGCATCGCGAACGGGTCGAGCCCCGCGTCGCGGCAGGCCTGGGCGGCGACCTCGAGAAACACAAGATGCGCGATGTCGTAGCGGTGGCGCAGGTCCTCGGTGAGCGGGCAGACCCGGGGATCGGGTTCGCGGTCGGAGACGACGGCCCCCATCTCCGAGTAGGAACGCCCCAACTGCCCCTTGCGCGGATCGAAGTAGAGGTCGCGGGGAAGCCGTGCCTCGGGCAGAGGCCCCCAGGCGGTGCCTCCCTTCTCCACGAGCCGCCAAAACGCATCCAGGCCGTCGGCGCCAGGCAGCCTGCAGGACATACCGACGATTGCGAGTGGTTCCTGCAAGGCTGATCCTCGTCCTTGGCGGTTGTCGCGGCGCCGGCGAACCGGTCCACGGGCGGGCTGTGGAAGGGTGGTGCGACGGCCGGAATGGCTGTCGGCGTGCGTGATCGGGCTCTGAAAGGGGTATGGGTCCGGGCCTCGGAGGCACCTCTCACCCATCCCTGGGGCCCGCACAACACCCCGGCGACCTGGCGGTCGGAGGCATTGCCGCTCACGGACGGCGCGGGGGGCCACGCCGCCGATGATCACGCGTTCGAGGAAGGGCGACGCCGGGTCACCCACGACGGCAAGCCCCCCGGGATGGCCCCGGCGGGCCCCGGCCCGGGAGGCCGGCACCGACGCACGAATGAGTATGGATGGATGGGGTGGAGTGTCAAGAAATGGCCGGAATCATGGATCGATGCAGCACCCCCTTTCGACCGTTGCATTCGCTGCGGACAATGCAATCGGACCCCCTCCCCCCCGACGACAGCCGATCCGGAAGGCCCTGAGCACCTGATGGACCCCCTGTCCGCATTCGAGACGCTCGTCGTCACCGACCGCCGACCCGGTTTTCCGATGGCCTTCTTCGTCGAGGCCCGTCTGGAAGGGCCGCTCGACCAGGCCCGTTTGGAGGCGGCGGTGGCCGGTGCCGCGGACCGGCATCCGCGCACCCGGATGAGGATCGCCCGCCGCGGCGGGGGGTGGGTCTGGTTGCCCCCTGACCGGACGCCGGTGGTGGAGTGGTGGCCGCTCGACCGGCCCCGTGACGCCGCGGATCCGTGGCGGCCGTGCCGCTTGACCGACGAAAGCGGTCTCCGGATTGTCGCCCTGGAGCGGGAACGGCACGTCGCGGGCCCCCCCTGCTGGAGTGTGGTGCTGATGGTGGACCACGCCGTCTGCGACGGTCTCGCCGGCATCGAATGGATGGGCGACGTGTGGTCGCTGTACCACGGCGGCCGGCCGGCCCGGTTCCGCGAACGGATCCGCACCCCGGCCGACGATCCTGCCGCGGCAGCAGACCCGGTTGCCGCCGCCCCGCTTCCTTCGCAGCCCGCGGCGCGCCGACTGGCCAGGGAATCGGGCACGTTCGCGCTGCTGCGCCCGACGGTCCTCGCCCCCCACCCCACACATGGGCGAACAGTCGCGGCGACCGACCTCGCACCCCCGTACCACGCGGTGGCCTTCTCCCCCGACGACACGCGCCGGCTGTGGGCCATCGCGGCCGCGGCGGGCGTGACGGTCAACGACCTCCTCGTCGGCGCGGCGATGCAGAGCGTGCTGGCGTGGAATGCCGCGGCCGGACGGCAGCCGCGCCATGTCCGCATCAACATGCCGGTCAGCCTGCGGCCGGTGGGCGCCCGCCTCCCGGCCGGCAACCACATCGGCTACGCCTTCCTCGACCGCTCCGCCG
>SXGQ01111081.1_pt1 | contig 16886 bp, 15 predicted proteins | sample 3178371 | NCBI WGS metagenome assembly SXGQ01 (sample SAMN11356859, study PRJNA531348) | freshwater metagenome | isolation source: freshwater sample F1-20 | place: China: Fuxian Lake, Yuxi | collected 2017-12-25
GCAGAAAGCGGCTGAAGGTGCGCAGCAGTTTGCCATTGATGGCAGCTTCACGGCCATGCAGGCGCTGCCGGGTTCCATGACGCTTCGCGGCGTCACAGGGGTTGCAACGCCGGGCCGCAATACGCTCGCGCTGAACATGGCCGATCTTGAAAGGTCGGCTGTGCAGGCTACCAGAGCGCCGCCCGTGCGCAAGGCACCGCCTGCGCCAGTTGTAGCTGCAGAACCGCCTAAGCCTTTCAGCGCCCCCGCTGAGCCCGCTGGCGGTGGTCTTGTCCGTCGCAATGCGGATCGTTTTTTTGGCGGCGCTGTTGGCGCGACCATCGGCGGCGCGGGTGACGCCTATGCCGCCCCTGCCGATGGCGAGGGCAACGGTGGGCCGCTCAATGCTGGAACCGGCGCGGCAATCGGCTTCTTTGGTCCGCGCGCTGTGGCGTCTGCGGCGAGCCGTGGCTTCCGTGCGGCTGCGCGTCCGTTCCGTCCTGCGGGAATGGATGAGCGTGTTGCGGCAAGGGCTGTTCGCAATGCGCTGAAAGCTGGCGGCATCACTAACGCGGATGAGGCATCAGCAGCCTTCACGGCGCGCTTTGGCGACAAGCCAGCGGCGATTGCTGATCTGACGCAAGAGGGTGTCAGCACGGCGGCTGGTCTTTCGCGGCGAGCGGGCGCGACCGGCGAGGCGGCGCGGGCGCGGGGCGAGGAATTGCTCCAGAACCGCGCTGGACGCCTTGAGCGCGACATAGGGCAGGCCAACCCCAATTTGAACCCGGCGACGATTACGGGTGATGTAGAGCGCATGGTGGCGTTGGCTCAAGAGCAGGCGCAACCAGCTTACAGCGCACTGCGTCAGGGTTATCCGCTTGGAAGCCTGACAAGCCCCCGCTTGGAGCAATTGAGCCAGATCGATTCGATGGCCCCGCACATCAAAGCGGTGAACGATTATCGCGCGACGACTGCGGCGACGGAAGGCCGCGTGGTTGGTGATTTCGAGTATTGGGATCTGGTCAAGCGCGACATCGACGCGAAGGAGCAACAACTTATCGCTGCCGGCGCGACGATGGACGATATCCGGCTACGCAAACTGGAAGATACTCGGAACGCGCTGGTTCAGGAACTGGACACGCTTGTTCCTGACTATCCGGCGGCGCGGCAGCTTGGCGGTGAAGCGCCAAAGATGCGTGAGTCCATGCGTCAGGGTCAGCGCATATTGGGGCAGTATCAAACGGCGGAAGAAGTCGCGCGGCTTGTGGCGGGCATTACCGGACAAGCGCAACTAACTGCATTGCAGGCAGGCGTCATCCGTTCGATGGTGCAGAAGACCGAAGGCGCAACTGGCGCCATGGCGTCTTTGATGAGCGCAGGTTCGCGCCGAAAACTGTCCGAAGTGTTTGGACCGGAAGCAGCAGAGGCTTTGCAGGCGCGATTTGCGGCTGATGCGGCCATTGTCCAGAATGCCCAGCGGATCAATCCGAACATTGGCTCTGTCACATCTCAAGCGCAGATGGGTGAGGGCGGCTTACTGCCGATGGCGGCAGAGGCAATCCGTGCATTCCGCAGCCCGATTGAGGCAACGCTTGCGGCGATGTCCAAAGGCGGCGCTTACAGCAAAGCCCAGCGCGATCTGATGGGCCAGATGCTGCTTGAAGGCGCAACGCCTGAGAACCTGGCGCGCATCTTTGGTAATCGCGGCGGGCGTGGTGGCAGGCCAGCACCGCCCCCGCCGCCGACAGGTGGCGGCGCTGGACCGGCGAGAGGGCCAACTGTGCCCCCAGCCCCCACTGGCGCAGCTCCCCGCGCGCGGCCAGCCCCAAGTGAGGAAGCCGTCTTGTCGGCTATGGCGCAGGTCACGCAACCTGCGAAGGGTCGGCCAATGGTCGGCCCGCCGACCCGCGACACGATCTGGGACGGCCCGATCCCGACGAAACCGCAATCGCTTCGTGGCTGGATCAGAAGCCAAGGCGGCATCAACGACCGCAACTACATGACCGGCGATATGAAAGCCGTCATGGGCCGCGCGAACGGTATGCCGGGACTGATTAATCGCGAATCCGGCACGGGTCTCGATGAGCTTGCGCGCAAAGCCTATCAGGAAGGCTTTGACGTTGACCCCGAGGACGCCGGCACTCTGATGCGGCTGTTGGAGGAAGAGTTTGCCGGCAGTCCGTCTTATCGGATTGGCGCGAAGGAAGAATGGGACGCGTACCAGGATACGCTTCGCGCTCGCCGCGGGAATGTCCCCGGCCAGACCTCATCCTCCCCGCCCATGATCGGCGGTGCAGCCCTTGGCGCTCTGACATCAGGCGGCGCAACCTACGCTGCGACTGGCGATGAAGACCTCGCGTTCAAGGCTGGCATTCTCGGCGGCATTGGCGGTGGTGTCGTTGGCAGCCGTCTTGCCAAAGGCTCTACGCCCAAGCCGCCTGCGGTGAAGCCCCGTCCCGGCCCTCCCGGCGTCAAGCCTCCTCCGGTGAAGAACGGGTTCGGCTCTCGTGATCTTCCTATGGATGAGGCGTCACGGAAAGCACGCGCTGAGGAACAGGGCTTTGATACTAAAACGCGCTGGTATCATGGAACCGCTCGCCTTGACCGCTTGCTTGAAAAACCGGGCCTTAATCCGAAGCGCGCGACGTCTGGTCCGATGCCGTTCTTCACTGACGACCCAGCGATGGCTAGCTCATATGCGATGGGCAAGAAGGGCGACACGTCGATGCCCGATTATGACGTCACGCAGTCGTTCACCGTTGAGCCGAAATATCTTGGACATACGCGAGGGCGCACGCCGTATTCAGTCGAGCAATCATGGAACTACCTAGCGCCCGAACAGAAGCGTACCATACTTGAGCGCGCCAAGCGAGTTGGATGGGCCGATCCTGACACAAGCTCTGGGCCGCTCAAGTTGCATCCAGAAGGTGTTGATGCATCGCCGTCTTCAAGCCATTTCGATTGGTTGATGAAAACGGAAGCGAGAGGCAACCCGATTACGGCGCTGCGCATGATGTGGCACGATGGCGGCATTCTTTATGGAGCGGAAGATCAACTCAAGGAGGTCTTTAAGCTTGCGGGATATCCGCACCCAGTGAGCACCAAGAATGCGCCGTGGACTAAGGCGGAAGGGGTGCTGCCCGTTTACATGCGGATGAGCAAGCCGCTTCAAACTGACAATGCCGCTGAACTGCAAAACATCATCACGCAGCTTCGGCAAGACTTCGCGCGCGACCGTTCGGTGAAGAAGCCATACGGTGCCGACATGTGGGACAAGTCAACGCGGCACACGCCTCGTGAATGGGTTGAGCAACTCGCTGAAGACGTTGCAAAGGGAGAGAACAGTTTTGTCTGGACCTCAATTCCAGACAAGGTGACCAACGCTCTGAAGCGCATGGGCTATGATGGCATCATCGACACGGGCGGCAAGATGGGCGGCAACGGTCATCGTGTTGCTATTCCATTCAGCCCGACGAATGTCCGCTCCATCAACGCCAAGTTCGACCCCTCCGAATCCTCAAGCTCCAAGCTCCTTGCTGGGATGAGTGGAAACGCAGAGGCAATCGGAGCTGGAACGGGAGCGGTCTTCGCCCCTGACGCGGATGGAGATGGAGAGATCAGCTTTGGCGAGCGTGCCGGGGCGGCGATCACTGGCGGCGTTCTCGGTAACGTTGCACGCAGAGCATCTGGGACCGGAGCGCCGAAGGTCAAGCCTCCGCCCGCAGGCAAGTTCCGTGGCCCCTCTCAGCAGACCTTCGCAGGCGTCAACGCAAAGACCGCAGACAAGGTAGCTCTCGCCCGTGCGCAGAACATGGAAGCAGAAGGCGCGAGCCGTGATGCTATCTGGGACGAGACGGGCTGGTTCAAGGGCGTCGATGGCAAGTGGCGGTTTGAGATTGATGATAGCGCATCTGAGTACAGCAGCTATCATGGAAAGCCGTTTATGCGGCACAAGCCGATGTATCAAGCGTATGATGATCTTAGGGACGTTCGGCTCATTGACGGCAAGAAAAACGTCGATGGCGGGGCGTACATCCCAAATGGCAAATACTCAGACGAGATGATCGCCGTTTCGGGCTCCGACAAAAGATCAGTCGCGCTTCACGAGTACCAGCACGGCATCCAACAACGTGAGGGCTTCGCTGACGGGGGCCAGCCCGACGAGTTCTCAAGGTTGCCTGCGCCTGACGCAAATGACGCGCTCGTGTTGAAGAAATTCATTGAGCGAGCTGGCGGTGATGATGAGTGGCAAGCGGGCATTGATGCGTTTAAAGCCGCGCTAGGCAGAGAACCGTCTTTCATTGCAAAGACAGCGGCTCGCAACTATGATGTTCAGACGCTTCAGGACGCAGTTGACCCCTATCAAGCTTACCGTCGTCTCTCTGGCGAAACCGAAGCCCGCAACGTCCAGACCCGCCGCGACTTCACCCCCGCCGAACGCCGCGCCCGTCCTCCATGGACAACTGAAGACGTTCCCGACGACCAGCAGATCGTCCGCTTCGGTTCAGGCAAGGCAGAGAGCCGTCCCAAGCCCCCCGCTCCACGCAACGCGCCTCCAAAGGGACCGAGCTTTCCGCCACGTCTCGCCGCAGACCTAAATAAATCTAAGGTCAGCCCCGCAACACGCGCCACGCTGGATCAAAACGCGGCGCTTCCGCCTGGCGAACGCAAGTCCGTTATGGAAGCGACCGGTTGGAACGATGAAATCCTTCGTATCGCCGCGCCCTACATCCGCCCCGGCTCGCGCATGGAAAGCGAAGTCGGAAACAGGATTGCCCGCCTTGTCGAACAAGCAAACGCGAACCCCGTCGAGTATGCCTTGCGTCAGACGATGGCAAAAGGCGCATATGAGGAAGCGCAGAAACGGTTCAAGCAGGCGTCAGGCGCTCGCAGCCGTGCGGCAAGAAACCTTGAAGACCTTCGCAGCCGGAACATGCTGAACCCGAACCAGCCTGCCACGCAGCAGCAGCTTACCGTCCACAAGCAGCGCCGCGACGATGCCGAGCAGTTCCTTTCGGAAGCGGCACGCCTCAGAGACGAGGCGAAAGTCATGCTGGACCGGGCAGACGTTGAACTGATGTCGCTTACGCAGGTCCGCGATTTCGCCAATAAGGAAATCCAGCGCATCACGGACGCGCTTGGAGGCCAGCGCCCGAAGGCATCCGCAACGGCCATGCTGCCCGCTTACAATCCGCTGGGACCGCCAAGGGTCGGAGGCGCAGCGTCACTACTCCCGCCCAAGCCTCCGGGTGGGCGCCCAAGCAAGCGCGCGGCTGATGAACTGGCGCATCTGTTGTTTGAACAGGACATGGCCGAGGAGTTCGCTAAAATCCAAAGCGGCGAGATCACGCCGACCCAGCGCAACACGTTCCAGCAGGTGATGAGCTGGTACGCGCGCCATCCGTCGCTTGCTGCTGTCTCTGCCGTGGCCGCTGGCGGCTCTGTCGTTGGGTACGCTGCCCTTGCCACGGATCAGGGCGAACGCGCTGTGCAGGCCCGTGAGAATGCCCGCAAACGGTCAGGCCAGCCTGAGCCGGAACTGCCCGGCCCGCCCGCATGGGATTGGGAGAAGCTGTCCCGCAATCCGCGCTTTGCTGGCGACACGCAAGCCGCCCTTCAGGCGCTGGGCTACAAGATCGGCAAGATTGACAACAACATCCGTCGCGCAGACGGCAAGCGAACCGAAAGCGAGAAGGCGCTCTATCACTTCCTCTGGACGATGGATAACACCCGCGACCCGGAAGCGCCTCCGACCGAAGCTGAATGGGACGCGCTCAAGGAAGCCGCCCTGCAAGCCCGCAGGAGGCGCTAGTTGCCCGTGACCATGCAGACCACGACCGTCAACAGGATCGCAGCGGCAGGCCACGCAAAGAGCGAATAGCCGTGAAACTCTGGCGGGATCAGAAAAGCGAAGGTCAGGGACGTAATCAGTAGCAGGCCGATTGCGCCGAAGAATATCGTCAGCACGAGCAGGAAGGGATTTCGCGGGCGTCTCTGGATCAGCATTGATGAAACCTACCCCAAGCGTTGACCAAAAGCAAAAACCCCCGCCGGTTAAGGCGGGGGCTTTGTTCTAGGCGGCTTTCTTGTCTTTCCACCGCAGCTCGGCAAGTTGCCGGGCCGGGTTCACGATCGGCGGCTTCTTCAGATCCCGTGAGAACGTGTAGAGCGAGAACACGTTGAACACCGAGAGGCCGAAGGAGGCGACCCACAGCGCCCAATCAGGGGCGAGGTCTTTCCTTGCGTCAAGCCAAGCAAGGCCCTGATGGGTCATGCCAGCTTCGATGAGGACCAGGAATATGCCGAGGACGACAGTCATCACAGCGGTGAAGCTGAAGCCCTTCTCCCTGCACTCTGCGAACCGGGTAACGCACCCGGACAGGATGAGGGAGACAGAGACCAGAACCGCCGTAAGCATGGCGGCCACGATCCATTCGACCGGATGATCCGACATGTTGCCCGCAAGGACAGCGTCGGACCAGAAAGACAAACCGCCAAATCCGATGGCGATCCACATCAGGCAATTGCTTGCCCACAATGCGCGGTCTTGAGTAAGGTAGTTCATAGCGGGGTCCTTTCCCGTTAGGGGCCGGAGAACACGGTTCGCGCCGTGCCGGCCCCGATTGATTGTCAAACATCTCAGCGCATCACTGCGCCTGTCCCAAACATACGCACTCGCGTGTTGAGCGATACGTTACAGCCAGCCATGTAACGTAGCTCGCAAAATCACATCTGAGTGAACTGAATTAACACCCGCCCTCCCCAGAGGCGCGAACGACTTCCCGTAACCGATGGAGGCGACTATCCCACGCGACGGCTCAGGAATATATTCTTATCCTAGCAGCGGGGCCGCAGTGAGCGGAGCCGCTATCAGCAGCACAGCGTACAACACGCGCGCAGCCGACGTGCTCTCCGATCTCAACGCCGCGCGCCCTATCTCGGCAGGCGGCACGGGCTCCACCACCGCAGCAGACGCGAGAACAGCGCTCGGCGTTCAAGCATCAGACGCGACCCTTGCAGCCCTTGCGGCGCTCTCCATCAGCTCAGGCAAGCTGATCAAGGGCACGGGCACGGACACCTTCTCGCTGATCGACATCACGACGGCGGGTGAGGCGCTTCTGGATGACGCCGCAGCAAGCAACCAGCGGACCACGCTGGGCCTTGTGATCGGCACTGACGTTCAGGCTTACGATGCTGACACGTCAAAGACGGACGTAGCCACCACATGGTCAGCCGCTCAGGCAATCCCCGTCAGGGTAAGTTCTGAAACCACCGGCACCCTTACAAGCGCAAGCCGCAACTCGACGGTGAACTGTTCAGGCGGCGTGACGCTGGACGATGGCGTGTTCACCGCTGGTGATTACATCATGTTCTTTGCCGGTGCTGGAGCGCGGACATTCACGCGCGCTGCTGGCCTGACCATGTTCGTAAATGGCGTTGACAGCGCCACCGCCACGCTCGCTTCGCAAGAGATGGGGTCTGCCTATTGGGCGACCGCTTCTGTTGCCGTGCTTGCTGGGTCTTTCTCATGAGCCTGATCTCGGCTGTTGCATCGACACTTGGGCGCGGGGCTCAGGTTGGCTTCATAACCGGCGCTGTCACTGACCTTCAAATTTCACCCGGCTCAGCAGCGGCAGAGGTGACGTTCACCAACACCGGCACATACACCGGCACGGGCAACATTCAGGGCTTTTCTGGCAACTGGATTACGCCGACCTCTGCGGCTGGAAGCGCCTACGATATCCGCATGACGGTCAACACGGGCTCAACGCCGACCGGATCTGCAACCGGGATCTGGCTCTCCCTCGGCGCAACGCGGTCATGGAGCATCACCCAAAGCGGCATCGGCACGACCGCATCCAACGTGACCGTGGAAATCCGCAACGCATCGACGCTTGCCGTTCTCAGTGATGGCGGCGGGGCATTCGACATGACAGCAGACGTGAGCACGTAATGACAAACACAGCACGCGATGTGGAACTCCTGCTCATTGACGCAGGGTGGATACAGGCAGCAGACAAACGCACGGGCGAGCCTGCACCGTTCCTGCAAGGCAACTCCAAGCTGTTTGTCATCAACGCCATTCACGGCAAGACCGAGTACGCAATCGGTGGCGGTGAAGGTCAGGCGCACGCAACGCCGATCGATGCAGCGCACTACCTGATCAGCATGATCCAGCCAGCAGAGCCTGAGCCGGAAGCACCTGTGGTCGAGAAATACGTTGCGCCGCAGATCATCCCGGCAATCGCGGCAGAGCCCGTCCCAGATCCACGCGATGAAGAACTAGCCGCCCTGCGTGCGCGTGTTGCAGAGCTTGAAGCGCGCGACACCTCGGTCTTTGCGGACGCGCCGCTGCTTCCCGCGCCTGATGCGCTTCTGTCGGACTATGGGCCGGTTGATCCGAAAGACGCCGAGACAATCATCGACGGCTTTGCGGGCGAGCTTCGCACCAGCCGCGACACGGCAGAGGGCACGATGCGATCGATGGACCCGCCAGACAGGCGTCGGCTGTTCTCGATCCTCAATACCGAACTCGGGCGCCTGAAGAACCAGGAGGCGTTGCTGGGCAAGTCTATTCCGCGTCGGGCAGACGTTGAGGAACTCATCGGCATCTTGGCGAAAGTGGGCGAGGCGTAAAGCCGTGAAGGGGCAGGGCAGTGGACGAGATCAACCAGAACAAGCTCGTCGAGATCGAACTCGGTCGAGACGTTGAGCGCAGACTAGACCGCATCAACGCAATCGAGAAGGCGGCAGACCTTCTTCGCTCCCGTTTCGACGGTTTGCTGGAGCAGCTTAGCCGTGAAGCGATCACCGATGAAGATATCGAAAAGCTCGAAAAGAAGTGGGAGAAAGCTTTGAACGACGCGATCTCTAATTTGCGGGTGGATTTCAAGGCCGCGAATGATCTTCAGTCGAAGGACATCGTTGGCGAGTTTCGCGGCGCGCTCCACCAGTACCGCAATGAGTCCAAGGACGAGCAGCTACACGCTCAGAAAGCTGTTCTTGAGGCAATCAACCAGAGCCGGTCCCGCTGGAAATGGTGGGTTCTCGGCATCGTCGCAGCGGTCCTGACGACCATCATCAGCGCGGAAATTGCGCTCCTGATGTTCGGGCGACCGAACTAATCACAATCAGAGGGCAGGGCATGGGCAAGTTTCTGGACGGCTTCCTCGCATTCAAGAACGAGGCAGACGCAACGCGCAAGTTCGCGTTGTTCGCAGTCATCGTCATCACGTTTGGCCTGGCATCGCTGAGCGTCACCGGCATTGTTGCGACTGCTACATGGACATGGTTGAGCGCTCTGCCAATCATCGGCATGATTTTCGCCGTTCTCGGCGCAGAATTGCTTGCGACCGTGGCGTTCATCAGGATGCTCACAGCATCAACGATGTCGCGCAAGATTGCGGGCGCTTTCATCTTCCTTGGCCTTGCAGCCGTGGGTGTGCATAACGCCGAGCGGGGAGCCAAGGTTGTCTGGGTCGAGGTCTTTGCCGAAAGCTCGTCCTCGCTTGCAGCCAAGGCGGCGCTGGCGGGCGAGGAAGCAGCAACGCTTGGAACGGCGCAACAGGCGGCGATCAGTGGGACTGGCGCTGAGCTTGAGCGCGTCAGGACGCAGATCGCGGAACTGAAGACAGAACAGCAGATCATGGCGTCTGCAAGCCCCGAAGGCATTTCCCAGGCGCAGCGTTTGTTGCTCGCCCAAGGGCTCTATTTCGGCAGCGTGGACGGAATTTCCCGCGACAAGACCGAATCCGCAATGCGGGCGCGCGGTGAAGCCATCCAGCGTGAACTGACGACCCTCAAGGCGCGTGAAGACGGTCTTATGGCGGGGCAAGCAAGCCCGGTGCAGCAGGCCACGTCCGACCGGCGCCTATTGCAGATCGAGCAGGCTGACGCAGCCAGCGCGGCCTTCTGGTCATGGCTCTGGCTGATCATAATGTTGTGCGTCCTTGAAGGCGCGCGGTCCTTGTCTCTCTGGGCCTACATCACCGACATCAGCGGCAAGGAGGCGCAGCGCGACCGCGACTGGACCGACGAACTGGCGGCGCTGCGTCACCAGCAGGAGCGGGCCAAAATCATCGCAGAGACGAACGCTGCGGTTGCCGCCTACACGCCTGCGCCAGAACCCGCCCCAGCAGTGGCTGCTCCCCCGCCTCCTGAGCCCGTACAGGAGCCTGCACCGGTTGAGCCGCTGGTTGCCCCGCCCGTGGAGGAACCCCGCTCAGACGCATCCCAGCGCGCAAGGAACGCGGGCAAGGCCAATGCTCACATGAACAAGGCCGATGAACTGCGCAGCGTCATCCTCGTGAACGATAACCGGGCTCGCAACGCTGAACGCGATGCAGCGCCTCTGGCTGCGCAATAGGAGGCTGACACATGGCTTTGACCATTGGTATCGACTTCGGAAACACCTTCTCATGCGCTTCGTGGTGGGATGGGCGAACAGCTCAGATCATCGAACTTCCTGACGGGCGGAAACAGCTTCCATCGGCTGTGGCCGTGGTAGGCGAGGATATCCTTGTCGGCTGGGAAGCGCTTGCCAAGGGCAAGGCCCAGCGGGAGTACCTGTTCCAGAACTTCAAGCGCCGTCTCGGTGAGGTCTACCACGAGGAATCGGAGAGTGGACACCAGACCTGCGCCGATCCAAAGACCGGCCTCGTCGCATGGAAGGGACCGGACGATCATATCATCCCGACCGTCCAGCTTGCCGCCTGGATCATTGACGAGCTTCTGGACGCGGCAGAGGCCAAGCTGGGCGAGCGTCCGACCGGGGCAGTCATCACCATCCCGGCAGACAGTGGCAATGCCCAGCGTGAGGCTACGCTTGAAGCTGCGCGCCTTGCCGGTCTGCTCCGCGTCGAGCTTGAGCATGAGCCGACCATGGCCGCACTCAGCTATGGCTTCGACTTCGCCAAGCGCCGGGTCATCGCTGTTCCCGATGCGGGCGGGTCCACGTTCGACATCAGCATCATCGAGACGGGCAAGGGCCGCAACGGGCAGGCGCTGGTTGAGGTGCTGTCCACGGACGGGCGCCGCAAAGGCGCGGGCGGCATGGACTTTGACCGAGAGATTGCGCGCTATCTCGCAAACCGCTGGCGCACGATGCATCCCGACAACGACATCAGCGCCGACGTGTTCGCCATGGACCGCGTGCTGGAAAGCGCCGAGGAAGCCAAGCGTGCCCTCTCCGGCAAGCCGGAAGCTCGTATCTTCATCCCTGAGCTTGGCCGCGACGACAACGCCGTCAGCCTCGCAATGGATGAAGTGCTGGATCTCAAGACCTACGCGACACTCTCCGAACGCCTGACGGACCAGATTGCAGCTATCTGCCGGCGCGCTGTGGAAAAAGCGAAGGAACGCGACCCCAAATTTCAGCTCACAGATATCGGGGACGTGGTTCTCGTAGGTGGAATGAGCAGGTCAATTCCTGTTCGTGATGCCATCCGAAGCGTATTCCAAAAGGAGCCGCGACGAGACGTGAACCCCGAAGAGGCGGTGGCACTCGGAGCTGGGATCAAGGCAGCAATCATCTCGGGCAGGATGACCGGCGTCACGGTACGCGACATCATCAGCCATCCGATTTCGGTTGAGACGATCCACGACGTTGCAACCGTGATCTTCCCGTCAGGCTCCACCTATCCGCAAGAGAAGACCATCTACGTCGCCAACGCGGATGAAGGGCAGGAGGCTCTGTCTGTCGCGGTGCTGGAAGGTACGGGGCTGAAGGCGTCTGACTGCACGGTCCTGGCGACGCACGATCACATTGTCAGCGAACCAGCGCAGCCCAAGGCGAATGAGCTTAAGCTTGTGTTCAAGCTGGATGAAGGCGGGCGGCTGTCGGTGGAAAGCGCCGATGGATGGAGTTGGCGCGGGGCGGCTTAATGAGCAATGCACACATGCGAGTTGGTCCTGAGTATTTCAGGATCATCGGTCACTTTGAACGTGGCAAGGCGAACGACCCGCGCTGCCGTCTGACGTCAAGTGGCGCTGCCCTTGATGCCTATCTGTGCCCTGCGAATGTTCCGACCATCGGGGCAGGCAGCATCAGGCGGCTGGACGGATCACCCGTCGAGATGGGCGACACGATCACCGAAGAGGATGTCTACCGCCTTGCCGAGCGTGACGCCGAACACGCCGCAGACGCGGTGCGCAAGATCAACCGCCCGCTCAAGCAACATCAGTTCGACGCCTGCACTGCATTCACGCACAATCTGGGCGAGGGCAACTTCCGCAAGATCGCGCCGCTGATCGAGGAAGGCCGTTGGGAAGACGCTGCCGAGAAGATGAGCGAATACGTCCGCGCGTGGGGACGCTACGAGGGCCGCTGGCATTATCAGGCGCTCCTCGGTTTGCGCATTCGGCGCTTCGCAGAAGGGCTATTGCTCAACGGCTATGAATGGTCCGATCTGTGCGACCCCGACGATATCGGAATGCCGAAACAGCGCCCCCCGGAATGGCAGCCGAACGGCACAGCAAAGGACGGAACGAAGGGCAGGTATTTCGATGTGCTGCTGCCTGGCGCTACCGAGTTCGCCACGCTTGAGGCTGCTGCGCGCCCGTTGGCATCGCTTGCGCCGCCTGAGCTGATCCTCACAACCCCTGCGCCTTCTCCGCCCGTTGCGGATGAGGCGGCCCAGCGGCAGCAGCCCGACCCTGCCCGGTCCCCCGCTGCCGCTGGCGCTGCCCCTGCAATCGAGAAACCGGTGTCGAATGGTCCCGCGCCGGCTACCCCTCCGGCGAAAATCCCTGCTCCCCAGCGGGCGCCGGAGGGGTCCGTTGTTCTGCCGTCTCAGAAGGTGGACACGAAGCCGCCAGAGAAGCCGCCCATCATCGCGCCTCAGCCCATCAACCCGAACCAGCTTCCGACCAACACCGACACGTCCAAGAACATGGCGGATTCGACCCGGATGATTGGCATGGTCATCGTCGGGATCGGCTCTGTCATCCAGATCATATCCGTCAGACTTGGCATCGGCACAGCGATTGGAGCCGTGGCGTTCGACCTCAGCCGCGATCCGACCGTCATTGCTCTGACGGTCACGGCGATTATCGCTGCCTTCGGCTGGGTGACCAAGGCGCTGGGCAAAAAGACGTTCGCCAAGGGCGCGGACAAAGCACAGGGGAATTTGTACTGATGGCAAAGCTTTGGGGCTGGTTCACCAACAACCCGGTCGCGCAGATCGTCATCGCTTTCGTCCTCGCCTTGGTCGGATGGGAGGTGGTCAAGCGCAACATCCAAGAGACGGGGCGCATCAAGGAGCGGGAGCGCATAGCCGCAGCGCAGGCGCAAACCCAAGCGGCACGCGTAGAGCATTCATCCCAAGTCGTCACACAGGAACGCACCCATGCCGATCAAGCTCTTGAGGCTCGCGATAGCGGCCAGCACTATCCCACTTTTGATGAGCTGCCAGACCCCCACAAACGCATCCTCCGCGGACATCGCACAGGCGAAGCGGGAAGTTGACGACCTGTCCCGCGCTCTGAAGCAGGAGTTCTGCCGGGGCCAGTATCCGATGCAGGTAGCGCCGGAAACCTACAACGCACTGGACGCATTCTCGCAGCGCTACATCACCGCGAACAACCAACAGTTTATCGACGCAGGCTGCAAGGTCTGAGTCACCATCGCGCTTCGGCGCACAACCCAAGGAGACTACGCCGTGGCTTTTCTGACCTCTGAACAAAAGAACGCTCTCGGGCCGTTCCTTCACATCGGCATCTTTCTGGTCGCGGTATGCTTCGGCATCTCGGTCAACACTGTGTTCGGCGGGCCGACCGTTCCCGGCATCTCGGACTTTGCGGCCATCGTGCTTGGCGTCGTCTCGGCGCTGGTCATCCACAAAGAGCTGACAAAGTAGTGCGACCGCTACCCCCGGCGCTCTTGATGGCTACGGCTGTCCTGATCGCCGGGGCTGTTGGCTCTGGCGTCTGGCTGGCTGGGATGGCTCAGGACTGCCACAACAGATGGCGGGACAGCGGGCTTCGGACTCACTACAGGGATGGAGCCTGTCTGGTAGAGGCTGGCGGGCGCTGGTATCCTTCGCACAGTATCCGCGTCCACGTCAGGGAGCCGGGTTAGTGCTCTCCCGTTCCAAGTCCGCGCTTCTAGTTCTATCCGCATTCACCGTGCTTCTGTGGGTGGCGGTGGTGATGGAGAGGCTTTGAAGGTGCGACACGGCCCAACGCAACGCCTTGAATCATCACGGCGCAGGAATTGTCGCACCTTGCCGATAGAGCCTTGATCTGTCACGCTTCATCCCTTCCCCTAGGGACTGCCAGCGGGTTTGCAAGTAACTGAATTGCCTGCTTTTTTCTGACAATTGTCGCACCGGGCCGCTTGGGTGCGACAGGACGGCCAAACACCGCCCCCATTGCATCGTCTGCCAGACCCGCCCGCTGAGCCTTCGCGGTGTACGTGGCGGCCTGCTGGTGCGTCGAGTGTCCGAGCACGGCCATGATCTGATGTGGCGTGCAGCCTGCCTCGGCCATTCGCGCCGCTGTGGCCTTTCTGAGCCCGTGGAAGCTGCAATCAGGGTGAACCTGCGCCTCCCGGCACCATTCCCGAAACTTGTTCTGTAGCCCCTTCCCCGTGGCGAAGGGCTGGCCGTATGCCGTTTCGAGGTAGGTCAGGCCCTTGCCCTGCCATGCGTCCAGCGCGGAGCGCAATGGCGGAGCTATGGGAACGTCAATCGACACTGGCCGGCGCCCGGCGTTCTTCGCCTGGACAAAGCGCAAGCGCCCGTCGCGCTCATGCGGCCTGCCGATCTTCACGGCATCCGATATGCGCTGGGCCGTATAGAGCCCGATTGCGTAGGCTGTGCGCGCCTGCGTCCCCAGCGGGTGCTTTTCCTCATAAGCCTTGCAGTCTTCAGCCGTCCACGTCCTGTGGCCTTCGGTGACGTTGGGCTTGCGTCTGACGCCTGCCGTTGGATCTGACGCCACCAACCCGTCATCGCAGGCTAGCCGGTAAACAGCTCGCAGCGCGGCGAGGAAGTCCTTGCCCTGCGCATAGGTGCGGTCCTTGACCCCCTGCCGGATCGTCATTGGATCAATCGACGCGGGCAGGTGGCCGATCTTCTCAACCAGCGCCTCAAGCAGCCGTTCGCGCGGGCGCTGCGTCAGCTTGCGATCCAGCGCCTTGAAATCGCGGCTCGTCAGGTAGTGGCGCACGATGTAGGCGAACGTACCCCGGCGCGGGCCTGTGGAGCGCACGGGCGGCACGGGCTCGCCATTGCGGGCTGCGAAGTAGGCAAGGGCAAACTCCTCGCTGCCGGGCTCGCCTTGCAGCCTGACGCGCGGCTTTCCCGGCGCTCTGAAATACCAGCGCACCTTGCCGTGTCGGCTCACGTCGCGCGTGATGCCTTTCCATTCGATAGCTGCCATGTCTGGCCTCACAGGCGAACCCCAGCGTAAGGGTTAGCCTCGACCGTTGGCAATTCGTTAAGCGTATCCTCAAGCTCGGATCGCAGCCAGAACAGACGGCGCGTCTCGGGATACTGCCTTGCCTTCGGCATATGGCCGCGCTCAACCAGCTTGTCGAATGTCGTGGGGGATACCCCGACAAACTCCGCAGCCTGGCGACGGTTGAGCGCGTGCGGGCTCACGGCTTCTCCCCTCCCAGCGCGGCGCGGATTTTGTCTGCGGCTGCGCGGGCGGTCTTGCGAATTTGCCAATTGATGTTTTTCGCAAAATCGATCTCTTCCATTGTCATTGGACAGTCGCCAATATGGAAATCGACAATTCGGTCGAGCGCCTCCAGCGCCTCGCGCAACAGCTCGTCGCGCCCCGGCATCGCGCTCACTCTCGCAACGACAGTGTCGATGAGGTCGCACGCCTCGTATTCGCCCATCTGCGTGAGGCGGGAGGCGAGCTTGTTAAGCTCGGCGATCAAATCGGGCGATAGGCTCATGCTGCTGCTTCCTGTGCTGCTTCGACCATGGCGATCCGCTGCCCTATCCAGGACATCACGGGTACTGCCATGCTATTTCCGAGCGCCTTGTAGCGGGGGCCATCAGCGGCGGGCTTCTTGCGGTGCGTGATGAGGGTGTAGTCGTCAGGGAAACCCTGGAGGCGTTCGCATTCGCGTGGCGTCAGGCGGCGAACGGCAGAGCCAATCCGCGCAATCTGTTGCGGGTTGACGGTGTTGAGCGGGGGGTGGAGCTCGCCATGCTCGCCGCCGCCATGAATGCCCCTCGCGTCGAACCGGCGCGGGTCATCATAGAGCGCGACAGCTTGCGCCATCTCGCTTGCATCCGCGCCATGATCCTTGGCACTGAATGCGATGACGTCGCCACCACGCGCTGAGGGGCGGTTGCCGCTGCTGGTGATGGCCTGCGAGCGTTCCGAGGCGCGGGCGTTGTAGTCCTTGTTCGACTGGCTCGGGGTGATGTTGTAGGCGATTGGCACAAGCGGCGTGCCCCTGCCCGTTCCGTCTTCGCTGGCGCGGAAGCCTTCGCCTCGCAGGCTGTGGACTATGAAGTTATCCGTAGAGGGATCGTCGCGATGGCCCTTCGGCGCTGCTTTAACGGCGCGAGCTACATCGAAGTCGCACCTGTTGACGGGAATGAGCGTCTCGCTCTCCGCATCGAGGCGACCCATTGCCCCCGCGTTGAGACACATCGCCAGAGACGGGGACGAATAAGCCCCCCCCCCCGTTTATGTGCTGGTTTTCCAGCCCCATCTTGTCGCCGTAGTGAGCGTCAAGCGACGGCGCGATTTCCGCAGGCCAGCGGATCAATCCGCCGTCGAGGTCGAAGTCCGTTCCGAGCCCGCCGCCGCCCTCAGTGCGTGCGCTAATTGTGGGGGCAGCTCTTTGCCCCGCTTCCCGGCGCGGCGCAGGATGCCCTTGCAGGCTGTGGCGCTCAAAAAGAACCGCTGCGGCACGTCGCCAATCTCCAAGATATCCGACA
>SXGQ01365562.1_pt1 | contig 16885 bp, 13 predicted proteins | sample 3178371 | NCBI WGS metagenome assembly SXGQ01 (sample SAMN11356859, study PRJNA531348) | freshwater metagenome | isolation source: freshwater sample F1-20 | place: China: Fuxian Lake, Yuxi | collected 2017-12-25
CCGCGCGACATCCCCGCCTTGCACGTGCCGGCCCTGGTCCACTTCATCCATTCCTTCTCAGCCGAGGCCGTCGGCGACCGCAACAGCATCGCCGGGCGTTGGCTCGCGCTGGGCGCCTACGCCTACGTCGGCTCGGTGCACGAGCCCTACCTCACTGCCTTCTACCCCGCCGACATCTTCGTCTCGCGGCTGATGTCGCTCATGCCCCTCGCCGCGGCCGCACGCTTCGATGATGCCCCCGCCTGGAAGATCAACATCTTCGGCGACCCGCTGGTCACGATGGCCAAGCCCGTCGCACGTCACGAGGAGCCGCTGACGCTCGACGGCGCCCGCTCCCTCGACGACCAGATGCGAACATCACTCAAGGAAGGCGACATCGCCGCCGGCGTGGGCGCCCTCGCCCTGCTCGGGCGTGATACGGACGCCATGCGCCTGATCCGGGCCACGCTCGCCGATCGCCTGGCGCGCGCCAGCCCGGAACTGGCCGCCGCCGGATTCATGCCCGCGATCCGCGCCTCCGATGCCGTGATCGCCTTCCGGCTGTTCGACAGGCTCGAGCCCCAGCTCCAGCGTGACCCGGTCCTCATCGACCTGCTCTGGCAGCTCGCGCCCCTGGCGCTCAGCAGCCCCCGGGCCGACGACGCCGTCACCACGCTCCGCACCCGCATCCGCGACGGCGGCGCCATGGTCGAGGATGCCCGCCTGCTGATCCCCGGGGTTCGCCGCCTCTTTGGTCCAAACGGCGTCGACTCGATGTTCAACGAGCTCATCGGACGCGCCACGGATGAAGAAGTCCGTCTGCGGCTGCGCGAGGCGTTCCGCTGAACGCCCCGCGCCGCCGAGCCACTCACTTGGATGCGCTGTCGTAGTAGAACCGCTCGTGGACGATCTGGCCGCCCTTCCACCGCGTCACCGACACCTGCTCCAGCCGCACATCCTGGCCGGCGGTGTTCACAAACTCGATCACGCTCTCGACGAACGCCGTGTCGCCGTCAACCGCCAGCGCCTTCACCGTGTATCCCTTCCACTGCTTCACCTGCGCGAGGAACTGCTTCTCGCTCTCGATGTTCGCCGCGAGCCCGACGCGCGGCGGCCGGGTGTTCTCCTGCATCTGAACATCCGGGGCGTAGAAGCGGTCCATCGCTTCAAGGATGCGCCCTGCCTTGATGTAGTCCTGAAGCTCGGTCGCCAGTTGCTGCACGGTCATGGGGATCTCCTTGTTCAGTGTTCTGTGGACTCGGTCATACCAGGTCAAAGACCAGCACTTCCGCCGCCGTGACCGCATCCAGTTGCACGGCCGCCTCATCGGTCAAGGCCGCCGCATCGCCCGGGCCAAGAGCCTCGCCGTTGAGGCGCACCTCGCCCTTGACCACCTGCACCCACGCCGCCCGCCCCGCGCCGAGCTCGTGCCTGACGCTCGCACCGGCGTCGAGCAGTGTCGCCATCAGGGCGACATCCTGATTGATCCGGATTGATCCGTCGCGACCATCGGGCGACGCGACCAGCGCCAGCCGGTTGCGGCGGGACTCCGCGGCGAAGTGCTTCTGGTCGTACCGCGGCGGAAGGCCCGCCTGCCCGGGACGGATCCAGATCTGCAGCAGGTGCAGCCGCTCGCTGCGGCTGGGGTTGAACTCCGAGTGTAGGATGCCAGACCCCGCGGACATGTACTGCACATCCCCCGGCACGATCGTGCCCGACGAGCCGGTGCTGTCCTTGTGGGCCACCGCGCCCGACACGACATACGTCAGGATTTCCATGTCCTCGTGCGGGTGCTCGCCGAAGCCCATGCCGGGGGCGACATAGTCCTCGTTGATGACGCGGAGCGAGCGGAAGCCCATGTGCTCGCGGTCGACATAGCGCCCGAAGCTGAAGCTGTGGTAGGTGTCGAGCCAGCCGTGGTCGAAATGGCCGCGGGCGGCCGAGGGTCTGAGGGTGATCATCGGGAACCTCCTTGCGATATCTGTTTGAACATCTATCAGCGGCGCGGTATTCCCGCGCCGCCGCCGGTCACGCGCCGCGCCGGAACAGCCGGTCCAGGGCGTACCGCCCGGGTCCGATCAGCGCGATCGCCGCCAGCGCGACCGCCAGCGTCAGCGGGTACTCCAGCCCGCCCTGGCGCGCATCGAACGCCTTGCCGTGCACCATGAATGCCGCGACCAGCATCGCGATCATGAAGGGGATCGCGGCCAACCGCGTGAACAGCCCCGCGATCAGCAGCGCTCCACCAATGAACTCCGCCCCCGCCGCCATGTACGCGTTCAGAAGAGGCAACGGCACGTTGAGCGACTCCAGAAACCCGGCGAAGGGCCGGATGCCGTCGCCCCCGAACCATCCAAAGAGCTTTTGCGACCCGTGGTAGACACCCACCACGCCCACCATGGCGCGCAGCAGCAGGATGCCGGTGTCGGGGCGGTGCATCAGGCGTTCAACCCGGGCAAGAGGAGCGGGCTTCATCGGGGCCTCCTTGGTTTGTTGTTTCAACAGGTGTTTGTGGTTGCAGTGTCGTGTCAGGCGACGATCGTTGTCAACGTTTCGGCGGCGCGCTGCCGAGGCGCGCCTTCTCGAGCAGCCGCGACAGCTCCCGCAGTTCGGCGCGCGTCATGTGCCCGAGCTGCTGCTTGTGCATCTCCAGCACCGGGCGGTCTAGCCGGGCCAGCAGGTCCAATCCCTTCTTGGTGATCGACACCAGCACGACGCGCCGATCGGCGTCGGTCCGGCGCCGCTGCGCCAGCCCCAATGTCTCCAGCCGGTCGATGATCCGCGTCACGTCCGGCACCTGCGCGATCATCATCGCGCCGATGTCCGAGCACGCCTTGGGCGTCGCTCCATCGTCGTGGCCCCGCAGGATCCGCAGGGCGTTGTAGAGCGCCTCGCTGAGCTTGTAGGGCTTCAGCAGCCGGTGACCGTCCGCCGCCAGCACGCTGTGCGTCCGCAGCAGGTTCAGGTGCGCCTCCTGCTCCGGCAGGTCAAAAGGCCGCTTCTTGCCGATCTCGGCGGCCAGCCCCGCCGGACCCTCCGACGACGCCTCGGGGCCGGGTTTGGCGGATCGGGATGTGGTGGTGCGTCGTGCCATGGGTCACCCTCATCAACAAAGGTCGTTTCAACAGTATTCTCCGGTTCAGCCAACACCGCGTCAAACTCGTGATGTCCCGGTAACACTTGCATCCCTGACCGCCCGCACCCGAGAATCCAACCATGACCCGAACACTCGCCCTAACTCTCGTTCTCACCCTCTTGGCCGCGGGTGTGTCAACGGCTCTGGCCCCGGCCGCCGAACCCGCCGGACAGACCATGCCCGCCGGCCAGGTCGTGGTCGAGAAGCTCCAACAAGAGGCGGCGGCCATCGAACCCCTCGTCACCACCCCGCTCGTCAAGGACTTCCTCAGCAGCACCAGGTACCTGCCGACCGTCGAGACCCGCACCGTCTGGCCCAACCGCGAGAAGGGCATCGCCCTCTCGGCTGCGCAGTACGACGCCCTGCCCGAAGCCGATCGCGAGGGCTTCACCGCCCGCGAGTGCACCCCCGCGTTCTACTACTACACCGGCTACGGCACCCCCTTGGTCTACGCCCGCCCCCTCGATATCGCCTTCGCCGCACTGGGCCGCGAGCCACGCTTCGACGGCGACGCCATGAAGGTGCTCGACTTCGGTTACGGCACCATCGGGCACCTGCGCCTGCTGGCGAATCGCGGCATCCACGCCCACGGCGTGGAGATCGAGCCCCTGTTCCAGGCGCTGTACAGCGAACCCGGCGACACCGGCACCATCACGCAGATCGTGAACGCCTGGCCCACCGGCAGCATCACGCTCCACACCGGTCGCTTCCCCGCCGACGAGGCGCTCACCGGCAAGATCCGCGACGCCGGCCCCTACGACCTCTTCATCTCCAAGAACACCCTCAAGCGCGGCTACATCCACCCCGAGCGTGAGTGCGACCCCAAGCTGCTCGTCCATCTGGGCGTCGACGACGAGGCCTTCGTCCGCGCCATGCACGACAACCTCAAGCCCGGCGGCATAGCCCTGATCTACAACATCAGCCCCGCGCCCGCCCCCGACGACAAGCCCTACATCCCCTGGGCCGACGGGCGCTGCCCCTTTGACCGCGAACTGCTGGAGCAGGTCGGCTTTGAGGTCCTCGCCTTTGATCAGGACGACAACCAGATGCTGCACCAGTTCTGGACGGCGCTGGGGCTGAGCGGCGAGCAGTCCGCGGACGATCTGAAGTCGAGCATCTTTGCCACGTACACACTGCTCAAGCGCAAGGCCGATTGACGAGCCCGGCGCTCAACCGCCGATGATCGCGGGCCGGTAGACCAGCCACGCGCTCACCACCCCCAGCAGCAGCGCTAATCCAACCGGCCCCAGCAGGTTCGCCGGGCGGACCCGCTCGCGCACACCCATCGCCGCCAGCCACCCGAGGCACACCAGCATCAGCGGCTCAAAGTAGCGGTGCCAGCACATGATGTTGGCGCTCTGCGCCGTCAGCCACGCCAGCATCCCCAGCATCAGCACCAGCGCCGGCACGCGCCGACCCGCATCGCTCGCACCCCGGTACAGCAGCACCAGCACCACCGCACCCAGCGGCGCCAGCACGGCCAGCACCACCGACCGCTCCATCACCACCGGACCAATCTTCACGAGCTTCCACAACCCCGTGTCGCGCACACGGTCAACCCAGAACGTCGGGAACGCCAGCGCTGATGCGAGCCCCGCACCCGCCGCCAGTGCGACGACACCCCGCCGCTCGCGCAGTCGCCGCACGTGCCCGAACACTCCACCCGGCGCCACCGTCAGGAAGAACACACCCAGCACGCCGATCAACGACAACGCAAAGGCGAATGTCGCCGGGTTCACACCCTGCAGGTGCTGCCCGCGGATCGCTTCGCTCCGCGGCAGCAGCGCCCCCCACAGCACGATGAACACCGCCAGCGCCGCCACCGGCATCGCCCCGGCGATCACGCCCACGAGCAGGTTGGCCCACGTCCGTGGCGACTGCCGCTCATCATCGCGCAGCACCGAAGGAGCGAGCCGCACAAGCGGGCTCGCCAGCAGCGCCGCCAGCCCGATCGGCGCCGCCACCCACACATGCAGTTGTCGCACCAGCACCGCCAGGAGCGCCCACACACCCAGCAGCAGACCGCGCCCCGGCGTGAACCGCGCTGCGGCCGCGCCGCCCAGCGCCAGCGCCACAAACAGCAGCGCCGCGTTGTCGGTTGTCAGCCAGATGGCCGCGCCGAGGAAGTACTGGCTCAGCGCCAGCGGCAGCACCAACGCCGCCGCGATCCAGCCGCTGTGCAGCACCGCGCGATCACTCGTCGCGGCCGCCTTGGGCGCCAGTATCCGGCGCGCGATCGCGTACGCCGCCATCAAGAGCCCCCAGCTCAGCACCGCGCTCACCAGCCGGCACGCCGTCACCGAGCCCGTCAGCTTCAGCACCAGCGCCATCAGCAGGTGGTACCCCGGCGTCGTCGCCGAGTCGTACTCCACCACATCGACCCGCGGCCACTGCTCCACCATCGTCCGAACGATCGGCAGGTGGAACGTCTGTTCGTCCCACGCCGGTGCGGCATAGCCGGCCCCGCTGAGGATCATCGGGAGCACCAGGACCCCGTACAGCAGGCTCAGCGCCAGCGCAGGGCCGTGGCGGACCACCAGCGGGCGGGACTCGGGCGGCTGGTTGTACGGAGTGCTTGCCATGCCTGTCAGATCATCATCATCGGCGACTGGCCGGATGGCGGCGCGATTTCATTTGTACCGCATCGGTATCGGCACGATAATCCGCCGTGGACTCCATGTGTCGCTCAGCCATCATCCTCGCCCTGCTGGCCTGCGCCGGAACCGCCGGCGCGGGGCCGATCCGCGTTCTCGACCGCGAAGACTACCGCGACCGCCTTCACGCCTTCTGGCTCGGCCAGTGCATCGCCAACTGGACCGGCCTGACCACCGAGGGGATCCGCAACAACCCGCCCTTCCTCACCGATCTGGACTGGGGCTCCACCGGCAACCAGAACCAGCCCATCGGCTTCATCACCAATCAGAACCCATGGCTCGCCGACGACGACACCGACATCGAGTACGTCTACATCCACCTGCTCCACACCCTGGGGCGCAACAGCCTCACCCCCGACGACATCCGCGACGGCTGGATCAGCCACATCAACCGCTTCATCTGGGTCAGCAACGCCTCGGCACGCGAGCTCATGAACCGCGGCGTCACACCCCCGATGACCGGCGCGATGTCCTGCAACGGCAACTGGCAGAAGATCGACGCGCAGCTCACCACCGAGATCTTCGGCGCCGTCGCTCCCGGCATGATCGCCCACGCGCTCGAACTCGGTGACCTCCCCGTGCGCACAACCAGCGCCGGCTACGCCACTCACGCGGCACAGTTCTATATCGCCCTCTATGCCGCCGCCGCCACCGCCGACCAGTCGCTGCCCCTGCCCGATCGCATCCGCGCCATCGTTGACCAGGCCCGCGCCATCATCCCCGACTCCTCCAAGTCCGCCGATGTGATCGACTATGTCCTGGCCGACTTCGACACCAACCCCGATCTCAACAACTGGGAACGCACGCGCGACCGCGTCCACCTTCGCTTCCAGGCCCTGCAGCCCGACGCCTTCCACGGTTTCCCGTCTCCCGCCTCACTCGCGTATCGCTACAACAACTGGTTCGAATCCTCCGTCAATCTCGCCACGGGGCTCATCGCCCTTCTCTACGGCCAGGGCGACTACGCCCGCACCGTGCAGATCGGCGCCCTCAGCGGCTGGGATTCCGACAACGGCACCGCCACCATGGGCGGCCTGCTCGGGCTGCTGCTCGGCCCGGAAGCCATCGCCCAGGCCTTCCCAGACGTCGAGTTCAGCGACCGCTTCGACATCCTCCGCACCCGCGACAAACTGCCCGACTATCTCCCCGGCGATCTCCAGGCACAGGACACCCTGACACTGCTCACGGACCGCATGCTCCCCCTCGTCGAGCGTGCCATCGTCGAAGCCGGAGGCGTCGTCGATTCGGTCCGCGGCCGATGGCTCCTGCCGCCGCCCGACAACACCAACCCCGTCACCGTGCTCGATGCCCGCAGCGCCAACAACGCCGTTCGCCGCGCCGGCGGCAGTGTCGCCACATCCTCAAGCGTGAACTCCAACCCGCAGTCGGGCTACGGCCTCGGATCGTTCTGGCACCTGCTGATCGGCAACGGCCTCGAAAACAGTTTCGCGGGGCTCGAGCCCGACCCCTTCCTGGCACAGTCCTACTCCACCATGCTCGACGGCACGCCCCCCGGCAGCATCCAGACCCTCAGCGTCACCTACTCACTCCCCGTCCAGGTCCAGGCCGTCCGCTTCGTCGAGGGCAACCACTTCCCCTGGGGCGACCGCCTGCTCGAAGGCGGGTGGTTCACATCCGCGGCCGTTCAGGTCCGTGTCGGCGGCGTGTGGCTCGATCCCGACGACGCCGGCGCAGGTCTGGTCTCCCTCTCCGAGCCGCTGGACCCGGCCATCCCCTGCCAGCAGGTCGACTTCATCTTCGAGAACCCCGTGGTGGCCACCGGCGTACGGATCACCGGACCCGCCGGGGGTGCCCAGGCCTTCGTCACCTGCTGCGAACTCGACGCCCTCGCACCCATGCCCGACCGCCCCATCCCCTTTGACCTCAGCGGCGACGGGACCGTCGATCTTGAGGATCTCTACAAGGCCCACGCCCAGCCGGTCGATCTTGACCACGACGGCGTCGCCGATGCGGACGACACCCGGTACATGGCGGCACGCCTGAGGTGGCTCGAATGGCAGGACACCAGCACGCGATAACCCCCGAGGCGCCACCCGCGCCCCCGGAGCGTGCCCCCGCCCCCGCCCCCGACCACCCCATCCCCGATCGACCCCTCTGGCGCAGCCTCGTCAAACTCGCCCGCCCCACCCAGTGGAGCAAGAGCATCTTCGTGCTCATCGGGCCCTTCTACGGCCTGCGCGACCTGCTCGACGAAGGCCAAACCGTCACAGACCTCGGACCGCTGCTGATCTCGGTTGTGGCCACCGCCATCGCCTTTGCGCTGGGCTCCAGCGGCTGCTACGTCTTCAACGATCTGGCCGACCGCGTCGCCGACCGCTCACACCCCCGCAAACGCCGACGCCCCATCGCCTGCGGCCAGGTGTCCCCCCATGCCGCCCGGATCTACGGCACGATCCTCTTTGTCGCGGCCGGTCTCATGCTCATCCCCGTCGTCCCGCAAGCCCGGATGTGGGTGGCCCTGTCCCTGGGGCTCTACATCGCCAACGTCATGCTCTACAGCGCCGCCCTGAAGCACATCGTGATCGCCGACGTCATGAGCCTGTCCGTCGGGTTCGTGCTCCGGGTCATGGGCGGCTGCGCGGCCGCCATGATCGAGCCCTCGGTCTGGCTGCTCAACGTCGTCTTCTTCCTCTCGATGTTCCTGGCCTTCGGCAAGCGCCTGGGCGAGCGCCGGACCCTCGGGCCGGGGCGCTCCGGCGACCCCGGAGACCTGATCGATGGCCCGGGCCTGGCGGTGGCTCACCGCCGCGTCCAGGCGGGTTATACGGACACTCTCTTGCAGATGGCCGTCGTCGTGACGGCCGTCATTACCCTCATGACCTACGCCCTGTACGTCAGCGACCAGACCGACCGCTACGTCGCCGGCTTCAACCTGCTCTGGCTGACGATCCTGCCGGCGACCTACGGCATGTTCCGGGCCATCGTCCTGATCGAGCGTGGTGTCTACGACGATCCGACGGAGCTGGCGGTCCACGACCGCCCGTTTCAGGCGTCCGGGCTGGTCTTTGTCGCCCTGACCGTGGGCCTCATGCTGGCGTTCCGCCCATAGCGCCTGATCGGGCGCCAATGCGCGGCCCCCGGGCATCCGGGGCCCGAATCCTGTCGATAATCCTTGAGCCGATGTGCCTCCCGGGGACCCTCGGGGAGCTATAAACAAAGGTTCGGCGGCTGTCGGCTCGTGGTGGACCGCGGCGCCGCCCCGGATCCTTTTCAAGCGATGGAGGCCGTGAGCCATGCAGACCTGGGCCGATCGACGCCGCATCTTTGTGGGCTGTGCCGCTGTAGCGCTCGGCCTTGGACTGGCCTCGCTGGCCTCCGGTCAGGATGGGGCCGACGCCGCCAAGCCGGCTGAGAAACCCGAGCGCCCCGACTTCCCGCCCTTCGCGGAAGTCTCCAAGGACTACACCAAGGTGGTCTCCACCGCCGACGGCACCGCCGGCCTGTGGACCCTTTTCCGGCGCGACAAGGACGCCCAGCTCCTGGCCGAGCTGCCCCGCGGCTACGAGAACCAGCGCTACTTCTTCGCCATGACCGTCGCCAGCGGCGACACCTGGGCCGGCCTGCAGGGCGCCGACATGTACGTCTACTGGAAGCGCTTCGACAAGCGCCTGGCCCTCATCGCCCCCAACACCGAGACGCGCTCCAGCGGCGATCAGGAGTCACGCTCCAGCGTGTCGCGCGTCTTCACCGACAGCGTCATCCTGGATGTCCCGATCGTGGCCATGGGCCCCTCCGGCCAGCCGGTCATCGACCTCGACGCCATGCTCATCGGTCAGGGCGCCAAGTTCTTTGGACGCCAGGGCACCGGCCTCAACGCCAACCTCGCCCGCATCGAGAACGCCAAGGCCTTCCCCGAGAACCTCGAGATCGCCTTCGAAGCCCCCGGCGCCAACGGTCGCCTCATGACGCTGCACTACTCCATCCGAGTGGTGCCCAACAACCCGTCATACAAGCCCCGCGAGGCCGACGAGCGCGTGGGGTACTTCACCACCACCTACCGCGACCTCGCCAAGTTCGACAACCAGGACAAGTGGGTCCGCTACATCAACCGCTGGCATCTTGAGAAGGCCGACCCCAAGCTGCGGATGAGCCCCCCCAAGAGCCCCATCGTCTTCTACCTCGAGCACACCATCCCCGTTCGCTACCGGCGCTACGTCCGCGACGGCATCCTGTACTGGAACAAGGCCTTTGAGAAGGTCGGCATCGTCGACGCCATCGAAGTCCGCGTGCAGGACAAGACCACCGGCGCCCACATGGACAAGGACCCCGAAGACTCCCGCTACAACTTCATCCGCTGGGTCAGCAACGACATCTCCACCGCCATCGGCCCGAGCCGTGCCCACCCGCTCACCGGCGAGATCCTCGACGCCGACATCGTCCTGACCGACGGGTGGATCCGCGCCTTCTTCTCCATGTCCGCTGACTACCTCCCGCAGGTCGCCACCGAGGGCTTCACCCCCGACACCTTCGCCTGGCTCGAGCAGAACCCCCAGTGGGACCCGCGCCTTCGCCTCGTCCCGCCCGCCCAGCGCGAGCTGGAGATGGCCAAGCGTGCCGCTCGCGGCATCCAGCGCTTCGGCGGCGCACCCATCGCTATGGGCGACGCCATGGATCCCGCCGCCGACGAACTCGGCGGCCTGTCCGAGCGCCTCAGCCAGCCGACCGGCATGTGCGCCGCCAGCATGGGCAAGGCCATGGAAATGGCGGTCATGGGCATGGCCCTGGACGTGCTCGGCATGCTCGATCAGGACGTGACCCCGGGCGAAGGCGGCGACAAGGAAGACCCCGCCGACGACGACAAGAAGCCCGCCAAGAAGGACAAGCCCGAACTCCTCGACGGCATCCCCGAGTGGTTCATCGGCCCCCTCCTCGCTGATCTCACCGCTCACGAGGTCGGCCACACCCTGGGCCTCCGTCACAACTTCAAGGCCTCCAGCGCCTACTCACTCGCTCAGATCAACAGCGCCGAGTTCAAGGGCCAGAAGCCGCTGGGCTCGAGCGTGATGGACTACAACGCCCTTCCCAACATCAACCTGGATCCCAACCAGATCCAGGGCGACTACGGCATGATCGACATCGGCCCCTACGACATCTGGGCCATCGAGTACGGCTACACGATGGACGACCCCAAGAAGGTGCTGGCCCGCGTCGGCGAGCCCGAGCATGCCTACGCCACCGACGAGGACACCTGGGGCCCCGATCCCCTCGCCCGCCGGCGCGATCTGGGCAAGTACCCCATCGAGTTCGCACGCTCGCGCATGCAGCTCGTGGACAAGCTCCGCTCCAAGATCCTCGACAACTACGTCAAGGACGGCCAGAGCTGGTCCCGGGCCCGGCGCGGCTACATGCTCACCCTCCGGCTCCAGACCGACGCCCTGAGCACCATGGCCAACTGGGTCGGCGGCGCGTTCGTCAGCCGCGACAAGAAGGGCGACGCCAACGCCCGACTGCCGATCGAGGTCGTCCCCGCCGAGCAGCAGCGTGAGGCCCTCCGCTTTGTCATCGACAACGCCTTCCGCGACGAGTCCTTCGGCCTCACCCCCGACCTCCTCAACAAGATGAGCGTCGACAAGTGGTGGGACCAGGGCGGCATGAACGAAATCTACGAGGACCCAACCTGGCCCGTGCACGAGCGCGTACTCGGCATCCAGGCCTCGGCCCTCACCATGATCATGAACCCGACGACCATCCAGCGCGTCTTCGACAACGAGTTCCGCATCCCCGCCGACCAGGACGCTCTGACGCTTCCCGAACTGATGCAGACCATTCACGACGCGATCTGGTCCGAGCTCGCCGCCAAGCCCGACAAGAGCTTCTCGGCCCGCAACCCCATGATCTCCAGCCTCCGCCGCAACCTGCAGCGCGAGCACATGGAGCGCCTCATCGACCTCGCCGGCCCAAGCGGGCTCCTGGGCGCCGCACGCAAGCCCGTCTCCAACCTCGCCGTCTACCAGCTCCGCGAGCTGGAGAAGAAGATCGGCACGGCCCTCAACGACAGCGCGGCCCGCATGGACGCCTACACGCTGAGCCACCTCTCAGAAGCCCAGGTCCGCATCCAGAAGGCTCTGGACGCCCAGTACATCTACAACGCCAATCAGATGGGCGGCTCATCGGTGCTCCGCTTCATGCAGCCCGCCGACAACCCCTTCAACCACGGCGCCACACCCCCCGGTGCCCCCTCCAATGAGAACTGAACAGCCCCAAGGCCGAGGGCCTAAGGCCTAAGGCCTCTCCAAGTTCGACAACCTGATCAACTCCCCCAGCGCCGCCTCCGAGGCGGCGCTTTCAATTGCGCGATGCGCCAGCGCCAGCCCCTCGGCCAGTGTCGCGCACGCACCGCCCACCATCAACGCTGCGCCCGCGTTGAGCGCCACGATGTCGCGCGCCGGTCCCGGCTCGCCCCCCAGCACCCGCCGCACCAGCTCCGCCCCTTCGTCGAGCGACGCGACCGTCAGATCGCTCAACCGAGCCCGCGCAACGCCCAGCGCCGACGCGTCGATCTCCATCAGCTCCACGCCCCCGCGCCGCACGTGAGCCGCGATCGTCCGATCGGTCGTGGTGATCTCATCCATCCCGTCGCGCCCGTGCACCACCAGCGCCTCCTCGGCGCCGAGCTCCGCCAGCGCGCTGGCCACCAGCTCCACCTTCGACGCGTCGTACACACCCATCACCTGCCGCCGCGCGCCCGCCGGATTGCACAAGGGGCCCAGCAGGTTGAACACCGTCGGGAACCCCAGGCTCTTGCGCGGGCCGGCCGCGAACTTCATCGCCGGGTGGTGGTTCACCGCGAAGCTGAAGCACACGCCAACCTCTTCCAGGCACCGCGCCTGCACCGCCGGCTCGGCATCAATGTTCACCCCCAGGGCCGCCAGCACCTCCGCCGAGCCGCGCCCGCTGCGCGAGCGACCGCCGTGTTTGGCGACACGCACCCGCACACCGCCCGGCGTCTCGCGGGCCGCGATCGCGCCGCCGGCCGCCGTCACCAGCGCTGCCGCCGTTGAGATGTTGAACGTCTTGGGCGTGCCGCCGGTGCCGCAGGTGTCCACCAGCCCCCGGCGCAGCTCCTGCGATCGCGCCGGGTCCAGCGGCACAGACGTGGCGTGGGCCCGCATCACACGCGCCCCGCCCACCAGTTCGTCTACCGTCACCCCTTTGACCTGCAGCAGCGCCAGCATCGCGCCGACCTGCGACTCGTTGGCCCGCCCGCCGAGCACCTCGCCGAAGGCGTGCTCAGCCTCGTCGCGCGTCAGGTTCCGCCCGGCCAGCAGCTCCGCCAGAATCGCCTGCATCAGCCCGTCCCCTTTGGCCCCAGCCGCCGGCTCACAGCCGAAATCCGGCCCGGGGCTCTCCCTAGAATCATCGGTCGCCCGATGCCCGCCGACGAGCCCGGTCCCGAACACAACCGGGCGACCTTCAGGAACCCCTCATCATGACAATCACGCTGCTCCGGTGTGCGATGTCCGGTCTTCTGGCCGCGGCAGTGCTGGCCTCATCGGGCCTCGCCGCCCCGGCGATCCTCGACCGTATCCCTGCCTCCAGCGGCCCGATCCTGGCCGTCTCGAGCCTCAAGACCCTCGATGAGAACGCGGGCCAGCTCATGGCTTCCATCGAGTTCCCCGCCGCCGACTCGATCTCCGAGCTGCTCACCGTCATGGGGCTGGCCGACGGGCTGAACATGAACGGCAGCGCCGCCGTCGTCTGGCCGCAGGACGCGGTGGCCGAGGCCCTGGGCGGCGGGCGCGTGCTGATGCTGATCCCCACGACCCCAGACGGGCGCTTCCTCGCATCACTCGGCGCCAAGCCCGATGGCGACCTGCTCCGCGTGGACTACAACGGCGCGACGTACTACGCCCGCGCCCTCGAGCCGACGCTCTTGGCCATCTCCGCCACGAAGGAGATCGTCAGCAACTTCACGCTCGAGAAGGGGCGCAGCGCCGAACGGCTCGCAGCCGTCGGCCAGCGCGGACGCACCATCGCCGACGAGGCCGACATCCTGCTGCTGGCTGCGGGCGACGGTGTGCGCCCGGTCCTGGACCTGGCCATGACGCCGATCCGCCAGGGGCTGGCTTCAGCATCGATGGTGATGGGTCGTCCCACGGGCGGCGCACCGGCGGAGATGTCGCGCGACTTTGTCGACCGCGTCGTCGATCAGACGCAGGCCGCGATCATCGGGCTGCGAACCGGGCCGCTGGGAGCGCGCGTCGATCTCTTCGCCGAGTTCAAGGAAGGATCGGAACTCGCCGGGCTCACCGCCGGGCGTCACGACAGCCCCGATCTGATCGCCGCCATGCCGCGGCGCGAGTACCTGCTGCTGGCCTCGACCGATCTGAGCCACCCGGTGATGCGGGCCCTGATCGGCGATGCGATTGCCAGGCCCGCCGACGCCGTCGAACAGCCCACCGACCCGCTGCGCCTGATGCAGGCGATGGATGCGGGCGCCGTCGCCATGTACGCCCCCGCCGGCGCACTGATGACCGAGGGAGTGCTCACCAGCACGGTCGTGACATGGCAGGCCGACCAGCCCGCGCAGGCCGCCCGGGCCTTCCGCCGGCTGCTCGAAACCACAGCCCCCGCCGCGGGTAACGGCGCCGATCCCGCCGGGAAAGCGGGCTTCAGCTACACGCCCGGAGCGCTCACTCTCGCCGACACCCAGATCGACTCATGGACCGTCTGGCCCGACCCCGCTCGTCCCGGCGCCTCCAACCCCTTCCTCACCGGTCAGACCCCCGGCATGCGCGGCTACATCGCCACCAGCGGCACGCGCGGCTTCATCACCACCGGCCACAACCAGAGCCTGCTCACCGACTCGATCCGCCCGCGCGCCGGACAGACGCTCGCCGATGACCTCATGCTCACCCAGATCAACGAGATGCTGCCCAGCCGCGCCGCCGTTCGCTGGGCCATCAACCTCAAGCCGCTGCTCCAGCAGGCGGCCCCGATGATCCGCATGTTCACGCGGTCCGATCTTGAACTGCCCGACGAACTGCCCCCCATCGCCGGCGCGCTGGCCCTTGAAGACGGCGGCCTCCACGGCGGGATGTACCTGCCCGCGCCGCTGCTCAAGGTCGCCGTGACCGTCTACCGGGCTCAGCAGGAACGGGCCCGATGACCATCGGACCGGGCCATTGGCGGATCGGGCCCGATCGGCTGCTCACCCTTGATCGCCCGCGCCTCCTGGGCATCCTTAACGTCACCCCCGACAGCTTCTCCGACGGCGGCCAGCACGACACGCCCGAGCGTGCCGCCGACCACGCCGCAGCACTGGTCGAACAAGGCGCCGACATCATAGATATCGGCGCCGAATCCACGCGCCCCGGCGCGCAGCGCGTCGATGTCGACGACCAGATCCGGCGCGCGGTGCCCGCGATCCTGGCGATCCGAAAGCGCGGCATCGCGGCCCCGATCAGCATCGACACCACCAGCAGCGCCGTCGCCCGCGCCGCGATCGACGCCGGCGCGACGATCATCAACGATGTCTCAGCAGGAACCGACGACCCGGCCATTCTTGCACTCGCCGCCGAGCGCTGCTCCGGGATCATCCTGATGCACCGCCTCCGCCCGCCCGACGCCGACGCGTACTCCGACCGCTACACCACACCCCCCGACTACAGCGCGCAGGGCGGCGTCGTCGCCGCGGTGCACCGGTTCCTCGCCGAGCGGGCTCTGGCTGCCGAATCGGCAGGCGTCAGTCGCGACGCGATCGTGCTGGATCCCGGTTTAGGCTTCGGGAAGACGGTTGAACAAAACCTAGAACTGGCGCGTTTGATGTATGAAGCTGTTCCGCACGGGCACGCACCACTGAGTGCCGCCAGCCGCAAGAGCTTCATCGGGCGCGTGGCCGGGATCGAACGTCCCGACCGGCGCATCGCCGCTTCCGTGGCCGTCACGGTCGCCCACTATTTCGCTGGTGTGCGTCTGTTCCGTGTCCATGACGCCCTGGACCATGCGCACGCCCTCGCTCTGGCGGCGGCTCTTGGCGCTCCACGAAGCGGCTTCTGATCACCCAGAACCGCCCCGACCGCGCCCGCGCCACGGGCCGGCAACCGGCGGCTAGAATGCGGCATCAAAGGGTCCGCACGATCACCGGCCGGGTCGCCCCGGTCTTCAGGAGATACATCACGATGGCCAGCCAGCTTGTCCACGAGTTCACAGACAGCAACTTCAAGACCGAGGTCCTGTCCGCCGCGACCCCGGTTGTTGTGGACTTCTGGGCCGAGTGGTGCATGCCCTGCCGCATGCTCGCCCCGACCATCGACGCGATCGCCAGCGACTTCAACGGGCGCGTCAAGGTCGGCAAGCTCGACATCGACAAGCACCAGGCCGTCTCCGTCGACTACAAGATCACCGCGATCCCCACCGTCCTCATCTTCAAGGGCGGCGAGCTCAAGAAGAAGTTCGTCGGCATGACCTCCAAGGGCGACCTCGAGGCCGCCCTCAAGGAACTCGCCGGCTGAGCCCGGCGCCCGCAACCCATTGAATCCGCGCAAGGGCCGCGGACGCTCGGCGTCCGCGGCCTTATCGCTTGGCCCACCCGCCCAGCGCCGCCGCCGTGGACCGCCGAGCCACCCACCACAACAACCCCGCCCCGATCACGACCATCGCCGCGCTCAGCCACTGCCCCCGGCTCAGCCCAAGGATCCGCTGCACCTGCAGGTGCGCATCAGGCAGGCGGATGAACTCCGTCGCGATCCGCCCGACGCCGTACACCATCAGGAACACCGCCAGCATCACCCCGGGCTTCCGCGGCCGGCGCCAGATCCACCACATCACGATGAACGTCATCACCCCTTCGGCGAACGCCTGATAAAGCTGCGACGGGTGACGCGCGCTCGTCAGCGCCTCGAGCTCCGCGATGACCACCGGATTGCCCAGCTGCGCCTCGCGGATCAGGATCGCCGCTCCGCGGGAGAGATTGCCCGTGGGATCCACCGTCAGCACCATGTGCGCCAGCTCCGCTTCCTGCGTGCCGGTCAGCTTCGGCGCGAGGTTCGGCTCGGTCAGCTCCTGCGGGAAGCGCACCGACCACCACGGCCCCGGCTCGCCGGGCATCGCCACGATCTTGCCCAGGAGCTCGCCGTTGATGAAGTTGGCGATC
>SXGQ01250943.1_pt1 | contig 16881 bp, 18 predicted proteins | sample 3178371 | NCBI WGS metagenome assembly SXGQ01 (sample SAMN11356859, study PRJNA531348) | freshwater metagenome | isolation source: freshwater sample F1-20 | place: China: Fuxian Lake, Yuxi | collected 2017-12-25
ACGCTCGCCGGCGTCGTGATCGGCGCCATGATTCCGCGCGAGGCCATGCCGAAGCTCGAGCATGCACTGCACCCGTGGGTCGCCTTCGGCATCATGCCGATCTTCGCGCTCGCCAACGCGGGCGCTTCACTCGATGGCGTCGGCCTGCACACGTTCACCGAGCCCGTGGCACTAGGTATCATCCTCGGCCTTTTCGTTGGCAAGCAGCTCGGCGTCTTCGCGGCTTGCTGGCTCGCCGTGCGCAGCGGTATCGCGCAACTGCCTGCGGGCAGCAATTGGAGCTCGCTCCATGGCGTCGCCATCATCACCGGAATCGGCTTCACCATGTCGCTGTTCGTCGGCGCTCTAGCCTTCCCTGGCGGTGAACATGACACGGAAGTGCGTCTTGGCGTTCTGGCAGGATCTGCGCTCTCGGCCATCGTCGGCTGTGCCTGGCTGATGCTGGGTAAAAAGCGTTGACCCGTCCACGCATGCATCGCCGGGATTTTTTGACGGCCAGTCTGGCGGGCACCTTGGCCGCATCGGTCGGCTTGTCACCCGAAGCGCAGGCACAGACGCGAGCGAGCTCGGTGCTGCGTCGCATCGTGGCGAGCGAACTGACCTCGCTCGACCCGCAGCGGCCGACCGGGCAAGTCACGGCGGAGATCGCTGCGGAGCTCTTCGCGGGCCTCGCCGTCACCGATGCTGCGGGCCGCATCGTACCGGGTTGCGCGAGTTCATGGTCAACGAGTGCCGATGGTCGCACCTGGACTTTCAAACTGCGCAAAGGTCTCGCCTGGTCCGACGGCAAGCCGCTCGATGCGCGTGATTTCGTCTTCACGCTGCGACGCTATCTCGCACCGGAGACCGGCGCCGCGCAAGCCACCCGCCTCGACTCGATCAGCGGCGCGCGCGACGTACGCTTCGGTCGCAAACCGCTCGAGACGCTCGGCGTGAGCGCCCCAGATCCGCTCACGCTCGTGATCCGACTGGATCACCCGGATGTGGAACTACCGCTCAATCTGGTCGCTGCCTATTGCGTACCCGAACACATCATCAAAGTTCACGGTCGTGAGTGGGCGAAACCGACCTTGATCGTCAGCAACGGCCCCTACCGCATCGAATCGTGGGCCGCCGGTGCGAAAGACGTGAAGCTGCTGCGTAATCGCTTCTTTCACGAAGCGGACAAGGTCGCCATCGAACGTATCGAGTGGCTCACGGGCTATGACGATCCGACGCGCCTGCGGCTGTTCAAACTCGGGCAGGCGGATGTCGCCTCGATCGAGGACATGGGCAATCTCGCGATGGCCAAACGCGAACTCGCGGCAACGTTGCGCGCGTCGCCCGAATGCGCACTGGGCGCCATCGGTCTCAATATTTCGCGCAAGCCACTCGATCGTCTGGAAGTACGCCGCGCGCTGACGCTCACCGTCGATCGCGAGGTTCTCGCAGGTAAGGTACGCGGACTCGGCGAAGCGCCCTGGGATGCCGTGTTGCCGCCCGGCATACCGGGCTACCCGGCGCTGACACGCGCGGAATTCTCGTCTTGGCCGATGGCGCGCCGCCTCGAAACAGCGCGCTCCTTGCTGGCGACTGCCGGCATCCGCGGACCGATCAAACTCGGCGTTGGCTTCCCGACCAGCCCGACCGGACGCAAAGTATTCCTCGCCGTTGCCGCCATGTGGAAACCCATCGGCGTCGAGCTGGAACTGCTGCCGCTCGACGGTCGCGCCTACACTGCAGCCCTGCAGCGCGGTGACTACGATCTCTTCAGTTACAGCGCCTTCGCCGTCGTGCCCTCGGCGGCCAATTTCCTTGATCGTTTCGTCTCCGACTCGGCCGAGAACGTCACCCGCTACCGCAACCCCGAGTTCGACCGTATCGTCGGCGCAGCCGGTCGCGAAGCCACGGTGCAGGGACGATTCGCCGGCTATGTGCAGGCCGAGAAACTGCTGCTGCGCGATGCACCCTTCATCCCGACTTGGGCCGGGGTGTCGAATCGACTGGTCAGCAAGCGGGTCCGCGGTTGGGTGGATCACCCGGGCCACGCGCATCCATCGCGGTTTCTTTCTTTGGCCTGATCTTTGGCCTGATCTCCCAAGTTCAGACGGGTACACGCCCCGGGTCGTACCCGAATAGCCCGAGACCTTCATCGACGGGCATCTGATGGTGAAAGGCGTCCGGGTTGCTCGCGTGGAAACGCGGTACCTGCAGCGAAGATCGCTCCACCACGAACCGGGCACGACCGACCCGCGCCGCCTCGTAGCGCGCGAGCGCCTGATGCAGATCGAGGGCATCGTGGAACGCGCGACCGAGCAGCACCGCATCCTCGATCGCCATGACCGCGCCCTGCCCAAGATAAGGCAAGAGCGGATGCGCTGCATCGCCCAGCACCGCGACTCGTCCACGCACCCAGCGCATCAGCGGACTGCGCGCGCACAGCGCCCACTTGAAGAGATTTTCGGGCGGTACGGCATCGATGATGCGTGTGACCCATGGATGCCAACCGGCGAACTCGGCTTGCAGTTCCGCCACCTCAGCCGGGATGTTCCAGCCCTCTTCTTCCCAACCGGCACGCTCGGCGAACGCGACGAAGTTGAGCAGCCGCCCACCACTTACGGGATAGCGGTTGATGAGGTGGCCAGGTCCAATGAATATCTGCGAGGGTGGATCGAGCGATTCGATGGGTACGCGCTCGATGGGCACGAGACCGCGCCAGGCGATGTGCCCGGTGAAACGCACTTCCTCGGCACCGAACAAGGTTGAGCGCACTCGCGAGCGCAGGCCATCTGCGCCGATGACGATATCTGCCGAGTGCTGTGCGCCGTTGGCGAACCGAACCGTGACGCCATCGGCATCCTGCTCGAGATCGACGAAGCGATGGTCGGTGACGATAGCGTCGGGATCTTGACCACGCACTGCATCGGCGAGCACGCGATGCAGATCGGCACGATGAATCGTGTAATACCGCTCACCGTAGGTTTCTTCGAGTCGCTCGCCGCGAGTCGCCGTGGCCAGCACGCGTGCGGTTTTGTAGTGGCGAATGACTTGATAATCGGGTGCGTAGGCCAGTACGCGGAATTCGTCGAATACGCCGAGCGCCTTCAGGCCGAGTGCGCCGTTCGGACTGATCGAGAGTCCCGCCCCCACCTCGCCTAACTGCTCGGCCTGCTCGAAGACGCGGACTTTCAAACCAGCGCGCTGCAGGGCCAGTGCCGCAGCCAAGCCGCCGATCCCGGCGCCCACCACCAATCCTTCGGTCGCGTTCATGCGGAAATCTCCGTGCTCAGGCCACGGATTTTCCGCCTGAATACGGACTCAACCCATACGTAGAGGACGCAGCGGTCGCCGAGCGCCCTCGAAGCGGTCGCGATAGGCGGGATCGTCGAGACGATCGATGCGCACCAGTGTGCGTGCGCGGGGGGCATGGATGAAGCGCGAGTCGCCCAAGTAGATGCCCACGTGGGAATTCGGCGCGCCACGGGTATTGAAGAACACAAGGTCACCGGGACGCAGATCTTCGATGCTGACCGACTCGCCGATCGTGGCCAGCTGGCGCGAGGTGCGCGGCAGGATGATGCCGAGCGTCTCGCGGTAAACGTGAGTGACCAAGCCGCTGCAATCGAAGCCACTTTGCGGATTGTTGCCGCCGAAACGGTAGGGGACCCCGATGTACTGCAGGGCGCGGGTCGTCACCGCCTCGGCGAGGGTTGAGTGCTCCGGCTCGGCGGCCAACGGACGGCAGAGCGCCAACCCTATGGAGAGCGCGAGAATGATCGCAAGGTGGCGCTGCAGTGAGCCGAAGACGTTTTTCACGGGGGGCCGTGCCTAGACTCGCAGAGTGTTCGGGGCCGCAAGTTTAGCCATCCCGGGAGGTGAGTGCCATGGTCCGTAAAGTTCTTGTGTCGTTGGCGGTTTGCCTCGGTCTGATGCCCGGTGCCTTCACGCCCACAGCGGGGGCGGCAGACCGCGGCTTCACCCGCGAAACCTTTGCCCAATGGGTGGATATGCGGGTCGGTCGCGGCGAGCCCGTCTACTGGTACGCCGTCGGTACCGTATACACCTACCCCGAGGGCAAGCCGGTGATGCGCATGGAGGGCGTCGATGCAGCCCGCCTGGAACGCTCGCTCTCAAGCGCGACCGAAGCCCATCAGGTCTCGCGCAAGACCTTCGTGTATCGGGACGCTGACACCAACGCGGTATTGCGCGAGTACCAGGGCAAGCCCTTGCCGCCAATTGCCTATCCGTACCAGTACATCACCTACGCACTGCGTGATAACGCGCTCGAGACCTGGGTCGAGCAAGGCGCCGGCGCGCGCAAGCAACGCATCGGTCCCGGTACCGATCTCGCGGTGCGCCGCATCGGCAATACCCTCGCATTCTCGGCGCCGCTCTTTCTCGACATGCCGATGCCGGGCGGTGCCCGCATGCAAGCCTTCGAGCACTATGATTTCTTTGATCAAGGCGCGGTGCCCGGGGTGACTCACCCTTTCCAGATCAGCTGGCTGCGCTTCGGCGATCTGCCCGCCGGTCTCGGCAAGGGCGTGATGCACATGGTGTCGTGGCGCGTGGATCGCTATGCCGACCTGCCGGAATCGATCCGCGGATACCTCGAGAGCGAGGCGCGGCTGTGGTTGGAGCCACCCAAGGACATCGCCGAGATCCGTCGTCTGCAGCAATAAGCACCGCACGCTTTCCCGCTAGAATCGCGGGGTGCAAAGCCCCGCAGAACGTCGCGCCTTCTGGCAACTCCAGTTTTGCGTGTTCCTGTGGGGGTTCACAGCCATCCTCGGCAAGCTGATCACGCTCTCCGCTACGCCGCTCGTGGTGTGGCGAATGGGCTTGTCCACGGTGATGCTGGCCTTGCTGCCGAGCGCGGTCGCGGGCCTGCGCCAGCTTGAGCGACGCGCAGTCGCGCGGCACGCGCTCGCAGGCGCGGTGATCGCGCTGCATTGGTTGACCGTCTACGCCTCGATCAAACTCGCCAACGCCTCGGTGGCCGTAGCCTGCCTCGCACTCGGCGCCGTGTTTGCCGCCGTGATCGAACCTGTGATCACGGGTCGCCGTCACGAACGCAGCGAGTTGCTGCTCGGTGTCGCCGCAATTCCCGGTGTGCTGCTGCTTATCGGCGGCGTGCCGCAAGGCATGCTCACCGGGGTTCTCGTCGGCATCGTCTCCGCGGCGCTGACGGCGCTCTTTTCGAGCATGAACCGTCGCTTCATCAATCAGGATGAAGATCCGGGGACGGTCAGCCTGCTGCAGCTGGGCACCGGCACGCTGTTCCTCGCGGTGGCCGGCACGCTGATCTTCGGGCCGGCAGAAACGCTGCTCGTGCCGCAGGCGAGCGACCTCGGCTGGTTATTGCTGCTGGCTGCGGTCTGCACGGTGCTGCCCTTCATTCTTTGGCTGCGCACCTTGCATCACATCAACGCCTTTGGCACTCAGCTCGCACTCAACATGGAGCCGGTCTACGCGATCATTCTGGCGGCACTGCTCTTCAGCGAGCACGAAGAGCTGACGCCGACGTTTTATCTCGGCGCAGCGATTATCCTCGCCACCGTGTTCCTGCAGCCTTGGCTCAACCGTCGCCGTCCAGAGCCCAGCCCGACCGACTAGCCGGCGGTCTTGCCCGCGACGTGCATCGGCGGCAGTTTGTCGATGGGTGAGCAATCCGCACTGACGCCTTCGGCAGCAAGCTTCACGGCAGCGCGCGGCTCGGTTTCCACATCGTGCAGCGGGTTTTCATCATCCGCTTTCTGCAGCATCAGATGCAGTCGATCGAACATGCCCTTGCCCGCCGAATTCGGCAGGTGAGCACGCAACAGGCGCAGTTGCAGCGTGCGGCCGTCGCGCGTTTTGACCGGCAAACTGGCGCCGCGATCATGGGCATGCCAGCGCCGCTCGCCGGCTGCATCGGTGACGCGGCACTCGTAGCCCCGTGATCGATACATGCGGATATGCGTACGATCCGTGCGACCAATGAATTGATGGCCAGCCATCAGGTTGATGTCGTAATCCCAGAACACGTCGGGCCCGAGCACCCATTCGGCGTCGGCGACGAAACGCACATCGGTCTTGTTGACCAGGTAGGTGCAGGTCCCCGGTCCCTCGGTCCGACCGGCCTCGGTCTTGCCATCGAGCACACCAAAAATTTGCTCGCCATCACGCCGCCAAAGAAAATCGCAGTTGATGGCCGCGGGATCGCGCATCCGCACTTCGGACCAGAGCTCGGGCCGTTCGTGCAAGTCGACGTATTTTTCGGGATCAGCCGGACCTTGTCCGTTGATCACGACGGCGCCGCGCGCCTCATCGATCCAGACCTTGTAGAGAATTTGGCTGCGGTGCAAGAGCGGCGCATCGCGCCCGCCTTCGTTGATCTGTCCATAAAACACCACTTCGCCGATCTGCGGCGCGTCGATGCGCTCGAAGATGTGGTGCCAGTGCACATGCTCGCCCTCGGCGGGCATGCGATAGCGGCGTTCGAAATGCAGTTGGGGGTAGGAGTCCCAGCCGCCCGGTAGCCATGCAATCAAGTCGGCAAGCACTGCCTCGAGTTCCTGTCGAGACAGATCATAGGCCGGAGCGGCTTTTGCCGATGGCACACCCCCAGCGGTCAAGAAGACAAACAGTGAAACAGCCGTTGCGGCGACGAATTTACGGATCATGAGCCCCCCGGAATCAAGTTCAGGTTGTCTTTTATTGTTGTGGACATTCTTGCAGAGCGCTCGCGCGCGGGGAACGGGCCGCGCTACATTTAGGTCATTGACGTTCACCCCACGGACCCTGGCCCCATGGAATCCCAGACGAAACGGCCCATGTATCTTCCCGCCCCGGCGATCGCGCCAGAACTTCACGCCCTCGCCGGCTTTTGTGCCGCTGCCAACGCCGCCACGCCCGGTCTCAGCGTCAGTCCGGCTACGGTCGAGGTTCGCTGGATTGGCCTCGATGCCGAAAGTACTCGGCAAATCTTCGAGCTGATCCGCGCGGGCGACAAACGCGGCACGTTCACCCTGCCCTGGATCGTCGAACGTACCGGAAGCCCGCAACCCCACGTGGGCAACCATCTCGTACTCATCGACATGGGCGGACGCCCGGTGTTGCTGACCCGGGTCGTGCGGGTCGATTCGGCGTTTTTCGGCCAGGTGGAAGCCCGGCATACCGTCATCGATGGCAGCCCGGTCCGCGATCCCGCGGTCTGGGTGCCCCTGCACACCCTCTACTGGAACCAGCACCTCGCACCCTTCGGCCTCTCGGTCAGCGCCGAGATGCCGTTCTGGATCGAGGAGTTCGCGCTGGTGTACGACGCCGGCAACTGAGGGTATAAACGGCGCAGGTCAACACTGCCGAGGGGACCGCCATGTCAGTCACTGCCGAGAGAATGCCGGCTCAGCCGCCGGCCAAGAAGGGCATCAAAGCACGCCTGATTTCCTGGGCGATGAACAAGATGATGGCAAGCGCCGGCGGTGCACCCGGCTCCGGCGGCGGCCCACCACCCTGGGTGAAGGCGATGATGGCGGGCGGCGGACCGCAGAGCATGGCTGCGATGCTCGCCACCTCGAGCGGCTTCGAAGGCCGCGAAAAACTGCTGGGCGATGCCGTGGCGATGGCGAGCCGCACGCTCAAGGACGCCACGCCCTACCAGCACGACATGAACGATGCGCTGGTCAAGATGCACTTGAGTTCGGTGCAGTTCGCCAAGAACCACGGCGGCGTTCAGGATTACGTTGATCACGACATCAAGACCATGCAGCCGATGCTGCAACGCCTCAAGGGCATGATCGAAAAAACCGGCGAGAAGGAAATCGCACTTGCCGGAATCTTTGATCGCACGACCTGCCTCTATCAACTGTGTCTCGACCTGAAGGTGGAGCCGGGCAAGCGGACGTTCACTTTTCCCTATAGCAAGGTACTCGAGATCTCGCGACGCATCGGGCAGTTCGATCTCACCGACCGCGAGATGCACGAACTTTGGCTCAAGCCGCGCATTCTGGGCTATGCCGCCGTGCTCGGCGTGCCGCTCGACGTGTCCGACATCAGCGCGGACAACAAGGTCACGGTGTCACTCGCCGCGTGAGGCCTCGGCGGGCGCGTCCGGCTGCGCCTCCGGCGCCGCACGCCGAAACGGCTCGAGTGTGCGGCAATGCGCATCGATCGCGAGTAGCCGCGGATATCCGGCGAGCTCGCAACCGAAACGCCGCGCGTTGTACAGCTGCGGCACGAGACACAGATCAGCCATCGTCGGCGAGTCGGCAAAACAGAATCGGCCCGCGCTCGAATGCGCTTCAACCTGAGTCTCGAGCGCTTCGAAACCGAGCGCCATCCAGTGATGAATCCAGTGTGTGACCGCGGTTTCGTCTGCGGCGAATTCGCCGCGCAAATATTGCAGCACGCGCAGATTGTTGAGCGGGTGCACATCGCAAGCGACAGTGAGCGCCATGGCACGTACCGTCGCCCGATCAAACGCGTCGATCGGCAATAAAGGGGGTGTAGGCTGAACCTCTTCGAGATACTCGATCACCGCCAATGATTGACCGAGTACGCCGCGCTCCAGTTGCAGCGCGGGAACCAGACCCTGCGGATTCAACGCGAGATAGTCGGGCGCACGCTGCGCGCCCGCAGGCAGGTGATGCGCGACTGCACGATAATCGAGCCCCTTGAGATTGAGCGCGATGCGTGTTCGGTACGCGGCGGAGCTGCGCCAGAAATCGTGCAGGATCATCATGATGGCTCACCTCGCGGCTCGCTCACCGTCAGCCGAATCTCCGCGACACCCTCAACCCCGCCGTCCAGACGATCCCCGGGAACGACCGCCGCCACGCCCGCCGGCGTGCCAGTGAAAATCAGATCAGCGGGCGCGAGACTCATCGACGCCGAGATTTCGGCAATGATTTCCGGCACCGACCAGATCAACTCGCCAATATCCGCCTGCTGACGAACGGCGCCATTCACCGCGAGCCAGATTCGCCCTGCCGAGGGATGCCCGATCTCGCTCGTCGGCACGATGGCCGCACACGGCGCCGAATGATCAAAACTCTTGCCCCATTCCCAGGGTCGACCGAGATCCTTGGCCGCGTTTTGCAGATCGCGGCGCGTGAAATCGATGCCGACCGAATAGCCATAAACATGCGCGAGCGCTCGCTCCGCCGGAATGTTGCGACCGCCCTGCCCGATCGCCACGACCCATTCGATCTCGTGATGCAGGTTGCGAGTCTGCGGCGGATACGGCATCGCCTGACCTTCCTCGAAAATCGCATCGGCGGGTTTCTGAAAGAAGAACGGTGGCTCTCGATTCGGATCTTTGCCCATCTCGCGCGCATGCGCCTCGTAGTTGCGGCCCACACAATAAATGCGGCGAATCGGAAAACGCTCGGCGCGGCCGCGCACCGGTAGCGAGGGGGTGGGGACGGTTTCGATAACGTAGTTCATGGTCGCCATGATACTGCGCGCGCGACGAACTTCGCACCCACTGTCTTGGTAACATCGATGGCCGTCCAGCCCAGAGGAGCACTGCCTTGATCCAACCATGGCGCGCGACCTGCATGCAGGTCTACAACAATCTCGTCAACTCGGCACGCAACCGCGACGAGGCGATGGTTATCGTGAATCGCTCTCTCGATCGGTGGGTGACGCTGATTCGGGGCACGGCGCGCGATGGCGGACGTCACCTCTTGCTGTTTCCCGAGTTCTGTCTCACCGGCTTTCCGCTCACCGAAACCGCCAAAGAATGGATCGACAAGGCCTGCATCGAAATCCCGGGACCGATCACCGAGCGCCTGCAACGCGAGGCGCAGGCCCTGAAGATCTGGATCGGCGCGAACGCTTATGAACGTGACGCCGAGTGGCCAGGACGCTATTTCAACACCTCCTTCCTGATCGACCCCACCGGCAACGTGGTGCTCAAGTATCGACGCATCAACACCGTGCAGACGGGCTCACCGCACGATTTCATGGATCGTTACCTCGACCGCTACGGCATCGAAGGCACTTTCCCCGTCGCCAAGACCGATCTTGGCAACATCGCCATGATGCCCTGCGGCGAAATCATGTACCCCGAGGCGGCGCGCATGTTCATGTTCCGCGGTGCCGAGGTGCTGCTGCATCCGACCTCGGATCACGGCGCCTCGGACATGTGGAGCTGGGAGTCCGCCAAGAAAGTCCGCGCCTCCGAAAACATGATGTACCTGATCTCCGCCAACCAATGCGGGCAGATCGGCGGTCCACTGCCAACCGGCACCACCGCCGGGCATTCCAAGATTTTCGACTGGGATGGTCGAGTGCTGTCCGATTCCGGTGGCCCTGGTGAGTCCACGGTATGCTCATCGTGGATCGATATCGAGGCGCTGCGTCGCATGCGCGCCATCCCCGGCTCCGGTAACCGCTTGCTGCGACAAAGAATCGACATCTACCGACCGCTCTACAACTCGACCACGCTCTATCCCGCGAATCGTTTCGCCGATGCACCCATGGACTCCAAGGATAGGATCGTCGAAGTCCAGCAGGAGGCATACGGCAACCTCGTCAAGAGCGGTCTCGTGCAACCGCCGCGCAAATGATGCGCCGAGCGCTGACGCGACGGCGGTTCGTGGCGCTGGGCGGTGCCTGTACCGTGATCGCGACCGGAGTGTCTGCGGCGGCGCACAGCCTTGCGGGTAGCGTCGAACGAAACACCTTGACCTTCGGCCTCGTGCAAAGCGCGCTCTGGCCGGTGGACCCGCAACATGCGCGAGTCGACCTGCAGCGTAACGCCGAGCGCATGGCCGAAACCATCCACGCGCTCGGCCCGCGATGCGCGTGGCTCGCATTTCATGATCGTGCGCTGACAGGGGGTGCATCGCTCGAGACTGGCGCGGTGTCGATCCACGTACTAGATTCTTTGTTCGATATCGTAGCGACCGCGGCTGAGTCGACCTCGTGCTGGGTGAGTTTTGGTGCACCGAAATTCGGCAGTGCTGAATCGGCAGTACAACGCGACGAACTTCCCGTGGCATTGTCGCCGCGGGGCGAGCGCTTTCACGGACCCTGGATAGACAGCAGCCTCGGGCGAATCGGTCTCGCGATCGGCGAGCCCTCGTCGAGCATGATCGCCGAAGCGCAGCGCGCTCCGGCGTTGGCGGTCATCACGATGGCCGCGGGGCCGCGACCGGCGCGGCCGGCTTCAACATTGGGCGCGCACGCCGCGCATGGCACGCATCGGCTCGAGGTGTCGGCGGCGCACGCCGATCTGCGGCTCGATTGCCCGACGCAGTGGCTGGGCGGTAGCGCGGCTTTCTATGGAACCGGGAAGTTGCTCGGGCGTTGCGCAGGATCGAGCGAAGAAATCCTGCTGGTGGCGCTGCGCGCCGTTTGAACTGACCGGCGAAGCCCCGTCAGTTCGTATCGCTGACAGGCGGTCGACCCGGCGGAATGGCGAGCGCGGAGGCGGCACGACGCGAACGAAAGAACGGATAGAGCAGTTGGACGTTCCACGACTCGTGACCAAAACGTCGGTCGTCATCGAGACCATAGGCCGGCGGAAACTTGCGCGTGATCACCGCCGTACCAAACAGCACATCCCAAAGAAACAGCAGATTGCCGAAGTTGCCGGAGTAATGCCCGATACCATCAGCCTCGGAGAGTGCATGGTGTGCATGATGCGTCGCCGGCGTCGAGATGGTTCGCTCGAGCACCCACATCACCGGATGCAACGCCGGGATGCGATACAGCGCCTCGTCCCAACGCCAGCTGCAGTGCGCACCCACGATGACGGCGAGCTTCACGAACACGTAGCCGACATAGACCCAACCGAAGCCGAGGAAAACCAGCACTCCGGAAATCCATAGCCCGGGCATGAAGGCGTAATAGAGTGCATTGTTGCGGTACACGATGCGCACGCTCATGTACGCCGCGGAATGGTGCGCGCGATGCAGCGGCCAGAGGACGCTCGAGTGCGACAACCTGTGCCAGGCGTACTGCGTCAGATCATCGGCGATGAGCAAGGTGCCGATCATGGCCCACCAGGGCCAGTGCGCGAGTGTGTCGCGGTGCTGCGGAATCCACGCGTCGCAAATATTTTGTACAGTCAGCGCCACGAGACCCGACACCAGCGGGAACATGACGATGATCGCAAGATCGAGCCGGTTATCTTCGCGGGTGGCCTCGCGCGGAAAGAAACCACCGCGCACCAGCTCGACGATTGCGAACACGGCGACAATCGAAACGACGACCAGCAACTGACCGTGGATGGGCTCAATCATGGCTTTATTCTAGCGAATCGATACGCCACTGGCTCCCCTGACGTGTCGTGTGACACGATCCACGCATGACCCGACCTTCGGCCGATGAAATTGTCTATGGCCTGTCACGAACCACCCTCGGTTGGGCGGTCGCCGCCGCCTCGCCGCGGGGGCTCTGTGCACTTTTCCTGCACGAGGATCGAAACACCTTGCGCAGCCTGCTGCTTAAGGACTTCCCGTCGGCGCGGGCCGCGACGCCGCGGCACCCATTACGTCCCTTGATCCAGGCGGGCCTCGAGGCGGTCCGCCGCGCCGGTGCAGCGCAAGGCAAGGCTCGGCGAGGCACGCCGCCACTCGATCTGCGCGGCACGCCTTTCCAGCGCGCCGTCTGGCGCAGCCTGCTAAAAATTCCGCGCAGCAAAACAGCGAGTTATCGCGAGGTGGCCGAGGGTCTCGGCTTGCCGCGGGCGGCGCGCGCAGTGGCGGCTGCCTGCGCCGCGAACAGGGTGGCCGTTCTCGTTCCCTGCCACCGGGTGGTACGCGGTGACGGCTCGCTGTCGGGCTATCGCTGGGGCGTCGCACGCAAACGTGCGCTGCTTGAGGCGGAATCGGCAAGCGCCGCAAGCGTCCGGTTGAAGCGCGCGGGCTCCTCCAAAAACGCTGAGTGACCCACACCCTCGAAGGTCTGCACCTCGATTCGCGGATTGATCCGCAGCGCCTCGCGGATTTGTGCGGCGGGCAAACTGCCATCCTTTTCGCCCAGCAGGAGCAGCGTGCGCACTTCGTGTGTCGCTAGTAAATCGGCATTGTCGAGACGCTTACCCGCCATCGCATTGCGCACGTACGCCGGCATCATCACGTGCGAAAACTCGCCACGCGCGATATCTGCAGCAGAAACCGGTTTGACGGACATCAAGCGCATGAATTGTTGGGCATTGCGGATCGCGGCATCGAGATCGCCGGCATAGATCGGCGGCACGCCCGCCGGTCGCGGCAACAAGCCGCCATGGCTGCCAGTCAGCAACAACGCCGTCACAGATTGCGGACCGTATTCGCGCACATAGTCCATGGCGACGAAGCCGCCGAAAGACCAACCGACGATCACCGGCGCAGCTAGCTGCAAGGCATCGACGACGGCGCGGACATCACGTGCCCAAGGCAGATGTCCGGCATACGCCTCGCGCAGCCACGGCTTGCCCGATGCACCGTGACCCCGCAAATCGACAGCAATAAGTCGATGGCGCGAGACAAGTTGCGGATCCTGCAACTGGGCGAGGAAGCTCAGGTAGCTCTGCGAGAAACCATGCAGAAACACAATCGCCGAACCGGCGGGATTGCCGCTCTCGACTACATTGAGCGGCACGCCGTCAAACGAGGTGATCTCGCGGAACGTCAACTCGCTCCTCGGCTCGGCGCGTAGCGAATCCGCCGCGCCTTGTGCTATCAGCACACCTAGCAGCATCAAAGAAAAAAAACTACGCCGGCTCATGCGAGCAGATCCGGATGATCAGCTTTCACCCGCGCACGCAGCCACTCGGGCACCGCATCGCGATCATCCATGCGGCACTTGATGCCGACGATCCGCATATCCTGTACGCCACCTTTTCCAGCAAGGCCCAGCCACTCGACGAAGCTGTTGAGCGTCGTGTAGTTGAACTGGCAATCGATCCAAGCGCCCTGCGGCAGCGCAAAATTGCGGCGCAGCGTGGTGAAGGTAGCGAGCGAAGCGGCGTAACGGGGAGGACGAGCTGGCTGTTCGCCGCTCGTCGCGCGCGCCGCCATTTTTACGTAGAGATCTTCGGTCAAGGCCACCGTGCCCGCGACCTCGGCCAACCGCGTGATCTCGCCGCGAAAATCGATGCCCGGCGGCAACGGGTTGGCAGGCACGATCCCGGCACGCGTGAACGACAGCGCCTGCGGCGAGCGATAGTGTTTGGTTTTGACCGTGACGCCGGTAAACGGGTTCAGGAGTTCCGTCGCCGGGCGGCCGCTCTCGAGATCGCAGTAGTAGCCCGCCTCGTCGAGTTCCCACAGCCAACTGCCGTCGGGCCTCGGCGTTGCTCGCGAGCGACTCAGACCCTCGATGCGCGCCACCGGCCGCGCCACCTCGCCATCGGGTTTGACGACGAGGACGCCCGAATACACCCAAAGGACCGGCGCGAGATCGGGCGCGGTGCGCATACGGATGAAGTCGCGCAACAGATCGGCCGCGTTACTCCTCTCGGCGGCCACACCGCCCGATTGCGTGCTCGATAGAACGCCCGACACACCGCCCTGATCACCACGATCGGCCGTCAATAATGGCGGCGCCACCAGCATGGCGCCGAGCCCGGCGAGAACGCCGCGGCGCGGTGTCGCATCGAGCAACTCCATTCTATTCCCCCTGAATTTGCCCCCGACAGGCGGTCACCCGTCACGGCGTTTATAGCACAGCCTCCGCGACCGAGCCTGCGCGGCTGGCGGGACGATAAACGCTCGTGCAACATCCAATGCAATGTCGAATGCATCCCGGCGGTGTCGCCGGCCTCCTGGGAGATGATCCATGAATGAACCCTCAATGACCCGACGCGCTGCGCTCGGCGGCAGCCTCGCACTCGGTGGCTCCATGGCCGCTGCATTTTTGTCACCCGCGGTTGCCGCCACGCCCGCCAGCACACGCAAACTCGATCTCGCCGATCCGGCAACGCGAGCGCGCGTGCTCGCCAAGGTCAAAGGCTCCATCGCCGATGAGCTCGTTTACACTTTCACCCGACTGCATCTTTATCTTTGGCTCAACGACGGCAACCTGAAGCCGATGCTGAGCATGCAGAATCTATCGGCCGCATCTTGGAAGCCGCTGCCGAACGGCAACTACGCCGGAGAGGTACGCGAGGTAGGCGTCTACACGGCCTTTGATACTGACGATGTGGTCGATCACTGGATCAATCCGATCACCGGCGATCGTCGCGAGATCTGGCAATTCGTCGGCGGTCCCTTGTCGGTCGAAATCGGCCCCGAGGGCATCGTCACCGGACCCGAAGCCACGCTCAAGCCGAAGGACATGCGAGTCGACATCATGGCGGGCAAGCTATTGGTTCCGAACCAGTCGGCCTTCTCGTTCCCGAATCCCTTCAAGCCCGAGCAGTGGCCCAAAGAAGCGGGCGGCCCGATGTTCTATTGGGACTCGCATTATTTCTTTGCCGCTGCGGTCGACGAAGTCGCTGACCCCGCGGTCTCGAGCGCGCTCTCGACCGTGCAGTTCCAGAACATGGTGAGCTTTCATCCCTGGCTCGGAATGGGCCAAACCCCGGGCCGCACCTGGGGCAAGGGGCTTGGCACCAAACTGCGCAGCCTCGATGATCTGCCGCGTGGCGCACGTCTCGCTCTCGAGAAAGGCACGCCAGAAATCTTTGACCTTGGCAACTGGAAGCAGCCACGGATCGATTTCCTCGAATACATGCAGAAGCGCCGTCCCGGCTGATCCTGCGCAGTCCGAGCCGACTCAGCGTCGCTGCTGTGCCGGCGTGCGTCGATTCCAACATGTGGCATCGAAGCCCACACCGTCACAGCCGCGGCGCGGGTACTGCGCATTCATGCGGCGGGTCTGTACCACATCGAGGCCCGCCTGATAGCACTCGCAGGCTTCCGCCTCGAGTATCTCGCGACTAACCACGGTGAGATAGCCGCGACTGTATTCGACCATGCCGTCACGCTGCAGTCTGCCCACGGTGTTGGTGACTGCCTCGCGTCTCACCCCGAGAAAGTGCGACATCATCTCGTGCGTGATCTTGATGACCCGTGACGGCGAGCGATCCTGCACCGAGAGTATCCAGCGGCACATGCGCTGATCGAGACGGTGACGGCAATTGCAGGTGATGGTCTGTGCCATGAGCCTGATCTGCGCGTAGGTGTACTGGAACACTGACTGCTGTATCGCCTCGGCATCGAAGAACTTGCGACGCAACTCATCCTTGTCCATGCGCAGGGCCGTGCCACCCTGCAGCGCGACGATCCGCACCGGTCCGGGGCGCTGGTCGAACAGACTCTCGAGACCGATGACGCCTTCGCTGCCGACGATCAGGAACTCGGCAGAGAAACTGTCTTTGAGCACATAGTCCATCGAGACGATGCAGCTCAGCGGGAAAACGATCATCGAATTGCGTGCACCCACCTCGCGGAATATCTGCCCGTCGGCAAGGCTGATCGGCTCAAGGCTAGCCGCCAGACCCTCGCGCAGCTCGAGCGGTAGCGAAAAGAGCAACTCATTACGATCTAATTCTTTGACGGGGACCATCTTCGACCTCTCTTATTTTCGACAGCCCCAATGTATGAATTAGACCGGTCCTGAATCTGTGCGAAACCGCACCCAAACAATGATTTAGAGCAACTACCTAAAGTCTTTTTTATCTAGAATCCTGACCTGCATACAGATGCTCGCGCGCCACCGCCATGCTGCGATCCGCATCTTCAAAGACATTTGGCGACGCATCGGCTGCCTGTCTGAAATAACGCAGGGCACGTTCGTATTCTTTGCGTCGCAGCGCATACTCGCCGAGACGCTGATATGCCCAGGGTTCGGCAAGCGTTTGCAGATAGGCGCCCAATGCCGCCGGGTACTCCCCGTCGACCGCGAACAAATCACCGCGCACGATCCAGGTAACCGGCAGCGGCTCGTTGACGATCGCAGCGATCGTCGCTTTTGCCTCGGCGA
>SXGQ01779847.1_pt1 | contig 16879 bp, 13 predicted proteins | sample 3178371 | NCBI WGS metagenome assembly SXGQ01 (sample SAMN11356859, study PRJNA531348) | freshwater metagenome | isolation source: freshwater sample F1-20 | place: China: Fuxian Lake, Yuxi | collected 2017-12-25
CCCTTGCTATCTGCCATCATTGGCGGGGAGTTGGTAATGCCCGATTAGCAACCGCAAAGAAAAAGGCAGTTAAAAAGCGATGATCAGCTCGATAAGTGGCAGCGTTAAATCAACCTCTATAAATTCCCTGGTGGTGGAGGTAGGTGGTGTGGGTTTGCTGCTACAGGTGCCAATTCGTATAGCCGCCAAAATGCAGGTTGGTGAGCGAGTTAGTTTTCATACTTATTTGATAGTTCGTGAAGATGCCCTCACCTTATATGGTTTTACTGAAATTGTAGATCGTGATTTCTTTGAGTTGCTGTTATCAGTTACTGGTATCGGACCGAAGGTTGCGCAATCAATCTTGGCCAATAGTGATGCGTCCTCGATTGCTAATGCGATCATCACCTCCAACCTTAAATCTCTAGAGGCAGTACCTGGGTTAGGTAAGAAGGGTGCACAGCGCCTAGTTCTTGAGATGAAAGATAAGGCTGCAGTATTTGCCAGCGGGATAAGTGGATCTAGTTTAACAATTTCTAACCAAGTTGAGAATGCGTTACAGGGTTTGGGATATTCAAATAAAGAAGCTATTTCCATGTTGAATCAAGTCATGAAGAATGAAAAAATTGAAGGCCTTTCAGTTGGCCAAGTGTTGAAATTGGCACTTAAAAGCGGTGGGAAATAGAGATGAGTGATCGAGTAATCGATAATGGCGCAGATGATGCAGAACGAGTTGCTGAACTTGCCCTTCGTCCAAAAAGTTTAACGGAATTTATTGGACAACTTAGAGTTCGAGACCAATTAGATCTGCTGCTGTCAGCAGCCAAGCAGCGTAAATCAACCGCAGATCACATTCTTTTTTCTGGACCACCGGGTTTAGGTAAAACAACTCTGGCGATGATTGTTGCCACCGAAATGGACAGTCCAATACGTATTACCTCTGGACCTGCAATCCAGCATGCGGGAGATCTTGCTTCAATACTCTCATCCTTAGTTGAAGGAGAAATTTTATTCCTTGATGAAATCCATCGGATGTCCAGACCGGCTGAGGAGATGCTGTATTTAGCAATGGAGGATTTTCGAGTTGATGTCATTGTTGGTAAGGGTGCTGGTGCCACCTCAATTCCGCTAGAACTGCCACATTTCACACTTGTTGGAGCAACCACACGTGCTGGTTTATTACCTAGTCCATTGCGGGATCGATTTGGATTTACAGCTCAATTAGATTTTTACGAAGCTGATGAATTATCACAAATTATTAAACGAAGTGCAGATCTTCTTGAAATTAATATTGATACACCAGCCGTAGTAGAGATAGCTTCTCGTTCAAGAGGAACGCCAAGAGTGGCCAATAGACTCCTTCGCAGAGTACGAGATTATGCTCAAGTAAATAACGAAAAATTAGTAAAACTAGAGCACGCAAATTCTGCTCTTGAAATATATGAGGTGGATCAAATCGGATTAGATCGCCTTGATAAAGCAGTACTTATGGCATTAATTAAAAACTTTAATGGCGGACCGGTTGGAGTTTCAACCCTTGCTATGGCAGTAGGTGAGGAGATTGAAACTATTGAATCCTTAGCTGAGCCCTTCTTGGTTCGAATGGGATTTCTAGCGAGAACACCAAGAGGCCGAATTGCCACAGCTGCTGGTTGGTCACATCTTGGATTAAAGCCACCGCTGTCTGCTCAAATTGGAACTGATGCAACTCTGTTTGATCAAGACCCAGATATTGCTCAGTAACCTAATTTTTTAGCCTATTTTGACTAACTTGTTGCTTGATTTCTCAATAATCTCCCCTCAGCCTAGAATTGGCCCTCATGTCTGCTAATAAAGTTGCAAATACCCAAGCCCGAGCAGTTAGAACTATCTCGATCCTGCTGCTATCGGTTTTAGCTTTGACTGGACTTTCCTTTGTTATTGGTGCAACCTCATTCAAACTTGGTTTGGACCTACAGGGCGGAACCAGCGTTACATTGCAACCAAGAATTGAAGATGGCCAAACCGGCCGCGTAACTGCCGAAGCAATCGATCAAGCAGTTGAAATCATTCGTCAGCGCGTTAACTCATTAGGGGTTGCCGAATCTGAGGTTTCAGCACAGGGAACGGGAATTAACCGCCAGATAGTAATTCAAGTTCCGGGCGAAACTGGTCGAAGAATTGTTGATTTAGTTGGGCAAACTGCAGAACTCAGATTTCGTCCAGTATTAGCAGAAGGTGCTGCTAATGCAACTGCCGCAGGAACTGATCCAACTGCATCGGTACTGCCACCTGGTGTAACGCCGGATATTAATGCCCAGTATGCAGCTTTAGATTGCACCCTGCCACAAAATCGTCAGGGCGGTAGCAGCGGAAATGAAGCAGCAACAATAGTAAGTTGTGATCGCGCTGGTATTAATAAATATATTCTGGCGCCAGCCGAAGTTTTAGGACGCCAGGTAACTCAAGCTTCTGCGCTTTTAGATCCTCAAGGTGCATCAGGTTGGTATGTAACGCTGGAATTTGATGGTGAAGGTGCTGCAAAGTTTGGCGCCATGACAACTCGTTTAACTTCATTGCCCTCACCTCAAAACCAGGCAGCAATTGTTTTGGATGGATTGGTTTACTCAGCACCCCGAATTAATGAGCCAATCAATACCGGTAACGCACAAATAACTGGAAATTTCACTCAATTAGAGTCACAAGATCTAGCAAATGTATTGAAATATGGTGCATTGCCATTAACTTTCGATCGCGGTGAGGTTCAACAGGTGTCTCCTTCACTAGGTGCTGATCAATTACGTGGTGGTTTGATTGCTGGAATTTTAGGTTTAGCTTTGGTGGTTATTTACTCAATGCTGTACTACCGCGGTTTAGGAATAGTCTCAGTAAGTTCGCTTATGGTCGCAGCAGTAATGTCTCTTCTTTCTTTTGTACTTCTCGGAGAGTTAATTGATTTCACCTTGACCCTGGCAGGAATTGCAGGTGCGATTGTCGCGATTGGCATTACTGCCGACTCTTTTATTGTTTACTTTGAACGTATTAGAGATGAAGTTCGTGAAGGAAAATCAATTAAATCAGCGGTAGAAACTGGTTGGGTACGGGCTCGTAGAACGGTTATCGCAGCGGACGTCGTTTCGATGCTGGCAGCAATCATGCTTTATATATTCGCAGTTGGTGGCGTTAGAGGGTTTGCTTTCACACTTGGCTTAACCACCATAATAGACTTGATCGTAGTCTTCTTATTCACTAAACCTTTGATGACTATTTTAGCTAGGTTTTCATTCTTCAATAGTGGACACCCGTGGTCAGGTTTCTCAACTAAGTCCATAGGAATGGTGGAGAAGAATCCACAAAAGAGTGAGGAGGTGTCTAATGTCTAAGCTCTCAGGGCTGGGAGGAAGACTTTATCGAGGTGATACCTCTATAGATTTCGTAGGTAAGCGAAAGATTTGGTACTCGTTTTCTGGATTACTTATATTGGCTTCAGCCGTCACATTGTTTACCCAAGGATTACATCTTGGAATCGAGTTCAAGGGTGGTTCATCTTTCACCGTAACAACACCAAATGCTTCAATTGATACTGCTAAACAGTCTTTATCAGAGGCGCAGATAACTACCCAAAACATTATTCAAAAAGTAGGTAACGATAAAGTTCGGATTCAAACAGATGCACTGACCTCACTTGAGCAAAGCACTTTAGAAGCTACCTTAGCCAAGAATTTCAATGTCAGTGTTGAGTCGATTGATTCGCAAATAATCGGACCATCTTGGGGGGAGGAGATCACTCGAAAAGCTCTTTACGGTTTGTTCGGATTTTTGTTAGTAGTAATGCTTTATCTTGCAATGACTTTTGAAGGAAAAATGGCGATATCAGCAATCATCGCAGTGGTGCATGACGTTGTAATTACAGTTGGAATCTATGCGCTTGTAGGCTTTGAAGTAACTCCGGCCACCATAATTGGATTCCTAACTATTTTGGGTTACTCCTTGTATGACACGGTAGTAGTGTTTGATAAAGTTCGGGAGAACACCAAAGGAATAGCAGCGAGTGGTAGAACCACCTATTCAAAAGCAGCAAACCTTGCGGTAAATCAAACGATTGTTCGTTCATTTAATACATCTTTAGTTGCGTTGCTACCGGTTGGATCAATCTTGTTTGTGGGAGCAGGGTTATTGGGTGCCGGTACCTTAAAAGATCTATCTTTGGCTTTATTTATCGGATTGATAACTGGAACTTATTCCTCAATTTGTATTGCTACACCTTTCTTAGCAGGACTTCGCGAGAGAGAACCTGCAATGCAAGCACTAGCAAAAAGAGTAGGTACAAGAGGCGATAAGGTTTCCACAAACACTCCAACAGTTTTTGAGACTAAATCTGATCGTGGTCCTCGCAATCAGCCTAAACGCGATCGTCGCCGCTAAATTAATTGATCTAACAAAGACAGCCAAAGCGCTATGACAACCATCGAATTGTTAAAGCCGCTTTCGGATGGCTTGGCTCGATCTCATCCTGGATTTTCCAATTCGGATTTAGAGAGAGCATTTAATGCAGCAGATAAGGCTCATTCAGGACAGTTACGTAAATCTGGTGAACCCTACATAACTCACCCAGTTGCAGTAGCTCAGATCCTTATCGAACTTGGTATGGATTTACCTACTGTGATGGCCGCGCTTTTACATGACACTGTTGAAGATACCTCTTACTCAATCGAACACATCAAAAGTGAGTTTGGTGATGAGGTAACTGCATTAGTTGATGGCGTAACCAAGTTAGACAAACTCACCTATGGGCCAACTGCTGAGGCTGAAACTCTTCGCAAAATGGTTGTTGCAATGTCACGGGATATCAGGGTTTTAGTCATCAAACTTGCTGATCGATTACATAATGCAAGAACCTGGGAATTCATCGCGAAGGAAACTGCTGAACGAAAAGCCCGAGAGACCTTGGATATTTATGCCCCACTTGCTCATCGCTTAGGAATGAACGCGATTAAATGGGAATTAGAGGATTTATCATTTAAAACGCTTGAACCAAAAAAGTATGAAGAAATCGAAAGATTAGTGGGTGAAAGATCTCCAGCTAGAGATTTATTGACCAATGAGGTAGTTAGTGCAATTGATATTGATTTAAACACCGAGAACATCAAGGCAAATGTTAGTGGTCGACAAAAACACTTTTACAGTGTTTATCAGAAGATGGTTGTCCGTGGCCGAGAGTTCAACGACATCTACGATCTAGTTGGTATAAGAATCTTGGTTGATTCAGTCAGGGATTGTTACGGAGCGCTTGGTGCAATTCACGCCAGATGGAGTCCTGTGCCAGGCAGATTTAAAGATTACATTGCCATGCCAAAGTTCAATCTTTATCAATCATTGCACACCACTGTGATCGGACCTAATGGAAAGGCTGTTGAAATTCAGATAAGAACCTTTGATATGCATGCTAGAGCTGAGTATGGAATTGCTGCTCACTGGAAATATAAGGCTAAGGGTGTAGATCAACAGAAAAATCCCGAGGTTTTATGGCTTAAGCAGTTACATGAATGGCAGCAAGAGAGTGAGGATGTTAGTGATTTCCTTGAAACTCTTCGTTATGACTTACGTACTCCCGAAGTATTCGTCTTTACTCCAAAAGGTAGTGTGATTGCACTTCCATCTGGTTCAACGCCAGTTGATTTTGCCTATGCAGTTCACACGGAAGTAGGTAGCAGATGTATTGGCGCCAAGGTTAATGGAAAATTAGTGCCGCTTGAATCACATTTAGTAAATGGTGATGTAGTTGAAATAGTTACCAATAAGAATCCCAACGCAGCACCTAGCCATGATTGGTTGAATTTCGTAACCTCGTCACGTGCTCGATCAAAGATCAAAGCTTGGTTTTCGAAAGAGCGTAAAGAAGAGGCGATAGAGGCAGGCCAAGAATCTATCGCTCGTCAGATGCGAAAAGCAGGTTTGCCAATTCAAAAAATTCTAGGCGGACATGCACTGTTAGAGCTAGCTCATGAATTGAAATTTGAAGATATTGAATCCTTATATGAGGCAGTTGGCAATGGACATATATCAGCCCATTCAGTAATTGAGAAATTGATCGTCTTACTTGGTTCGGCAGAGAGTCAAACAGAAAGTGACCTTACCCCACTTGTTGCACCGGTAAAGAGAACTCGCAAAAGTGTTACTGGAATTGATGTTGAAGGTTCAGCCGATGTATTGGTCAAGTTGGCCAGATGTTGCGCTCCAGTTCCAGGTGATCAAATAACTGGTTTTATTACTAGAGGAAGCGGAGTTTCAGTTCACCGAAGTGATTGTATAAATATGAATGATCTACAAATCCATCAAGGTGATCGAATGATTGGTGTTAAGTGGAACCTATCCGCAAAGAGCACATTCCTAGTAAACATCCAAGTAGAGGCATTAGATCGAGCACGTTTGCTTTCGGATGTAACCAAAGCTCTTTCTGACCAGCATGTGAATATCTTGAGTGCTTCGGTTGTAACCCACAAAGACCAAACTGCAATCTGTAAGTTCACCTTTGAAATGGCAGATGCTGCCCATTTAGATGCAGTGATAAATTCAGTGCGAGGGATTGAAGGTGTTTATGATGTGGATCGAGTTTTTAACAACTAATTTGTAAACTCGGTTAAACCTTTTTCTGCCTGTTCTAGCCAAACCCGACGAGCAGCAGCAGCCTCTCTTGCCACCATTGCTTTTGCTGTTTGACCAGCGGCCTCGGCTTTTGCTGCTTGTTTCTCATAATTTTCAATTGCTTCTGCCAAACCTTGCACAACTTTGTTGGCTTGCGCTTTAGCCGTTGGATCACTCTTGCGCTGATAGTTTCGCTCTAGCTCATTAATCTCATCCTCAACTCTTTTAATTCTGGCATCGAAACTAGCGCGCTTCTTACGATCAGTCATTCCAATTTTTTGCCACTTGCCCATCAGATCATAAAACTTTTTCTTAGCGCTCTTAAAATCAGTTATCGGCAACAATGCTTCAAATTCAGTAATCATTGCTTCACGTTTGAGTAGATTTTCTGCCATTGAACCTTTTCGTTTGGCCATATCTGCATTTTTAGCTGCAAAGAAAGTGTCTTGAGCTGCTTTGAATCTAATCCATAGTGCGGAATCGGTTGATTTTTTACCCCTACCCGAAGCTTTCCATTGGTCCATCAAGGATTTGAACTGCTTAGCGGTATTTAACCAATCTTTTGAGTTTGCAAGTGATTCAGCCTCTTTGACAATCATTTCTTTAGTGGTGGCAACCTTCTTATGTTCGCTAGCAAGGTTAGCAAAATGAGTCCGACGTCGTTTATCAAATTTATTTCGAGATGAGGAGAATCTCTTCCATAATGCGGTATCAACTTTCTTTTCTAGCCTCGGGGCTTTCTTCCACTCTTCTAATAAAACCTTGAGCCGTGCTGTAGTTACCTTCCAAGCAACGGAATCAACCAGGCTCTCAGCCTCTGCGACAAGTTTCTCTTTGATCGCGGTAGATTCAACCTTGCGAGCTTCTCGCTCTGCTGCTTGAGCAGCTTTACGGGCAACATAAGCACCTTCATGCTCAGTAATAAGAGCTGGGATTTTCTCTAATGACTCGGCTAAATTAACTAAGTCACCTACTCCATTTAATTCTGAAATCTGTGAGCGCAATTTATTTACTGCTTCATGGGCATCACTTGGCACCATTGCACCAGAGCGAATTCTTGCTGCCAGTAAAGCAACCTCAGATGCAACCATTTCAAATTTCTTAACAAAGTAGGCAAGGGCTTCTTCAGGACTTTTTCCTGGATAGGAACCAACGGCTCGGTCGCCCATTGGAGTTATTACGTAAACAGTTCCGTCTTCGCCAACTCGGCCAAATTTTGCTGGATCACCAATTAGTGCTGATGCTGCCCCGGTAGATGAAAGGTTTGGTGTTGATGTATTTTCCATTAGGTTTACCTTTCGTTGCGCGATTTCTGATGACCAGATCTCGTTATGTGGGGGCGTAGCTATCAATTTTGCACTTAGCATCACTGATTGCTGGGTTTGGTGCTGGCTAAAAGATAGCCTAAGCACCATCTTTTAGGGAAATTTGAACTCAAAAAGAGATTAGAAAGCGGGGCGATAATTGCTGATTGATCGGGTGATTGCTCCCTATTTTGAAACAAATTGTTGGATTCTTGCCTCAAAAATCGGTCAAGAGTGCATCATTGTCGACCCTGGCATGGCACGGCCGAACTTAGTTAAAGAAATCGTAACCAAAGTATCGGATCATAATTTAAAACCAATCGCAGTGCTTATCACTCATGGTCATCTTGACCATATGTTCTCAGTTCTGCCATTAACTGCTCAGGTTCCGATGCGAACTTTTATTACCGCTGCAGATCGATTTTTACTTACAGATCCTATGGGGGCGCTTGATCGCAATGGGATTAGCCAGCAATTTCTTGAGGCATTTGGGGAAAAAACATTTAAAGAGCCAGATGAAATTGTTGAGTTGGAGGATTTTGAAAGATTTGAATTAGCGGGTATGCAGCTCACATCAATATTTGCACCTGGTCACACCAAAGGTTCAGTTATCTTTACCGTTGATGACCAACAGTTAATTTCAGGTGATGTTCTCTTTGCTGGAAGTATCGGTCGGACTGATTTACCTACTGGTTCAGCCAGTCAGATGAAAAATACCTTACGAGATCGAATTTTAACCCTGCCTGATGGCCTAAATGTCCTGCCTGGACATGGAGGGCAAACTACAATCGGCATTGAGCGTGTGAGAAATCCTTACTTGCAGAGTGATTTTCTAGATCAGAGTGGGCGGTGAGATTTTGAGTAAATTTCAAGCGCCTAAAGGAGTAAGTGAGTATGTTCCACCAAACTCAAATCAATTTGAATACGTAAGAGATCAATTACTAAATACCGCACGGCTTGCCGGTTATAACCTAATTGAGTTGCCAGTTTTTGAAGACACCGAAGTTTTTACGCGCGGGGTAGGTGAATCAACCGATGTTGTAAGTAAAGAAATGTATACCTTTGAAGATCGTGGTGGTCGCTCGATCACTTTAAGACCAGAGGGAACTGCAGGAGTAATGCGCGCAGTAATTGAACACAATCTAGATAAGGGCCAGCTACCTGTAAAACTCTTTTATACCGGCCCATTTTTTAGAGCTGAACGCCCGCAGGCAGGCAGATACCGTCAATTTTACCAAGTTGGAATTGAGGCCATTGGTTACAACGATCCCGAGATTGATGTAGAGGTAATTGCAGTTGCAGATACCGCATTCAAGGCATTGGGTTTGAAAAAATATACATTGAACATTACATCTCTTGGAGATGCAGGTAGTCGCGATACCCATCGAAAAGATTTAGTTAAATTCATATCTGGCTTAAAGCTTGATGAAGCAACTGTTGCCAGAGCACAACTTAACCCTCTAAGACTTTTTGATGATAAAAGAGATGAGGTTAAGTCGGCAATGGCCAAAGCACCTTTGCTTTTAGATTATTTAAATAAAGAGAGTAAGCAGCACTTTGAAACAGTTCAGGGTTTATTGAAAAACATAGGCATTGACTTTCAGATAAACCCAAGAATGGTTAGAGGTTTGGATTATTACACCGGAACTACCTTTGAATTTGATCATGAAATGCTTGGTGCGCAATCTGGAATTGGTGGCGGTGGCCGATATGACGGGTTGATGTCATCTTTAGGCGGGGCAGATGTGAGTGGTATTGGATTTGGTTTGGGAGTGGATCGGATATTAATGGCATGCCAGGCGGAGAACTCTTTGCCGGCGGTAATAAATCAGATGCAATTATTTGTTGCACCAATCACTGAACCAGGTAAGGCTGCTGCTTTCAAATTGATCGCCGAATTACGTCAAGCTGGAATTACCTGCGATATGGCTTATGGAGATCGTGGGTTGAAAGGTGCTATGAAAGCTGCCGATAAAAGTGGTGCAAAATATGGCTTAGTGATTGGTGACGATGAATTAGCCACTGGGAATTGCCATTTGAAAATAATGAGCAACGGTGAGTTGATACCCAGTAGCCTAGATGCTTCAGATCTAGTTAAAACGATTGGTAAATAGTAAAAAATGTTGCGTACCCATGATGCAGGTGCATTAAATGAAAAATCAGTCGGTACCAATGTTGTTTTGGCTGGTTGGGTTGCTCGCCGTAGGGATCATGGCGGGGTTGCCTTTATTGATCTAAGGGACTCATCCGGCGCGGTACAGGTTGTTATAAATGATGAAAAGGTCGCTGGAGAGCTTCGTGCAGAGTGGTGTGTCCTAATCTCAGGTGTTGTAAAAACTCGCCCGGCTGGAAATGAAAATAAAGATATTCCAACCGGTGCAATAGAAGTAGTTTGTGAATCACTAGAGGTTTTAAGTGAAGCAGCAGCTCTTCCTTTCCCAGTAGATAGCGGAGATATTGGGAACATTTCCGAAGAGGTAAGACTTAAGTATCGTTACTTGGATTTAAGACGTGAAGGTCCGGCTAAAAATTTAAGATTGCGCTCCAAGGTTACCTCTGCAATCCGTGAAGTAATGGCAGAGCAGGATTTCCTAGAGATCGAAACTCCCTACTTAACTAGATCTACTCCAGAAGGTGCCAGAGATTTTCTTGTTCCAGTTAGATTGCAACCAGGATCTTGGTACGCCCTTCCACAATCACCTCAACTATTCAAGCAATTATTGATGGTTGCTGGTATGGAGAGGTATTACCAAATTGCGCGCTGCTTCCGTGATGAGGATTTCAGAGCAGATCGGCAGCCAGAGTTTACCCAGTTAGATATCGAAATCTCATTTGCAGATCAATCTGATGTAATTGCGGTGGCAGAAAAAGTCTTGACCACTGTTTTCGAAAAAGTAGTTAATTACAAGATTCCAACGCCAATCCCACATATGACATATCGAGATGCCATGCGGGAATATGGTTCTGATAAACCAGATTTACGATTTGATAACAAACTCATTGATGTAACAAGTTTCTTTAAGCAAACTTCTTTTAGAGTATTTCAAGCTGAGTACGTAGGCGCTGTAGTTATGCCAAAGGGGGCAGCAACTCCTCGACGAGAATTAGATACTTGGCAGGATTGGGCAAAGGCACGTGGAGCCAAGGGTTTGGCATATATATTAGTTGGCGAAGATGGGACCTTATCTGGACCAGTCGCTAAGAACCTGTCAGATAAAGAAAGTGCTGGAATCGCAAGTGCTGTTGGCGCCAAAAATGGTGATGCAATTTTCTTCGCTGCTGGCGCGACTGTATCTTCACAAAGTTTGTTAGGTGCGGTGCGACTTGAAATTGGTCAGCGATGTAATTTAATCGATGAGAAAGCTTGGAAATTTGTATGGATAGTTGATGCGCCTATGTTTGAACCAGTTGATGCAGAAAATCTAGCAGCTGGTTGGACGGCAGTTCATCACCCATTCACGGGGCCTAAACCAGAGTACGCAACTACTTTTGATACCAATCCACAAGATGCTTTAGCTTATGCATACGACATAGTTCTAAATGGCAATGAAATTGGTGGTGGGTCAATCCGAATCCATCAACGAGATGTTCAACAGCGAGTTTTTAAGACAATTGGATTGTCACAAAGTGAAGCGGAAAGTAAATTTGGATTTCTGCTAGAAGCATTTAATTATGGACCGCCACCACATGGTGGCATTGCCCTGGGGCTAGATAGATTATGTGCATTATTAGCTGGGGCTCAATCAATTCGAGAAGTTATTGCATTTCCGAAAACGGCCAGTGGTGGTGATCCTTTAACAGGTGCACCAACACCTATTACGCCAGCACAACGTAAAGAGTCAGGGGTCGATACTCCAGCGGTTGCCAAATAGTTCCCACCTTTTCAGGTATTCTTCCCAACATGGGTCCAGGTGGAATTGCAACGATTATTGCCGCATCCAGCCTTGCTGTAATTGCGGTTGCAATTGCATATGCGGTGATCAGAGCTTCCAGATTGATTGATGAAATTACCAAAACAGTTGCCATGATCAACAGTCCTTTAAAGAGCCTAAGTAATGCTGGAAAATCAATTGAGAATTTAACAAAAAAGGTTTCAACAGCAACCGAATCATTTCTAGATGAGAACCCGATAGCCATGAAGGCTGCAGCTGCAGTCTTTGGAGCGGTTAAGCAAAAGAAAAAGGGTAAGAAAAAAAGCAAAGCGAAGGAGTAGAAATGAACTCTGCTGACATTCGCTCCAGATGGTTGAAATACTTCGAATCAAATAATTCTTTGAGTTTGCCTCACACCGTTGTTCCATCTGCATCATTGATAGCAGATGACCCCAACTTGTTATTGGTAAATGCTGGGATGGTTCCCTTCAAGCCTTACTTTTTAGGTGAAATTAAACCACCATACAAACGCGCAACCTCAGTTCAAAAATGTGTTCGAACCTTAGATATTGATGAGGTCGGAAAAACAACCAGGCATGCATCATTTTTTCAAATGTGCGGAAATTTTTCCTTTGGTGACTACTTTAAAGAGGGAGCCATAGCTCTCTCTTGGGAGCTACTTACGAAGTCAACCTCTAATGGTGGTTATGGATTTAGCGAAGATAAACTTTGGGTAACCGTTTATAAAGATGATGATGAAGCTGCACAAATTTGGGAGAAACAAATTGGTGTCCCGAAAAATCGAATCCAGCGAAGAGATATGGCGGATAATTTTTGGTCGATGGGTGTTCCTGGTCCCTGCGGGCCATGTTCTGAAATCTATTTTGACCGCGGTGCTGCATATGGCAAAGAAGGTGGTCCGATCGCAGATGAAGATAGATACCTTGAGATTTGGAACCTTGTATTTATGCAAAATGTTCGTGGAGAGGGAGGGGATAAGAACACCTTCCCGATTGTGGGAGAGTTGCCGGCAAAGAATATTGATACGGGATTGGGTTTAGAAAGAACTGCAGCATTACTACAAGGTGTTGAGAATATTTATGAAATTGACACCACAAAAATCATTCTTGATAAGGCCTCTGAATTAACTAAGGTTAAATACGGCAAAGAGGCAAAGGATGATATTTCATTGAGAGTGGTGGCTGACCACAGCAGAACAGCGATGATGCTAATCGGTGATGGGGTTACGCCAGGTAATGAGGGCCGTGGCTATGTTTTAAGAAGAATGATGCGCAGAACAATTAGAAATATGAGATTGCTAGGTTCGCAGGATTTGGTAATTAGCGAGTTAATGAAGAGTTCAATAGAGGCAATGGGGCCTCAATACCCAGAACTGATACAGGATTCAGAGCGCATTTTGTCTATTGCTCAAGCCGAAGAAGATTCATTCATACAAACATTAAAGAGTGGAACTAGCATTTTTGATATTGCTGCTGAGGATTTGAAGAAAACAAAACAAAGGGCAGTTTCTGGGGATACAGCATTTAAATTACATGACACCTATGGATTCCCATTTGATCTAACGCTGGAGATGGCTCGCGAACAGGGTTTAGAGGTTGATGAAAAAGGTTTTAGAAAGTTGATGAATGAACAGAGAGATCGAGCAAAGGCTGATGCAAAGCTTAAGAAAAGTGGTCATACTGATTTAACTGAGTATAGGTCGATAATTGATGCCTCCGGTCCTACTAAATTTATCGGTTATGAGAAAAACTCTGGCGAAGCAAAATTGACAGGATTATTAGTCGCTGGAAAGAACTCTGGCGAAGCAAATATAGGTTCTGAAATCGAGATAACTCTGGATCGAACACCATTTTATGCTGAAGGCGGTGGCCAATTAGCTGATGCTGGGAAAATAAAGTTATCAAATGGAGCTGTTATTCAAATCGATGATGTTCAGTCACCACTGCCAGGATTAATTGTTCACAGGGGAACGGTAATAAGTGGTCAGGTTAAGCAAGGTGATCAAGTACTAGCTGAGATTGATCTAGAGCGAAGAATGGCGATCTCTAGAGCGCACACAGCAACACATATGGTTCATAAAGCATTTCGAGAGGCTTTGGGAGAAACAGCTACGCAAGCAGGCTCTGAGAATGCACCTGGAAGATTTAGATTTGATTTTCCTTCGACAAGTTCAGTGCCCAATTCTGTATTAGCTGATGTTGAAAGTCGAGTGAATGAATTATTGATTGCAGATCTTTCAGTAGAAGCCCAGGTCATGACTCAAGATGCCGCTAAAGCAATGGGTGCGATGGCGCTATTTGGCGAAAAATATGGCGACCAGGTTCGCGTAGTGAGCATCGGCGATTGGGCCAAAGAATTGTGCGGTGGAACTCATGTAACTAGATCCGGTCAATTGGGATTGGTTAAACTACTTTCTGAATCTTCAATAGGTGCTGGTGTTAGAAGAATTGAAGCACTGGTAGGGCACGATGCTTACCAGTTCTTAGCTAGAGAACATGTATTACTAAATTCTCTTACCGAAATCATAAAAGGAGTAAGGACAGAGGAGTTACCGCAGCGAATCTCCGAGCTGGTAGAAAAAATGAAGGTTATGGAGAAGGAGTTGGCGGGTGTTAGAAGTGCTAAGGCGATGGCTTCAGCAACTGAGCTTATTAAGAAAGCAAAGCTGATGGGTCAAGTTAATTTGTTAACCGCCCAATTAGAAAATGAAGTATCAGTGGATGATCTGAGGTCTATTGCTATTGATTTGAGAGGTAAGTTGAAGGGCGGGGTGGTTGTACTTGCCACAATCAACAATTCAAAACCTATGTTGGTAGCTGCAGTTTCGCCAGAGGCAATAAAACTTGGTGTTAAGGCAGGAGAATTAATAAAGATTGGTTCCACTGTACTCGGCGGAGGTGGAGGCGGAAAAGATGACTTTGCCCAAGGCGGTGGAACTGAGCCGAAACTCATTGATCAAGCATTTGCAGAAATTACGAAAGTAACAACTGGAAAGATTAGTTAAATAGCTGGATGGAAATGAAAACACCAATCGCGCCGGGCCGTCGAATTGGTTTTGATTATGGAGAGAAGCGGATAGGAGTTGCCACCTCTGATTCTGAATCAATTCTAGTTTCACCTCATGCCACAATTAAGAATGATGCTGATTTGTCTTTAAAAATCAGCGAGATTTTAAATGATGTAAAACCTGTGTATATAGTGATTGGAAATCCAAAACATTTATCTGGCGTAGATGGTTCAAAGTCATATGAGGCGGCCAGTTTTGCAGCGCTTATTAGGTCACTATATGAAGGTCCAATCTATTTGGTTGATGAAAGACTTAGCACACAAGTTTCGTATGCTCAGATGCGAGACGCTGGCAAAAGTGCGCGAGATAGTAAAAGTGTTATTGATCAAATTGCTGCGGTGAATATTCTTGAAACCGCGCTGTTAAATGAAAAATCAAATACGTCGATCGGAAACCGTTTTTGAGAAAACTAATTTCTCCGCTGGCCGTTGCTCTGATTTTTACCTTAATCGCAATCTCAACCCATAACGCTTTTTTATTTAATGATTACCGAAGTGCAAGTGCTATGGAAAAAGTAGAGATATTGATTGAACCTGGGGATACAGGGGAGAAGATTGCTGAAAAACTTAAAGAGTTTGGGGTAATTAAGGCCGAGAAAGTATTTATCAAGATTGCTATCAATGATAAGCGGGCAAATGGTATTTCACCTGGTTTACACGAATTAGATGTGCGCATATCAGCGCAATCAGCTTTGGAGCAATTACTTGATCCAAAACGCAACCGCGGATTATTTGGTTTTGTTGAAGGACTTAGGAAGAATGAAATATTTGATTTGCTGGCTAAGTCCAAATTAGTCACTGGCAAGTACTCGGGTAACGCTAAAATAGATCCACTGTATAAAACAAAAGATGTAGAAGGCTTCCTATTCCCAGCTCAGTATTCGATAGTTCCTGGTACAACTTTTGATCAAGCAGTTGACCAAATGATTCAGCGATTTTACATATCGGCAAAGCAGAGCGGTATAGAAAATGGCTATCGAGGCTTTTCACCTTTCGAATTATTGATAATTGCCTCGATGACTCAGTCAGAGGGAGATATTGTAGATTTTCCTAAGATAGCGCGGGTGATTTATAACCGCCTTGAAATAGGCATGCCTTTGCAGATCAATGCGACCATTGATTACGCAACCAATACTCGTGGAAAAATAAGGCTTCCGTACAAGAGGTTGGATACGAATTCTAAATACAACACCTACAAGTATCGAGGGCTGCCACCAGGACCAATTAGCAATCCAGGTGAACAAGCAATGTCGGCAGCTGTTAATCCAGCAAACGGGGATTGGTTGTATTACGTTACAGTCAAACCAGGAGATACTAGATTTACCAGATCTTTCGACGAATTTAATGTTTGGGCAAATGAATTTAGAAAAAATGAAGATGCGGGGTTGTTTGGTTGATTAAATTAGCAGTCGCTGGCTCGCCGATAGCGCATTCTCTTTCGCCGCTTCTACACTCCACTGCATACCAAATGCTTGGGGTAGAAGCGGAATTTCTAGCTCACGAAGTTAGTGAACAGGGTTTTGGAAACTTTTATTTTGAATCAAAAAACTCTCAGTATCGAGGCTTGGCACTGACCATGCCATTGAAGGAGATATGTATCGGATTCATAGACAGGGTAGATCCAATCGCCAAACAAATCTCATCGGTGAATACTGTAATTTTCGAATCAACTGGAAGCATTGGAATTTCTACTGATTTGCTGGCATTTAAAAACTTGCTGCAACCATATTTTGGTAAGAAGATTGCAATCTTAGGAGCGGGTGGCACAGCCAGAGCCGCACTTGGCGCTCTTAAAGGTACAAACACCGAAGTAACGGTGGTGACCAGATCGATGGTCAGACATGATCAACTTCATGCGGCTGCAGCAGACTTAGATATCAATTTCCTGGATTGGCACAATTTTGAAGAGATACAAGATCGTGATTTGATCATATCTACAACACCGGCAGGTGCCACAGATGGTCTATCGATTATCTCAACTAAGGCAGATTTCTTTGAAGTTGTTTATCACCC
>SXGQ01767987.1_pt1 | contig 16874 bp, 16 predicted proteins | sample 3178371 | NCBI WGS metagenome assembly SXGQ01 (sample SAMN11356859, study PRJNA531348) | freshwater metagenome | isolation source: freshwater sample F1-20 | place: China: Fuxian Lake, Yuxi | collected 2017-12-25
CGACGAGCGCTTCTTCATGAACTCCGAGGAGGTCGACCTCCAGCGGCGCCTGCGCGAGCGCGGCCTGTCGGTCGTCGCCCTTCGCTCGCCGACCGTCGTGCACGCCGGTGGCGGGTCGTCACCGTCGGAGTCGCGCAGGCGCTGGCTCGTCGAGGGCCAGCTGCTCTACGCCGACAAGTGGGGCTCGCGTCGCGCGCTGCAGACCGCGCTCGGTGCCGCGACCGGCGTCAACCTGGTCGTCAACGCGGCGCGACGCGCGGTGGGCAGCGACGTACGACCCCTCGAGGTCGCCCGCACCGAGATGTCGATGATCCGAGGTCGCAGATGACACGCGCGCTGGTCCTGTCCGAGCACCCTCTCGACTCGTGGACTCGACGTCATGAGGCAGGAGACGTCCCTGCACGGCTGCCGTACGGCGTGGACGCACTCGCTGACATCGGCTGGACCTTGTCGGGCTCGCGCCGAGCCACCGCCCCGCGGTGGGGGAAGGTGCGGGACCTCGTGGAGCATCGCGCAGGCTTCCCGGTGGAGCAGACGCTTCGCGGCGTGGGAGAGGCGCACCGAAGTGATCTGGTGCTCGCCCTGCTGGAGAGACAGGGGGCGGCCGCCTCCACGTTGCGCCGCGCTCACGTCCCACCCTTCGGCTCCACGCCGCTGGTCGTGTGGTCCTGCTGGCTTGCCGATGACATCCGCTCCGCCGACCCCGAGCAGCGCAGACGGATCAAGCAGCGCTTCGACGGTGCCGACCTGATCACCCACCTGTCGCGCCACGAGACGGAGATCTTCACCGACCTCGGGATCGGCGAGGACCGACTCTTTCCCGTGACCTACGGCGTGAGCCACGACTACTACATCCCAGGCGACGGACGCCGGGACATCGAGCTTCTCGCGGTGGGCCAGGACCGGGGTCGGGACTACCGCACCCTCTTCGACGCCGTGCGCGGGACGGACCTCCGCCTCGACGTGGTGTGCAAGCCCGAGAACCTCGCCGACCTCGATGTCCCGGCCAACGTCCGGGTTCACGGCGTGGTGCCGTTGCGCGAATACCGGGTGCTGCTCCAACGGGCGCAGGTCGTCGCCGTCCCGACTCGCGACCTCGCGTACCCGACGGGTTCGAGCGTCGCGCTCGAGTCCGCGTCCTCCGGTGCGTGCGTCGCAGTGACGGGCACGCGGGCGATGCGCGACTACTTCGCGGACGGCAAGGACTCTCGTCTGGTGGGTGAGGGTGACGTGGACGGTTGGCGTTCGGTCCTCGAAGAGCTGCGCGACGACCCAGCCCAGCGATCGCGCTTGGGCGCCGCCGCACGGGCGAGCGTGGAACAGCGGTTCAACGCCCGGCACATGTGGACCGAGCTCGCCGCCGTCATCAGCGCGCGCGGGTTTGTCTGACGATCAGGCCCACGTGCCCTGCACGGTTGCCCGGAAGCGGTCACGACCATAGGTCTCCTGTGCCCACTTCTGCGCCCGATCCGATCGGGGTCGCGCCGCGCTGGGGTCGTCCAGCACGGCGAGCAGCGCACGCGCGAGCGCAGCCGGGTCGTCCTCCAGCCCCGCGTAGAGGTCGGTGCCTTCGATCCCCTCAGCGCCCACGCTCGTGGTCACGACCGGCACGCCGTGACAGAGCGCTTCGACGGTCTTGAACTTCACGCCAGCACCCTGGAGCACCGGCACCAGGGCCACAGTCGCAGCCGAGTACTCCTGATCGAGGTCGTCGACGAAGCCCGCCAGCTCCACACCCGATCCCGAAGGCAGACCTGCCACACGCTTTCGCAGCTCATCACTGGCTCCGCCGCCGACGAGCCTCAGCACGGCCTCGGGTCGCTCGGCTCGCACGGTCGGCCAGACGTGGTCGATGGCCCACAGCGCAGCCTTGTTGTTCTCGTCGCGCGCAAGGTAGGACACGACGATCACGACCGGCGCGCCATCGGGACGATGGAGAGGTTCCGTTCCCACCGACAGAGGCGGATGGACCACGGTGTGCGGCGGTTCGCCCAGCAGCTCGGCGTCCTTCTCGCTGAAGACCAGGACTTCGTCGAGGGCCCTCACCATCCACCGCTCCTGGTGGCGTGACCGCCGTGCCACTGCCTGCCAGTAGCGCCGGTCCGACGGCTCGTCCTGGGGCTCTCTGGAGAACGACTGGCTCATCACGTCGTGGAAGGTTCCAGTGATCCGTGCACCTCGGTTCATCCTGCGCAGAAGCCGCACGAGCCTGATGGACTCGCTGTACTGCAGGTCGATGACGTCGGCCGCCCGGACTGCTCGTCGCGCCTCGGCGGACCGCATCAGTCCCAGCACGAAAGGAAGGGAGGGCGCCCCGGGATCGCGTCGGCGCCAGCGTGAGTCGGCCAGGAGGACGGCGCGGTTGAGCGCCCTGCCCAACAGCCGACGGCCCGTCTCGTAACCGAGGAGCAGGAGCCGCTCCGGCACCCCTGGCTTCATCGATGCCTCGTGGTTGAGGCGGTTGCCGACGGTCAGCATCGTCAGGTCCGACTCGGTGTCGAGCAGGTGCTGCAGCTCGAGCAGGTAACGCCCGCCTGCGTGAGGTACACCCTCGTGTCCGACGTACATGCTGATCAGCACTGTGCGAGGTCGGGTCACGTTCGCATCCTCCCAGACCTGCGCGCACCTAGACTCACGACCGTCGACGACGAAGGAGTGCGATGAAGCGGCTGATCCTGGCCCCCCACATGGACGACGAGGCCATGGGGTGCGGCGGCCTGATGGCCAAGCACCCCGACGAGTGCGTCGTAGTGGTCATGACCGACAGCGGCGAGACGCGGGCGCGGGAGCACGCGGAGGCGATGAAGATCCTCGGCGTCTCCGAGTCGCGCCAGCTCGGCTTCCCCGACGGCCAGACCCCGCAGCACATGACCGAGATGGTCGGTGCGATCGACGCGATCATGGCCGAGCTCGAGCCCGACGAGCTCTACCTCCCCTACCCCTCGCTCCACCAGGACCACATCGCGGTCTACGAGGCCGGCATGCGCTCGTGCCGGGTGTCGATGTCGCTGGACCACTGGTTCCCGCCGAGCGTCTACGTCTACGACATCGCGGTCTACGACGTGAACCTCTACCCCACCGACCTGCGGTGGAACGTCTTCGAGGCGCTGACCGAGGAGCAGATCACCGCCAAGGAGGCGGCCTGCCAGGCCTACCAGTCGGAGATCCCCACCGAGGTGCACCCGATCAACAGCGTGCGCCAGATCGCCGGCGCGCTCGGCCAGGTGCGGCTCGTGCCGTACGCCGAGCAGTTCGCGCTGGTGCGGACGGTCCGCCGGTGAGGGTCGCGATCCACCAGCCCGACCTGCTGCCGTGGCCGGGGTTCTGGTTCAAGATGCTCAACAGCGACCGCTTCGTGCTGGCCGTGCACGACCAGCTCCAGAAGCACTGGGTGCAGCGCCGCGTCACGATGCGCGACTCGTGGGTCACCCTGCCGCTGGAGACCAAGCCGCACCTGATCCCCATCAACGAGACGATCGTGAAGCCCGGCTGGCAGGACCACCTGGAGAGCTCGATCACCGGTCGTTACCGCGGTGCACGCCACTGGAAGGACCGCAGCGGCGACGTCTTCGAGATGATCCACGCCGTCGACTCCCACAACCTCGCCGACATCAACCACCAGCTGATCATCGCGATGCGCGACTACCTCGGGATCACGACCGAGGTCGTGGTGACCGACCCGCCGCTGGCCAGGGCCGCCGACCGGGTGCTCGAGCAGCTCCAGATGGTCGGCGCGACGTCGTACCTCTCGGGCACCGGCGCGAGGGACTACCTCGGCGAGGAGGCGCAGGCGAAGTTCCGCGAGCTCGGCATCGGGCTCGAGTTCTCCGACCACCACAAGACGACCGGCGACTCGATCGTCACCGTGCTGATGGACTACGACCAGCCTCTGGAGATTGTGGCGAAGGCTGCGGCGGAGCATCCATGACGCCTGGTGCGGCGATGCTTGGCGGACCCGTCCGGACGACGCGTGCCGTGGCGCGACGAGTTCGGCACCGGGCGGTCCAAGTCGTGGCCGCCGTGCGTTTGCGCAGAGTCGTGCGCGCCGTGGCCGGCATGACTCGCAGCAGCGACACGGCCGTGGTGGTCCATCTCCACTACCCCGAGGTCTGGCCGGAGATCGCGGCGCGTCTCGGGCTTCTGCCGCGAGAGCTTGACGTGTACGTCACGGTGACCAGGCCCGCGTGGTCTGCTCGCGCGGACATTCTCGCCGTCACGCCGCATGCCCGGCTCATAAGGACGCCCAACCTGGGGCGTGACGTGCTGCCGTTCATCCGTGTTGCGGCGGGGCTCCGCCGTGCCGGCTACTCAGCGGTCCTCAAGCTCCACGGCAAGAGGAGCGTGCACGCCGACGACGGGGCTGAGTTCCTCGACTCGTGCCTCAGCGAGCTCATCGCCACCACGGACCACGCCGCGGAATGCCGGCGGCTTGTCGCATTGGGCGAGGTGGCGCTCATCGGCCCCGAGTCGCGCCTGTATCCCCTTGCCATCCACATCTGGTTGAACATCGCGGACCTGCGGTGGTTCTTCCGAAGGTGGCGACCCGCTCAGGAGAGCCAGCTGAATTCGCCCACCGAACTCAGCTTCTTCGCCGGCACCATGTTCTGGGCCAACCTCGCTGCCATTGCCGATTGCCTCGCCGTTCCCACGCGACGCTTCGACGTCGAGAATGCCCAGATCGACGGGACGATGGCTCATGCCTTGGAGCGACTTCTCGTCGTCGTCCCCGAGGTGGATGGGCGGACCATAGCCGTGTGCGGCCCCAGCGGACCCCGCATCGTGGCCCACGACGATCACCAATGGCCTTCGTGGGCTCTGCACAAGCCCGAGTGGGAGTAGGTCAGGGCTCAAGCTCTGATCGCGGATCCCACGTAGCCCATCCCTGCGGACGCTCGACGGCTACGCGGTCTTTTCGCACGCGCGCACCGAAGTCCTCCGTGCGTCCAGTCACCAGGTCGGACCACCGTCGTTGCTGCTGCGCCTCATCCATCGCTGCCTGCTCGATCCAGTGACTTCCGACCTCTGCCGAGAGGCCTGTGGTCCGGCGGAGTCCGTCGACCCCGCGTCGGTTCTTCGCCTCGAACTGTGCCAGCGACCGATACTGGTAGTGGAGAATCCGGAGGCTGGAGACCCGATCGCCCTCGTGGCCACGGATGGTGTGGTTGCCCTCGCCCACCCAGACCCACGGGCGCGCCCGGAAGGCCACCTTCGGCACAGGGCCGGGATCTCTCTCCACCTGGACCGTGCTCCCCGGAAGTGCCGCTTGGCTGGGCCCGAGGGGAAAGACCTCATGCATGTCTGCCCATACGACGTCACGCGCCTCCCGGGCCAGCGCTGAGGCGAGGTCGCACCCGACTGCGTACCAGTGCTCGTCCGCGTCGACCGGGACGACCCAGTCCGCCCCTGCCCGCCACGCCTGGCGCGCGAGATACGACGTCTTCGCGCCTTGGTAGAAGCCGGGCTCTCGATCGCGGAGCACATGGACTCGTCGATCACGATCCGCGAGGTGCGTCAGCACCTCCCACGTGCCGTCGGTCGAACCGTGGTCGGCCACCAGCACGCCCGCCACGCCCTGTGCGAGCAGGTGGTCGATGGTGCTGCCGACGATGTCTTCCTCGTCGCGGACGAGCATGACGGCCCACACCGAGCCGGCTACCCGAGCTGAGCGCCGCAGGCCGACAGGGCCGAAACCCGCACGCGCAAGTCGGATCTCCCGGGACTGCAGCGCCCGCAGCAACCTCAACCGCGCCCGGACCACTCTCAACGCGTGCTCGCGGATCATCCCGGACCTCCCGGGGAGCTCTGGCCGTCGAGCACCCACCGCGGTTGCCATCCGTCTGGGAGCTCATCGACGAAGTTCCACTGCTGGTCGTACTCGTAGCACCGGCCGGGGCCGTAGCGACGTTGGAAGAAGGCAGGCGCCCAGACCTTGGTGTCCTTCAGCGCGACGCCAGCGACGGCAGCGCCCCAGATGGAGAAGGTCGAGTTGGAGACCACCAGCCTGCGTGACGAGCAGATGTCGCGAAAGTTGTCGATGGGCCCCTCCGTCGAAGCGGGGTAGGTGATCACGTCCGCCACGGTCGACAGCCAGCCCAACTCACTGCGACACCAATTCACATCGTCAGACACCACGTGAACGCGTCGCGCAGGGCCGTCTGCCGACAGAGCAGAGCTCACGGCGATCCTGAGATACGCCGCGAGGTCGATGGCGAACTCGGGACGATGGTGGTCGTTGCTGTAGTAGTCACCGCGCCTCACGTTGAGCGTCAGTACGTCGTCGGATGCGAGTTCCGACCCTGCGATGTCGGCCAGCGCGGGCGCGGCGAGAAGCCAGTCCTGGATGAAGGCCTCACGGCTCTCGTCGGTGTAGCCGCGCGGATCGCCCGAGTGGGCGAGCGGCTCGGCCCAGTAGTGGACGCGCTGGTCGAACATCCCTACTTCCGGCTGCTCGACGAGCCACGGACGGACGGTGGGGAAGTACGGGATCCAATAACGCATCTTGTCGACGACGAGGACTCGCGGAGAGGGCTTCTCGTCGCGGTGGGCATGCGCCCATGCCCACAGGTAGAGCTGGTTGCCGAACCCCATGAACTCGGGGGTCCAGTTGACCACGCGTCGCCCGGCAAGGCTCCGGGCCAGGCTCAGCCACTGCCTGAGAACACTCACGACGCAGGCACCCGCGTCTTCGGCGGCGGGGAAACAGAAGAGGGCGGCTGTTCGACACGATCCCTGCTGAGGCCCAGGAGGCAGATGAGCGAGAAGAACAGGAAGTCGAGATCGTCGAGCAGCAGTTCCAGCACGCCCTGCCCGTCCCACAGGCGACTCAACGGGATATGGAAGAAGCAGAACAGGACGAGGGCTATTCCGATGATGACGCGCCACTTCGTGCCGTGCCAGGCCAGCAGCAATCCCGCAAGCGGCAACCAGATCTGGTGCGCGGGCCACGAGATGGGTGAGGCGATGATGGACGCACAGCCCAGGATGACCACGGTGGCCGCATGGTCCCCGGCTCGACGGCTCCTCTCGGCCTGCCAGAAGGCCGCCAGCACGATCAGACCACCGACGCCGAGCCATAGAACGGTCAGGACGGTGCCCTCGACACCAGCCTTCGCCAACGTCCCCGTGAGCGACGCGTTGCCCGGGAGGTCAAGTGGTCCTACACGAGATGTCTCTCGGACCGCCCAGCCCCAGAAGTCACGCGCATCAGCGGGCAGGAGGAACGCACCCATCGCGGCTGCCACAGCGAAGACACCTACCGCGTTGGCGGCGGCGCGCCACTGCCGCGTGAGGACGTACCACGCGATCACGATGAGGGGTGTCAGCTTGATCGCCGCAGCAAGGCCGACGAGGACGCCCTGGAGTCGCGGAGGCAAGAGCCTTCCGAGATCCAGCACGAGCAGGACGGCCAGGAACAGGTTGACCTGCCCCGAGATCAGGTTGTCCTGGACCGTCGACGTGCCGAGGAAGGCTCCGATCGACGCCGCCGTGATGGCCAATCCCCACGTCGACCTCGTCATCCTGCCCGACACCACCCGCAGCAGCACCACGAGCAGGGCAGCCGCCGCTATCGACGCCGCGAGCCAGATTTTGGTGACGAGGGCTTGCGATGCCCAGGTCAAGGGCGCCATCAGCGTGGCCGCGATTGGCGGGTAGGTGTAGCCCATGCCGAAGTCGTTCACCCAGTCGTAGATGCTCGTCCCGGCGTCCATGCGCTCGATCGCGCGGATGTAGATGTCGAGATCCCATGCGATGTCGTACGACAACGCGAGGCGCCAACCCGACACGGCACCGCGAACGGCGAACAACACGGCGACGCATGCGACCCCCAGGGCCAGGACTCTTCGCGACACGTCAGCTCTCCTTATAGCGGCCGTCGAGCACCCGCCGGCCCGCTCTGCGGGCTGCGACTCGGGCACGGTTGTAGGCGTCCGTCGCGGGAGCGTGGGACTGGTAGTGAGCAAGCGTGGCGGCCGAAGGAAGCCGTGACTGCGAGCCGGTTGCGGTGATCTCGTCGAAGGCAGCCCCGAGGCGCTCGCGCACCAGCTGCGCGCTGTGGCGCGAACGCACCCACTGACGGCCTGCAGCTGCGCGGGCGTCGTACGTCTCCCGGTCCTGGTCGAACCACTCCATCGCCTCGAGCGTGCGGTCACACATGTCGACGACGTCGGAGTCGGCGATAACGGAGGAGTGCTCGGGCCTCATGTACTCCTTGGCGCCGTCGCCGGTGAAGCCGACGACGTAGCAGCCCGACGCCATCGCCTCGGCGCCCGGCAGTCCGACGCCCTCACGCTCCGCGCCGAAGAGGAAGATCGCCGCCCGGCCGAGCTCCTCGGCCACCTGCTGCTGCGTCATCCCGTCGATCAGGACGATCTCCCAGCCGTCGAGCCGACCTGAGCGGCGTACGAGCTGGACGGCGCCGAGCAGGTCCTCGCGCCGACGACGCGGCATCAGCGCGATGCGCCGCTCCTTGTCGGCAGGCTCGAACCAGTCCTCGATCTGCACCGGCACGTTATGGATCGGGAACCCCGGCGTGCAGGCGCGGTCGAGGAAGGTGTGGATCGCGTCGGACACCGCGATCGCAGCGGTCGCCTGCGGCCACCCGGGGTAGGCGCCGGGCTCGTCGGTGAGGAAGTCGGAGCTGGCGAAGACGAAGTCCATGCCCTGGCACAGCATCACCACCGGCTGGCCCTCGGAGAGGAAGCTCCACTTCGAGCCGCCGGTCTCCGGCATGACCAGGACGTCGCCGGCAGCGAAGTCGAGGTGGTGACCGGTGTCCACCGGGGCGGTCGACCCCCACGAGTCGTAGGCGAACCCGGGCGTGCCGTGCCAGACACGCGCGTCGTGCCCGAGGGTGCGCAGGTGCTCGACGTAGCGGTAGATGACCTTGATGCCGCCGCTGGGGGTCGGCAGGTCGGGCGCCATGAAGCGGATCACGACCGACATCCTGACACCGCCCGCCCTCCCGGAGGGCGATGATGCGTCACAATGACGCGGTCCGGCTCCTACCGAGCAACGCGGAGGTCCAGTGCCACATCGTGTCGGCGTCGTCATCCCGACGTTCAACTCCGGAGCTCTTCTCCTCGAGTCGGTCGAGGCTGTCTTGGGCCAGAGCGAGGCTGTCGACCTTGTCATTGTCGACGACTGCTCTACCGATCCTCGCTCGCTATCGGTTCTCGATCAGCTCAGCGCGGATGGACTGCGCGTAATCCGGCACACCGAAAACACGGGGCTGGGGCCAGCGCGAAACTCCGGCATCGCTGTCCTCTCGAACCCATACGTCGTGTCTGTAGACGCCGACGACGTGGCTCACCCGCGCTACGCCCAAGAAGCGGCTGACGTCCTCGACTCCGATAACGCAGTCAGGATCGTGACCACCGCTCTGCAGAAGTTCGGCAACTCATCCGACCTCTATGTCCCTGAGGGAGCTCCCCGCGGGGTGGTGGACCTCCTGTTCTACAGCACCATTCCTGGCATCTCGATGCTCCGGCGACAGGACTGGGAAACGGTTGGCGGCTATCGGTCTCTGGCGTGGGCTGAGGACTACGACTTCTGGGTGCGCGTGCTCGGCGCCACGGGGGGCAAGTGCGTGGTGCTGCCGGACACCCGGTATCGCTACCGCATCCACGATGGACAATCGACCGAGAGGCTCGCAGTGGGCGACAAGGTCTCCGCTCAAGTCGAGATGGTCCGCGGCAATCCGGAACCGTGGCTTGACCACATCGATGTGGTGATGGACCGGCTATGGCGCAACCAGGCCGAACTCGACTACTACCGGAGTCGTTACGGCAAAATCAACTACGCCAAGAACGTCGTCGTCAATCGGGCACGCGATGCTCGAGGACGGCTGCGAGCGGCTATCGGCCGCTGAGCCCCCTGTGGCCGCGGGTGCTGACCGAACGGGGAAGAACGTCAGGGCACACTGTCCCGGTGCCACCGATGATTGCCACTCCCCTCCGCCGCATGGCTCTCTTGCTCGGCTTCCCTCCAGGGACCGGCGAGCTCATCGATGGACCGACTCGTCGGCGGCTGGCCATATCGGTCGGTCTCTCCGCGCTACTCGCACTCCTCGACATGGCAGGCGTCGTCGCCATGTTGCCGATGATGCAGTACGTGACGGGGCAGCCCCTGGACGAGGGCGCGATCGGAGTAGTCAACGGCGTGCTCGGAGAACCAGCTGTGAGCACGCTCGTAGGCACCCTTGCGCTGCTGATCTTCGGCGCATTCATCGTCAAGGACGTCGCGTCGCTCCTCGTCCGCAGGTGGCAGCTTCGCTTCATGGCGGACCAGCAGGTCAAGCTGTCTACCTCCATGCTGGAGGGCTACCTGACCGCCCCCTACTGGTGGCACCTGCGAACCAACACCTCCGACACTTTGTGGGCTGTGCAGGGCGCAGTGGGCATGGGGTACTCAGGGGGGCTGTCGTCCGCGCTCGCGGCTCTCACCGAGTTTCTTACCATCGTGTTCATCTTCGCCTCGTTGCTAGCCATCTCACCGACCGTCGCTCTCGCAGCCGGCCTGTACTTCGGCGTCGCGGCCTTTCTCGTCCAACGGGTCATCCGGCCTCGCATTCAGGCCGCAGGCGAAGAGTCGCGACTGGCAGGGATGGCCGTGTCGAAGGCGTCGCTCGAGCCGCTCACCGCGGTGAAGGAGGTCAAGCTACGTCAAGCGCACGGGCCGTTCGTAGAAGACTTCCGGTCGGCCAGCGCCGCGGGCGCCAACGCTGGCGTGCGTGCATCGATCCTTAACGCCGTCCCGTCCTACTTCCTCGAGGTCGTCTTCGTCCTCGGAGTAGGAATTCTGTCAGTTGTCGCAACCACAGGAGGCGGCGATCAGGGCGGCATCGTGCTTCTTGGGATCTTCGTCGCTGCCGGCACTCGGATCCTCCCCAGCTCCGTTCGGATGATCAACGCCTTTGCGGGAGTGCGCTTTGCCTACGCTCCCCTCGAGCACATCATTGGCATCCAGAGAGCGGTCAGACGGCACCGGTCCGAGGAAGAAGCTGCTGTGGTCACCGCAGTCGCTCCGTCTGGTGACCTCGATATCGAGAGCCTAAGATTCGCCTACCCCGACGCTCCCGATGTGGACGTCCTTCAGGGCGTGGATCTCCGGATCCCACACGGCACGTCGCTCGCCATCGTCGGCATGAGCGGAGCTGGCAAGAGCACGCTCGTCGACATCATTCTCGGCCTCCATCGCCCGACGAGCGGACAGGTTCGCGCCGGCGGCGTCTCCATCTTCGACAACCTTCCCGCCTGGCAGCAGCGGGTAGCCGTCGTGCCCCAGGAGGTCACCCTCCTTGACACCAGCATCCGGCAGAACATCGCCTTCGACGAGGAGGTCGACGAGGACCGGCTGAGGGTCGCCGTCGAGCGTGCCCAGCTCACTGACCTGATCGCGCAGCTGCCGGCCGGCCTGGATTCCGAAGCTGGCGAAAGAGGGAGTCGCCTCTCAGGTGGCCAGCGGCAGCGGATCGGCATCGCGCGGGCGTTGTACCGCGATCCGGCGCTCCTGGTTCTGGACGAGGCGACGTCGGCTCTCGACAACGACACCGAACGGCGCATCACTGCGACCATCGACTCGCTTGCGGGCGAGGTGACCGTGGTTGTCGTCGCACATCGGCTATCGACGGTCCGGCACTGTGACGCTCTCGCGTTCCTCGAGCAGGGTCGGGTTGCCGATCACGGCACGTTCGACGAGGTCCGCCGCGCCAACTCCGCTTTCGATCACCTCGTGCGACTTGGGGCACTGACCGTCGAAGTTCCTCAGGCAGACGGGGCCTGAAACGGCCAGGCCGCTCACCGATAGTCCTCAAACACCACCTTGATCCGATCGTCGTGCAGCACGTGCGGCTGGTACTTGAGGCACAAAGGTCCCACGATGCTCCCCAACAGACCGAGCCACGGCACTGGATAGCCCGCCACCTGGCCGCGATCACCGCCGGGGACCGCTGCTAGAGCTGGGGCCCAGTCGTCCATCCGCCGGCACTGCTCGGCGAGCAGCTCCGCCGTGAAAGGCGTGCGGGGCCGGGCGACGAAGGACCCGCACCCAAAGATCTGAGTAGAGGCCCGCACCATGTCGCGACCCAGCACGCCCGAGATCTTGGCGACCATGTCGAAACGCAATTCGGTGTAGCCGACCAACCAGGCCGCGGAGCCGTCGAGGCGGTCAAACACCGGCGACCAGCTGCCGCGCACCGACTTGACGTCGCAGTAGCCACCGCCGTGATGGTGCAGAAGGTAGGCGCGCAGGTGGTCTGACCTGTGGACCAATGAAAGGTGCTCGTAGGCGGGGTGCAGTGGATGACCGGGCACCAGCCAGTCGTCGAGGTTTCGCTCGGTCACAAGCACCACGTCGAGGTCGGGGTTGTGTTGGCGAATGCTGTCCAAACCGCGCTGACGGTTCGGAGTAACTTCGTTGGGGCCAGTCCACACCACGAAGATTCTGCGGGGAGTCTTGATCGTCACGTCCACCGTCAGGTCGGACGTGTGCCTTAGGAATGTGTCGCCGTACCTACCCTCGTCGTAGGTGTACGGCCGGATTCGCTGATACAGCCTCCAGACCGGGTCTGCAGGTCGCACCCACGCCATGTGCCAGCGCCACCCCGCCCGCTTCTTCGCCACGAACAAGGCGAGCTTGACCTGACGGAGAGCGTGAATCGCCAAAGCGAACGGGCCGCGCCTCGCGCCCGTCACCGATAGTCCTCGAACCGAAGCAGCATGCGCGCGTCAAGTCGAACGTGGGCTGCATGCTTCAGCGTGAGTGGGTCCAACACGCGTGCCAGCAGGTCGTTCCAGCTGATCGGATAGTCCTGACCCCCGAAGGGGTTGTCCGCGGGACGCATGGCGAGCGCCTCGGCTGCAAGATCGAGACGACGTTCCATCTCGGCCATCCACTCGGCGGTGAGGGGCGTGTTGGAGCGCATCATGAACCCGCTCTTGCCGAACATCGACCGGTGACGGACGACCAGGTCCCGCCCGATGGGGCCGCGCAACTTGCCTACCCAGTTCGCGTCAGTGGTGGGGTAGCTCGTCACCCAGCAGTCGGCGTCCGCGGCCATGTCGGCAAAGCTGGGAGCCCAAGGGTGAAGCGGTTCCTTGATGTCGGCATATCCGCCCCCGTGATGGTGCATCAGGTACCCCCGCAGATAGTCAGAACGGTGAATCATCGACAGGGACTCGTAGGCGGGGTGCAGCGGCTGTCCTTCGACAAGCCACTCGTCCAAGTTGCCGGGTGTGACCAGCACGTGCTCGACGCCAAGTCTGTCCTTCAGGACGGAGAGGTTGCGCTTGCGAGCATTCGTCAGTGGGTTGTCCCCAGCCCAGATCGAGAAGACACGAAATGGGAACTCCGACTCGTTGCAGGGGCGCGCATCGTGCACCAGCCACCGCTGAGCGTGCGCCCCGCGCAGGTATCGCTCACTCCTGTACCGATACGGCCGCACCACCTCGACGTGACGGAAGGCGACGGTGGCGATCTCGAACTTGGTGCGACGAGCCCACCTCCGAGACCGTTTACGTCCGACGAAGGCCACGTGCTTGACGCGGCGCAACACAGTCCCGACGTCCACGGCGACAGTCTTGCAAACCTTCGAGCCCTAGGGTGGCGCAATGCCTCCTGTCGTCTGTTCGGTCGTCATCCCGACCTACAACGCAGCGCACGTCATCGGTGAGCAGCTGAGAGCCCTCGCCGGCCAGGTCGACGCTCCCGAGTTCGAGGTGGTCGTCGCCGACAACGGGTCGACCGACGACCTCGCAGAAGTCGTCGATTCGTGGCGCGACCGGCTCCCGCGGCTGCGGCGGGTGGACGCCTCCCGAGGGCGCGGCGTCTCCGTCGCTCGCAACGTCGGGATCGAGGCGGCCGCCACCGACGTCGTCCTCGTGTGCGACGCCGACGACCGCGTGTCGCCGGGCTGGGTCGCGGCCATGACCCGTGCGCTCGCCGAGCACCCGCTCGTCAGCGGCCCCGTGGAGACGACCGTGCTGTCGGGACGGTCCGCCGCGTGGGTGCCGATCGAGCAGCGGACGACGGCCCTCTTCGAGACGTGGGAGGGCAGGACGTACGGCATCGGCTGCAACCTGGGGCTGCGCCGCGAGGTGTGGGAGGCGGTGGGCGGCTTCGACGAGGACTACCCGGCCGGCGCGGAGGAGATCGACTTCGCCTGGCGCGCGTGGGACCTCGGCCACCGCTTCACCTACGTGCCGGACGCGCTGCTCCACTACCGGATCCGCACCGACCTGCGCGGGGTGCTGCGCCAGCAGTACAACTCCGGGCGAGGGACAGCGACCCTCTACGCCAAGTTCCGCCCCGCCGAGGTAGTGCCGAAGTCCGTGCCGCGGCGGATCCACCACGAACTCCTGCTGCTGAAGCAGCTCCCCTGGCGTGGGACCAAGGACCAGCGCCGCATGTGGTTGACGCTGATGGCCTTCGAGACCGGCAAACTCGTCGAGGCCCGCCGCCTCGGCAGTCCGGCTCCCTGAGCGTGGACCGCTCAATAGAGTGGCGCACGTGACGATCATGCGCAGGCTGGCCGAGGCGCGCCCCGGCCTCCGCTGGCGCGCCGGCCGAGTCGCCACGGACCTCGTCTACCGCCGCGCCTTCGGCGGCCTCGGCGCCGGCACCGTCATCGTCCGGCCCCACAAGCTCCAGGGCGTCGAGCGCATCCACCTCGGAGCCGGCTGCTCGATCTTCGAGGGCGCCTGGCTCGCCAGCGAGCCCGGCGGCGGCGAGCTCCGCATCGGCGACCGCACCTATCTCGGCCACGACGTCCACCTGCACGCACTCGACCCGGTGACTGTCGGCTCGGACTGCGTCATCGCCGACGGTGTCTTCGTCGGCTCGTCCGACCACGACCGGGAGGACCGGCACCAGGTCCACGGCACCGGTCCCATCACGATCGGCGACCGGGTCTTCCTCGGGCAGCGTTGCGTGGTTCTCGGCGGCGTCACGATCGGCGACGGCGCGACCGTCGGTGCGCACGCCGTGGTCACCAAGGACGTCGCGCCGGGCCAGACCGTCGTCGGCATCCCCGCCCGACCCGTCGGGCACTGAGGCTCGTGCGCGTCCTGCTGGTCAGCCCCGGCTTCCACGGCTACCACTCGGCCATCGCGGGCGCTCTGGCCGCGCGGGGGCACGCCGTCTCCACCCACGTCTACGACGCCCACGGCGGGCTCGCCGGCCGCACCTGGCACCAGCTGCGCCACCAGCTCCCCCGGCGTCTCGGCGCCGGGTCCCTGCGGCAGCTGGCGCGGGAGGAGACCGCCGGCGCGGTCGCGGCCGTGGCGCGCAGCCACCCGCAGGCAGTCGTCGTCGTCAAGGGCGACACCCTCGAGCAGGAGTTCTGGGACCGCATCGCCGGGTTCCCCCGCGTGACCTGGCTCTACGACGAGGTGCGCCGCACCCGCTGGAGCCTCGACCGGCTGGCGGAGGTCGGCCCCGTGGCGACCTACTCCGCGCACGACGCGGCAGCCTTCACCTCCGGCGGCCTCGACGCCCGGCACCTCCCCCTCGCCTTCGACCACCGGCTGGTCCCCTCGCCGACGCAGCGACGCACCGGCGACGTCACCTTCATCGGGGCCCGCTACCCCTCCCGCGAAGAGGTGCTCACGACCCTCCACGACCGCGGGGTGCCGGTCCACGCCTACGGTCGCGACTGGTCCGGCCACCCGATCGACCGGCTGCGAACGTGGCGCGTCGGCTCGCCGGCGCTGCCCGCAGAGCGCGACGTCTCGCGCGCCGGGGCGTACGACGTGATGGCCGCGTCGGCGGCCACCCTCAACCTCCACGGCGACCAGGACGGCTTCACGATGCGCACCTTCGAGGCCGCAGGCGTCGGAGCGGTGCAGCTGATCGACCGCACCGACGTCGCGGGTCTCTACGAGCCCGGCACGGAGGTGCTCGCGTGGCACGGCACCGACGAGCTGCTCGACCTGTGCCGCCGCGCCGTCGCCGACGCAGCGTGGGCCGACGCGATCCGCGCCGCGGCCCGCGCGCGCACGCTGGCCGAGCACACCTTCGACCACCGCGTCGCAGTCCTGGAGGACGCATGGGACACGGTCTGAGGCACCCCGCCGACCTCGTTGCCTGGCGACGCTGGCACGAGTCGCGCCACCCGGTCCGCGGCGCGGCCCGGTCGGTGCGCGCGCGGCTGCGACCCCCCGCGGACACGCAGGTCGACCTGCTCTCACCCGGGCCGGACGCCGACCTGCTCGTGGCGGTCGAGGCCACGCACGCCAGCGTCGCGCGCGCCGTCGTCGCACCGCTCGACCACCTCGAGCCCGGTCGCACGACAGTTGTCGCCCCCGTCGGCTGGCAGGCCTCAGCGGCGTACGCCACCCACCGTCGCCGCACCGTCGCGCTCTCCGACCTGGGCGACCTCGTCAGGCCGCTCGCGGTCCTCGCCGCCGGTCACTACACCGAGATCGGCGCCGCGGCCTTCGCCGTCGCCGACGAACGGGACCTGCCCTTCCTGGTCTCGCAGCACGGTGCGCTCACGCCGTACGCCCCTCCGTTGCCGCGCGCCGCCCGGCTCCTCGCCTGGAGCGAGGCGGACGGCACCTTCTGGACCGCGGGCCGCCACGACGTCGAGGTCGAGGTGGTTGGCAGCCAGCTGCTGTGGGTGGCCGGGGGTCTCGTGACGGGCGCCAGGGCGCCCTCCTCGACCACCGGTGGCGACGCTGCCCCGCTGACCTACCTCGGCCAGGGACACGCCGCCGAGATCTCGCGTGCCCGGCTCGCGCAAGCCGCCCTGAGCACCTGCCGCGCACACGGTGCGACCTACCGCCCTCACCCGTCGGAGCGCGACGTCACCTCGCGCGCCGTGCTGGCGGGTTACCGCCGTGCCGGGCTCACCGTCGACACCAGCGGGGTGCCGCTCG
>SXGQ01414572.1_pt1 | contig 16872 bp, 13 predicted proteins | sample 3178371 | NCBI WGS metagenome assembly SXGQ01 (sample SAMN11356859, study PRJNA531348) | freshwater metagenome | isolation source: freshwater sample F1-20 | place: China: Fuxian Lake, Yuxi | collected 2017-12-25
GCAAAGCTGCTAAGGCAGGTCACGCATGAGGGAAGGGCGACTTAGTCGAGCAATTTTGGGTGATCGGCAGCACGTACCCGGGACTATTCATAGTCCTCTGCCTCAGGCAGCTGCCTATCTAAGATGGAGCACTATGGGGTCTTTCGAAGGGGGCAAGTTGCGCAGTATGCCGGTTGCAAACTCCATGTCCCATCCGCCCACGCTGATGTATTGCCGATCACCAGGGTGGGCCGGTTTCTTCGCCGCTTTAATCCGGATGAGGGGGAGTGCCCAGAGTTTGGTCAGTCCCGTACTGTCACTCCCACGACAATTCGGGTCTTTGACACGGCTCTACGTTACGCGACGGTGTCAGTATCTGGGAGGCGGGCTGATGAGATAACCGAGAGTACTAAACAAGATGCTGATGTCAGCTTTGAGGCTTACGGTCTCAGCGTACTCACCGTCGAAGCTCGCCTTAACCTCGTCGGCCATGCCGTCGTACCCGTTTACCTGCGCCAGCCCGGTAATTCCTGGCAATACGGCAGCAGCGACACTCATTCGTCGCAATTCGATTAGTTCCACCTGACTGGGTAACGCTGGTCGGGGGCCAACCAGGCTCATAGTGCCCATCAGGACGTTAACCAGTTGCGGAATCTCATCCAGATTAGACCGACGAAGAAACCGGCCCACCCGGGTGATCGGCAATGCATCAGCGTGCGCGGATGGGACCTGGGGATTACCAACCGGCATACTGCGAAACTTGTGGATGCGAAATGGCTTCCCGCCCCGCCCAACACGCTCCTGGGTGAAGACCGCCGGCCCGCCGTCGTCAATCCGGATTGCAATGGCAACGACGAGACAGATAGGGGCGGTGATGACGAGGCCTATTGCGGAAGCCACAAAATCGAGGGAACGCTTACCGCCGGAGCGATACAGACTAGTCACGATGAGTACTCTAGAGGGGCAAGAGCGTTGCGGAAGAGGCGATCCGAGGACCGATCCCGGTGAATTATTGGTCGGGATCGAGGCTGCCGAAGGGGGCAGGTTGCGCAAGGTGATCGTGGTGATGCCTGCCTACAACGCGGCTAAGACGCTGAAGATGACTTACCGGGACCTGCCGATGACAGGGATTTCGCAGGTCATTTTGGTCGATGATGCAAGCTCTGATGACACCGTTGAGGTGGCGGCGCGCTTGGGGATCACGGTGATTAGGCATTAGGTAAATCGGGGTTATGGAGCCAACCAGAAGACTTGCTATCGCACATCCATCGAGCACGCGACTGGGCTTGTGCGCGCCGTCCTGCGGTACCGGATAACGAGGGCGAAAAGGGTTGGAACCGCAACACAGATCAGCAGGGGCTCTACAGGCACTCGAAAACGGGGTTCCGCCAAGAATGGTAGGTGGACAAGCCCGAAGAGCAAGGCGAAGGCGGCGATGGGCGCGACCGCGGGGATGGTCGGTGGCCTGACCCATAGTCGACCGAAGACGAACGCCGCGAATAACACGAGAACAACGATCGTCATGGCAATGGTGAACCAATGGATAAGGACTGATTGCCCCACGAAGAACTCTGGGCTGGGGTAGATGAAGACCGGTTCGAGGAGCCGCGCTGTTTTGCGCAGAATTAACGCGAATGCCGCCTCGGGCTGGGTGAGGTAAAAGCTCAAGGCATTTGACGCGTAGATGTCCAGGCCCAAGATCGGCTCGATGGAAACCGGTGGTGGCTCCATGAAGCCCCCGGTGGTGGCTCCATGAAGCCCCCGGTGGGTTGAACAGGGTTGTTTCCGATCCACAGATTCATGCTGGCATTCCTTGTGATCGGGGAAAAGGCACCGGTGACCACGAGGTTCCGAATGGCCCAGCCGGCGGGCGCGAGCAGGGCCAGTGAGCAGAACGCACCGAGGTTCCATCGGCCCCAGCGAACGGCCAGGAAGATGAGAACGGGAATGGCAATAATTACTTTGTTCTGGACGAGAAATGCTGATCCGAAGGCCAAACCCGAGATGCCGCAGGCTAGGCCCCCGAGCCAATAACGGTTACCGGAAGGCACCCCCCCGGCCCCAAATGCAGGCAAGGGACAGGCAAAGCAGGAAGCTGAGCAGCACTTCATAGCCGGCGTTCCGGGCCGCCCAGATGACACTTGGGCTGAGCGCCACCGCGGTGAAGGTCACCATCCGAACGGGAATCGAGAGATGCCGAGTCATTAGCCAAGCCAGCGGAGCCAAAGTCAGGGCAAGCCCAACCTGGACGTACTGCACGGCTCGCAGGCTGCCGCCGAAGATGTTCAGTACGAGGGCTAGGAAGGCCGGGTAACCAATCGGCCAATAGTTCGAGTCGAATGCGGTCGGGTCGAACCACAGGGCAGCGGACCGAGCCTGCTGGCCTTGGGCAAGGTAGGTCACGTAGTCGGGGCCGACAAAATCATCGGGCAGGAGCAACAGCTGGATCAGGAGCGTGAGCACCAGCACCCCGGCGAGCACCACCCCTTCCAGCGGGCGAGCTTTTTCAATTCGGTGCGTCAGCGTCGGCATGCTTCACCCGCCTGCTGTGGATAGTTGCCCAAACGGAGTAGACAAGCAGCACGTAAACCGGCACCTCGAGGAAGATCTTCTGCCGAATCGCGTCGGTCCAGATGGCCCCTTCAGCCTCCCGGCCCGGGTAGAAGCGGTTAGACCAGAGCACCGGGATCGCAATGAGCGCCCAGAACACGGCGAACCATGAGTAGCGCCTGAGCAGGGCCCAGGTGCCCTGCCGGCCGCGGGATCGGATGATCAGGGCCGCCGCGGCGGCGATGAGCAGCAGGTACCGCCAGCCGGAGAAGAGCCAGTTGTAGGCGTTGGTCCACGGCAGGGATTCGACGAGGAAGTTCTGCACATACATTGACGTGGGCCGCAGCAGTTCGGGCACGGTGATGGTCAGCGAATTGCCCAATGCCTTGGCCGACTGGGCCGGGTGCTCCTTGAGGTAGGCGTTGGCGGCGGCCTCTAGTCGGTAGTTGTCCTTTAGGGTCTCCTGGGTGTTGTAGTGGCTTGAGAAGGCCAGGGCGTTGTCGACGATGTACTGCGGGTATTGAGGTTGCGGGATGCTCGTTGGGTCGATGCCGAGCATGCCGACGCGGTGGTATCCGCCGTAGGAGGTCGTCGACCAGGTTTCATACATGACGAACTGCTTGACCGGGTGCACGAAGATCAAGGCGATGAGGATGACGTTGGGCACCTGCCAGAGCAGTGCCTTCCTGCGGTTATTGCTCATCCACCAGAACGCTGCTACGGCGATGACGATGATCGCCAGGACGTAGATCTGGATGAACGACCGCGACAAGGACGCGGCGAGCAGTGAAAGCAGGAACAGCGGTACGTAGCCGGGCCGCCGGGTCTTCAAGAATCGGTAGAGGAAGAAATACATCAGTGAGACCATCAACAGAGATAGCTCGGACGGCTCGAGCAGCATCGCCATCATCAGGTGGCCGGGATAAACCGCCCAGAGCGCCGCGCCGGCGAGCCCCCAGCCGATGCTCTTGGTGAGGTCCTTGACCCAGAGGAAAACTAAGGCATTCAGCAGGCCGTAGATCAGGCAGTAGACGACATACAGGCGCAGGTCGACCGCCACCTGGTCGGGCGGCAGGGCGTTGCTGACCTCCGGCTGCATGAGCAGGTACCGGATAGCGTCGAGGCCCGGTGGGTAGATGTGGTCGTAGACCAGTGACTTGAGGCCAAAGGAATTCATCTCGTCGATGCCAAGGGTCTGCATCATCCAGTTCGAGGACCAGGCCTGGAGCAGGTAGCCGTCGAATAACTGCTCGGTCGCCGCAGTTGACCGGTACCAGAGTTCGGTTAAATACAGCGACGTGCTGGTGACCGCGAAGATCAGGGCTGGCACCAAGAATCGAAGGACTCCTCGATTCGGCATCCTTGCACCCCCCTTTGGCGCTCAACTGCGGTTAGCCACCCTTGAACTTCGGCCCCTAAGACTATTCTGACGAGGTGAGGACCCGGCCGGTATTCGTCAGCGGCCTGGTGTTGGCCCTGGTGGTGATCGGCTGGCTGCTGGCAACCGGGGTTGGGCTGGCAGCGGCGCTGCTGGTCACGGCCGCGCTGGCGCTCCAGACGGCGACCGGTGGATTTATTTGGGCTTGGGTCCGCCGGCGGTCCGGGGGCTCGGCTTCCAGCCTGGAAATCCTGGCTGTTGGCTTTGCCCTCGGGAGCTTCCTGGCGATGGCAGCTGGGGTGCTCCTGCGCCCGGTGGTGCCCGGTGGGTTCGGTTGGGCGGCGCCGTCAGTGGTCGTGCTTGGGGTTTACCTGATCAGCCTGCGCAACCGCGGTGAGCGCGGCGCTGACACCAACCCCAAGATCGACTGGCCGGGGCGCCCGGCCCTGCTCGGCCTGCTGCTTGGCTGCGTCATCGGCCTGGCCGGGGTGCTCGTAAATCTCACCCGGTACCCGCTCGAGTGGTCCGGCCGATGGGATGGCTACCACCCCGACATGCTCTTCTTCGAGGGGTTGGCCACCGGCTTGGCGAGGTTCGGGCCCGGGGAGAGCATCTTCATGGTTGGCGCTGACCTGCGCTATCACTGGTTCGCATATGCGTGGATCGGGCAGCTGAGTGACTCCCTCGGGCTGGCGCCCTTCATCGGCCTGACCCGGGTGCTACCCCTGGTGACGGTGGTGGGGTCGGTGGCCCTAGCGGTCGGTTGGGCCGCGCGGCACAGCAAGCAGGTCTGGGTGCCAGCGCTGGCGGCGGTGCTGATTGCCGCCGGCGGATACCTCGGTGCCACCTACGGCACGCTGCTGAACTTTGACTCACCCTCACAAGCCATGACGACCGTGTGGTTGCTGGCACTCTCGTTCGTCTTGCTGGAATATCTCGCCAAATCGGTGGGTAGCAGCGCCCTGTGGTTGCTCGGCGCCCTTGGTATCGCGTGTGTTGGCGGTAAGGCCAGCGCCGCCATCGTCGCTATCGGTGCCATCGGGTTAGTCACCTTGGTCGCCGTAGTTCGAGGTAGCAACCGGCGCGGACGGGCATTGGGAGCCTTCCTCGCGATGAGTGTGCCGGGCGCCATCACCTACTTTCTCGTCTTGGTCGGCAGCGCCAGCTCGGGGGATCTGCGCGTTGCCACCTGGGAATTTCGGGCAGCAACCGTCCAAGGGCTAGACCTTGGTTCGAGCGGCTGGGGGGTCGCTGCCGGTACGGGGCTCCTCGCGCTCGCGGTGGTGCCCAGGTGGGCCGGTGTGGCCGGGTTCTGGCTTGGTCCAAAGACTCGTTGGTCACCCCCAAGTGTTTTCGGTTTGGGTCTGGTGATCATGGCGCTCGCCCCACTCATTCTCTTAAGCCAGGGGGTTAACGAACTGTGGTTCGCCCTGTCGGCATCGGCCCCGCTTTCGGTGCTATCGGCCATCGGCTGCGCCTTGGCCTGGGGGTCGATCCAGGCCCGCGCTCCGGCTAACAGCAGGTGGCCTACCAAGATCATCTGCCTCAGCCTTGGGGCCGGGATCGTGCTGCTCGCGTTGGTTTCGCTGATCTGGGCCCAAGGTGCAAGCGGAACCTTGTCAGTGCGCGCGGTGGCCCCACTGGTTGCGTTCATGTTTTCGGCGGTTGCTGCCTTAGCCATCGGTTGGTCACTGCGTGGCAGGTTCAGCGGACCCTGGGTGAAGTCCGCAGTGGTCATATTCATCACCATCTTGGTTTCCGCAGCCCTGCTTGCCCGGGTGACCCCCGTATTCGGCCAATTCGGTGGGATGGCGGCCGTCGGGGCGTCTCCGGAGGCGCCAATCAGTGAGGCTGCCGCGGTAACCGAAGTCGCCGCCACTCCCGTTGGCCAAGATAGTGAATGGTCGGACCTTGAAGTTGCCGCCGCCGCATTCTTGCGGGCCAATTCGAAAGAAGATGACATCGTGGTGACTAACCTAACTACGAGTGCACTCGTCCCGGCCCTAACGGGATTGCGAACCTACCTAACCGGTGCCCCGTACCAGAGCCTCTATGGGCGGCTGCCCGATGTCGAGGCAATTGCGGTCCGGGTGAATGTCTCCGAAAGGTTCACCTCGCAGCCCGCGGAGGCGGACTTCCTGGAACTTTGCAGTACTGGAGTTACCTGGGTATGGATCTCAGTTGCAACCACCGAATCGACTGTTGAAGGGCCGAGTTTTGCTGAGCCCCGATATCAAAACGATGCGGTCACGCTACTGAGTCTTGACCAAGACGCTTGTGGTGCAGCCTCCTAACTACCGGCACGCTGCGCGATAGGCTCGCGGCAGCGACTATTGGGCGGGGGTCAGCCCGAATGACGGTGGGTGAGATGCGAACATCCGCGCGACAGGCACTCACGGGCAGGCTAATTTCATTTGCTGGTCAGGTATCCAACCGCTCGACGCTGACCGTCGCCGGAGCACTCATCGTCATCAGTGTCTTAAAGTGCGGCTTTGTTGTCTGGAATTGGTTCGAACTTTCACCGCAACTGCTCACCAACTGGGGTGCCCCGGACAATGCATTCCAAGCGAACGTGCTGTTCAATGCCTTCGGAACAGCCTGGCTGGGTTTGGGACTCGACACAACCAGCATCGGCTGGCTGATCACCCAGGTCGCGGTGACCATTTGCGCCATCTGCCTGATCGCCGCCTTGGTGCTCAGGCGCACCAAGGCGGAAAGCTCTTACCTCGCATTGGCCGCAGTGCTATCCAGTGGGATCGCGGCGGTGGCCTGGCGTGAAATCGGACGCTATGACGCTTTCTACCTGGTTGGCATTGCAGTCGCTCTGCTCGTCCTGCGCAGGTGGGTTTCGTGGCTAGGTGCGGCAATCGCGGCCTTAACCTCGCCCGAGCAGACCCTGATAGCCGGCGGCTTGCTGCTGCTTATCGCGCTCGCCCCCAATTTTCGCGGGTGGGTGCAGCCTGCCACGCGACTGCTAGTGACCGCCGTTACCTTACTAGTGCTGGTGCAAATCTGGTTCACGATGTCGGGAAATGCAGACAGGACGCGCATCGGGATTTTGGTGCCATTCATTTCGGGGCAACCTATTGGAGCTGTGACCGCATACGACCCCAAACAGGGCTTCCTCAGCTTCACACTGGAAAAGGCGATGGTCGCTTTCTCGGCCGGCCCATCTCTGGTTTGGAGTTACTTAGGCGCTACTGCACTCCTGCTATTGGTGGCTCTTCTAGTCCAGCGGTCTTGGCGGATGGCGGCCTACCTACTCATCGTGGTAATAGTCCTGCCGATTTGCTTGGCAACAGTCTTTGGTGAAGATCGAACGCGCGATCTAGCACTCATTTGTGCGCCGATGATTATTGCGATCGCCCTTTACGGCAGCCGTGCCATTGGGGAGTTGGCCGGCAGGCTGCCGGGTGGAGCGCAGGTCTGGCTGATCTGGGCCGCGGTGATAGTAACTTTGATCCCTCTGACTTATTTCTACCTTTATGCCGAGGAGCCATTCCATTGGGCCAAGGAACTGCTCATCTCATTGAACAACGGGGTGCCTCTGGAGCAGGATGGATCACCGCGCTAGCGGACGACACACAACTACGTTAGTCGAGCGGTAAAGTATTTCCCCGCATTCACTCTCATAGAGCCTTGCGTCTGGGGTATCGAACTCCAACAATGCTCTTAGGGATGTGAACACGAGAAGTTTCGGAATGACATTTCTGTCTTCTTGGAAGGGGAGGTCGGTAAGCACACTAAATTCCGGATTGGTCCAGAAACCATCGATTGGCAGCTCAACGGTTTCCCTCTCAATAATCGACGCCGCATAAATTTGGTCGCGCAGCAGTTCTTTTCCTGACTCATTCCGCGCAATACGCACACCCTGATAGCTAACACTCAAGGCGAGGATCGTGTAGGCGGCTAGGGCCACGAAGGTCATCAGTAGGTGCAGCCTGCCGGTTGTCCGCACGAGCAAGTCACCGGCCAAGACAAATAACGTAGCGGTGAGTATGGGAAGAATGATAAGCAGGAAGGGAACTACGGGGCGAGGGCTCAGTTGGCTTGACGTCAGAAGCCACCAAAGCGCAATGGCTAACCCTGCGGTTGCAAGGCCAAGTATGGTCACGGTGTTATCGAAGCCAACAGTCATTGTCACTTGTTCGGTCTTGTCTGGCTTTAGGACTGGAGATAGGAAAAAGTACAAAATCAGTGTTGCAAGCAAGGCCACGCTAATAACTATCAGGGGACCGGACATGACTTGGGTAAGTGCGACAGACTTGATTAGGGTACTTATGGGTATTTCACTGTAGGGGATGCCTTGCGCATCGGTGAAGCGGAGCATAAGGGCCCAGCTTGCTTTGTAATCAGTCGTACCTAAAGTCAAGAGTTTAAATATCTCAAACACGGTTGTAGGGATGACTACGCCGGCTACGTATTTTTGGACAAGGGGCCTTGGGATGCCTTTTCGTGCTACCCAGTAGGCAAGGCAGCAAGTAGCGAGCAGCACCAGAACAGGCAAGGCGAAATGGAATTTGGCCTGAATGGCCAATCCCCCAGCAAGTCCTGCTATCAGATACCTGCGGTGTCCCAGCAGTAAAGCTGCCAGCACCAGCATTGAGGTCGCAGCAATTTCGCCAACTAGCCGCCCTGGCATTAGTGAGCGATTAGCAAGGTCTGGTCTAAGTATTGGCAATAGCAGGGGCCCGGCCAATGCGGCCAAGGCCGCCCAACGGCCCCGCCACCGGTAGAAAATGGACGCGATCGAAGCCAGATAGACGATGAAGAAACAGACGGGCACCAACCGCGTCACGGCTAGCGATCCTTCGGAAAGTCTCCACACTAAAGCTGCCGGCAGTAGCAAAACCGGCCCCGTAGAGATATTTGGATCATACGGTCGCGAAGTTGACCAGAAAGAGACTCCATCACCAACAAAACCGGAACCATTACCTATGTTTTGTATGACTTTAAGGATGAAAGACTCGTCATACTCTAGGCCGTAGTTCAATTGTGACCAGATGAGTGAGGCGTATACGAGAAGAGTAACACTTGTCAGAATCAAGAAAGCGACATTGGCCAGTAGGCGATAACCACGGGGCGTGTCAGTGGAAAGTTGAAATCTCCAGTTTCGGGTCACGACGATCCGATCGTCGCTGCCTTGTCATTGGGCGCCAGTACCAGTCGTGCCATGAAAATAAGCCAGACGCATCCGACTACTGCACCGGTGGTTGTAACCACCAACGGGCTCGGGCCGATTGACCACCACCAGCCTGGCGCAGCGGAGACTCCGGTCCAGGCGTGAACCTGGCCGTAGACAAATCGAGCGTTCGTGGCCATTAGTGCCGCTGCGTCGGCAATGGTTAGGGCGATGATGAACAGCAGCGCTTGGCCGCGATTTACGAAGCTGTGCGATCGCGGGTAACAAATGACCGCAAAACTAATGATCACGAGTACCAAGGCGAATACATAACGCGGCTGTATCACCGAGATGGCTTGGAATCCAGCCAGACCGCGCATGACAATCAGTTGGCCGATTAGGCCACCGGAGAGGAGTAGGACCGCCAGCACCTTACGGATCCCATGACTGCGAAAGCCTAAGAAGATGGCTCCACCAACGCAGGCCAATACCAAGAGCCCAGAGATCTCTGGGTTTTGAACGTCCAAAGAACCGACACCATAGGCCAATCCAGTCCACGAAAACCCAGGCAGTTGTCCGTCATTTGCTGACGAGCGCTGGCTCCACCCGGGGCCTTGGCCACCGACGATGCCAGCGAAAAAACTGGGGAGCTCCAGCACCATCTTCAGCAAGGCATTGGGTTGATCGAACTCCTCATTCCCTGCGGGAAAAGACATGTTCAGGTTAAAGTAGAGACCAATATTGAATGACCAAGCAATGGCCGCTAACGGAATGATGAGAAGTCCAAGCCAAAGGCGGTTCATCCGCTTTCGAAGATGGGGCCAGGTCACGATAGCAACGGCAATGGTGGACAGCAGTAGGACGTAGAAACTGTCGGCGCGGGCACCCATGGCGATGAAGATGCAAACCGCGGCGCCACCGAGTGCTACTAGGGCGCGACGAGTTCGAAAGGATTTCTCGGTGCTGGCGGTATGAAGGAAGGCCCAAAAGAGTGCGCCGCCGGTAATCGCCCAACTGCTTGCGTTCACTGAGGCGATGAAGAAAATACCGGTGGGGACAAGACACACCATCCAGGCCAATGCCACGGCTCGCCGGATGACGGGCCGTGCGACCATTAGGGCAAGGGCAAGAAGGCCGGCGGCGAGCGCGACGTTGGCCATCCGAATCACCAAGACCGACTGATTGACATTTGGGCCGACGAATACCCGCATGACGGTGTGGTAGACGGGCGGGTATTGCCCGTCGGAACTTAAAACTGTTACCGCTGGCGTGTACCAATCGGTGAGCTCGTACGTGCAGCTCGCATCCTCGTTCCCGAGCAGGGCGAAGCAGTTAGCGTGAGCTACGCGTTCAGGCACTAATACCACGGCCGGGTCTGAGGTCAGCTCACAGGATTCGGATGGGCCCCAAGCGCACCAGATGGAGGAAAGGTGAAAATTCTCATCGGCTGCCGACCCAGGTGGTGAGGCGAAGGCCCAGATCCAGCCGAGTAGGAGAAAAGCAAGTGTCGGAAGGGCGATGATCGAATACGGGCCGAAACGGTTGCGTTTGCCTGTGCCCATCCGCGCCGCCACCTTGCCAGCATAACGGCGGGTCGGCACCGCCGGAGGGTGTCGCACCTATGGCTTCGCCTCAAGCAGCGGTTGACCCTCAGCCCACTGCGGTCGGATCCGGTCAAGGAGCGCGCGGATAGTTTCGAGTCCGATGACTTGGTTGCGCTCGTCGAGCAGAATCAACTGCTTGTCAAGAACTTCAGGGGCCATCTTGACCATATCCGGCCAGGCCGCGGTCCAGGCAGCCTCATTCGTCAACCATTCGCGCCGTAACCAGTCCACCACGGGTTGCGCACCGGCATCTTCACCTGAGAGGCCTGCCAGTAGGCGGGTGCAGGAGTAGGCGGTCTGGCCGTCTGGCAGCGCGGTGGGGGCTGGCGCGCCCTGCGGGAAGTAAACACAGCCGATCGGATTCGCGATGATTGACTGCTCACCGGTGGCGCGGACCTCCGCGGGCCACCAATAGCCCTTATCGACTCCAGCGCTCAGTGGGTAGTTGGCCGGGCTGACCCGAATCAAGGCTCGGGGCAATAACCCGTCGATGGTGAGGATGAAGACAACCGCGATGATGCTGACAACTCGCACGGGGGTGAGTCCGGTGCGCCTTCGGTCCACTTCCATAATGGCCAATGGCAGGCTGACTGATAGCAGGACGATTGATGTCATGAACATCGTCTTGATTGCCCCGTAATTCGGCCCGGCGCCGGCCCACCAGGTGCCGAATAGATTCAAGGCTAGGTCATAAGCCACGAGGAGCAAAGCCGGGGCAAAGAGAATGAACTTTTGAAGACGGCCTGACTCATGGTTGATACGGGAGATGAATAGCGCGGCCAGCAGTGCTGATGCTGCTGCCAGTAGGCCAAGCGCGGGGGCGACGACTTCGGTGCCACCACTACTTTGCAGTAGATCCAGTGCTGGGATCGCGGTGGCAGTGCTAATGCCACCACCTAATGCCGCTCTCGCACCCGAGGCAATGGGTTGATCGGAGAGGTACCTGATGGCACTGACCATGGGTTCAGCCATAACCAGGCAGACAAAAAGCCACAGCAGGAAAGTGATTGGATCAAGAACTCTGATGTCGCGTTCTCGCAGGGTCGTCACGACGAACCAAGCCCCGCACCCGAGCAAGATCAAGGCGGACACCGGCGCGAGTGGAAACCACACAGTTGCTAGTGATGCAGCAGCGAGTGAAGTAAGGATGTGGCCCCGCGGAATGGGGCTGCGAACAAGGAAAACGGCGACCCAGAGCCCGAGCACCAAGAAGACGAATTGCAGCGTCAAATGTCCGAGCCCGATGGCACCTAGGCTGCCAGCAGCCATTGCGACGATGCCAATCCAGATCGCCGGTGCGGGCATAAAGCTTGATAGCGAATCCCGACTTGGATTGGACCTGGCACTGATCCTGGCCTCTGCAAGTGGTGAGAGCGCAAATGGGATTGCGGCAACAAACATGAACTGGGTGTAAATGACCGTATTTGCCGCGACCATGACCTCATTGACGCCACCGAGGGCAATTAGTGACATGACAGCAAAGAAAGTCGCAACGAAGACTAAGGTGAGTTGGAGTGGACCACCGGTCTGTACCGATTGTGTTATGGGTAGGCCAGTGGCGAGTTGTGATGAGAAATCGAGCCACTTGGCGTTGTCCTCAGCGCCTCGGTTCAGGATGAAATAGCCGACCGGGCCGCCAAGTCCAGATGGTGGAGCAAGGACCCTGGAAAGGACCAGAGGCACCAAGATGACGATTGCAGGCAGAAAAACGGTGGTGAGCTGTCGGCGTAACGGGATTGCCCGGCGGTGCGGAGACGCACGCCTGCGGTGGAGCAACGCAGCCACAACGACCGCTAATAAAGCCAAAAGCAACGCGACCTGTAATTGATGAAAGTCCCAGTCATGCGGCGGGATTGCGCCAGAAGAGACAATGATCCCCATGATCATCGTCGCGCCGGCCAGATAGATGGCGAGCCACGTCAAGTTCCTGATGAGCAAGAAAGCGATAATCGGCAGCGTAATGAACGCCGCCAAGAACGCTAAATTTGACATCGGACTCCTAGTGGGTTAGTGGGGCATGGCGAGTGTAGTCGCGACCTCCGAGAACCCGGTCAGTCGATTAGCTCTTGAACATGATGAAAAAGTGACTTTGCGCTAGAAGTTGCGGGCAGTGAGTCTGCCTCCACCGGAAAGTAGCGGTGGCCCGCGACAGTGCTTATCCACTCGAAGCAACGGTTGAACATGTAGCCAACCGTCAACTCGACTACCTTGCTTCCGGGGTTTGCGAAAACTAGGTTTGCAAGGCCAGCGCCATGGGGTCCGACAATGACCCGTGCATTTTGGAACAAGGTGATCTGGTCTATCCATGGCAGCTCCTCGAGGTGGACTATCGCGAATCCAGCACTCGCCAAGAGGGCCTCAAGTTCATCTTCATTGGCGAGCGGGCGACGCGACTTGCCTCGCGAGACGTATAGGCGCTCTGGGTAGTCCTGCCCGGGCTCCATCAGGCCGGAAACCACTGATTTACCAAACTCCGCAAGCATCGAGAAGTCCTGCGGGTGCACGAAGAAAGAGTCACTGGCACGACCAGCCACAACGTGGTCTTGAAGGTGTACGACGAGGGGCGAAGGTGTCAGCTTCACGGCAAGGCGGTTGGCCACTATTCGGTGTCGATCGGTAATGCCAGGACCGAAGGACAGGAGTCTCGAAATGGGAACTGCCTGATTAGCTCGCAGTACCATCGGAAGATCCTCAATTAACCAGTGATAATAATTACGCGTTGTGGGGAAAATAGTCATTGGGTCGGTGAAGTGGCTTTCAACCTTTTCGACTTCTGGGATTTCAAGCCCATGAACAAGGACACTCTCAAACGGCCAAGGAATGCTTTCTCGTACGAAGAACGGTGGCTCGGATGTTCCACACATCAAGGTTGCGCCAGAGACAGTTGACACAACAGTGTCACTGAGTCGGTAGACGTATCGAGGTTCGTAAAGGTGTGAAAGTGGATTATGAGCCCCGGTTGCGGGGGACTTAACCACCACCTCGGCGTCGCGAGTGATCCTCTCGGCCGGCACCGCAAACCGTCCGTGGAGACCAGCTCGGTACTCCAAGCTCCACGCCTGCACACCTTCAGTGCCTGTGGCTAAAAACTTAAGGCGAGCAAGGTAGGCTCGTCGCTCCACTGGATCATTGATGATTGCCCGGACCGCGGCTACCATCCGCTTGAATGCAGACACCTTGTAAGTGTAGGTGGGTGGCCGCTGTCCGACCAGGTAAGCCCAAGGTCGTTAGGCTCATTGCATGAGGTCGCATTTGTGAGCGCAAGACGAGTACCGATTTGGCTGGGTGCCATATATCTGGCCGTCTATTGTTTGGGGCAACTTGCCTTCTCGGTCCAAACGCATTTCCGGCCAGCTGAGAATGACTTTTTAGGCATTCTAAAAATTGCGCAGGGAATTGACTGGACTGACATAGCCTCGGCTCACAACGGCTTCTTCGGGGTGGGCCTGCCTGCGATCCTGACCGTCATTCCAGACGCGAATATCTTCCTATTGGCCGGGCTGCTTTCGCTGTTTTTTGGCCTGGCGACTCTCGCAGCCACTTTCTTTGTGGCCACTAGACTCGCTGGGAGTTGGTGGGGGCTGGCAGCCATGGTTCTGCTCACATGCGACCCACTGTTTTTTGACTACTTTGCGAGCCCAGGGCCCGACCTGATAGCAATCGGCCTGACCACCGTTGGGCTTGCTATCTACACCAATGAAGCGCTGAGGCAGCAGGGCCAGCGACCCGCCATGCTGGTCCTGGCTGGCTTCCTCTTCGGCGTTGCGGGGCTCTTTCGGGCACACGCCCTTATTCTCGCCGGCGGGCTGCTGCTCTGGACCCTGCTTCAAGGCAACCAACGAGTCCGCTCGCTTGTGCTAGCCGCTCTCGGCATCGCTGTCGGAATTCTCCCGCAGGTCATCATCAACCTAATGGGGGGATTCGGTCCGCTGGAAGCCGACACCGGCTTCTACATCTATGAAAGCGCACTCGGCATGGACTGGTATCGAACGGGTTCGATCCCACGAGAGCTCTTTTCGAGTCCAATCCGAGTCATTTTCGATCACCCAACAGCATTCATAGCGGGTTACGTGATGGCCTTCACCAACTACGTCATACCGATAACAGCCCTAGGGGTCGCTGCGCTGGTTGCCAAGGAAAGAGCCTCCCGCAATGTAGTAATTTCCATGCTTGCCAGCACTGTTGCGTTCGCATTAGCAGTTTCGGCGGCCGCATCGCCTCGTGGACCGCTACCGATTCTGGCGCAGGCAGCCATCGGAATGGCTTTAGTGGCCTTCTGGATATTTGACAGAACTCGTTCAGGAGCAGCCCCCTGGCGACGAGCGCTAGTTGTACTGCTGTTAGGGGCCATCATCATTTGGCCCCAACTAAGAGAAATCGCATTCAGCTCAGCTGCCAAGTATCAAGCTGCGATCGAACGGGCTGCGATTGAGGCACAATTGAGCGGCTTGGGCAGCATAAGTAGGGCCAGTCAGATTTTGACCAATGATTTCTTTCTCTACTTCAACGACATCGAAGGCAATGTACCTGACCGACTCGGTGGCTGGGAGAACATCAGTCTCAATGGCCGAGAGGTGCACCAAGATGTGGCCCTGACAAGCGTTACCGATTTCTATTGCAGTGCCCTGCGAAAGGGAATCGACACCGTCTTATGGCTGCCTTGGGCGGTGAGTGGGGTGGACCCGGCATTGGATCAAGCACTGGCTGGCGATTCCAAGTCTCCGATCTTGGTCAATGCCGGAACGATTGGCCCTTACTCGGTAACCAAATTGCCGACCGGAAGCTTTGTCTGCCCAGATCCGTGAGTCCGGCGTTTTGCTCTAGAGGACGAATGCCACGGCTAGCTGATCAGGTGACCGGGTGTTGCTCCTCGATTATCGACTCGAATAACTGCCGGTGGGCATGGCCCACAACTGCAGTGGACCAGAGCCTTACCGCCCTGCGCCGGGCCGTGTCGGCAAACGCACCTCGTCGCTCGGCATCGGCCAGAACCCACTCAATTCCGGCTGCTAGATCTCTTGGGTCCTCAGGCCGAGCTAGGTAACCCGTTTCCCCATGGGCTACGAAGTCTGGTAGGCCACTCACGCGGAAGGCTACTACCGCCGCTCCGCATGAGAGAGCTTCGGTGGCGGTCTGCGGTGAGTTGTCTTGTCGTGAAGGCACCACGACTACATCTGCGGAATTGTAGGCATCAACGCAGCCTTGATCGTCTAGATAGCCTAGCCAGTGGGTGGGGGGAAGGCCCGCAGGCCAGTCGACCGGGGCTTGCCCGTGGCCCACGACGGCTAGTTCCACCGCGCTGACCTGCTGTGACGACCTAACGAGGTGCGCAAGCGCCTGCTTTAGGAGGTCGAAGCCTTTTCGGGGGTCGTCAAGGCGGGTGGGCAGTGCCACTACCACGAGGCTCGCTTCAGGGTTGATTCCAAACCGTCTGCGGGCGGAAAGGCTCGACTGAGGAGCGTAAGTCTGGGTGTCGACAGCATTCGGAATGACATGCACAGGCCATTTGGCGAGCAGCGCACTCTCAGCAGCCAACTTCGACATCCAGATGCTTGACGTGATCACGTGGCGCGGCCGAGTCCACACGCGTTCCTTGCGGCCGGCCACCCAGCGCTCGACATCCCAGCCGTGCTCGTGCGGGGCGCGGTTGTCCTTGCGGTAGCCGGTGCGCCAGCGGGCGCCTGCGTCGTCGGGCGCGTAGTTCAGGCCGCCGGTAAAGGCCCACATGTCGTGCAGGCTCCAGACGAAGGGCTTGGTGATGCGAGCGATCTGGCCGATCGATAGGTAGCCGAAGTTGGTCCAATGCGCATTGATGATGTCTGCTCCCGAGGAGTTGATCCTTCTCGCGGAGATCGCACTCATTAGCCCGGGGGCGAAGAGGCGGGGCTGGGGGTGCCTCGCCACGACGGCCGGGATCTCCTCAATCGTGATGCGCAGGCGACGTGCGGCATCGGCGAAGGGACCGTGATTCTTGGTGACTCTCGGATCTCCCGAATCCTTGAAGTCCACATGCATGCGCGAGTCGACACCGGCTGCCACGAGCGCCTGCTGGAGGCGGTAGGCGGCGCGCCCCGCCCCGCCGCCGCCGTCACTATGGGATAACAACAGGGATTTCATGTTTCTCTCCGCTGGGCTCTTCGAGCAACTTCACGGGCCGCCAACCGGGTTGCCAACCGGACAGGGGGCTCCCATAGCCCCGCGAACTTGCGGGCCGTTGGGCCCAGTGCCCGTCTCTTAGC
>SXGQ01747931.1_pt1 | contig 16870 bp, 13 predicted proteins | sample 3178371 | NCBI WGS metagenome assembly SXGQ01 (sample SAMN11356859, study PRJNA531348) | freshwater metagenome | isolation source: freshwater sample F1-20 | place: China: Fuxian Lake, Yuxi | collected 2017-12-25
CCGGGCCTGCTCGATGGTCGTCGTGCTGACACCGACGAGCAGCTCAACACCCGCAAGCCTGCGGACGTCGCCAACCGAGAGGTCCGACTGACCGACATGCACCCCGTCCGCGCCGGCGAGGAGGGCGATGTCCGCGCGGTCATTGACCATCACGCTCACGCCGCGCGGCCGAGCCATGGCGACCAGCTCACGGGCGCGGGCAAGGAGCTCGCCTGAGTCCAGGTGCTTCTCACGCAACTGCAGGCAGTCAGCACCGCCATCCATCGCGAGGCGGGCAACGTCGCGCCAGCCGTGGTGCGCGCACAGCGCCTCGGTGAGGATCACGCACAGCCGCCACTGCGGCGCTCGCCCCGTGCCCATTGCGAGCACCAGCGCCTGCTCGACGTCGTACGCACGGTAGCGGAGCTGCTCGACGGCAGCGGGCAGGATGGGTCCACCCCGTCCCTGACGGTCGGGGTTCAGTGCGGACGCCTTGGCGTACTCCTCGATGCTGCGGAGCGCCTCGGTGAGCCGCTTGGCCGCGGCGACAACCACCTCGCGCACCGACTCGCGCCGGTACTCCGACGCCGTGGCGATGGCCGTGCCGACATCGCCCGGCGTATCGCGCCACGCCAGTTCGCGTGCGCCGTCGCCAAGCGCCGAAGCAAGATCGTGCCGAAGCCCCTTGAGGCGAGCCGAGAGGTCCGCATCATCAAGAATGAACCGCGCGGCATCCTCCATCACCCGCAACGCCTCTCGGGCGCGGTTGGCATTGGCGTCGATGATCCGGTCGGGCTTCATGATTCATTCACCGCAGAGACGCAGAGATCGCAGAAAAGGCGAAACACGGAGACACAGAGACACGGAGCAGGAGTTTGAGGGTTGCGATGAGTCTGCCTTGATCCGGAAACGGTCACGTCCCTGCACTCATCTGACGACCTGTCACTTGCGGCCAGTCCGTACTGCAGCAGCAGCTTCTCATCCTCTCAGCGTGCTCTGCGTCTCTGCGGTGAGACTCGTCATCCCGCCGAGACCGTGCGACGCACGGCAACCGCCAGCGCGTGCTCCAGGTCGGCGATCAGATCATCGCAGTCTTCGATGCCCACCGAGAGGCGGATCAGCGTGTCGGTGATTCCGAGCTGGCGGCGGACATCCGGAGGAACGCTGGCGTGGGTCATGATCGCGGGGTGATCGACCAGCGACTCGACGCCGCCGAGCGACTCAGCGCATGTGAAGAGGCGCACGGTCTCCAGGAACCGCCGCGACTCCTCCAGGCCGCCCTTGATGAAGAAGGTGATCATGCCGCCGAAGCCGTGCATCTGCTTCTTGGCCACGGCGTGATGAGGGTGGCTGGGCAGGCCGGGGTAGACCACGCGCTCGACGGCCTCGTGCTCCTCGAGCCACTGGGCGATGCGCATGGCGCTGGCGTTGTGACGCTCGATGCGGATAGCCAGCGTCTTGATGCCCCGCAGCGTGAGGTACGAATCAAAGGGACTCATCACGCTGCCGACCGAGTTCTGCAGGAACCGCACACGCTGGCAGAGCGCCAGATCCTTCACCACCAGCAGGCCGCCCAGCACGTCGGAGTGGCCGTTCATGTACTTGGTGGAGGAGTGCATCACGATGTCGAAGCCGTGGTCCAGCGGCCGCTGGTTGATCGACGAACAGAATGTGCTGTCGCACGCCAGCAGGACCGACGGGTTGATCCGTCGCGCCGCCTTCGCCACCGCGCCCAGGTCGACGATCTTGAGCGTCGGGTTGGTCGGTGTCTCGACCCACACCATCTTCGTCGTGGGTTTCATCACGCGGTCGATCTCGCCTGGCGTCGACAGGTCGGCGAAGGTGATCTTGAGCCCCTGCGACCGCTCGCGCACGCGGCGCAGCAGGCGGTTGGTGCCGCCGTACACGTCGTCCATGCAGACGATCTCGTCGCCGGCATCGATCAGCTCAAGGCACGTGGCGATGGCGGCCATGCCCGAGGAAAACGCGAAGCCGCCGCAGGAGGGGTCCGCGGCCTCCTCGATCGTCGAGCCTTCGAGCTTGGCGACCATGCGCTCCAGCGCATACCGCGTGGGGTTGTGCGAGCGAATGTAGTCCAGCCCCTTGTGGACGCCCGGGGATTCCTGGGCGTAGGTCGTCGAGACGAAGATCGGCGGCATCACCGCGCCGGTCATCGGCTCGGGGTGCTGGCCGGCGTGGATGACCTTGGTGGCGGGATGGAGGTTGTCGGCGTCGTGCATGGGGGCCTCGGGAAAACTCAAAGCTCAAAGCTCAAAGCTCAAATGTGGAATCCTGACTTGGGCTGTTCGAGTCGCGATGGGTTTTCCTCATCTGAGCCTTGAGCCCGGTGTTCGTTCCTACCGCACCAGCTTGGTGCGCAGATAGTTGATCATGTCGATCTTGGTGATCAGGCCGTGGAACCGGCCCGACTCGTCGACCACGATGGCGACGCGGTCGGCGCGGAAGATGGGCATCAGGTCGTTGATGCTCGCCTCAGGGCGGACCGTCTCCAGCCTGCGCGTCATGAAGTCGCTCACCGGGCGCTCAAAGGCCCCGGCGTCGGCGGTGATGGCCAGCAGGATGTCGCCCTCGTCGATGATCCCGACCACGCGGTCCTTGGCGTCCATCACGACCATCTGCGACACGCCGTACATCTGCATGCGCTTGATGGCCTGCTTAAGGGGGTCCTCCTCGTCCAGCGTGTAGTCCTCGCCCTCGAGGTGGCGACGGGCAACCAGATCGGCCAGATTGTTCTGACGCTCGCGCTGGATGAAGCCGTTGTCGATCATCCAGAAGTCGTTGAACATCTTGGACAGGTACTTCGCCCCGGTGTCGCAGCAGAGCGTGACGACGTTCATCGGACGCGTCTGACGCCGGCACCACCGCGTCGCCGCGTGGATCAGGCAGCCGGTGCTGCTGCCCGCCAGCACCCCCTCGAGCTTCAACAGCTCGCGGGCGGCCAGGAACGCCTCACCGTCGGTCACAGGGATGGCCTCGTCGCACAGATCGATGTCGCAGATGTCGGGGACAAAGTCCTCGCCCATGCCCTCCACAAGCCACGAGGTCGCCTCGACGTGCTTGCCCTCGTTCACCAGCGGGTGCAGCATCGATCCGGCGGGATCAGCCAGGATGATCTTGACGTCCGGCTTCATGGACCGCAGGAAGCGGCCGACGCCGCTGACCGTGCCGCCGGACCCGACGCCCAGCACCACAGCGTCGATGTTCCCCCCGAGCTGAGCCCAGATCTCCGGGCCAGTGCCGCGCTCGTGGGCTTCGACGTTGGACGGGTTGCTGAACTGGTTAATGAAGATCGAGTTGGGCGTCTTCTGAGCGAGCCGGGCCGCGACCTCCTGGTAGTAATCAGGGTGGCCCTTCTGCACGTCCGACCGTGCCATCACGATCTCGGCGCCCATGGCGCGGAGGTGCTGGATCTTCTCCTGGCTCATCTTGTCGGGCACTACCACTTTCAGGCGGTAGCCCTTCTGACCCGCCACCAGCGCCAGTCCCAGTCCCGTGTTGCCGGCGGTAGCCTCGATGATGGTCGGCGGCGGATTGCCGGCAGGGTCCAGCCGGCCGTCGCGCTCGGCCGCCTCGATCATGCTCAGGCCGATACGGTCCTTGATCGAACCGGCCGGATTGAGCAGCTCCATCTTGGCGTAGAGGCGGCACGGCCCGGTGTCGAGCTTGCGCAGCTCCAGCAGCGGCGTGTTGCCGATCATTTGCAGCACGCTGTGGAACACCGGTGCGACCGCCGGCAGGTGCTCGGCGGGTGGAACACCCGGGCCGGACGAGGGGCAGGCGCGGGCACCGGCCCCGTTGGAGGCTTGGGCCACGGGGGCCAGACCAGACGATGTGGATGCTGTGGGCTTGGCGGGCATGATCAGACCTGCATCGGCCCGGCGGATCACGCGCCCGCACCGAACCGGACCCGAAGTCTAGCAGGCGACCATCCACGCCCACCCTCAAAAAGCGGCCAGACCGCCCAGCCCCAGCTCAGAGGGGCGTAAAGCCCCGGGCATCAAGCTCGGCCCGCCAGCGGTCCGCCAGCGCCGCCTCTTCGGCCGCGGCCAGAGGCGGGGTCACCGTGATGGCGACCGTCTGCCTCGGCCCCGGGAGGATCACGCGGTCCAGTCGCCACTGGCGTCCCTGCGGGTCGCCGAAGGTGGTGACGACGTGCTCGACGATCGTGGAGCCCGTGGCGTCGGTCCGGGACCAGCTTCGGGATGTGGTCTCAAACGAAGGGATCGAGAAGGAGGTTCCCTCTCCCGGTTGCCGATCCGCCATGGCGTGGACCACCATCGACTCGGCGATCAGGTACTGCTGGGGGTCCCCGTGGATCTCCAGAATCGTCGGGGCGAAGACGGTGTAGGCCATCTGCTGCGGCCTCGGGCGGTCGCAGCCGGGGACCAGGAACAGGCAGGCGGCAACGACGGCCGCGCCATCGCGCAACAGGGTCAGGGTTCGAGCGCTCATAGGGTCGACCTCCGCGTTTATCGCGGCGGGCGGCCTACTCGAGGGCTGCAGCGCCCGACACGATCTCGGTGAGTTCCGTCGTGATCATGGCCTGACGGGCGCGGTTGTACTTGCGGGTCAGGTCCTTGCTCATTTTTCCGGCATTGTCGGTCGCGGATTTCATCGCGACCATGCGGGCGACGTGCTCGGAGACGACGGCGTCGTTGAAAACCTGGAACAAGGTCGCCTTGACCGTCACCGGGAGCAGGTCGTTCAGGAGCTGCTCGGGATCGGGGCTGAACTCGTACTCCACCCGGGACCCTGCCGCCTCGCCGCCCTCGGCGGCCGGGGGCTTGAGCGGCAGCAACTGGAGCACCTCCGGGCGCTGGCGACCGACCGACAGAAACCGCATGAAAACCACCGAGATGCTGGAGTTCTCGCCCTTGGTGAAGCGGTCCATGTATTCCTGGGCCAGATGCTCGACATCCTCAAGCTTCGGGTTGTCGCTGAACTGGGTGTGCTGGCGTCCGATGGGGATCTTGTTGAACTTGACGAACGCCACGCCTTTGCGACCCGAGAGTTCGATCTCCGGGTCGCTGCCCTCGGCGCGGCTCTCGCGGATCGTCTTGGCGGCCAGACGCAGCACCGAGCCGTTGTACGGGCCGCACAGGCCGCGGTCGCTGGTCAGGACCAGGAACAGCGGGCGACCCTTGGGGCCGCCGGTCGGGCCGGCGATGAGCGGGTGGCTGACGTTGCCGGCCTTGGCGGCCAGCTCGGTCACCAGCTCAAAGATGCCCTCGGTGTACGGCTTGCTCGCGACCGCACGCTGCTGGGCGCGCGCGAACTTGCTCGTGGCGATCATCTGCATCGTTTTGGTGATGCGACGGATGTTGCCGACCGCCTTTATGCGCTTCTTGATCTCGCGGACTTTGGCCATGGGGGAGAAAGGATAGCAGGAGGGAGGTGGTGAGGTGCCTGGCTACCGAGGTGACGCGGGGGAGTCACTTGCGACTACCCAAACAAAATGCTATCGTCCCGCCGGGCCCTCGCCGTTCCTCGACACCTTGTCACCTCGGCACCTCGGCACCTTCCCCCAGTACCAGCCCGTCCCACGCCAGGCTGATCCCCTGCGGGAGATTGGCCTCCTCGCGGGCGTGCAGGATCTCGTGGGCGATGTGGACCAGCCACGTTTGACCGGCCCCGATCTGCAGGGCGTGGTCGACCGCCTGGGCGAGGTTGAAATGCGTCGGGTGATGCCGCAGCCGCAGGCCGTCGAGGACCAGCGTGCGCAGGCCGGTCAAGTATGGCCAGGTCTGCGGCGGGATGCCCGAGACATCCGTGCAGTACGCCAGCGGCAGCGGAGACTCCGGCGACACAGTCTCTGTCTTCACTTTCTCGATCCGGTAGCCCAGGATCGGCTGTCGGCCGTGCAGCAGCGGGATGGGAGTAAACCGCATGCCGTAGAGGTCAAACGACCGCTCGGGCTCGATCTCGTGCGCGATCAGCGTCGCCACGAACGAAGAGTTCTGGTTCTTCTCCTTCTCGAAGATGTGGCGGTACACCCGCCGCAGCGACTCCATCGTCTCGCGGTCGGCAAAGACGTCGATCGGCGCCTGCATGGCGGCGTTGAACCGGCGCACCTCGTCGAGCCCGAAGATGTGGTCGACGTGGTTGTGCGTAAAGACGATCGCGTCGCAGCGCTGCAGCTTGTGGCGGAGCGCCTGCTGGCGCAGGTCCGGCGTCGTATCGATCAGCACCAGCCGGTCGCGACCCGTCGGGTCGGTCCACTCGATCGCAGCGCCGGTGCGGGATCTCGTGTCGCGCGGATCGGTGGATGTGCAGACCTCGCAGTCGCAGGCGATCTGCGGCACGCCGCCGGAAGTCCCCGTGCCCAGAAACGTGAATCGCGGCAGGATCATGCAGCGCCCGTGGCCCGCTCCAGCCTTCCGCTCACCTGCTGCAGCACCGCCGCCGCCACCTGGTTGGGGTTGTAACCGCCCGGCAGGCGCAGATAGGGCTTGCCGTGCCGCTCGCACATCTTTTTGACGCCCTCGAACGAGTGGCTGGACCAGCGGATCGCCACGATCACCAGCCGCGTCTCGTCCCGGGCCACCTCCGGCTCAAAGGGCGCGATCGACTGATGCTCACGCGTCGACAGCCACGACACCTCCGACAACTCGAAGGCCTGCTTCAGCGCCCGCGCCGCGTACGGCTTCTGAACACCACCAATCACCACGATGCGCCCGCCGCGAAGCATCTCACGCACCTCAAGCACCTGCGCTGCAATGGGGCGTTTCTGACCTCCCGAATCAAGCGACGCATCGGGCCGGGTCGCGAGATACCGCTCAATCTCGGCCAGAACACGCCCCACGCCCGGCCACTCGCCGTCGAGCTCGGGCCATTGTTCGTACAGATCGACGATCGCCTCGCGAATCTCGGCATCAGACGGACGGCTCCCCAGCTCCACCAGCCCCTCGATCGCCTCGTGCAGCGCGGTCCACTGACGCAGCGCCTCATCCTCGTCGACGATCCCCGCACGCAGCTTGTCGGCGACGAAGCGCGTCTTCTGGCGCAACCGCCGGCGCTCCTTGCGCGTCTCTCGATCGGCGCGGCAGCGCTCGACGAAGTCCTCGACACGGGCCGCAAGATCGTCGTGATTGTCGGGGTTCGCCACGCTCTCCTGGCTCAGATAGCGCGGGATGAACTCCTGAAGCTGCCACGACTTGTGACGCAGCCAGACGAACGCGTCGAACTGGTCCCGGTCGCGCCCCAGCCCCAAGCGGTCCTGCAGCCCCCAGATCGACGACTGGCATTCGGCGATCAGGTGGAACCCGGCCCGGAACTGCTCCTCATCCTCGTCGCTGCCGCCAAGCTCGTGCAGCAGATCGGCCATCGACGCCAGCGAGGCAAAGATCGATGCCGCGGCACGCAGGTCACGGTCCGCGGCCCCATCAAACGAACCGTCGAACGCCCGCAGGTCACAGCCCGGCAGTCGAGCCGCCTTCTCGCGCAGCCCATCAGCCTCTGCGACCGCCGCGGGGTGGACGCTGTGGCGCATCTGCGCCGCCAACTCGAACGCTCGCGCCTTCACCCGGCAGCGGTCCCGCACCTGGCGCAGATCCGGCGTCGGCACATCACCAAAGGGACGCGGCTCGACCCAACTCGAAGGCTGCTCGATCACCTTCGGCGCGACCACCGCGGGCTGCGGCTTGAACTCGACGGGCACCGCCGGCGGCGGGCCCGGCACGCGCTCAGGCTCGCGTTGCGGAGGCGCCGTTTGGACGGGCTCAGGAGCGCGCACCTCGGGCGCCGACTCGCGCGGCTCCCCGATCTCGATCAGCCACCGCCCCAGCGCCGCCGCAACCTTCGCGGCCCCGGGGTCGTCCCGCGCCCATTCACGCACCGATCGCGCGACAGCGCCGGCCAATCGGTCAAGAGCTTCAGCGACCTCGCGATCCATGCCCAAAGCGTAGGCGCACGCCCGTTCCGCTCACCCCACCCGCTCTTCTTTGGGCTCGCGGCTCATCAGCCGCGTGATCGCGTCCAGTGGGTCCAGACCCTCGTAGAGCACCGCGTGCACCGCCGCGGTGATCGGCATCTCGACCCGGAACTTCCGCGCCAGGTCCATCACGCCGCGCGTCGTGGCCACACCCTCGACCACCGAATCTGTTCGTCCCAGGTAGCTCGACAGCGCCTCGCCGCGTCCCAGCGCCTCGCCGCAGGACCGGTTGCGGCCCTCGGGGCTGAAGCACGTCGTCGCCAGATCGCCCACGCCGGCGAGCCCGAAGAACGTCTCCGCCCGCGCGCCCATCGCCAGACCCAGCCGCGCGATCTCGGCCAGACCCCGCGCCAGCAGCGCGCTCTTGGCGTTGAAGCCCGCGTGCAACCCGTCGAGAATGCCGGCCGCGATCGCGATGACGTTCTTGGTCGCGCCCGCGATCTCGACGCCCAGGGGATCCGTTCCCGTGTAAATCCGCAGCCAGTGCGTGGTGAAGAGCGACTGCAGATCGGCGGCCAGTTCCGCATCGTCGCTCGCGGCGATCATCGTCGCCGGCAGGCAGCGGGCCAGTTCGGCCGCGATCGTCGGGCCGCTGAGCACCGCCATCGGGCGCGCGGGGCGGTCGGGATCGTCGCTCAGCACATCCGCGATGACCTGCGTCGGTCGCATCAGCGAGCCGTTCTCGATCCCCTTGGCCACGCTCACCACCGCCGCATCCCCCGGAACGTGGTCCCGTACTCGAATCCACACGTGGCGCAGAAACTGCACCGGCACCGCCGACACGATCAGGTCCGCCGTCTCCAGAGCCTCCATGTCGTCGCCGGTGATGCGGACGACTTCGGGGATCCGGTACCCCACCAGCCGCGGCGAGAGCCGCGTCTGGGCCAGGGCGCCCATGGCCCGCGGGTCGTGGCCCCACAGCGTCACCCGTGCCGCAGGTGCTCGCCCGGATCCGGACCCCGCGCAGCGGCCCACCGCCCCCGAGCCGACTGAACCGCTCCCCGCGACGCCCGCGCTCGATCCGCCGGCCAGTGTGGCGGCACAGAACAGCCCCATCTGACCGTCGCCCAAGACCGCGATCTGCTTCCGCTTCATCCGGGCGATCCTCCGACGATGCCTGACACGCCGGGGCTCAAGCAGCCCCATACGCCGCCCCGAACACCTCCCGGCCGCAAAGTGTTTCCACCGATGCAGCCGAACCCTGATCGGCTCCGAACTAGTATAGAGACGATGAGGGACCGGCCCGGGCAGGGGACCGGCCCACCAACCAGCCGGAGTCACCGCCAGCATGAGCCAGCCCAGCGCTGATCCCACCGCCGCTTCCCGCGCCAAGCACCACGACCACAGCCACGAGTCGGGCGTCGAGTGCTGCTCGCACAACGAGCTGAAGATCGAGAACTGGATCCTGCTGTACCTCGTCGGCGGCGTGCTGGTCTTCACCACCAGCATCTCGCGACTGCTCGGCCTGGCCTCGGCCGACATCGAGCAGATCCCCGCCGCCATCGGCTCCATCCTGCTGGGGCTGCCGCTCTTCTATTCGGCGTGGAAGGAACTGTGGCGCGGCCGCCCGACCAGCTCCACGCTGGCCGCCATCGCCATCTTCGCCGCCATCGCCACCGGCAAGTACGAAGCCGCGGGCTACCTCGCATTCATCCTGCTGGTCTTCGACCACGCCCTCCGCCGGACCGCCTGGGGCGCTCGCCGCGCGATCGAGGAACTCGTCGGCCTGACCCCCGACACAGCCCGCCTGGTCGAAAACGGCGTCGAACGCGAGGTCCCCATCAGCGAGATCCGCGTGGGCATGACCGTCCGCGTGCGCCCCGGCGAGAACCTGCCCGTCGACGGCAAGATCACCGAAGGCCGCACGACCATCAACCAGGCCTCCCTCACGGGCGAAGCGCTTCCCGTTGAGGTCGAAGCGGGCGCCGATGTCTATGCCGGCACCACCAACCTCACCGGCACGATCGACCTGCGCGCCACCGTCGTCGGCGAGGACACCACCATCGGCAAGGTCGCGGCCCTCATCCGCGAAGCCGAGAGCGCCAAGACCCCGCGCCAGCTCCTGATCGAGCAGGTGGCGGCCTACTTCGTGCCCGTGGCCTTGGTCGTCGCCAGCATCGTGTGGTTCGTCAACCGTGACGACCCCACCGCCGTCGACAAGGCCATCACCGTCCTGATCGTCTGCTGCCCCTCGGCGCTGCTCATCTCGAGCCCCACCGCGATGATGGCCTCCTTCGCCGCCGCGGCACGCCTGGGCATCATGATCAAGCAGACCAGCTACCTCGACGCCGCCGCCAACGTCGACACGGTCGTCCTCGACAAGACCGGCACGCTCACCACCGGCAACTTCGCCGTCAGCCGCCTGGCCCCCGCCGACGGCGTCGAGGGTGTCGAACTCCTCCAGGCCGCCACCGACGCCGAGCAGCACTCCAACCACCCGCTGGCCCGCAGCATCATGACCACCGCGCGTCAGGCCCGCATCACCCCCGACGCCGCCGTCTCAGCCGAAGAAGTCCACGGCCACGGCGTCCGCGCCAAGAAGCCCAGCGGCGAGATCCTCGCCGGGCGCGCCACCTGGCTCACCCAGCTCAAGCCCGAGATCACCGAGCAGGTCAACAAGGTCGAGAAGTCCATCGAGGGCATGTCGGGCGTTCACATCATGTCCAACGGGCGCTACCTCGGCGCTGTCGGCCTTGAGGACAAGCTCCGCTACAACTCCCGCGGCGTGATCGAGAAGCTCCGCGAGCTGGGCATCCGCGGCATCTACCTGCTCACCGGCGACCGCTTCGCCGTCGCCAAGCGCGTCGGCTCCACCGTCGGCGTCGACCACATCGAGGCCGAGTGCCTCCCCGAAGAGAAGCACGCCATCGTCCGCGACATGGTCGCCAAGGGCCAGCGCGTCCTGATGGTCGGCGACGGCATCAACGACGGCCCCTCCCTCGCCGCCGCCGACGTCGGCGTCGCCATGGGCCTCTCGGGCTCGGACATCGCCACCAACTCCGCCGGCGTCGCGCTGATGAACGACGACATCGGGCGCGTCCCGTTCCTGATGCTGCTCGCCCGAAAGACCCGCACGGTCATCGCGCAGAACATCGCCGCCTCGATCCTCATCGCGCTCGTCGGCCTCACCATGGCCGCCACCGGCACCATCGGCTCATTGCTCTTTGCCGCCCTCTACCACTTCGTGGGCGACATCTTCGTCATCGGCAACAGCTTCCGGCTCATCCGCTTCGGCGAAGACTTCGCCGCCACCGAGCAGGCCGGCCTCAACCAGACCCGACCGGAATCCGCCGGCCCCCGGCGCGCCAGCGCCAGCCTCCGCGGCACACCGGGCGGGGCCCCGGCCATGGCCGGCTGAGATCCATCAGCCGCTGACCGCGCCACCCGGCACGCGCCGGTCCGCCCGTCACTTGCCCCGCAGCGGCAGCACCTCGTCGATGAACTTCCCCTCGATCAGCTCGTGGCACCGCTGCACATACAGCAGCGCCCCCGCCTGCCCGCGGTCAAACAGCACCAAGTCGCGCCACAGCTCGATCGACGCCGCGTAGTCCCCCGCGCGGAACAGGCGGACCGCCTCGGCCGTCTGCTCGATCCAGCGCTCGATCTCCCCGTCCGTCCCCGCCGCGCCCCGGCGACCCACCAGCTCCCACACCTCCGCGCCCTTACTCTGCCCCATCACCCGCACGAGCCCCAGCGGGCGCAGCAGCAGTTCCCGGCGCAGCGCATCACCCATCTCGTCCACCGTGCGCCGGGTCAGCAGCGTCCGCGTGCCAAGCTGCTTGTTCGCTGACTCCAGCCGCGCTGCGAGATTCACCGAATCGCCGATCACCGTGTAGTCGTTCAGCCGCGGCGGCGCGCCGCAGTCCCCCACCACCACGCGCCCCGTCGAGATCCCCACGCGCAGCGCCATCGAGACCTGGCCCGTCCGCTCCCGCTCGGCGTTCAGACGCCCGATCGTCTCAACCGCCTCCACGATCGCCCTGCAGGCCAGCGACGCATGATCGGCCGCGGGCACCGGCGCCCCCCAGAAGCACATCACGCCGTCGCCCAGGAACTTGTTGACATACCCCCCGTGCGCGATCAGCACATCCGTCAACGCCCGCAGGTACTGGTTCAAGAGCGCCACCGTGCTGCGCCCGTCCATCGACTCACTCGCCGCCGCGAACCCGGTGAAGTCCGTGAACACCACCGTCAGGTCGCGCTCCTCGCCCTCGAGATTGGTCATCTCCGGGTGCTCGGCCAGGTAGTCCACCAGCGGCGTCGGCACGCGAGCGCTGAACTGACGCCGGATCGCCGCCTTCTCCGTGCGCAGGCGCACCGCCCGGTGAGTCGCGCACGCCATCCAGCACCCCGTCGCCGCCACCAGCGGACCGGCCATCGCCACCAGCACGTGTCCGGCGTCGTACAGCACGAACATGTTGAACAGCGCGTAGCCCACCACGATCGCCGCCGCCGCCATCCACGCCCGCGCCGGAGTCAGCGCCAGCGCCACCAGCGTCCCCATCAGCCCCAGCAACACCGTCGCGCCGACATCAACCCACAGCGGCGCCCGCATCAGCGACCGCCCCGTCAAAACGCCACTGGCCACCGCCGCGTGCACCACCACCCCCGGCGTCCGCGGGCCCAGCGGCGTGCGGTGAAAGTCCGCCACCACCCCCGTCGCGATCCATCCCACGAACACCAGCTTGCCCTCAAGCATGTCGCGCAGCTCGGCCATCAACTCCTCGTCGGCCCCGCCACGCGCCGAGAGCTCGCGCAGCGTGCGGTAGCGGAGCAGCAGCTCCAGCGTCGCCGCCTCGCGCATCGACTCCAGCGTCGACGACTGATCCAGCCGCGCCAGCACCGCGTTGACATCCTGCCCCTCGTACGGCTGGAGCAGGAACGACGCCTCCTCGTCCGCCGTGGCAAGCTCGGCCGATGTCGGCTGGCGATCCAGCGGCGTCGCCAAGAGGAACGACACCGTGTCGCGCAGCGTCCGCCGGCGCTCGCCCAGTTGGATGATCTGCGAGCAACTGATGTGGCGGTGCACGCGGAGCCACGCGGGCGACCGCGCGGGCAGCTCGGTCAGCCAGCTCTCGCTCCGGTCCGATGGTGAACGCACCGACCACGGCACGCTCATCATCCCGCCGCGGAGCTGGGCCCGCATCGCTCCAAGCTCGAGCCGTGCGGCATCCGGACGCATGTCGCCCGCGCGCACCCCCAGGTACGCCGCCGCCGCCGCGATCCCCAGGTGCGGCACCGCGACGCCGCCCGTCTCCAGCGCTGCCGATTGCCACGCCGGCACCTCGTGCAGCGACAGCTCCGAGCGCACCGACGAGACGTGCACCGCGCCAACCCGCTCGGCAGCACGCATGAAGATCGGCCGCGCCGGCGCCGGCACACGCCCCGCCAGCCCCAGCACCGGGCCGTCCCACGCCGGGGCCTTCAGCGGCAGGGCCTCCAGCGCCTCGAGCGCCTCCAGCGACACCCGGCGCGGCCCGCGATCGCCGCCGTTGCCCATCGCCGGGGGCATGTCGATCGCGATCACCACGCTCCCAGCTCGCTCGATCGCGCTCGCCAAGTCGACATCGTTCGAGAGGCGCACAAAGCTCCCATCGGCCCGGCGCTCCCACCGCCCCTCCTCGGGATCCTCCGCGAGCAGGTCCATCGCGATCACCCTGGACCCCGCGGCCGCCAGCGTGTCCACGAGGTCCGCCATCAGCGTGCGACGCCACGGCCACTTGCCGAGTTGCCGCAGGGCCTCATCGTCGATGTCGACATGAACGATGTCGTCCGAGATCCGCTCGGCGAAGATGTGGGCGTGCTCGACGCGTGCGTCGAGCGTCAGCGACTCCAGCCGCTCCAGCCCCATGCGCCCGGTCAACTGGGCCGCTACCACCGCAACGATCACCAGGAGGCCGATGGCGACCGTCAACGCGCGACCGTTCCCCGTGCCGCGTTCGGGCCGATCTGGTGCCTGCATCGTCACGATGTCAGATTGTGACACAGCCCGCGACCGACCGCGAGGCCGGTCGACATCACCGCTCCATCGCGGGAGCGCCGACCGAAACGTCACGCCCGTTCAGTTCGCGTCCAACGGGCACGGTCCGGCCTTCGGCCGGGCTGCCCGGGATCGCAAAGCGGTCGGTGTGGCGCGGCGTGGATTCCCCGCCGGGGCCCACCAGCATCGGGCTCACCGCCAGCGTGCGCTCGGGCACCACCACCGTGAAGTTCTTGTACCCCGTGCGAGCCAGACGAGCGTCAACATCGCCGTAATCCAGCCGCAGCGTCGAACGCAGGCTCGGCGCCGACGTCAGAGCATCGCCCACCGTGCCGCGGGCCAGCATCCCGACCTTCACCTCGCTGCCGCTCGACAGGCGCAGCCCGACCTCCGAGCGCAGGCCCGTGCGGATCATCGCGCCAGTCGGAATCGTCTCGCCAGCCTTGATCGTCCGCCACGTCTCGGCGTTCGCTTCTTTGATCTGGGCCTGACCGGTCACACTCGTCACAACCACCGAGTCCTCCGCCGCCTGAACAGGCGCGGCAGTCGGCGCTGCGGGCTCAGCGACCACCGGCGCAGCCGCGACCTCGACCGGCTCCGCAGTCTGGCCCGCCTGGGCCGGAGCTTCGGCCAGGGGCGCATCCACAGGGGCGGCCGCGGGCTCGGCGCCCAGCGCCACCGTCGACCCACAGGCCAGCAGGATCAGGCACGCCGTCGTGTTCAGCACTCGCATCTGCATCACTCTCCACCTCGGCGGGGGAGCCCGCCTCTGCCCCAACTGTAGCTTCGCACCTCGCCCCGGCCAGTTCCCTTGCGTGACAAGACACCCGCATCATCGCTCGTGATGACCACTCCCACCGACTGAATCGCGAACAGATCCCCCATCTCCCATATCCTGCCTCGATCTGTCGCCCCCCCACTCCCCCGAACCCCCGGACCGCGGCCCCCCCGGACCCCCGGACCCTCGCCATGGCCATCCCTCCGAAGTTCGACCCGCACGACGAGAGCCCCACTGAGCGCGCCGATGCGCTCTTCCGCGCCATGGTCGACAGCGTGGGCGTCAAACGCTTCGCCGCCGCACTCGGGCTCTCGGCGCGCCAGGTCAACCGCATGCTCTCGGGCGCGCAGCCCAACCCGCTCGAGCGTCTGCTCGTCTCCCTGCAGTCGTCCACCCCCGAGTCGGGCGACCGGGCCCTTGATTTCCTCTGCCACGAGATGGGCGGCTCGTTCGTCCGGCACTCCGGCGACCTCGATCACGCCTCCGTCAACGCGGTCCGCGAGTGCGCCGAGGCCATCGCCGCCATCTCCGACGGCCACATCACCCCCTGCGACAACGAGCAGATCCGAGAGGCCATCGGGGCCCTCATCGCCCTCAGTCGCATGATCGGACGCGCCCGCTAAGCCCGGCCCTGCTACCCTGCCCCAGCACCGTATCTCGACGCAAAGGCCCCGCGGCCGCACAAGCAAACCCCCTCAGTTCCGGAGGCCCCAATGCCCACCGCCAGCGCCCGCCACATCCTCGTCAAGACCATGGAGCAGGCCACCGACCTCAAGGGCCAGATCGAGTCCGGCAAGGCATCGTTCGCCGACATGGCCAAGCAGCACTCGAGCTGCCCCTCCGGCCGCGGCGGAGGCGACCTGGGCACCTTCAACAAGGGCGACATGGTCCGCGAGTTCGATCAGGTCGTCTTCGGGGAGCTGCCCATCGGCAAGGTCTCCGAGCCCGTCAAGACCCAGTTCGGCTACCACCTGATCGAGGTCACCGCCCGCAAGGCGTGAGGCGCCCACCGGGCCTCACCCGCGCCCCGCTTCGGCCAGGCACTCATCCAATCGCAAGAGCGCCCGGCGCGCGTGCGGGATCACGATCGTCCCGCCCACGATCATCGCCACGTTGAGCGCATCCTCAACTTCTTTGCGGCTCCAGCCGCTGCGGACGCTGCCCTCGATGTGGTACGCGATGCAGTCGTCGCACCGGAGCACCGCCGAGGCAACCAGCCCCAGCAGCTCCTTCGTGCGCTCGTCCAGCCCGCCATCGGGTGAAGCATCCTTGTAGCACTGGGTGTCGAGGCTCAGGTACCGCTTGGTCACCAGACTCTCAACCGCCATCAGCCGCTCCTGGCCGGCGGCACGACGCTCGCGGAACTCACGCATGGATTCGCTGCTCATGCCCCAACAGTAGGCCGGAGCATCACGCCGGCGCGGGCTTGGGCTTCTCGGTCGGCGCCGAGGGCGCCGGAATCACCGGCTCAGGGACGCGTTCGACCGCCCGGCTCCGCGCCGGCCCCGAACTCCCTGAGGCCGCCGCTCCCGCGCCGTGCAGCGAGACGATGTGCGCCTCGATCGCCTGCCTGCGGGCGATCTTCACCGCCGTGACGCCGATGAACGCCGCCACCACCATCGCGATCGTGAACACGACCCGCACCCGGCCCATGCTCAACCACACGCCCAGCACCGCGAACAGGGCGCCGATCGCGTAAAGCGTCAGCACCGCCCCCTTCACGCCAAGGGCCCGCTTGAGCATGTGGTGCAGGTGCTGGTCGTCCGGGGCGCTCATCGGCTTGCCCGCCATCTTCCGGCGCACGATCGCCAACACCGTGTCGATGATCGGGATCGAGTAGATGATCAGCCCCGCCACCACCAGCGCGGTGCGACCGGTGTCGCCCAGCGTCAGGATGATCGCGATCGTCGCGTACCCCAGCAGCAGCGACCCGCAGTCGCCTAGGAAGATCGTCGCCGGGTTGAAGTTGTGCGGCAGGAATCCCACGCACGCGCCCAGCAGCGCCATGCACAACACGATCCGGGCCGCGTCGAGCTGCCCGTCATCCTGGTGCGCCAGCACCAGCGCCAGCACCAGCAGCCCCGCCGCCGCGATCCCCGTCACACCCGACGCCAGGCCGTCCAGGCCGTCGAGCAGGTGCGTCGCGGTGGGCGCCCCCAGCACGACCACCGCGATGAGCGCC
>SXGQ01877736.1_pt1 | contig 16870 bp, 17 predicted proteins | sample 3178371 | NCBI WGS metagenome assembly SXGQ01 (sample SAMN11356859, study PRJNA531348) | freshwater metagenome | isolation source: freshwater sample F1-20 | place: China: Fuxian Lake, Yuxi | collected 2017-12-25
CCTCGAACTTGATGATCTTGCTGCGGCCGGTGGCCCCGCGTGCCAGGCGCAGCGCGCTCATGCCGGCCTCGGTGCCCGAGCTGACCAGGCGCACCATTTCCAGCGAAGGCACAGCGGCGATGATGGCCTCGGCCAGTTCCACCTCGCGCTCGGTGGGCGCGCCAAAAGAAAAGCCGTCGAGTGCGGCCTTTTGTACCGCCTCGAGAACCGCCGGATGGCCGTGGCCCAGGATCATCGGGCCCCACGAGCCGATGTAGTCGATGTATTTTTTGCCGTCGGCGTCCCAGAAGTGGGCGCCCTGTGCCCGCCGCACAAAACGTGGCGTGCCGCCCACCGCCCGAAAGGCCCGCACCGGCGAGTTGACGCCACCGGGAATGACAGCTTTGGCGCGCTCAAAGAGCACGTCGTTCATCGAGGTCTTATTGCTTGGTGCCATGGGGTGGTAGCTCGAAGTAGTTTGCGGTTGGGGAGGGGGTTGAGTCGCCTTCAGTGGATTCGTCGCCCGGGTCATCGGCTTGGGCCCAAAACAGTCGGTCGGGCACCAGGTGTCCCATGCCCGGCGCGAAGGCGGCATCCAGGCAGTGGTCCAGGTAGCTCAGCGCTTCGGCGCTGGCGCTTTGCAGGTCCAGTCCGCCGGCGAGCAGCGCGGAAAGTGCGGCCGACAGGGTGTCACCAGTTCCCGAGAAGTTGGCGTCGAAGTGCTCGAATTTTTCGCTGAACAGCACCGCCTGCGGGCTGGCCAGCACGTTGTCCAGGTACTGTCCATGAAGGGGCATGCCGGTCACCAGGGTATAGGCCACGCCCGCTTCGGCCGCCGCCTTGGCAATGTCTCGTGCGCTGGGTGCTTTGTCGCCGCTCCAGTCGGGCAACAGCCAGCGCCACAGCGTGCTGTGATTGCCCACCAGCACGGTGGTTTGTGGCAGCAGCAGTTCGCGAAACGCATCGAGATAGCTGTCGGCTTGGGCATCGTCCCACCAAGACAGGTTGGGCATGAAGGCCACCAGCGGCACGTCGGCGTAGTCACTGGCGATCTCTGCAATGGTGCTGACGATCTCGGGCGAACCGACAAACCCGACCTTGATGGCCCCCACCGTCATGTCTTCCAGAGCGCTGCGAGCTTGTTCGGCCACGGCGTCTTCATCGAAGGCGAAGTGGTCGAATATCTCGGCGGTGTCGCGGCTGTAGGCCCCGGTGACCACAGGCAGGGCGTGGGCACCGGCCGATCCCATGGCCACCACATCTGCCGCCAGGCCACCGGCGCCGCTGGGATCGCTGGCGTTGAAACTCATCACACACACCGGGCTGGTCGGCTCGCCGCCATCGGCGGCGCTTGCTGGTGTTCGTGGGTCTGAGGGGGGCGAGGAAAGGGCCATGGGGGTGATGATGCCAAACGGCTGAGCCTGGCCGATACAATCGACTCATTCTATTAGAACGACCCGAACCCAACGTGACTTCTTCACCCCCCATGACCACCTGGATGTGCCTGATTTGCGGCTGGATCTATGACGAAGCCGCTGGCGCGCCCGATGACGGCATCGCCCCCGGCACCCTCTGGGCCGATGTGCCCATGAACTGGACCTGCCCGGAGTGCGGGGCCCGCAAAGAAGATTTCGAGATGGTGCAAATCTGAAGATCGGGGGGCCCTCGCCCCCTGCGCACCGGCAGACTCCCCCTCTTGGCCGATGGCTTCGTTGGCCGTCAGCTTGTCTTCTTTACCACTGAATACCGAGACAGGGTGCGCGCCCGGGCCTGATCGTGCGCCACCAGCGGGTGGGGGTAGTTCTCACCGAGCCTGACGCCGGCCGCGGCCAGCTCCAGAGGGGATGCCTCCCAGGGCGCATGGATGGCTTGGTCGGACAGACCGGCCAGTTGCGGCAGATAGCGCCGAATGAATTTGCCCTGGCCGTCAAATTTTTGACTTTGGCTGACCGGGTTGAAGATGCGAAAGTAGGGCTGTGCGTCGCAACCCGAGCTCGATGCCCATTGCCAACCGCCATTGTTTGAAGCCAGATCGAAATCATTGAGATGCTGGGCGAAGTAGCGCTCGCCCCAGCGCCAGTCGATCCCGAGGTCCTTGATCAAAAAGCAGGCCGCCACCATGCGCAGCCGGTTGTGCATGTAGCCGCTGGTGTTGATCTGCTTCATGGCCGCATCAACCAGCGGGTAGCCGGTGCGCCCCTCGCACCAGGCGGCAAACAGGGCCTGCGCCTGCGGCCCGTTTTCCCAGGAGATCGCGTCGTATTCGGGTTTGAAGGCGCGTTCGGCGACGTGCGGGAAGTTGGCCAAAATCTGCGCGTAAAAGTCGCGCCAGATCAGCTCGCTCAACCAGGTCGCCGCGCCGGCACTGCCCTGCGCCTGCCTTTGCCAAGCTTGGGCGGCCAGCTCGCGGATCGAGACGGTGCCAAAGCGCAGGTGCACGCCCAGATAGCTCGGTGCCTTGACCGCCGGGAAATTGCGCTGATCTTCGTAGCCATCGATGCGGCCCAGAAAATCTTCAAACAGCGCGCGCCCCGCCTGCTCGCCCGGCTCGATACCCAGCGCGCTCAGGTTGGTGGCCTCAAAACCCACGTCGGCCAGCGTGGGCACCCGCGCTTGCGGGACAAGGGGCCGATCTGCCAGGGCGCTGGCATACGGCTCGACCGGCCAGGGCGCGAGCTGTCGATCGGTGAGGGCCTTGAGCCATGCGTTCTTGTAGGGCGTGAACACGCCGTAGGGCCGGCCGGCCTGCGTCAGCAGCTCCTGACGCTCGAACACCACATGGTCTTTGAAGCTGTGAAATGCAATGCCCTGGCCGGCCAGCGCGGCCGCCACTTGCGCGTCGCGGGCAAGCGACTGCGGTTCGTCGTCATGGTGGGTAAAGACGGCCTGTACCTCCCACTGGGCCGGCAGTTGCGCCAGCGCTTGGCGGGCCCATCCGTGCTCGACCAGCAGGCCGGCGTTGGGGTGGCCAGAGCGGGCGCCCAGGCGGCGCAGGCTTTGGTCGAGTTCGACCAGACTGCCCACAATGAACTCGACCCGGCGGTCGGCACGCGGCAGGGGGTCCAGGATCTCCCGGTCCAGGACGAACAGGCACAGCACCTGCCGGCAGTGGGTCAGGGCCTGGTGCAGGGCGTGGTGGTCGTGGGTGCGCAGGTCGCGTCTGAACCAGACCAAGCCGCGTTCGTATCGGATGCTCATGGGCTGATGTTAGACGGCCTGCTGCGAACCTGCCGCCCCTGCGATGGACGCTGGAGTGCGCTGCGGGGCTGTTGGCACCGGTTTTCGATGCCAATTGCCCGCCGGTGGGGGCGGTCCGCACTAGAATGAACGTTATGTCTGTGACGCTCGATTCGACCAACCTGACGCATCACTTTCTGATTGCCATGCCCGGTATCAGCGATGAACCGTTCGCGCGCAGCGTGGTCTATATGTGCGAGCACAGCAACCGCGGGGCCCTGGGGCTGGTGATCAACAAGCCCAGCGACATCAACCTCAAGAACCTGTTTGACAAGGTCGAAATGCCGCTGCGTCGGCAGGACCTGACCGAGGCGCCGGTTTTTCAGGGTGGACCGGTGCAGGTGGAGCGCGGCTTTGTGCTGCATGAGACCATGAGCACAGGCACCGAAGAGTCGGCCTATGGCTCGACCATGAGCATACCCGGCGGGCTGGAGATGACCACCTCCAAAGACATTTTGGAGGCTCTGTCCACCGGTGCGGGGCCGCGCAAGGTGTTTGTCTCTCTCGGTTATTCGGCCTGGGCCGAGGGCCAGCTCGAGTCCGAGATCTCGGAAAACAGCTGGCTGACCGTGCAGGCCGATCCGGCCGTGATTTTTGACACACCGATTGAACAGCGCTATGAAAAGGCGCTGGGTTTGCTGGGCCTGCAGAGCTGGATGCTGGCATCGGGGGTGGGTCACGCATGAACCAGGCGGCCAGCGCTGTGGGCCCGGCGCTGCAGACCTTTTTGGCTTTTGATTTTGGGCTGCAGCGCACCGGCGTAGCCACCGGCAACCGGCTCACGCGCACCGCTACGCCGCGTGGCACCTTGGTGGCCTGTGCAGACGCCCGTTGGCCGATGGTGCGCCAGCGCATTGACGAGTGGCAGCCTGACGCCCTGGTCGTCGGCGTCCCATACCACCCCGACGGGGCCGCCCATGAAAACACGGCGCGGGCCCAGCGCTTTGCCCGCCAGCTGCGCGGGCGCTTCGGTCTGCCGGTGTTTGAGGTCGACGAGCGCTACAGCACAACGCAGGCCCTGGCCCAGGGCGCAAGCGACCCCGATGCCGCCGCTGCCTGCATAATCCTCGAGCAATTTTTGCGGAGCCTGCCATGAGTGAAGGATCTTCTTTGCCCTGTTGTGACGCCAGAGGCCTTGCATGAGCAGCCTGACTCTGGACGCCGAAGCGCTGTACGCCGACTTGTTGCACGCCCTGCAGCAGTTGATTGCGGCCTATCCGCCAAATGCCAAGCCGCACCTGGTGGGCGTGGCTTCAGGCGGTGTCTGGCTGGCCGAGCGGTTGCAGCAAGACCTCAAGCTGGCCGGGCCGGTGGGGATACTCTCCTCGTCCATGCACCGCGACGATTTTGCCCAGCGCGGTCTTGCAGCGAGCAGCCAGACCCGGCTGCCCTTTGATGTCAATGGCGCAGATCTGATCGTCCTTGACGATGTGCTCTATACCGGGCGCACGGTGCGGGCGGTGCTCAACGAGTTGTTTGACTATGGCCGCCCCGCCAGTGTCAAGCTGGCGGTGCTGGTCGACCGCGGCGGGCGAGAGCTGCCGGTGCAGGCCGACCTGGCCGTTGCCCGCGTGAGTTTGCCGGCCAACCAATCCTTGCAGCTGGCCCGCGATGCGGCCGGCCGTTTCAGTCTTGAAGTTCAGGGGGCTTGAGAACATGCTCTACAAGCGCAACCCGCAGCTCAACAAAAACGGCGAATTGATACACCTGCTGTCCATTGACGGCCTGCCCAAAGCCACCCTGACGCACATCCTGGACACCGCGGCCAACTTCGTGAGCGTGAGCGACCGCGAAGTCAAGAAGGTGCCCTTGCTGCGCGGCAAGAGCGTGTTCAACCTGTTTTTTGAAAACTCCACCCGCACGCGCACCACGTTCGACATTGCGGCCACGCGCCTGTCGGCCGATGTGTACACGCTCGATATTGCCCGCTCCTCGGCCAGCAAGGGCGAATCTCTGCTCGACACCATTTCCAATTTATCGGCCATGGCTGCCGATATTTTTGTGGTGCGCCACAGCGAGTCCGGCGCGCCTTACCTGATTGCCCAGCATGTGGCTCCCCATGTGCACGTGATCAATGCGGGTGATGGCCGTCATGCCCATCCCACGCAGGGTTTGCTGGACATGTACACCATCCGGCACTACAAGAAAGATTTCTCCAATCTCACGGTGGCCATCGTGGGCGACGTGCTGCACTCGCGCGTGGCGCGATCTGACATCCACGCCCTGACCACACTGGGCTGTCCCGAGGTGCGGGTGGTTGGGCCCAGGACGCTGGTGCCCGGCGATCTGGCCCAGATGGGGGTGCGTGTGTGCCACAGCCTGGAGGAGGGTATCCGTGGGGCCGATGTCATCATCATGCTGAGGCTGCAAAACGAGCGCATGAGCGGCGCCTTGTTGCCCTCGAGCCAGGAGTACTTCAAGAGCTTTGGCCTGACCCCTGAAAAGTTGCAACTGGCCAAGGCCGACGCCATCGTCATGCACCCGGGTCCGATCAATCGGGGTGTGGAAATCGACTCGGCCGTGGTCGACGGCCAGCAAAGCGTGATCTTGCCGCAGGTCACTTTTGGCATTGCGGTGCGCATGGCCGTCATGAGCCTTGTGGCGGGGAATGAAGCATGAACATCCTCATAAAAAGCGGCCGCGTGGTCAATCCGGCCACTGCCTTGGACCAAGTGGCCGATCTGGCCATTGCCCGGGGGCGCATCTTGAGCATTGGGGCCTTGCCAGCGGGATTCGTGCCCGAGCAGACCATAGATGCCAGCGGACTGGTCGTGGCTCCGGGCTTGGTGGACTTGGCGGCCCGCCTGGGCGAGCCAGGCCATGAGCACGAGGGCATGCTCGAGAGCGAATTGGCCGCAGCCGTGGCTGGCGGCGTGACCAGCCTGGTCTGTCCGCCCGACACCGACCCGGTGCTCGATGAGCCCGGCTTGGTGGAAATGCTGCGATCGCGCGCCGAACGTTTGGGCGCGGCTCAGGTCTTGCCTTTGGGCGCCCTGACCCGCGAGTTGCGTGGCGAGTCACTGACCGAGATGCTTGAGCTCACCGAATCGGGCTGCGTGGGTTTTAGCCAAGCCGAGGCGGCCCTCAAGGACACCCAGGTGCTGCAGCGGGCCATGCAGTACGCCGCCACGTTCAATCTGGCGGTGTGGATGCGCCCGCGCGATCCCTGGCTGGGCAAAGGCGTGGCCGCCAGCGGCCCACTGGCCACCCGTCTGGGCTTGAGCGGCGTGCCGGTGCTCTCTGAAACCGTGGCCTTGCACACCCTGTTCGAGCTCGCGCGCAGCACCCGGGTGCGCTTGCACGTGTGCCGCATCAGCAGCGCCGCCGGTTTGCAACTGGTGGCAGCGGCCAAGGCCGAGGGATTGCCGGTCACTTGTGATGTGAGCATCAACAACCTGTTTCTCACCGACACCGACATCGGTTACTTTGACAGCCGCATGCGTCTGGAGCCGCCGCTGCGCCAGCAGCGCGACCGCCAGGCGCTCAGCCAGGGGCTCAAGGACGGCGTGATCGACGCCCTGGTGTCCGACCACACCCCGGTCAAAGACGATGCCAAGGCCCTGCCTTTTGCCGAGGCCGAGCCCGGCGCCACCGGCCTCGAGTTGCTTCTGGGCCTGGCCTGCAAATGGGGCCAGGAGCAGGGCCTGAGTTTGGCCCAGACCCTGGCTTGCGTGAGCAGTGGTCCAGCCCGAGTGCTCGGCGCTGCGCTGGGGCCGCTGAAGGACAGTTGCGGTCAATTGCTGGCTGGGGCGCCGGCGGATCTGTGCGTTTTCGACCCCGGTGCGACCTGGGCCGTCGAGCCCGCGGCCCTGCGAAGCCGCAGCCGACACACGCCGTTTGAGGGCCACGCCCTGCCGGTGCGGGTGCGCTGGACTCTGGTGGGCGGGCGCATCGCCTACCGAGGTTGACTCCCGTGCGCCAGGGCTGGCACCCGCGAGTGGCTGCACGCGCTGCGCTCATCTTGCTTCACCTGCTGCGCGGCTTTTGGATCATCCGGATGCACTTCCCGCGCTTGCAGCCGCAAGAGCAGCAGCGTCATGTGCAGCGCTGGGCCGCTCAGATGCTGCGCGCCATAGGCATCGAGCTGGTGCGAGAAGGCCACCCGCTGGCCGACGGACCGGTGCTGATGGTGGCCAATCACGTCTCCTGGCTGGACATTTTGGTGTTGCACGCATCGGGCTACTGCCGCTTTATCTCCAAGGCCGATGTGCGACGCTGGCCGCTCATCGGCTTCATGGCCCACGGTGCTGGCACTTTGTTCATTGAGCGGGAGTCGCACCGCGACGCACACCGGGTGGTGCACCACATGGCTGAGCGCTTGCAGGCCGGCGATGTGTTGGCCGTGTTTCCTGAGGGCACCACGGGCGACGGTCTGGAGATCAAGCCTTTTCATGCCAATTTGCTTCAGGCCGCCATCCTGGCCAATGCCCCGGCGCAGCCGGTGGCTCTGCAATTCATAGACAGCGCCACCGGCCAGATCAGCCATGCGCCGCGCTTCATCGACGACGACACGCTGCTTGGCTCGGTGCTTCGCACGCTGGCCGCGCGTGGGGTGCAGGCCCATGTGCGCTCGGCACCGCCAGAGCACCATCGGGGCCGCGACCGGCGCCAGTGGGCTCAGGCGCTGCGCGAGCAGGTCAGGTCGCTGCGCGAGCGCTGAAACCGCCGCCTTGGGCCGCGCACTGGCTGGCCTTGATGCACGGCAATTGGCAAAGTTAGCGCTGCTCCACAGTTCAAGCCCGGTTGAAAGTCACCACGTGGTCGACCTGCGCGCGGATGCCTATCCATTCGCCCAGGGTATGGTCATGGTGGCTGGGGACATGGGCCATCAGCTGGTGGCCGCTGGCCAGCCGCAGCGTGTAGAGAAACTCCGAGCCGCGGAAGGCTTTGCGGATGATCTCGGCTTTGACCGGCGCGTCGTCGTCGTGCACGATGTCGTCGGCGCGCAGCAGCACGTCGCACTGCCCGCCCTCAAAGGCAGCCGGCAGCGGGCATTCAGACACGTCGCTCAGCCGCCCTACCGGCGTGTCGACCACGATCTGGCCGTCCACCTCATGCAGCGTGGCCGGCGTGAACACTCCATGCCCGATGAAGTCGGCCACAAAACGGGTGGTCGGGCGGTGGTAGAGGCTGTAGGCATCGTCCCACTGGTGCAAGCGGCCCTCATGCATCACACCGATCACGTCGCCAATGGCAAAGGCTTCGAGCTGGTCGTGCGTGACAAACAGCGCCGTGGCACCGGCGGCCTTGAGGATGGACCTGAGCTCGTGGGCCAGCCGCTCGCGCAGTTCCACGTCGAGGTTGGAAAACGGTTCATCGAGCAGCAGCAGCCTGGGCTGCGGGGCCAGGGCGCGGGCCAGTGCCACCCGCTGGTGCTGGCCGCCCGAGAGCTGGTGCGGGTACTGCTCGGCCGACGCCGACAGGCCCACCAAAGCCAGTACCTCGGCCACACGGGCCGCCCGCTGCGCCCTGGGCAGCCCTTGCAGGCCAAACGCCACATTGCCAGCCACGCTCAGGTGTGGAAACAGCGCATAGTCTTGAAACACCATGCCGACGCGCCGCGCCTGCGCAGACACATGCGCCTGTGCGCTGCTGACCACCTGCTCAGCCAGCCGAATCTGGCCGCTGGCCACTGGCTCCAGACCGGCGATCGCACGCAGCACGGTGGTCTTGCCGCAGCCCGATGGGCCGATCAGCACGCCGATATCGCCGGCCGCCAGCCCAAAGGAGACCGAATCGACGGCAGCACCCGGGCGGCCCGGGTAGCGCACGCTCAAGTCGCAGACTTGTAAAAACATGGCGGTATTTTAGGTCCGATCAGGAGTAAATGCGTACAATTCTCATTTGCACTGGCTGCGACTGGTGAAAACAAAACCGCGCGGCCCCATGCGGGCGTTCGCCGCAAACTCCATGGATCGGATGCTCAAGCGCTTTTTGCCTTCCTGCCTGCTGGGCCTGCTGATGGTTCTGTTGTGCCTGCCTGTGGTGGCGGTGCTGGGGTCCTGGGCTGCGCTTGACCGGCAGGGCTGGGCCCTGCTGGCCGAGATGGCGACCACTGTTTTGCCCGACTATGCGCTGACCACCGTGGCGCTGTGCCTGGCGGTGGCTGTGGGCGTGACCGCGCTGGGTCTGGTCACGGCCTGCACGGTCAGCCTCTTTGAGTTTCCGGGGCGGCGGGTGTTTGAATGGGCACTTTTGCTGCCGCTGGCCATGCCGGCCTATGTGCTGGCTTTTGCCTACACCGACTTTTTGCAATTTTCAGGGCCGCTGCAGACCGGCTTGCGCCAGGCGCTGGGCCTGCAAGGCCGGGTTTTGCCAGACGTCCAGAGCTTGTGGGGCGCGGTGCTGGTGTTCACGGTGGCCCTGTATCCCTACGTCTATGTGCTCGTACGCACCGCGCTGGCCGAGCGCGCAGTGCACCTGATGGAGGCGGCGCGCCTGCTCGGGGCGGGGATGCCGCGCCGCTTGCGCGAAGTGGCCCTGCCTCTGGCCCGTCCGGCCGTGGCCGCCGGCGTGGGGCTGGCCCTGATGGAGACGCTGGCCGACTTCGGGGTCTCGAGCTACTTTGGCATCCAGACCTTTACCGCCGGTATTTACAAGGCCTGGCTGGCCATGGACAACCGGCTGGCCGCCGCGCAACTGGCCACGGTGCTGCTTGTGATCGTGGCGGCGCTCTTGAGCGCTGAGCGCGCGGCGCAGCAGCGCATGCGCTTTGCCAGCGGCCGGGGCGCCCGAGCCGGCTCTCACGAGGCGCAGCCGATCCGCCTGCATGGCGGCCGCGCCATGCTGGCCTGGGGCCTGTGCGCCTTGCCCATTGCACTGGGCTTTGGCCTGCCCGTGCTTTTCATGCTGCGCCCCTTGATCGAGGGCTGGGGACAGTTGCCACTGCCGGCCTTTGTGCAGTGGTCCATCAACAGCGTGTGGCTGGCCGGCCTGACCGCCGTCTTGGCCACCTTGATCGCCTTGATGCTCGCATTTTCGCAGCGCCGCAGCCCCGCAGGACTGAGCGCCTGGGCGGCCCGCCTGGTCAGCCTGGGTTATGCCATCCCGGGCGCGGTGGTGGTGGTGGGCTTGCTCTTGCCCGTGGGGTGGTTGCAGGCCTGGGCGCCGCAGACGGCCATAGGCGCACTGGTCACGGCCACATCGCTCGGTCTGGTGTGGGCCTATCTGGTGCGGTTTGCGTCTGTGGCACTTCAGTCAATCGAAAGCGGCTATGCCCGCATACCGCAGAGCTTTGACGACAGCGCGCACATGCTCGGCGCCGCCGGACCGGCACTGCTTGCCCGGGTGCACTGGCCCTTGCTCAAGCGCTCGGCCGCTGCCGCAGCCTTGCTGGTCTTCGTGGACGTGATGAAGGAGTTGCCCGCCACGCTGGTGCTGCGGCCCTTTAACAGCGACACGCTGGCGGTGGTGACCTATCAGCTCGCGCGCGACGAGCGCCTGGGTGAGGCGGCCTTGCCGGCCCTGACTTTGGTGCTGGTGGGGCTGTTGCCAGTGATTTTGCTCAGCCGCACCCTCGGGCAGCGGCGCTGAGCGGCAAGCGTGCGGGCTTGGACCCAGGCGAGGGCCGAGCCCGGTTACCTTATTTTTTCGGGCGATTGAACCAGTTGGCCACCATGAACAGGCCAACCACAACGAACAAGATGATCAGGACATGATGGGTTTGCATGGCGAATTCCTTCAAGTGGGTCAGGGGTTGGGTCGAATTTGAACTTCGGGATTGTCGGGCTGCTTCAATTCCGATGCTGGCGCTCGGTTACGGGCCAGGGGTGCCATGGCCAGCAAGGTCGCGGCCAGCATGAGCAGTTCGAGGGTGTAGACGCTGGTGTAGGCCGCGCTCGGGCCCAGGGGGTCATCGAGCAACTGTCGGATCAGGCCGCCCAGGGCCATGGCCAGGCCCGTGGCCGTGGCCTGTACCGCGCCCCAGGCGCCCAGCGCCAGACCGATTTGCTCCCTGGGGGCCAACTGCATGGTCGCGGTCAGCGTGCCATGGGCAAACAGCCCGCCGCCCAGGCCGATCAAAAAGGCGCCGGCCACAAACAGGGGGATGGATGACAGCGGGGCCGATGCGATCACGGCGGCAAAGGCGGCAATGCCCACCAGCGCGCCTGCGCAGGCCATGCGGTAGGGGTCGGCGCCGCGGCTGAGCACGCGCGAGGCCGCAGCAAAGCCGATCAGCCCGCCCAGGGCCAAGGTGGCGGTCAGGAAGGTGGTGTGCGAGACGCTGAGCTTGAGCACCTCACCACCGTAGGGTTCGAGCAGCACGTCCTGCATGGTGAAGGCCATGGTCCCCAGACCCACGCCGCAGAGGCGGCGCACCGTGTCAGGCCCGCTGCAAAAGCGCTGCCAGGCTTGGCCGAAGGATTCTTCATCGTGGCCCTGGCCTGGCTTTCTGTTCCTGCTGCGCGCCTCCTGCTTCCAAAGGGCTGTGACGTTAAGAACCAGCGTGGTGACAGCGGCCGCCTGGATCACGCGGATCAGTGCGCCTGGGCTGTATTCGGACAGCAGGTCTCCAAACACGAGGGCGCTAAATATCATGCCCACGAGCTGCATCACGTACATCAGGCCGACCACCTTGGGCTGCGCGTGAGGCGGCGCCAGATCGGTGGCCAGGGCCAAGCCCGCGGTTTGCGTGGTGTGCATGCCAGTGCCCACGAGCAAGAAGGCCAGGGCCGCCCCGAGCTGCCCCACCCAGGCTGGCGCTTGCGCCGACTGGCCGGCACCGGCGAGCACCAGCAAGGCAAAGGGCATGATGGCAAAGCCGCCAAATTGCATCAAGGTGCCCATCCAGAGGTAGGGCACGCGTCGCCAGCCCAGCTCGCTGCGGTGGCGGTCTGAGCGAAAGCCGATCAATGCGCGAAACGGCGCGGCCAGAAGGGGCAGTGCCACCATGATGGCCACCAAAGCGGCGGGCACCTTGAGCTCGACGATCATGACCCGGTTGAGCGTGCCCACCAGCATGACCACTGCCATGCCGAAAGAAACTTGGAACAGCGACAGGCGCAGCAGGCGCGACAGCGGCAAATCGGCGCTGGCAGCGTCAGCAAAAGGCAAAAAGCGAGGACCCCAACTGGCCCATGCAGTCACCCAGCGGCGGTGTGAAGTGCTCATGTGCGAGAAAAGGACCGGTCGCTTGCGCCACCGGTCCGGGTTGCGGGCAAAGCCCGCCTACTTCTTCGCCGCGGGCTCGGCCGCCGCAGGGGCAGCCGCAGCGACCTTGGAGGCGCCGCCGTTGAGGAAGTTCTTCACCCAGGTGGTGTTCACGGTCAGAGCCAGGTGCACGCTGAACGATGCAATGGCCACTGCGGCGATGAACATGGGGATGCCCACTTGCGGCCTGACGACCGTCCACATTTTTCCGTAGATCATGGTTGTTCCCTCACTTGAGCCAGGGTGAATAGATGAAGGCCAGCAGATGGGCGAGAGCGGCAATCATGCCGAAGATCTGCGTGCCCTGGATGAGATTGCGGTGAATCTCCTCCGACTCGGCCCCGGTCAATCCCGTTGGCCCCACCTTGTCGTGATCAGACATGGGTTTCTCCTTGCAAGAAGACGTGCTAAACCCGCACGGGGTATCCGTGGCTGTTCGCCACGAATGAGGTGAACTCGAGAGTTCATGCTGTCATCATAAATAGACAGCCAAAGAAGTCAATTTAAGTTGACACTCTCGGGCACCTAGTAAAAACCCTTGCTTTAGCGTGATTCGCTGGAAAACCTCATAAAAAAACCGGAAAGCATGGCCGCGATCCGGTGTTTCGTGTGTGGTACCAGCAACAGGAATCGAACCTGTATCTAGCGCTTAGGAGGCGCTCGTTCTATCCATTGAACTATGCCGGCTGGGATGGGCGATTCTAGGGGCTTTGCCGTGGGAGACCGGTGGGCGACTGCGTACCGATGGAGGCTGTATTGGTGCGGGCTGCGTTTGGCCACTGAGCGGGTCCCTAGGCTGCCTGTATGCGCCGGCTGCGGGCGGGCGCTCGAACGGCTGCACGTGGCCTGGGGTGGGCTGCGGGGCGCTGGGACTTACCAGCAGACGTCTGGGAAGCATGGTGTCACCTATGTGTCAGAAGACCCGGTCTTCGGTGTCTTGGTTAGCAGAGAGTGACCGTTTGGAGAGCAATCCCCCCGGTTACCACTGCTTGTAGAAGTAAGGTGGCAGCACTGGGCGCAAGCTTTCAGTTCGGCGCAGTTTGCAGGCGCTGGTTCTATCCATTGAACTATGCCAGCCGGGATGGGGGGCCTAGGGCATTGCCGCTGGGATAGGGCACTCCATCCGGTTCAAGGCGCCGTCTGATCTGTGGATCTGGCACGGCCAGACCCCTGCCTTCACCGTCACACGTGGTGACACGCAATCTGTATGCCGCCGAGTTGGCGCAGCGCTGGGCGTTCTTGGCGGCAGCGCTCGCTCGCTTGCGGGCAGCGCGGGTGAAAGGTGCAGCCAGAGGGCGGGTTCAGGGGATTGGGTACTTCGCCTTGCACCGGGGTGCGGGCGCGGCCGGTCTGGTGCATCTTGGGAATGGCATCGAGCAGCATCCGGGTGTAGGGGTGCTGCGGCTGTGAAAACAGGGTGTGTTTGTCGGCCAGCTCGACCAGGCGGCCCAGGTACATCACGCCCACCCGGTCACTGACGTGGCGCACGACCGCCAGGTTGTGCGAAATGAACAGGTAGGTCAGGCCGCGCTGGCGCTGCAGGTCCTTCATGATGTTGAGCACCTGGGCCTGCACGCTGACATCGAGCGCCGAGGTGGGCTCGTCACAGACCAAACACTCAGGGGCCGTGGCCAAGGCGCGGGCAATCGATATGCGCTGGCGCTGCCCGCCCGAGAACTGGTGCGGATACTTGACCATGTCCAGTGCCGACAGACCCACCGAGGCCAGCAGTTCGCCCACCCGCTGCTTGAGCTCGGCGGGGTCGGTGATCAGGCCGTGCTCGAGCAGCGGCTCGCCCACGATGGACTCGACCGTCCAGCGTGGATTGAGGCTGGCGTATGGGTCCTGAAAGATCATCTGGATACGCTGTCGGATCTCGCGCGCCTGGTCCGATCGGTAGGCGGCATGGGCGTCCTGCCCGTCGAATTGCATGGAACCGCGGGTGGGCTGGTACAGGCCAACGAGCAGACGCGCGACCGTGCTTTTGCCGCATCCTGACTCGCCAACCAGGGCCAGTGTCTGGCCGCGCTCGATCTCGAAGCTCACGCCGTCGACGGCATGGAGCAACTGGCGCGGTTTGCCATCAAGCACCCGGTTAAGCCAGGGCGGCGAGACGTCAAAGGTCTTGGCCAGGTCCTGTGCGACGACCAGGGTGCTGCTCATGATGCGGCCTGCGATTGGTGCAGCCAGCAGGCGGCACGGGTTGGTCCTGCCGACATGAGCTCGGGGCGTTCTTTGCGGCAGCGCTCATGGGCCTGCGGGCAGCGGGGATTGAAAGCGCAGCCGCTGGGAATGGCATTGAGCCGGGGCATGGCGCCGTCGATCTGATTGAGGTTTTGGCGGTCGCTATCCATGTCGGGGATGCAGGCCATCAGGCCCTGTGTGTAGGGGTGGGCGCTGTGGTTGATGACCTCACGCACCGGCCCGATCTCGGCGATCCGGCCGGCGTACATGACTGCCACCCGATCGCAGGTTTCGGCAATCACCCCCATATCGTGTGTGATGAGCATCACAGCCGCGCCACGGTCCTTGCAGACTTTTTTGAGCAGGCTGATGATCTGCGCCTGAATGGAGACGTCCAAGGCGGTGGTGGGTTCGTCGGCCACGATCAGCTGAGGCTCGGCTGCCAGGGCCAGCGCAATGACCACGCGCTGACGCATACCCCCGGAAAACTGATGGGGGTAGTGGTCAATGCGTTGCTCGGCCGCCGGGATGCCGGTGTCTTGCAGCAGCTCGATGGCCCTTTGACGAGCTTGCGCTTTGCTCATGGCCAGATGCGACAAGATGGTTTCGGTGAGCTGGCGGCCGACGGAGTAAAGCGGATTGAGCGAGGTCAGCGGGTCTTGAAAGATGGCGCCGATCTTGCGGCCGCGAACATGGCGCATTTCGTCTGCGCTGAGCTGGTCGATGCGTTGACCTTGCAGCACGATCTGCCCACTGGCCACACGGCCGGGGGGCTCGAGCAGGCCGATGATGGAGGCACCCGTTAGCGATTTGCCCGCGCCCGATTCGCCCACCACACCCAGGATTTCGCCCGGTGCGATGTCAAAGGAGATGTCGTCCAGCGCCCGCAGCGTGCCGCGGCGGGTGGGAAATTCGACAACGAGGTTTTGCACTTGCAGCAGACTCATCGCAACCTCGGATTGAGCGCATCGCGCAGCCAGTCGCCCAGCAAATTGACCGACAGGGCAATGATTACCAGCATCAGGCCTGGGAAGATGGTGATCCACCACTCGCCGGAAAACAGGTAGTCATTGCCGACCCGGATCAGGGTGCCCAGCGAAGGCGAAGTCGGCGGGACACCGACGCCCAGAAAGGACAGCGTTGCTTCGGTGATGATGGCCGTGGCCACCTGTATGGTGGCCAGCACCAGCACCGGGCCGAGCACATTGGGCAGCACATGGCGGCGCATGATGCGCAGCGGCGCGACGCCGGTCACGCGGGCCGCTTGAACATACTCCTTGTTGCGCTCGACCAGGGTCGAACCCCGCACGGTGCGCGCATATTGCACCCAACCGGTCAGGGTGATGGAGACAATCAGCACGCCAAAGGCCAGGGATTCGTGGGCGTTGGGGAAAAGTGCCCGCCCCACGCCGGCAATCAGCAGGGCCACCAAGATGGCCGGAAAGGACAGCATCACGTCGCACAGGCGCATCAGGAAGGCATCGAGCCAGCCGCCGCGAAAGCCGGCCAACAGGCCCAGCGAGACACCGGCGGCCACCGACAGAATCACCGAGGCCAGGCCCACCCCAAGCGAGATTCGGGAGCCGTAAATCAGAGCCGACAAGATGTCGCGGCCCTGGTCGTCGGTGCCCAGCGCAAAAGACCAGCTGCCCCCCTCGACCCAGGCCGGCGGCAGTCGCGCGTTGTTCAGGTCCAGCGTGGCCAAATCAAAAGGGTTGTGCGGCGCCACCCAGTCGGCAAACAGCGAGCAAAAAATGCACACCAGTGCAATGAAGGCGGCCACCATCGCGGTCGGCGAGGTCCGGAAACTGTGGCCTACGTCGCCGTCAAGCCAGCGTTTGAGCACTGCGATCATGTTCGGATCAGATTTGGGTTTGGTGTGCGCTGAGCACAGGACCATTGCATTTAGTGCGCCTGCGATTTCTCGACACGCAGCCTGGGGTCGACTGCAAAATACAGCAGATCGACGACCAGGTTGATCACCACGAAGATCAGAGCGATCAGGCACAGGTAGGCTGCCATGACCGGGATGTCGGCAAAAGTCACCGCCTGGATGAACAGCAGCCCCATTCCTGGCCACTGGAACACCGTCTCGGTGATGATGGCAAAGGCAATCAGCCCGCCGAGCTGTAAACCGGTGATGGTCATCACGGGCACCAGCGTGTTTTTCAGGGCATGGCCGAAATGAATCGCCCGGTTGCTCAAGCCGCGGGCCAGGGCAAACTTGATGTAGTCGGTGCGCTGCTCCTCGAGCTTTTCAGCGCGCACCAGGCGCATGATCTGCGTGAGCTGTAACACCGCCAGCGTTACTGCTGGCAGC
>SXGQ01696747.1_pt1 | contig 16869 bp, 15 predicted proteins | sample 3178371 | NCBI WGS metagenome assembly SXGQ01 (sample SAMN11356859, study PRJNA531348) | freshwater metagenome | isolation source: freshwater sample F1-20 | place: China: Fuxian Lake, Yuxi | collected 2017-12-25
AGCGCTTGGGGTTTCACATCAGCAAATGCTCACCTGCATTGTCGCCGCCCAAGATGACGTAATTCACTTTGCGTACATCCATCAGTTTGGTGCCGCCCGCATAAGAGATAGAGCTTTGTAAATCCTGCTCCATCTCAATCAAGGTGTCGGCCAATCGGCCTTTGATGGGTTCCAAAATGCGCTTTCCCTCGACATGCTTGTATTCGCCCTTATTGAAGTCAGAGGCCGAGCCGTAATATTCCTTGAACAGCCTGCCGTCGACCTCAACCGTCTGGCCCGGGGATTCTTCGTGACCGGCCAACATTGAGCCGATCATCACCATGGAGGCACCGAATCGGATGCTTTTGGCGATGTCGCCGTGTTCGCGAATGCCGCCGTCCGCAATGATGGGCTTGGTCGCCACGCGTGCGCACCATTTGAGCGCTGAGAGTTGCCAGCCGCCCGTGCCAAAACCGGTTTTGAGCTTGGTGATACAAACCTTGCCGGGGCCAATGCCAACCTTGGTCGCGTCCGCGCCCCAAGTTTCTAGATCAATCACCGCCTCAGGCGTGCCGACATTGCCCGCAATGACAAAAGCGCTTGGCATGTGTTCCTTCAGATGGGCAATCATCCGTTGCACATTGTCCGAATGACCATGCGCGATATCGATGGTGATGTACTCTGGCGCCAAGCCCTCTGCTCGCCACGCACTGACGGTGTCGTAATCGGCTTGCTTTACACCCAGTGACACAGATGCATACATGCCCTTGGCCTTGCAATCGCGCACAAACTTGAGGTTGTCCAGATCAAACCGGTGCATCACATAAAAATAACCGTTCGAGGCCAGCCATTCGCAAATGCTTTCATTCACCACGGTTTTCATATTGGCGGGAACCACGGGGAGGCGAAATGTGTACTTGCCTAAAGTGACGCTGGTGTCACATTCAGAGCGACTTTGCACGCGGCATTTGCGCGGGAGCAAGAGAATATTGTCGTAATCAAAAATTTCCATGAACCAGGCTCCAGAGAGAAAAAGAGGAGAGCGCTTGGCCTGGCCGGTTAATGCAACCGGACGCAAGAATCTTGGGCCCGGTGATTGATTCTACGCAGGTTGCCTGACCCCGTGGACAAGGTGTGTCAGAGACTGCGACATGTCACCGCTGCTCATGACAGCGTGGCCTCTATGCGACTCAAGGCATCGTCAATAACCAAAGCTGGTGCACGTTCAATTTTTTTCGCCTGCCGTGCTGCTAAGTCGAGCATGCGGATTTTGTTGACCAGCACAACGCCTTGGGTTTTGCACCCGCTGCCCGTCAGAGTGACGGCAAAACCGGCGTAGCGGGCATGGTCGCCGCCTTGTGAAATCGGGGCAACCAACACATCGCCTAGGCGGTTGAAATTTTTGGTGGTCAATACCAATGCGGGGCGGGTGCCGCGTTGCTCGTGGCCAAGTACCGGGTCCAGCGGCACACTGACTATGTCTCCTCGATCAAACACCGCCATCACCATACCTCCTGACCAGCGGGCTTGGACTGATCCCACAGCCTCATGTCTGCAGGAGGCGCAGCTTTGGGGTCGCATTGGGCAATCAGATCAGCTAAATGGTGTTTGCGTTTGTGCTCCAACACCACTTTGCCATCAGCGGTGGTGGACAGTCTGAGAGGCTGTCCGGCTTTCATACCCATGTCACGCAGCACTGGCGGTGGCAGTATCAAAGCAGTGCTGTTACCCATTTTCTTCAGTATGACTTCCATCTTCTCGGCCTTTCTCTACCTAAATGAGTTTAGAGGGGAAATTTCATGATGTCAAACATTGTTGTACATCGAATTGTTTTAAGTTGTTTCCTACAATCGGCAAATGCTCACAGGCCTTTCCCCCGATTTATCCTCTCCCTTGTTACAAGGCCTCAACCCAGAGCAGCAAGCCGCGGTGGTTTTGCCAGCGCATCATGCGTTGATATTGGCCGGCGCCGGTTCGGGTAAGACCCGGGTGCTCACTACCCGCATTGCCTGGTTGTTGCAAACCCGTCAGGTGTCGCCAGGCGGTTTGATTGCCGTGACCTTCACCAACAAAGCCGCCAAAGAGATGCTCACGCGCTTGAGTGCCATGCTGCCGGTGAACGTGCGCGGCATGTGGATCGGCACGTTCCATGGTTTGTGCAACCGCTTTTTGCGCGCCCATTGGAAGCTTGCGAACTTACCGCAGACCTTCCAAATACTCGATACCCAAGACCAGTTGTCTGCGGTCAAGCGATTGCTCAAGCAATTCAACATTGATGATGAACGCTTTCCACCCAAGCAGGTGCAATGGTTCATTGCTGGATGCAAGGAAGAGGGTTTGCGCCCCAAAGATGTGGTCGTGCGAGACGCTGAAACCCGCCAAAAGGTGGAGCTCTACCAACTCTATGAAGACCAATGTCAACGCGAAGGTGTGGTGGATTTCGGCGAGTTGATGTTGCGCAGTTACGAGTTGTTGCGCGACAGCGATGCCCTCAGAGCGCATTACCAAGAGAGGTTCAAACATATTTTGATCGACGAGTTTCAAGACACCAACCGGCTGCAATACGCTTGGATCAAACTCTTGTGTGGCTCGCAAAGCGCGGTGATGGCGGTGGGCGACGATGACCAAAGCATTTATGCATTCCGTGGCGCACGCGTGGGCAATATGGCGGATTTTGTGCGTGAGTTTGAGGTTCAGCACCAAATCAAACTTGAGCAAAACTACCGCAGCCACAGCCATATTCTGGACACAGCCAATGAGCTGATTCGGCACAACAAAACCCGTCTTGGGAAAAACCTGCACACCACCCAGGGCGCAGGCGAGCCGGTCCGAGTCATGGAGTCGCCAGGCGACTTGGCAGAAGCCCAGTGGCTCGTGGAAGAAATCAAGCAATTGCTGCGCGATGGCCGCGACGGTGATGGCAGCAGAGGCGTGGCTACACGCAGTGAAGTCGCTGTGCTCTACCGCAGCAACGCACAAAGCCGCGTGATTGAAACCGCATTGTTCAATGCGGCCATGCCTTATCGCGTGTACGGTGGGCTGCGCTTTTTTGAGCGCGCTGAAATCAAACACGCGCTGGCGTATTTGCGGCTGTTGGAAAACCCGCGTGACGACACCAGCTTCATGCGCGTCGTCAATTTCCCGCCGCGTGGCATAGGAACTCGCAGCATTGAACAATTGCAAGATGCTGCCCGTGCCAGCGGCTGTGCTTTGCATGATGCGGTCAGTTTGATCGGGGGCAAAGCCGGTGCCAATATTTCTGCGTTTGTCGCCAAGCTCGATGTGTTGCGGGAGCAAACCCAAGGACAAACCTTGCGTCAAATCATTGAGCTGGTGTTGGACCACAGCCGGTTGATTGAACACTACCAAGCCGAGCGTGAAGGCGCGGACCGGGTGGATAACTTACAGGAATTGGTCAACGCCGCAGAAAGTTTTGTGACGCAAGAAGGCTTTGGCAAAGACGCGGTGGCGTTGCCGGTGGATGAAGCGGTGCAAAGCCAAGCGGAATTTGCCGCAGCTCAAGCCCTGCTTGCGGGTGCATCTTTGCAACCCAACGCTGAAACGGGTGAAACACTGTCGCCCTTGGCCGCGTTTCTCAGCCACGCAGCCCTTGAAGCTGGAGACAACCAAGCGCAAGCCGGTCAAGACGCGATCCAACTGATGACGGTACATGCGGCCAAGGGCTTGGAATTTGATTGCGTGTTCATCACTGGTTTGGAAGAAGGCTTGTTTCCCCATGAAAACGCGATGAGCGATTTTGAAGGGCTGGAAGAAGAAAGGCGCTTGATGTATGTGGCCATCACACGGGCGCGCAAACGTTTGTACCTCAGCCATTCGCAAACCCGAATGCTGCACGGACAAACCCGCTACAACATCAAAAGCCGCTTCTTTGATGAAATGCCCGAACACACGTTGAAATGGTTGACACCCAAAATCGGTTTGCAAGCGCCTGCCATGTGGGGCAGCAGGCCTGCTGGTTTTGGCAACAAAGACGCAGGGCGTGCAGGTTTTTTCACTCCCGCTCCGCCTGCTGTGCCGCAACGCAACGCCCCCGCTGCCAGTGGCCCCAACGCTTGGGTGCGCAGTGGGTTGCAAGTGTTTCATGCCAAGTTTGGCGAAGGCACGGTGGTGTCGATGGAGGGCTTGGGCGAAGACGCACGTGCCCAAGTGAAATTCAATCGGCACGGGGTGAAATGGCTGGCCTTGTCGGTGGCCAAACTGACACCGGTTTGAAGCCTTAGGCTTCTAAGGGTTCGCTGATGAAACAGTCTCGAAAACTGTAATAGCTGGAAGAGAAAAACATGGCTGCAAGCATCAGCATGGCGGGCAGCATGAGCACCATGGAGAGCTGGCCATCTTCAAACACCAAGCTGATCAAGCTCAGCACCAAGCTGGTAGTTAGAAAAATACTGGCCCATGTCAGACCAAACATAGCAAAGGCACGCCAGTTGGCCCAGCATGCCATGAAGCTGAAAAAAATACTTTTGACCAGAGGTTGTGCATGCCAATGGATCAAAGCGGGGGCATGCCAAAAAAGCGTTGACAGTGGCAAGTACAGCAACAAACAAAACAAGGCTGCAGACTGAAAATCTTCGTCGATCACCGTGTCTTGGTTGAGCCCATCGCCGCCCATGTACATGCGTGCAAATTCACCGTCGTCAAACACAGACGACAAGACCAATACAAAACAAAACAACAAGGCGTAAAGAAATCCCAACATCACCATTTTTTTGGATTGTGTCGCCCCCTGTCTGAAGCCGATGACCAATATGGTGGGCATAGGAAAGCGCGCCAAGTCTGCCTCGCGGGCGGCAGCCATCAAACCCAAAGAGGCCACGGGAATGAACATCAAGCCCAGAAAACTTCCGCCATACGACAGCAGCGATGTCATGGAAGCAATCGCCATGAACAATAGGAACAAACCGCTGAGGGCCAAGGGCTGTCGCCAAAAATTGCGAATGCCTTGCCTGACCCACAGCGAACCAGTACGGGCTTTGACAACATTGAGTTTCATAGGTCAGAGTGTGACAGGGTCATGCAATCTTTGTGTAAGAACACGCTCAAAGTGCGTGGGATCGTGGGGTTGCAACATGCTGGCTTGGCGCGGCAAATAAAAATCCCACAAGCGTGAAATCCAAAAACGCAATGCTGCAGCGCGCAGCATGGGATTGAACAAGTCGCGTTCGCAGGCGTTCAATGGCCGCACCGATTGGTAAGCCCCAAGCAAGGCATGCAGCCTTTCTGGGTCCATTTCACCGGTTTGCAATTCGATGCACCAATCGTTGATACAGACCGCTAAATCGAACAACCAATGGTCACAACCTGCGAAATAAAAATCAAACACACCGGTGAGTTGGTCGCCGTCAAACATCACGTTGTTGCGAAATGCGTCGGCATGCACAGGCCCGCTGGGCATGCCCGCGTAGGCAGACAAACTGCTGACATGGTTTTGGTAAGACATCTCGTGTGTCAGCAATCGGTGTTGTGCGGGTGAGAGAAATGGCAACACAGCAGGCACGGTGTCGTTCCACCAAGCCAATCCGCGCAAATTGGTTTGAAAACGGTCAAAGTCGCGTGCAGCCAGATGCATTTGCGCCAAGGTTTGGCCCATGGCGGCACAGTGTGTTGCCGTGGGTTGCAATTCGGATTGACCGTTTAAGCGGTTGACCACCGCAGCCGGTTTGTTGAGCAAGCTGAGCAAAATATCGCCATGCTGGTTGGACTGGGGGTCGGGCACGGGAATGCCGCGCGCCGCCAAGTGCTTCATCAGGTACAAGTAAAAAGGCAGCTGTTCGTGGTTGAGCCGCTCGAACAGCGTCAGAACGTATTCACCATGGTCGGTGGTCAGAAAATAGTTGGTATTTTCAATGCCGCTGCTGATGCCTTGCAATTGCACCAATTCACCGATGGACAACTGGCTCAACAATGCTCGGGCTTGCTGCTCGGAGACTTCGGTGAAAACGGCCATGGCAAAAGTGAGAACAGCTCGGGCAAAAATGAAGAATGGATTGTAGGCACAATCGCAGTCATGCAAGACACACCTACTTTACTGCTGGTAGATGGTTCCAGTTACCTTTACCGCGCTTTTCACGCCATGCCCGATTTGCGCGCAGATCGCAATGACCCCAACAGCCAAGCCACTGGGGCGATACGCGGCATGGTCAATATGCTGACCAGCCTGCGCCGTGACTGGCCCACCGCGCATGCGGTGTGTGTGTTTGATGCCAAAGGCCCGACATTTCGCGATGCCATTTATCCTGAATACAAGGCCACGCGCTCACCCATGCCAGACGACTTGCGCAGCCAAATCGAGCCCATCCACCGGTTGGTCAAATTGATGGGCTGGCCATTGCTCGATGTACCGGGCGTGGAGGCCGACGATGTGATTGCCACGCTGGCGCATGTGGCCGCGGAACAAGGCATGCAAGTGGTGGTCTCCAGCGGCGACAAAGATTTGAGCCAGTTGGTGAATGAACGCATCACCATCATCGACACCATGAACGGCAAAAAACGCGATGTTGCGGGTGTCACCGAGGAGTTTGGGGTGCCCCCGCGTCTGATGATCGATTACCAGACGCTGGTGGGTGACACGGTGGACAACGTCCCCGGCGTGGCCAAGGTGGGCCCCAAAACCGCCGCCAAATGGTTGATGGAATACGGCTCTTTGGATGCATTGCTGGAACATGCCCACGAGATCAAAGGGGTAGCGGGCGAAAACCTGCGCCAAGCGCGCGAATGGTTAGCCACCGGTCGGCAATTGGTCAGCATGAAAACCGATTGCGATTTGCGCGAGTACCTACCCGGTTGGCCGCAGTTCGACAGCATTTTGGTGCAACCCGTCCAAGAAGCAGAACTGCTTGAGTTTTATCGCCAATACGGATTCAAAGGTTTGGTGACTGCCATGTCGTCAGACACGCCGCAGCCTCGCGCCGCCGCAACGGCACACACCGGTGGTGGTGTGGGTGAGGTTGGTGTGTTGTTCGATACACCCGCACCGGTTTTCCAAATGCCGGTGAATTACGAAACCGTGCTCACCTGGGACAGCTTTGAGCGCTGGTTGGATGTGTTGCAACACGCAGCGTTGGTGGCGCTGGACACCGAGACCACATCGTTGGTGGAAATGCAAGCGCAGTTGGTGGGCATCAGCGTGTGTGTGGCCACAGGACAGGCTGCCTACATTCCATTGGCGCATAACGCCGCAGATGCGCCTGCGCAATTGCCTTTGCAAGACGTGTTGCAAAAGCTCAAGCCTTGGTTGGAAGACGGCAGCAAACACAAACTGGGTCAGCATGTGAAATACGACCGCCATGTGTTTGCCAACCATGGCATTGAAGTGCAAGGCTATGCACACGACACCATGCTGCAGAGTTATGTGCTGGAAGTGCACAAGCCTCACAGTTTGGAAAGTCTGGCCGACAGGCACTTGGGCCGCAAAGGACTGTCGTATGAAGACATGTGCGGCAAGGGCGCACACCAGATTTCTTTCTCACAAGTCGATGTAGAAAAGGCCTCTGATTACGCTTGTGAGGATGCAGATTTCACTTTGTCGGTACACCAACGGTTGTGGCCGTTGGTGCAAGCCGATGAAAAATTGAATTTTGTCTACCAGTTGGAAATGCAAAGCAGCGAAGCGCTCTACCGCATCGAAAGAAATGGGGTGTTGATCGATGCGCCTACGCTGGCCGCGCAAAGCCACGAATTGGGCTTGCGCATCATGCAACTTGAAGAAGAGGCGTATGCCATCGCCGGTCAGCGATTCAACTTGGCCTCACCCAAACAGCTGGGAGAAATATTTTTTGACAAGCTCGGTTTGCCGGTGGTGAAAAAAACCGCCACCGGTGCCCGCAGCACGGACGAAGAGGTGCTGGAGAAATTGGCAGAAGACTACCCGTTGCCCAAGAAGATTTTGGAGCACCGTTCTCTGTCCAAACTCAAAGGCACCTACACCGACAAATTGGCGCAATTGGCGATGCCGCAAACCGGCAGAGTTCATACGCATTACGCGCAAGCCGTGGCGGTCACCGGCCGTTTGTCCAGCAACGATCCCAATTTACAAAACATTCCTATTCGCACGCCCGAAGGCAGAAGGGTGCGAGAAGCCTTTGTCGCGCCGCCTGGTTTCGTGATCGCCAGCGCTGACTACAGCCAAATTGAATTGCGCATCATGGCGCATATCAGCGAAGACCCCGCGTTGCTCAAAGCATTTCATGAAGGGCTGGATGTGCACAAAGCCACCGCAGCCGAGGTGTTTGGCCTGACACCGGACACGGTGAGCAGCGAGCAGCGCCGTTACGCCAAGGTGATCAATTTCGGTTTGATTTATGGCATGAGTGCATTTGGACTCGCCAAGGCATTGGGCATTGACAACACCGCCGCCAAAAATTACATAGAGCGTTATTTCCTGCGCTTTGCTGGTGTCAAACGCTACATGGATGAAACCCGCGCACAGGCCAAAGCCCAGGGCTATGTCGAGACGGTGTTCGGCAGGCGGTTGTACTTGCCCGAAATCAATTCACCGAATGGACCGCGCCGAGGAGGTGCCGAACGCGCCGCCATTAATGCGCCCATGCAAGGCACGGCGGCAGACCTGATCAAACTCAGCATGGTCAAGGTGCAGCAGGTGCTTGATGCGCAGCACAAGGGCACGCGCATGATCATGCAAGTGCATGATGAGTTGGTGTTTGAAGTGCCGGATGCAGAAGTCGATTGGGTGAAAACAGAAATCCCCAGACTGATGGCAGATGTGGCGCAACTCAAAGTGCCTTTGCTCGCTGAGGTGGGCGTGGGCAGCAACTGGGATCAAGCGCACTGAATATGCCGCGCCGGCAAGCGCATAATTGGGCGCTTGTTTGAACGGCCTATATTTTGGATACACGGTCTATGAACCCATCACTCATCAACGATGCCACCGCATTGCTGGCACCCGCTAAAAACTTTGAATCTCACGACCGACGCACTTGGCTCAAGACCGCGCTGGGCATGGGTTATGCCGCCGCTTGTGTGCCGTTGTGCGCTCAAACGGCCATCCGCACCAGCAGCGAAGGTTTGCTGTGCGGTGAGGCCATGGTGAATGTCAATGGTTTTCAAATGCCGGTGTACCGCAGCGTGCCTTTGGGCAAAACCGATTGCCCGGTGGTGTTGGTGGTTTCAGAAATTTTCGGTGTGCATGAATACATCGCTGACATCACCAGGCGTTTGGCTCAACAAGGCTATATGGCGATCGCACCCGAGTTGATGTTGCGTCAAGGGGATCCAAGCAGTTATGCAGAAATGGGCAAGTTGATTGCCGAAGTGGTGTCCAAAGTGCCGGATGAACAAGTCATGGACGATTTAGACGCTTGTGTGGCCTGGGCTGCCACCCAAGGTGGCGATGTGTCCAAGTTGGGCATCACGGGTTTTTGCTGGGGTGGGCGTATTACATGGTTGTATACCGCCCACAACCCGAGGGTGAAAGCCGGTGTGGCTTGGTATGGCAGATTGAATGGCCCGGTGTCTGCTTTGAATCCGCGCCACGCGATCGATCTGGCGGGGCAACTCAAAGCTCCGGTGTTGGGCTTGTACGGCAGCGCTGACACGGGTATCCCTGTGGCGGCAGTAGAAAAAATGCAAGCCGCATTGGCCACTGGCAATGCGGCTGCTAAACGCAGTTCGATCCATGTCTACCCCAACGCACCGCATGCGTTTCATGCCGATTACCGGCCCAGCTATCGCGAGGCCGAGGCCAAAGATGGCTGGCAAAGAATGTTGCGATGGTTCGACACAATGAAATGAGCGATTTATGAGTTTGGTTTTGCTGGCGATCCTGGTGGGCACGTTGAGTGCTGGCGTGGGAAGTGTGTTGTTGGCTGCTTTGTTGGCTCGCGCATTGATGACCCGTTTCACACAGCATTTGCTCAGTTTGGCAGCAGGTGCTTTGTTGGCTACCGCCTTCATGCACTTGCTACCTGAAGCATTTGAATCGGACATCACGCCGCACGTGTTGTTCACCACCTTGTTGGCAGGATTGGTGTTTTTCTTTTTGCTCGACAAGGCAGAGCTTTGGCACCACGGACACGAACATGGCGAAGGCCACCACCATGCGCACGGCGGTACACACGACCATGCGCAGCACCAACAGGCAGACGATTCACACCACCCCAGCCCACAAGGTTTTAGCGGCAGTTGGGCGGTGTTGGCTGGCGACAGTGTGCATGCTTTTGGCGATGGCATATTGGTCGCTGCTGCGTTCATGACCAACTTCAGTTTGGGTGTGGCCGCTTCATTGGCAGTGCTGGCGCACGAAACACCTCACCACATGGGAGATTTGGCGGTGTTGCAGCGTGGCTTTGGACAGGGCCGTGCCGCTTTGTTCAAGTTGTGTCTGGCAGGCGGCGTCACAGTGGTCGGGGGCTTGTTCGGCTTCCAACTGATTGAAGGCCATGAAGACTGGCTGCCTTTTTTGTTGGTGATTGCCAGCAGCAGCTATGTGTATGTGGCTTTGGCCGATTTGATTCCGCAGTTACAAAAACGGTTGACTGCGTCTGCGACATCGATGCAAGTGATGTGGTTATTGGCAGGCATCGGTTTGGTGACGTTGGCCACGCAGTTGATGCATGTGCATTGAGCGCTTGGACCAGCGCACTGGCGCGTGCGCTGAAAAACCTTTCAAACCATCAACCTTTGCACCAACCAAATAAACGACACCAGCAAAACACCCAGCGACCCATAAGTCATGATGCGCTGTTTGGTTGAGGTTTCTTTTGCCAGCCAAATGACGGGAATGCCCACCGCAGCCACAGCCGCTATTTGTCCTAACTCGACCCCGATATTGAATGCCAACACGGTTTCAATGAAGTAATGAGGGGATAAGCCCAACTCGCGCAGACCGTTGGCAAAACCCATGCCGTGAATCAGTCCAAACACCAAGGCCAGCTTCCAATGGCTGATTCGAATGCGTTTTTGTAAATTCAAGCATGCTGACAGCATGATCGACAAGGCGATGGTCACTTCAATCCAATCTGATGGCAAGCTGATGACTTCCAGCACCGATGCGAGCAATGTGATCGAATGGGCCAGCGTGAATGCAGTGATCACTTGCAGAGCAAACCAAGCAGCCGTGTGCTTGCCTGCGTTGTCTGTGTCAGACGGTCGGTGCAGCATGAGTCCAGGTAGCAAAAGCGTCAACAAAAACAGCAAATGGTCTGGCCCCCCCCAGATATGCAAAGCCCCCTCATGGGCAAACAACCTGATGGTGGACCAGCGCCTGGATTCGCCAAGGGAAAATCGTTGGGTTTGCAGGCTTGCGTCAAATACCGACGACTGTTCTTCTTCGCCCAATCTCAGTTTGAAAAAAGCGCGACCTAGCTTGTCGTTTTGGTTGAAAAAACCATACCGCACCACCACAAATTGGATGGCTGATGGAACAGCTGTGCTGACAAAACGTTGGCGCACGTAGAGTCCGTCGTTGCGCAACACCACAGACTGTGAAACAAACGCCAAGGCTTGGGTTTGCTGATTGAGTTGCACCCCAAGCGATTCTTGAATGACTTGCGTGATGGCCGGTTGCATGGCCTGTAATTGTTCGGGGCTGGGTGTTGGCAAGAATGCTGGCGCTGGTGCATCAGACAACTTGGGGTTTTGCAAGAGGTTGCCCAAGTCGCGTACCAGAAAATCCAGATCAATTTGTAACTGGCCTTGGCTTTCGGTGATGGCAAGGTAACTGTTGCCAGTTTGGTGTGCGAAAGCAGGCAATGAGAAGCACAAACTCGCCACCCATACCCGCAGTATTTTGGCGAGAGTATTCATGGAGGTTGAATCAATACGCGGCACCCAAGGCCTCAAGCGTCAACACTTTGAGACTGTGCGGATAGTTGAGGCGCAATTCTGCCAACAGTTGTTTGAATTTTTTTCGCCCCTCTGTGGCTGACAACAATTGCTGATCGATGGCCTGCAACATGTGAATCGCTTGAATGAAATGGACTTCTTCTTGTTTGACCACTGGATGTTTGGCTTTGAGCAAAGTCTCGCCAATTTGAAGCAACTGGATCAGTTCATCACGGGTCTGAGTCAGCGGCTTGAGAGGGTTATCGGTGAAGCTGTCGTAAAACTGGTTTTTGAATAAACGGTATTTGGCCTCGGTGGCATGTGCGGATTTGGGATCCAATTCAAGCGCTGTGCGGTAATGTTGCAGGGGCGACAAATAGGTGCCGATGCTTTCTGATTTGCGCAGCGCAAAGCCAGCGCGTGAAAGTTCACCCAGCAGTGCGGTCGATTCCAGTCCATTCACCGCCCCATGGCTTTGAATATCTTCATTGAACAAATCGCGGATGCTGTCTAAAGTGGTGGCGATCTGGAAATGGGCCCTGGATTTGTCTGCCGACGAAGCAGAGGAGGTCACCACGGTTTGTGTCTGCAGCAAAGTCTGCATGAGCCGCTGGCGTGTTTCCGTGGTGATCGAGTCATGCCCCCAAGCGTTGGCAAAGCAAAACACTGCCAAACCCCAGCCAAAAGCACCAACACGCCATGAGCCCATTGGTCGGTTCATGGTTCAGCAGGCGCAGGCGGTGGCTCCAACTTGTCGCCTGAAAAGTAGGCCTGCGCGCCGGGGTGCAAGGCCATGCCGAACAGGGCAGCGGCGGGCTTGCGAAGCTTCAAAGCATCGGCTGACTCCATCAACGCCATGGTCACCAAATAGCCGTGGTACAGCGGCAAGTCGGTGCGTGTCACCAGCATATGTTGGCCATTGTCGACCAAGATTTGCAGTTCCATCGGAACAAATTCTGCGAAGGGCTCAGCGCCCGACACCATTTGCTGTGCATGCGTATGAGACAGCACCGCCAATTTCACTTGATTGGTTTTGAGCAAACTGGCGGTGCGCGTCATTTTGTGGGCTCTGCTCACCATCGCTCTGCTCAATGGCAGGTGATCGCGCAGCACAGCCACCCAAGCCTCACCAGTGTCGTCACCTGGCACATCTTCCAGCGAGGTCATGATTTGCATATTTCGCTTGCGAAATACATTCCAGAACCGATACGGCGTGTGCGCTTGAACGGTTGCCGCCGCCGCAAACACTGACCCCAGCAGGCCGAGGCGGGTCAAGAAAAATCGTCTTTTCATAAGAGAATCGCCAAAAAAAAGAGCGAGGTTGACTCGCTCTTTTTTATGTCAGGCTGGGTTTATTTTTTGTCAAAAATTTCCATCGGACAAATGGTGGTCACCGCGTAATTGGGGACGTCAACCACGTTGCTGATGCGCAGGTCACAAGCGACGCTGGCAATCACCAGCGCTTGTTCTTTGCTCAGGCCTTTGGTGGCCATCAGCCAGTCCAGCATAGCGATCATGGAGTTGCGTGCAGCCAAGGTCAAATCATTGGAAAGGTTGGTCAAAGGCTTGATTTTTTCGCTGTCCAAATAAGCCCATTGGGGCGGTACTTCGCCCGCTTTTTTCAGGGGATAACCGACCACGGCGTGGAAGCTGTCTGGCTCCAATTTCTTGATTTGTGAGCCACCTTCAAACATGGGCTGTTTGACCAAAGAGGCCATGCCCTTGCGGATTTCGGTGGTGACAGTCACAACTGCACCCATTTCAATGGCGGTACCTGCCACTTCACCATCGCCTTGTGCGTAGTGCACGTCACCAATGAAGAAGCCGCAACCGTCAATGTAGCAGGGCAACAAAAGGGTGGTGCCTTCAACCATTTGCTTGACGTCCATGTTGCCGCCGTTTTCACGGGGAGGCACGGTGCGCAAGCACTTGTCTTTGTGGCTGCCGTTCGGGCCGCAGATTTCTGCAGGACGGGCACTGATAGGTTGAGGTGGCAGAGCCACGCCACCCGCAGCACCCAATTGGCTTTCGCGGGCCAACCATTTTTCAACTTCTTCTTCGCCGGGCATGACACCCACCGAACCCATGAAGCCATTCATGGGAATGCGAACGCCGGGCAGCTGAGCAGAGACGGCCTCGTAGCGGTTCAGCTTCCAGTTGGCCACATAAGGATCTGGAAACATGTCTGGCAAGAAGCCAAAACCTGGAATCAGCGTGGTGTAACCGTATTCATTCGGATTGATGTCAATCAGTTTGATGGCCAGTACATCGCCGCGCTTGGCGCCTTCGATATAGATGGGCCCTGTCATCGGGTGGATCAGGTTGGTGTCAATTGCAGTGACATCTTTGGGCACAGAATTGATATTGAGTTTGGCGTCCAACGCATCACGGGTGTGCAACACAATCAAGTCGCCAGGCTTGGCACGCGCCACGGGCTTGATCGCTGGGTGGTAGCGGTTGAAACAATTGGGATCGTTTTCGCAATGCTCTCCCATTTTTTTGACTTCAACAATGGTTTGGGTTTTGACATCCGTGGTGTCAGCCATGGTGTAGCTGACGGTGACGCCCACAAGCAAAGCGGCGAGGGTTGGTTTGATTTGAAACATATAGATCCTTCAATAAGTCACAGGACAGTTTTTAGATGAACAACCTAATGTCTTCGATAAGCGTACAAGTGACAAGGTTATTAAATAAAAACCATTTATCAACCAAGGTGAAAAAGTTGTTCGCAGATCGGGTCACTGTGCCAAAAATAATTCAAAAAGCTTCAAACAGGCGGGATGCGTCAAGCTTGAGCACAGGGTAACCCCGGGGTATTGCACCATTCGCTCCAACTGCCAGCGTACAGCGAAGTGCTGCCCAAACCCGCTATTTGCATGGCCAGTAGATTGGGGATGGCGCTGATGCCACTGCCACAGTGGTGAACCACCGATGCCGGTGCGTGTCCCGCCAACAACGTGTCGAATTCAGTGCGCAATTGCGCCGCTGGTTTCATCAATCCATCGGGACCTATGTTGCTGTTGAATGGCCGGTTGAGCGCGCCGGGAATGTGACCGGCCACAGGATCAAACGGTTCTGTCTCTCCGCGAAATCTCGCGGGTGCACGGGCATCCAAAATCGTTTGCGTGGGTTTACCCAACGCTGCATACACATCGCTGGTGTGCAACAAGGTCACCCGCGAGGGTCGCAGTTCAAAAGCACGGGCAGGCGGCGCGGCAACGGATGCGCCGCTTTCAACTTGACCGCCCACAGCCACCCAAGCTTGTAAGCCACCGTCGAGCACAGCGACCGCTTCGTGTCCGCACCATTGAAGCATCCACCACAGGCGGCCACAAAAATTCATGCCTTGTCTGTCGTACACCACCACTTGCGTGTGATGGCCCACGCCCATGCGACCCAACCACGCGGCAAAGTGCTCGCGAGAAGGCAACGGATGGCGCCCGCCATTCACCGCCAATGCAGGATCGTGGCTTGACAAATCGGTGTGGATATCGGCGAAGCCAGCGCCAGCGATATGCTGGGCTTCAAACTGCTCGCGTCCAGCATGCGGTTGACTCAAGTCGGCACTGCAATCGAAGATGCGCAGTTCACCGTTGAAATTCTTCAACGCATCAGCGGAAATCAGGGTGGTGTAGGTCATCAATGTTCCTCGGCGGGTGAATCAGGCACAGCGCGGGTGCGCAACACGGTAGAAGCAATGCCACTGGCAATGATCAGCCACATGCCTATCCAGCCGATCCATGGCAATTGTTCACCAAACAACAACAAACCATACAACGCAGCAAACACAATCCCCGAGTATTGGAGATTGGCCACCACCAAAGTAGCGCCTTGTGAATAAGCCCGGGTAAGACACATTTGACCCAGCGAAGCCAACACGCCGATGGGCAACAACCACACCGCATGCGACCAGTCCCACGCGGACAAACCCGTGACCGCCATGCCAAACGCACCGGCCACCGTGGTGCCCAGTGCGAAATAAAACACGATGCGCCCAACCGGTTCACCCACACGGCCCAAAGCCATCACGTGCATGTAAGCAAATGCAGAAATGAAGCCAGACATCAGGCCCACCAGACCGGCGAACACCTGGTCTTGTTCGATGGTGGGGCGCAACATCATCACGACACCGGCAAAACCGCTGAGCACCGCCAACACCAACGGACCTTGTTTGCGCGTGTCTTGGTTGGTGCCTGCCAGCGTGCCCATGAGCGTGCCACCGACCAAAAATGCAGCGATCCACACGCTGCTCATGTAGTTAAGCGTCATGGCGGTGGCAAGCGGCAATTTACCGATGGCATAAAACCAAAACCCCAACGAAGTGACGCCAACGATATTGCGCCAAAAGTGCATCACAGGTACGGGCGTGCGCAAACTTTGCCCCGCCCAAGCCGCATAGGCCGCCATCATCAACAGGCTGATCAAACCACGAAAAAATACCAACTCGCTGGCGTGGAAATAGGCGGAGGCGAATTTCACGCAAACCCCCATGCTGGCCAAAAACGCAGAGGCCAGCAGCATCCACAGTGCTTGCATTAACCCGAGGTCGACATGCGGTTGAGGTACCACTCATGAAAATGCTGCATGCCATCTTCCATCGGGCTTTGGTAAGGGCCAAATTGGTTGTCGCCACGCTGCATCAGTGCCAGTCGGCCTTGGTCCATGCGTTCGGCGATTTCATCGTCCTCGATGCAGGTTTCCATGTAGGCAGCACGTTGCGCTTGGACAAAATCACGTTCAAACGCAACGATTTCTTCGGGGTAGAAGAACTCGACAATGTTCATGGTTTTGGTCGGTCCCATGGGGTGCAACGTAGACACGGTCAGCACATGCGGATACCACTCGACCATGATGTGCGGATAGTAGGTGAGCCAAATGGCACCGTGCGCCGGGGGTTCTCCCCGCGTGTAATTCAACACCGCTTGGTGCCAGCGTTCGTAAACCGGGCTGCCCGCTTTACCCAACCGATTGGCCACGCCCACGGTTTGCACCGAATACTCGTCTTTCAATTCCCATTGCAAATCGTCGCAGGTGACAAAGTTGCCCAACCCTGGATGGAACGGGCCAACATGGTAGTCCTCTAAATAA
>SXGQ01495992.1_pt1 | contig 16867 bp, 17 predicted proteins | sample 3178371 | NCBI WGS metagenome assembly SXGQ01 (sample SAMN11356859, study PRJNA531348) | freshwater metagenome | isolation source: freshwater sample F1-20 | place: China: Fuxian Lake, Yuxi | collected 2017-12-25
CAGCTCATACAGACGGACAGGTCGATGTCGAAAACGTGGGGACGCTTCTGCGCCTTTCCCTTCTCATCGCGCTCCATCACGATGTAGATGCACTGCGGCGGGCACTCCTTCTCGCAGATCTGGCAGGCTACGCAACGCAGCGTCCCGAGCGGATCCGTGGGGTCCTCCCCGACGAGAAAGGGGAAGTTGCGGTAGTTCTCCGGCAGTTGGGTTCGCTCCTCCGGATACTGCGTGGTGACCATCCGCGCCGGGTCGTGGAAGCTCCCGACGAGGTTCCGGGCGGTGACCTTCAGGCCTTGGAGGAGTCCGGTTCCGAGCATGGCGGGGGATCAGCGGTCGACCTCGCCGAGCACGATGTCGATGCTCCCGAGGATGATGACGGCGTCGGCGACGGTGTGCCCGAGGCAGAGGTCCTCGAGCACGGTGAGGTTGATGAGCGAAGGCGGGCGCACGCGGTAGCGGTAGGGGTTGGGCCCGCCGTCGCTGACAAGGTAGAAGCCGATCTCCCCCTTCGGACCCTCGATGCGCCCGTAGGCCTCGCCGGGTTTCGGCCGGAAGCCGCGGAGCTTCGCCTTCGGGTCGAAGACCGGCCCGCCCGGCAAATCGCGCAGGGCGGCACGCAGGATGCCGAGCGATTCGCGCATCTCCAGCATCCGCACCATGTAGCGGTCGTAGGTGTCGCCGTGGGCGCCGAGCGGGATCCGGAAGGGGAAGCGCGGGTAGAGGCCGTAGCCGTCGACGCGCCGCAGGTCGTGGTTCACGCCGCTCGCGCGCAGCATCGGGCCGGTGACGCCGGCGTTCACCGCGAGGGCGGCGGGCAGCACGCCCACGCCCTGGGTGCGGGCCAGCAGGATCTCGTTGACGGTGATCAGCTCCTCGTACTCGTCGAGGAAGGCCCCGTAACGCTCCACCAGGCGCGCGGCGGCGGCGAGCCAGTCGGGGGACGGGTCGAGCCGGCAGCCGCCGAAGCGCTGGAAATTGCACATCATCCGCGAGCCGCTTAGCGCCTCGAAGAGGTCGAGGATGGCTTCCCGCTCCCGGAAGGCGTACATCAGTGGCGTGCCGCTGCAGCCGGTGTCCTGCAGCAGGAAGCCCGCGAGGCAGGTGTGGTTCAGCAGGCGCGTCAGCTCGGCAAGGATGATGCGGACGTATTCCGCGCGCTCGGGCACGGCCTGCCCGGCGAGCTTCTCGACGGCCAGGGCATAGGCCCAGTTGTTGGTCATCGAGTTCAGGTAATCGAGCCGGTCAGTGTACGGCATCGAGGCCAGGTAGCTGGTGTTCTCGCCGAGCTTCTCGTGGTTCCGGTGCAGGTAGCCGAACACCGGCTTGAGGCGCACGATCCGCTCGCCGTCGAGGGTGGCGATCATCCGGAAGACGCCGTGGGTCGACGGGTGATGCGGCCCCATCGAGACCTCGAGCAGGTCCCCGTGGAAGGGATCCTGGACCGCGCGCACCGAGGCGCCGGCCGGGGAGAGGGGCGGGGCCGGGTTCATCGGGTCGCGGAATCTCCGGACCCGGCGGGCGGGGCGGGGTAGTGGCGCTGCGCCCGGGTGAGGACCCGGTCGTGGGGCGTCGGCTCCCATTCGTAGTCGTCGGGCTCGACGTAGTCCTTGCGCATCGGATGGTCGCGGAACTCGTCCCACATCAGCAGGCGGCGTAGGTCCGGGTGGCCCGAGAACACGACACCGAACAGGTCATAGACCTCGCGCTCCTGGAACTCGCACGCGCGCCACACGGGCGTGAGCGACGGCAGGGTCACCCGCTCGCCGCGATCCTCCGTGCGCAGGCGCAGGATCACGGGCCCGTGGCCCTGCGCGACCGAATAGAGGTGGTACACGACCTCGAGGTGTCCCGGCATGGCCCGCCGCACCTTTTCCTCCACGACCCGGGTGCCGGGCACGGTTCCCGCCGGGGTGTCCGCGGGTGGCGGTTCGGTGACGGTCCGGCGGACGGTCTCAGTGACCTCGCGGTCGGGCCAGTCGATACCGGTCACATTCGAGCAGGTGTCGAGCTGGAGTTCCGGGTCGTCGCGCAGGAATTCCGCGATCGCGCGGGCTCCCGCGGCGGGAATGAGGAGGGAGTGCTGCGCGGCGGGTCCGGGATTGAGCACCACGGTCGCGCCCACGCCGGGAAAACGGGCCGCGATGCGCGCGTGGAGCTGCTCGATCGTCTCCATCGCGGTCACTCCGTTCGGATCAGCCGGGGCGGCTGCCAACGGGCGGGGTCGTGGGGCGGCTGAAGATCGTGGGGACCGAAGTCGGGGATCACGCACTCGCCGCCGTCGGCGCCGGGCCGCAGGTGCGGGGGAGCGGCGGGTCCGGTGAGGGGTTGGGCGCGGATCTTGGCCTGCAACTCCATCAGCCCGTGGAGCAGGGCCTCGGGGCGCGGCGGGCAGCCGGGGATGTACAGGTCGACCGGGAGAAAGCGGTCGATCCCCTTGAGCACGTTGTAGCCCTGCTTGAAGGGCCCGCCGGAGATCGCGCAGGCGCCCATCGCGATGCAGTACTTCGGCTCGGGCATCTGGTTCCAGAGGCGGACCACCTGCGGGGCCATCTTCTTGGTGACGGTGCCCGAGACGATCAGCAGGTCGGCCTGCCGGGGCGAGGGGCGGAACACCTCCGAGCCGAAGCGGGCGATGTCGAAGCGCGCCATTGAGGCGGCGATCATCTCGATCGCGCAGCAGGCCAGCCCGAATTGGAGCGGCCACACCGAGTTGCTGCGGCCCCAGTTGTAGAGTTCCTCGATGCTGGTGAGCAAAATGCCCTGGCGGCGGAGCTCGGCGCGCTCGGCGTCGCTGATCCCGGGCACCGGCGCGGCCGGCGACGGGGTGGGGTCCGGGATCGGGGCGGCGGGGTTCATCTCAGGTCCATTCCAGGTGGCCCCGGTGCCAGGCCCAGACGAGGCCCTCGGCGAGCAGCAGCACGAACACGAGCATCACCAGCAGGGCCCCCGCGGGCAGGCCCGAGAAGGCGACGGCGAAGGGCAGGAGGAACAGCACCTCCACGTCGAAGATGAGGAAGAGGATCGCGTAGAGGTAGTAGTGGGCCTGGAAGCGGATGCGGGTGTCACCGGTGGGCGCCACGCCGCACTCGTACACGGCGTTCTTCGACGGGCCCGGCCGCGGCGGCTGGAAGCGGCGGAACCAGAGGCGGGCCACCCCGAGCAGCGTGAGCGGCACGGCGAGCGCCACCAGCGCGAAGAGGGCGAGGAACGCGTACGGGTGGGGGTTCATCGGTTCCTTCCGGTAGTCTTTTGACGTAAGCAGCCCCACGCAACGCCCAAGGACGTTCCTATCTTGCGCAATCTGGGGCATTGGCTGCCCGAGTCGATACGCGGGAGTACGGCGACGGGGTGGGTCGGCACGGGGGTGCCGGGAGCACAGGTGATCTGGTTCGCGAACTCAAGCTCGCGTCCGCGGATCCGCGATTACGAGGACGGAAAGTGTACCCGCGGCCCGCAGGGTCCCATCCGCCTCAAGCCAGGCCGCGCCGATGCCGGGATGCGCGCCGCACACCTCGCGGATGCGCGGCTCCTCCAGCACAAAGAAGGCGGTGGACAACGCGTCGGCCTGGGCGGCCGAGGGCGCGAGCGCCCAGGCCCGGGGCCGGGCCCCGGCCGCGCGGCCGGTGCGCGGGTCGATCAGGTGCTCGCCCTGCTCGTCCGTGCCGGATCCGCTCAGTGAGGCATCCCTCAGGGTGACCGCGACGCGGTTGCCCTCCCCATCCACCAGCCCGGCCGCCCACCCGCCCCCGGCCGCCGGATCGTCGCCGAACGCGAGGACGCTGCTGCCGCCGGCGTTGAGGTGCGCCGCGGTGAAACCCCACTCGCGCAAAAGGTCAGCCAAACAGTCGAGCGCGTAGCCCTTGCCCACCGCGCCAAGGTCGAGGTCGAGGCGTTCCGCGCGTGAGGTAAGCCGGTGGGTCTCGGGGTCGAGAAAGTAAGGCGGCAGATCCGGCGGCAGGTCTGGGGGGCGCAGGGAACGGAACGCAGGGTCGAACGCCCGGCCGGTCGCGACGCTGACCTCCGCGGCGAGCAGCAGGCAGGCGAGGGTGTCGGGCGGGAGCGTCAGGGCGCCGCCGGGCGGCAGCCGATTGGCGCGGGAGATTACGCTGTGCTCGATGAAACGGCTCAGTTCGCCCTCCAGCCGGTCGAGCTCGCGGAAGGCGGCCTGGGCGGCCTGCCGGGCGTAGGCCGGCTCCGCGCTCGGCAGCGTCAGCTCCCAGAACGTGGCCATGGCCTCGTGCTGAAACCGTGGCGCGTTCATCGGCGGCCGGAGCGGCGCTGGCGCCACCAGAGCCCGACCATCGCGAGGGCCGGTCGCAACCAGAGCCGGCCGAGTCCGTACTTGGATTCGCCGCGGGTCCGCGCGTGGTGGCGCACCGGCCGTTCCCCGACGCGGAACCCGGCCCCCGCGGCGAGCGCGGGCACGAAACTCTGCATTAGCTCCATCGGCCGCAGGGCCGCGAGCACCTCGCGCCGCATCACTCGGAGCTGGCAGCCCGAGTCGTGCACCCCGTCACGGAGCAGCCGCCCACGGACGGCATTGGCCACGCGGGACATCAGCCGGCGCAGGCGGGTGTCGTGCCGGTCGGTGCGCCAGCCGCAGGCAAGATCGACCGCGCCGCCTTCCACCAGCGCGAGCAGCGCCGGCAGGTCGCGGGGGTCGTTCTGGCCGTCGCCATCCATCATCGCGAGGAACTCGCCCTCAGCGGCCCGCAGGCCCGCGAGGAGCGCCTCGGCCTGGCCGCGGTTGGGCCGCAGCGGCAGGGCGCGAACGGCGGGCCAGCGCCCCGCCGCGGCCGCGATCTCGGCCGCCGTGCCGTCCGTGCTGCCGTCGTCGACCAGAATGATCTCATGCGGCCGCCCGAGCCCCGCCAGCACCGTCGCAGCAGTCTCCGCTAGCGGCAGGATATTTCCCTCCTCGTTATAGAGGGGGATGACCAGGGAGACGACGGGTTTCACGGCTCGGGCGAGAACACCACGCAAAGGAATCCCGGACGCAAACCGACGAAGGACTCGCGGGCCGGACGCCCCAGCCGAGCCCGGACGGTGTCCGCCTGCGCCACCGAGGCGATGACGAGCGCGCCGCCGCAGTCGGCCGGGGCCTCGGTCCAGTAGCCCACGTCCGGCAGCCCGCGGAGATACCACGGTAGGGGCCAGTATTCCTCGCTGATGACGCGGATTGGTTCGCCGGGCCGAGCCGCGCGGGCTGCCTCGGCCAGCGGCCGGATCTTCAGGACGTCGCTGGAGGAGTGCACGTAGGCCCAGGGATTGCGGCCGTCGGCGGGACGGAGAAAAGAGGTTAGGCGCGTTTGCTGCCCGAGGGAAAACACGGCCAGCACCGCGATGGCCGCCGCGAGCGCTGGGCCGGAGCGGCGGCGGGCGAGGGCGTCCAGGGCCGCGCCGGCGAGCAGGGCCGCCGGCGGCACGAAGTGAACCGCGTGCCAGGGGGTCTTGTACGGGAAGGCCGACAAGGCGGCGAGGATGAACACGCCGTAGACGGCACAGCCCCGCAGGAGCGGATCGCGGCGTCGGGCGGCCACCGCTAGGCCGGCCAGGGCGAGCGCGGACAGGGCGGCCTGATGCCAAAGCAGGCCGCCGGAGCGACTCCAACCGAGCAGTTGGAGATAATAGTGCCACGACTTCTCGTGCCCGGTCGGCGGCGCCTCGGCGCCGAAGCGGAGCAGGGCGTGCAGATAAACGGACAGCGCGTCGCGCAGTCCCGCCCAGTGGGCGCCGAACGAGGAGTAAAGAAGGGCAGCGGTGAGGGCGGCGGCGCCGAGTCCGGCGAGCAGGTCGCGTCCCGGCCGCGCGCTAGCGGGGCGGGCGGCGGCGCGGGTCAGCAGCCAGGCGATCGCCGCCATCCCGAGGAAGAGCGGTGTGCTGGCCTTGGTCGCCTGCATGAAACCCACGCCCGCGCCCGCAACTACCGCCCAACGGGTGAGCCCGGAGTGCCACCAGCACCGCAGGGCGACGGCGACGGCCAGCGTGGCAGTCGCGAGCAGGGTTTCTTGGATGAAGTAGCGGCTGTAGTAGACCGCGGGTGGGGCGAGGGCGAGGAAGGTCCCCGCGGCGAGCGCGGCCGGACCGCTGAGCCCGGGCCCGCCGGACTCGCGCCGGCGGGCCAGGATGACGAGCAGGGGCACGGCCAGCGCGCCGGCGACTGCGGGGACGAGGCGGAGGGTGGTCTCGTCGAGGGCGGCGAGGCTGGCCTGCCCGCGGACCGTCGCGACAGCGGCGCCGAGGTAGTAGAGGGTCGGCCCGTGGTGGTCGCGCGGGTCGAACGCGTAGCGGCCCGCCTCCACCAATTCGCCTGTCTTGACGCCCTGGTTGGCCTCGTCCGCGTGCATTGGCCGGCGGGCGAGGTCGTGCGTGCGAAGCCAGAGCGCGACGGCGGCCAGCAGGGCCAGCGGGAGGCAGCGCAGGAGGGCGGGGGGCACGCCCCATCGGTGGGCGACGGCGGGGGACTTGTCAGTACCAACCCGCCGCCCGCCGGGCACAAAAAAGGCCAGCCGCGCGGGGCGGCCGGCCGGAAGGGGAACGCGGCGTTTACTTGGCGACGCCGAACACCTCGATCTCGCAGTAGTGGTTCAGTTCGTCGGAGGTGTTGCCGTTGCTATAGAGGCGGACGTAGCGGCCGGAAGCGCCGTCGGCCGGCAGCACACGGCCGTGGTTAGTCTCCACGTAGGACTTGTCGCTGCCCTTGCCGAGCTTGGACGAGTTGTCGTCGTCGTTGTTGAAGATGGTCTTGACGCCCTTCTTGAACTCCGGGTCATCGGAGATCTGGACCACGACGTCGTGGTAGACGCGGGCCTGCGAGTGGAAGTGCCACATCGCGACCGCGTCGATCTTCGCGGAGGCGCCGAGGTCGACTTGCACCCATTGCGTGTTGGGCCCGAGCTCCACGTAAGCGCCGTCGATGCCGGTCTTGTCTCCGTCGGTGATGAATGACAACTCGCCGATCACGGGGAGGGAGTCGCTGCTGGTAACCTTCTTGCCGCGAGACAGCAGCTTCGACTCGGCCGAGACCATGATGTCCGGGCGCTTGGCGCCGGCGGGCTCGAGGTTCGAGAGCGAAATCGGGCGGGGTGTGCCCGCGAAGAGCGGCTTCGGGTACTCGACGGCGAGGGGCACCTTGCCGGGGGCGCCGGCAAAGGCGGTCGCACCGAGCAGGGCGGAGAGGAGGAGGGGGAGGTGGCGGGAGTTCATGGGAACGATGGGAGAAAAGACGCGGTGCGGGGGAGTTGGCTACGGGAAAAAACACCCCCGGGGTCGCGGGACCGCGGGGGTGCGAGTGGGAAGCCTTAGGCGATGAAATCCTGTGGCGCGAAGGTTAGTTCTTTCTTCGCCGCGATGGCCTCGTTGACTTTCAGGACGGTCACCGCCGAGGCGAAGGCCTCGTCCGGCGGGCAATTCAGCGGAGTGCCCTTGCGGATCGCGTCGAAGAAGTTCTCCAGGTGCGGCTGGTGGATCGCCTTGTCGAGGGTGACCGGGATGTCCCAGGCGGAGAGCTGGGCGGTCTCGCGGACGTCGACGGTGGCGCCGCGGGGCGCGGGGCCACCGAGCTTCTTGACGCCGGGCTTCTCCCAGGGCTTGACCGGGGCGGCGGCGCCCTCGCCGGTCTCGGGTTTCAGGATGTACCCCTTGGCCACGTACTGCTCCCACTCGGGGGCACGGGCCTCGCGGTACAGCTTGGTGAAGCGCGGGTTCTCGGACATCTTGAGTGCGCCCTCGTCCCCCATGAAGTACTCGTGGTAGCCGCCGCCGGCGCTGGTGGTCGTGAGCACCTGGTACTGGGCCCGCACGAGGCCATCCTTGGTCGGGTACTCGAAGATGATGTACGCGTTATCGTACCACTCGTGGTTCTTATAGTAATCGACGCCGCCGGAGGCGACGCAGGAGCGCGGGTTGGCCCCGAGGATCCAGTTGTAGATGTCGATCTGGTGCGCGCCGAGGTCGGAGACCGGGCCGCCGGCGTACTTGCGGAACCAGCGCCAGTTGCGGAACTCGTGCATGTTGGCGTAGCCGTACTTCTGCAGCTTCGCCTCCGGGATGGCCTGGCCGTTCGGGTACCCGTAATCGTCGGAGACGGCGCGGTGCCACTGGCCACTGATGTTGGTGATCCGGCCGAGAAGTTTGCCCTCCCGGACGATCTTCTGCCGGGCGTGCTGGTAACGGGGGTTGCTCCGGCGCTGGTGGCCCACCTGCATCAACTTTTTGGTCTCGCGGGCTGCGAGTACCATCGAGCGCGCGCCCTCGACGGTGTTGGACATCAGCTTCTCGCAGTAGACGTGCTTGCCTGCCTTGAGGGCGGCGACCGTCTGCTCGGCGTGCATGAAGTCCGGCGTCGCGATGAGTACCGCGTCGAGGTCCTTCGTGTTGGCGAGGAGGTCCTTGTAGTCCTCGAAGGGCTGCGCCGGGTGGTTGAACTTCTTCAGCAGGCGCTCGGTCCGCGTCAGGTTGTAAGGCCAGATGTCGCACACTGCGGCGAAGCGGATGCCCGGAATGGGCATGGCGGCGTTGGCGAGGATGCGGCCTTCCTCGCCGCAACCGATGATGGCCACGTTGAGCGTGTCAGCGCCTTTGGCGCCCACCTCCGCGGCCCGGGAGATGTAGGGGGCGGCCGCGGCCACCGCACCGAGCTTGGCGCTGGTGCTGAGGAAGCTGCGGCGGGTGAAGGGGATCAGGTCGGCCATGGGATCAGGTTTTGGCGGTCAGTTACCCTGCTCGGACGAAAGCGCAAACCGGTTGTGCCGGACCAACACGAGGGCGAAGGCGACCAGCGCGACGTGTACGCCCAGCCAGGCTACGCCCTCGCCTTCCTGCACGGCCATCAGGCCGAAGGAGAGACCCGTGTAGAGCAGGCCGGTGAAGAACAGGGTGCAACGGGTCTTGAAACCGACCAGCAGGCTCAGGCCGAAAGCGATCAGCAGGTAGCCCAAGAAGAAGGCGAAGGTCTTGGTCGCCCAGAGGGGGAGGATCGACGCGCCCGAGATGCCGCCGGCCATCCGGCCCATGTTCTTGTAGTAGTTCTCGAAGGAGAACGAGCCCCCGCTCTCAAATTTCTCGAGGCCCGCGAAGAGGGTCCGCAGGCCCAGCCAGAGGCGGAGGACCAGGAAGGCGGCGGTGTATTCGGGACGGTTGGTTTCGGACGACGGGGCGTTATGGGCGCTCATGGGTAAAGGGGATGGAGGGGAAGGGGAGGGGCTGCCGGAGGCGACGACGGGGAACGGTTGTGCACGACCTGCCCGCGGAAAGGCAAGCCGGACCAAGCCGCGCGCGAAGATTTCCGACGGGCACCCCGGCCGCCGACTTAGGCCTTGCCGCCCGCGGCCCGGCGCCGGCAACGTGGCCGCAGATGACCCAGCTGCAACGGACCCCCCTGCGTGACTTCCACGCCGCGCGCGGGGCCCGCCTCGTCGACTTCGCCGGCTGGGAAATGCCCGTGCAGTACCGCAGCATCCTCGAGGAGCACCGCGCGGTGCGCCGCGCCGCGGGCCTCTTCGACGTCAGCCATATGGGGGAGTTCGACGTGCGGGGACCCGGGGCCGCCGCCTTCCTTAACCGGCTCGTCACGAACGACGTCGCCCGCCTCTTCCCTGGCCGCGTGCTCTACAGCCCGATGTGCTACCCGGACGGCGGCGTGGTCGACGACCTGCTCGTCTACCAGCGGGCCGCGGATGATTTCTTCCTGTGCGTCAACGCCGGCAACCTCGCGCGCGACCTGGAGTGGATCCGGACCCAGGCCGCTGGCCACGACGTGACGGTTTCGGACCGCTCCGCCGAGACGGCGCTACTCGCCCTGCAGGGGCCATGCGCGGTCGCGATCCTACAGGGCCTCACGGCGACCAACCTCGCGGGGATCGGCTATTACCATTTCGCGACGGGTGAGGTAGCCGGCATGCCCTGCGTGCTCAGTCGCACCGGGTACACGGGCGAAGACGGTTTCGAACTGTACCACGCGGCAGGTCACGCGGTGCGCCTCGCGGAGGCGCTGCTGGCCGCCGGCGCGTCCCATGGGCTCGAACTCGCGGGCCTCGGCGCGCGGGATAGCCTTCGCCTCGAGGCGGGTTATCCGCTCTACGGGCACGAGCTGAGCCCCACGATCTCCCCGCTGGCGGCCGGCCTCGGTTGGACGGTGAAGCTGGACAAGGGCGGCGACTTCCTCGGGCGCGATGCCTTGGCAGCCGAGAAACGCGGCGGGTCTCCGCGCCGGGTGGTCTATTTCCGGACCGGCGACCGGCGCATCCTGCGCCCGGAGTCCCCGGTTCGAAACGCGTCCGGCGCCGTGGTCGGTCAGGTGCTTTCCGGGACGCTCTCTCCGATCCTGCAGGAGGCGATCGGATCCGCCTTGGTCGAGACCGCGGCCGCGACGGCCTCGCTGATGGTTGACGTGCGCGGCGCCGCCGTGGCGTTGCAACTGGTCCGCCCGCCGTTTGTCCCGCTGGGCCGCGTCTAATTTCCTTCTCTATGAGCTCCGTCCCCGCCGATCTCCGCTACGCCAAATCCCACGAGTGGGTCCGCACCGAGGCTGATGGCACCGTCACCATCGGCATCACGGACTACGCGCAGAATTCGCTTGGGGACATTACCTACGTCCAGTCGCCCAAGGTCGGCGCGGTCCTCGCCGCCGGCGCCGTCTTCGGGGTGGTGGAGTCGGTCAAGGCCGCGAGCGACCTTTACGCGCCGGTGGCCGGAACCGTCGTCGCGATCAACCCCGCGCTCGACGGCGCGCCTGAAACGGTGAATCGCGAGCCCTACGGCGCGGGTTGGATGCTGCGCCTTAAGCCGTCGGAGCCCGCCGCTGCGGGGGCATTGCTCGACGCGGCCGCTTACGGCGCGCTGCTCGGCTGAGCGGCCGTTAGCTCGATTTCCCGACCGCGGGGAAGAGGGCGCGGAATTCCGGGTCGTTGCGTAGGAAGGCGAGGTCTGGGTCCTGCTGCATCCATCGGAAGTCGTCGTACCCGAGGGCGAGCGCGCGCCGGAGCTCGCGAAGCGCGTCTGCGCGCCGCCGCGTCAGCGCGAGGCTGCAGGCGAGATTGTAGTGCGCGGTGGCGTTGTCTGGCTCGAGCCGCACCATGCGGCGGTCCATCCGTAGCCCGTCCGGGACGCGCCCCAGGCGCGTGTACAGCGCGCCGAGGATCTCCACCACCCGCCCGTAACTAGGCTCGCGGCGGAGAATAGACTCAAAGAAACGGACCTCGAACTCGGGGTCGGCGGGCGGGCGTTTCATTGGGCTTTAGGGGCGGCCGCGGCGGGCACACTGGCCGGTGTCGCGCAGGGCGTCGCAGCGGGCGCTCACTTGCAGCCGCTGGTTCACCGGGGTGAGGCCGAGCTTCGACGACACGGTGTTGCCATACCAGGACATGAATGGGGCGCTGATCTCGAAGATCCGGTCGCAGTCGACACACACGACCTGCGCCACCTGGGTGTCATCCCCCTCGCGGTGGGTGCGGTAGAATTTCTCACCGCTGCCGATGTCTACCTCGCGCAAGAGCCCGCACTCCGTGAGAATGGGCAGGGTGCGGTAAACGGTGGCGCGCGAGACTGAGTCGTCGATGTCGCGTGCGTACTCGAGGAGCTGCTCGGCGGTGAAGTGTTCCCGCTGGGCGAGGGCAGCGTCGAGGATCGCGAGCCGTTGGTTGGTTGCGCGCAGGCCCCGCTTGGCGAGGAAGGCCCGGAATTGTTCGCGCGGGGAAGGACGGCTCACGGGTCGGACTTTCGAGCGCGGGCGCAGGCCGTGTCAAGGGACGGCTGCCGTTGGCTCGCCGTGGGAGAAAGTTGCGCCGCGGGGCTTGAGAAATCCCCCGTCGGCCCCATCACTCTTGGCGGCGGCGCGCGTCTTGCCCCGAAGTCGCCGCCTCGAATTCCCTCCGTGATGCGCCACCCTCCCGTCCTTCCCGCCCCGGCCCGGCCGGCTTTCCTTCGGTGGGCGAGTCTGGCGCTCGGGCTGGCGGCGTTCCTCGGGGGTGCGCGTGGCGCTGATCTGGTTGGCGCCCGGGAGCGACTCTTGGGCGGCGGCTACGCCGAGGTCATCCGCGCCGCCCAGGCCGAATTGCGCACCGGCGCCGGTAACACCGAATGGTCTCTGTTGCTGATCCGCGCGCTGTTGACCACCGGCCGGGTAGCCGAGGCCGACGCGGCGCTGCAGGAGGCGCTCGGGCGCGATGCCCGCAGCCTGCGGCTCCGCTGGCTCGGCCGTGACGTCGCCTTCGCCAATGGCCGACCCGAGGAGGCCCAAGTCCGCCTCGAAGAGGTGCGCCAAGCGGTCCGCAATAGCCCGTGGATGTACCGTTCGCCGCCAGACCTCGTGGTCTTCGGCCGCGCCGCCCTGCTGCTGGGTGCCGATCCCAAGGAAGTCCTCGAAAAAATCTACGCCACCGCCCAGAAGGCCGACCCTCGGCTCCGCGACGTCTACCTTGCCCGCGGCGAGCTCGCGCTCGAGAAGCACGACTACGCCCTCGCGGCCCGTGCCTTTGAGGAAGGCATTAAGCAGCTGCCGGGCGACGCGGACCTCCTCGCTGGTCGCGCGCGGGCCTACGCCGAGAGCGACCGAAAGGTGGCGCAGGCCGCCCTCGCCGCCGCCCTCGAGCGTAATCCGCGCCACGTGCCTGCGCTGCTCCACACCGTGGATAACCACCTTTCCGCCGAGGCCTACGCCGAGGCTGAGCAGGGCATCGCTGCCGTGCTCGACATCCACCCGGGGCACCCGGAGGCGTGGGCCTACCGCGCGGTGCTCGCCCACCTGCGCCACGATCCCGTGGCCGAGCAGTTCGCGCGGTCCAAGGCCCTTTCCGCCTGGCCGGGTAATCCGCGGGTTGACTCGCTCATCGGCGAGGAACTATCGGCCAAGTACCGTTTCGCCGAGGGCGCCGCCTACCAACGGAAAGCCCTCGCCTCCGACCCCCAGTACCTGCCGGCCAAAGCGCGCCTCGCCAGCGACCTCCTCCGCCTCGGCGAGCACGCCGAGGGTTGGGCCCTCGCGCAGGCCGTCCACGAACGGGACCAGTACGACGTGGAGGCCTTCAATTTGGTCACGCTCCGTGACACGATGGACAAGTACGCCACCCTCGCGAACGAGGACTTCGTGGTGCGGATGGCCGCGCCGGAGGTTGCCGTTTACGGCCCGCGGGTAGTCGCTTTGCTGCGGCGGGCGCACGACACCCTTGCAGCCAAGTATGGCGCGGAACTGCAGCGGCCGACGCACATTGAGATCTTCGCGGACCCGCGCGACTTCGCGGTCCGCACCTTCGGCCTGCCGGATGTGGCGGGCTTCCTCGGGGTGTGCTTCGGCCGAGTCGTCACCGCCAACAGCCCTGCTAGCAGCACCTCGCCGACGAACTGGGAGGCCGTCCTCTGGCACGAGTTCTGCCACGTGGTCACCCTGCAGCTGACCCGTAACCGGATGCCGCGCTGGCTGAGCGAGGGGATCTCGGTTTACGAGGAGCGCCAGGCGAACCCTGCGTGGGGGCAGCGGATCAACCCCGCGTACCGCGAGATGATCCTGGGCGACGACCTTGTGCCCGTGGGGCGCCTGAGCGCCGCCTTCCTCGCGCCCAAGTCGTCCCGGCACCTCCAGTTCGCCTACCTGCAGTCCTCTCTGGTGGTGGAATACCTCGTCGCCCGCCACGGCCTCGACGCGCTGCGCGCGATTCTGCAGGACCTGCGGGACGGCGTGGAGATCAACGCGGCCCTCGCTCGCCGCACCGTGCCACTGGAGCAGCTGGAGCCGGCCTTCGCCGCCTACGCGCGGGAGCAGGCCGAGCGGCTCGCTCCCGGCCTAGGTTGGGAGCGGCCCGAGGCGGCGGTTTTCCTCGAGGAGGGTGCGACGGAGTTTGCCGCCTGGGAGCGCCGCCAGCCGGACAATTACTGGGTGCTCCGGGCCAAGGCGCAGCGCCTTGCGGCCGCGCAGGACTGGGCCGGGGCCGTGGTGCCGCTGCGGCGGCTGGTCGAGTTGTACCCACACCAGAAGGGCGAAGACGCTGCGCACCGGCCGCTCGCCGCGGCGCTGCGGTCCCTCGGCGACACCGCAGGCGAACGGGAGGCTCTTCGCCGTTGGGTGGCCACGGACGACGAGGCGGTCGAGGCCTACCAACGGCTGATGGAACTGGCCGCGGCGGACGGCGCTTGGGCCGAGGTGCGGGAGAATGCCGAGCGCAGCCTGGCGGTGAACCCCCTAGTGCCCGGCCCTTACCGGCAGCTCGCGCGTGCGGCGGCGGCGATGGGTGATGAATCGGCGGCAGTGGTGGCGTGGCGCACGTTGCTCCAGCTTGACGTGCCCGAACGCGCCGAACTCCACCACGAACTCGCACGGGTGCTCCTACGCCGGGGCGAACGCACGGAGGCGCGCCGACACGTGCTGCTCGCGCTGGAGGAAACCCCCCGCTTCCGCGCTGCCCTCAGCTTGCTCCGGGAACTGGGTCCCGCGCCCGCCGGAGGGCTCGCGCCATGACCCGCGCTCGCCGCTGGCTCCTGAGCTGCGCTGGACTCGGCCTCGCCGGACTGCTGCTTGCCCAGCGCTTTCCTGGCCGCGGCGGCTTCTGGAGCGAGGGCGGCTCGCGGGCCGACGTCCGGACCGCTCGCGAAATTCCCTCGCACAGTACGGGCACGCCCGTCTGGGAAAACCCCCGCGGCTTCGAGACGGACGTGTTCACTTTTACCCGCGTCCGCTACGGTAGCAGCCGATCCGGGTACGGGCGCCGCGGCGGTGGCTGGGCCACCGACCTGCCAGACAGCGACCTGAACCTGTCCTACCGGCTGCAGCAGATGACCTCGCTCAAGTGCAGCCCGGACGGCCGCATCCTCGAGCTGACCGACCCCGAACTCGCGTCGCACCCCTGGATCTACATCGTCGAGCCAGGGGCGCTTCGCTTTACCGACGAAGAGGTCGCCGCTCTGCGAAAGTTTCTCCTCAATGGCGGCTTCCTCATGTTCGACGACTTCTGGGGTGAATCCGCGTGGGAGAACGTCGAGCGCGAGATGCGCCGCGTCTTCCCCGAGCGCACCTTCGCCGAGCTGCCACTGGATCACCCTATCTACAGCTGCGTCTTCCAGATTAAGGCCAAGGGCCAGGTCCCCAATGTCCGCACCGGGGAGGAGAGCCAGTACACCGGCATAACCTGGGAGCAGCACGACGGGGACTCACGCACGGTCCACCACCGCGCGATCCACGACGACAAGGGCCGGATGATGGTGTTCGCGGCCCACAACACGGACAATGGCGACGGCTGGGAGCGCGAGGGCGAATACGAGTATTATTTCAAGAACTTCTCCGAGCGGGTCGCGTACCCGCTCGGCATCAACGTCGTGTTCTACGCGATGACCCACTGAGCCGATGGCCGCCCCTGTCCCCGCCCTCCCGCCGGTCCGCCGCGCCCTCGCCGCGCTCGCCCTCCTCGGCGGCGCGCTGGCGCTCACCGGGGCCGGGCGGGGCCCCGCGGGCGGTTCGTGCCCGCCGGGCGGAATCAGCCCGGTCGCCGCGCCGATTCCGACTCGCGTCTCCGCGGTGATGGCGCAGCCGGCGCCCAGCGGCCGCGGTCCCGTCCGCGCGCCGCGCTGGGGCAACGAGTCCGACGCCGGCTCCTCCTGGGTGCGCACCGAGGGCAGCGGGATGATCGACGAAAATTCCGTGCGCACCGCCCGGGAGGTTGACTCGCACAGTACCGGCACTCCGGAGTGGAGTAACCCAGCCGGCTTCGAGAAGGACGTCTTCACCTTCGCCCGGGGCGTGTTTAAGGCCGGGCCGACCACCGCGCCCTCCCCGGTCTTCCATCGCGGCCGCAGCATCGGGTGGTGGGTGGATTTCCCGGACGCTGACCTCAACCTGTCCTTCCGCTTGCAGCAGCTTACTGCGCTGCGCGCAGACCCCGACGGACGCGTCCTGCGCCTGACGGAGCCAGAGCTGCACGATTACCCTTTTCTTTACCTCACGCACCCGGGGTACTCGATCCTCAGCGACGCGGAGGTGGCTAGCCTACGCAAGTACCTGCTCGCGGGGGGCGCGATCGCGATCATCGACTTCTGGAACTCCATCGAGTGGAACGGCCTCGCGGCGCAGATGCGCCGTATCCTGCCGGAGCGCAACTGGACCGAGCTCGGCATGGAGCACCCGCTCTTCCACTGCGTCTATGACCTGAAGGGCCCGCTCCAGGCGCTGCAGGTGCCGACGATGCAGTTCTGGAACCGCGCGCGGAACCCCGCCGACCCCTCCGCGCCGCTGCAGATCGACCGCGGGCCCGACTCGGAGAAGCTTTCCGTGCGCGCCCTGCTCGACGACCGCGGCCGCATCATGGTGATCGCCTTCCACAACAGTGACCTCAGCGACGGCTGGGAGCGCGAGGGCGAGAACGCCGAGTACTTCGCGACGTTCTCGGAAAAGATCTCCTATCCTCTCGGCATCAATCTGATCTTCTACCTGATGACGCACTGAACACGCGTCCCTCTCTCCCTCATGAGCATCCCCGCTGAAACCGCCCCCTCCGCTCCCCCTCCCGTCGCGGCACCCGTCTCCGAGCGGGAAATCGCCGAACGCCTGCTGGCTGGCCGGGGCCGCATTGAGGCTGAACTCGCCAAGGCGATCGTCGGCCAGCGCGAGGTCATTGAACAGATCCTCCTCGCGCTCGTCGCTGGTGGACACTGCCTCATCACTGGCGCTCCCGGCCTCGCCAAGACCCTCCTCGTCAAGTCGATTGCCCAGGTCTTCCACCTGCGCTTCGCGCGCATCCAGTTCACCCCGGACCTAATGCCGGCGGACATCACCGGTACCGAGATCCTGCAGGACGACGGCGCGGGCGGGCGGCGCCTCACCTTCGTGCGCGGGCCCGTCTTCGCGCACCTGGTCCTGGCCGACGAGATCAACCGCACGCCG
>SXGQ01821473.1_pt1 | contig 16865 bp, 10 predicted proteins | sample 3178371 | NCBI WGS metagenome assembly SXGQ01 (sample SAMN11356859, study PRJNA531348) | freshwater metagenome | isolation source: freshwater sample F1-20 | place: China: Fuxian Lake, Yuxi | collected 2017-12-25
AGCTGTTGCTCGAGCAGCGCGGCTTTCGTCACCTCAAGCGCTGGGGCCGCGGTGTCGACACAGAGCTTTTCAGACCGAGTGAGCATTACGTCGCGGCTAGCACGCCGCTGTTTGCTTATCTTGGGCGTGTATCGATAGAAAAAAACGTCGAAACATTTTTGACGCTTGACCTGCCTGGGCGAAAAGTCGTCATCGGCGATGGGCCCGCTCGTGAGATTCTCGAATCACGCTTTCCTCAGGTGCGATTCACCGGAGTGCTCAAAGGTCCTGCGCTCGTGTCGGAACTCAGCTTGGCGAGCGCACTCGTTTTCCCGAGTCGCACCGATACATTTGGTCTTGTGATGCTGGAGGCGATGGCCTGCGGCGTTCCGGTCGCAGCCTTTCCGGTTACCGGGCCCATCGACGTCGTCACACCCGGCGTGACGGGTGAGCTGAACGTCGATCTCCGTCTTGCCGCCTTGGCAGCACTGCAGCTGGATCGAGATCAAATACGAAAAGCGGCATTGACCCGTTCATGGGCCAACGCTACTGCCGAATTTCTCGATAATCTCGTGCCGGCGAAGCGCGTCACGACGGTCGCGCTTCGCCGGCCTAACGCATCTTCGATCAGAGCTTGACGCGCGCTCCCACGAACACGCTGTAACCGAACTGCTCGTACTCATAGACGCGGCTACGATTACCAAAGTAACGGATGCCGGCGGTATTGGTGAGGTTCTTCGCTTCGGCAAACATCTCGAAGTTCTTCGTGAACTCGTAGCTGGCCGTCAGGTCGAGCTGATCGCGTCCTTCCCAGTAGAGATCCAGTTCACCGTCTTCAGCATTGATCTCGTTGAGATAGTCACCGCGGTCGGTGTAGCTCAGGCGGATGCTGATCGGACCCTGCTCGTAGAACAGCGCGAAGTTGGCAACGCTCTCCGACTGCCCGGGCAACGGAAATTTCGAGCGCCCCGCATACGTACGACCCACGTCGATTTCGGCATCGACTAAGGTCAGGTTCGCGAAGACGCCAAAGCCCGACATCCAGCCCGGCAGGTTAGTGAACTGCTGCTGCCACGCGAACTCGATACCCGACAGCGAACCGTCCGCATTTTCTGGCGTAACCAGTGTCGCAGCTTGGCCGATGTAGGTGCCCGTGCTGCGTAACGTGTAGTTGTAGTCCTTGAGATCCTTATAAAAGGCGCTCGCCGACAACAAACCCATCTTGTCGAAGTAATACTCGATCGACGCATCAAGGTTGTTCGAAAGGGTCGGCTTCAGATCAGGATTACCGAGCGAGACGACCAACGTCGAGCCCTCCTGGGTCTCGAGTGCGCGCGGGACGATATCCGTAAAGTTCGGACGTGTCATGCCACGCGTGACTGCGGCACGACCGATCAGCCCCTCGTTGAACTCGTAGCGCAAGGTCACACCCGGGAAAAAATCGGTGTAAGAGCGGGTGTCGGTGCGGGATCGAATCGTGCTCGTGCGCGTATCGAATACCGGGGCTGACCCGGTCGTTTCCGTCTTTTCAACGCGAACACCCGCCAGAACACCCAACCGGTCGTAATCGAGGTCCCACATCGCATAACCGGAAAGGATCTGCTCGTCGGCTCGATAATCCGCCGTCGCCGACTGCTCTACACGAGGCGGAGAAGTCTTCTTCGTAGTGTCGAAATACGCGTCTGCCAGTGCCGGATCGATCTTGAAGCCTAAGTTGTATCCGTAGTTTTGACTGGCGGTGCTCGTCAAAAAAGCCGCCAGCGGCGAGGACGGTGCCGCCGTTGACGCGCGATCACGGAAGCGGTTTTCATCCGCTTGACGTTCGCCGTCTTTCAACTTCAAGCCGAACTTGAATTGTCCCTCACCACCACCCACCGTCACGGGCAAACGGGCATTGATGGTGAACGCCTGAGTCTCTTCTGAGGTGGCACTTGTACGGTAAGCATTCTCGCGGAACGAGAAGTTACTGGGTGTCAGATGCTGATTGGACGTAAACAACGAAATCGACGGCTCGAGGGTGCTGTTACGGTAATCGTAGGACAACGGTGCCGTTGCAGTACCGAGCGCCGCGGTACGGAAAAGCAGTTCGTCGCGGCGCGGATATGTCTGTTGGGTGTCCGCGAGCGACACTGATGCATCGACCACGAGATCGCCAAAAGCTCTCTCACCACCAACTTCGAGAGTCGAAATTTCGTTTTCCTGGATGCGATGGCGAATTTGCTTAGCGACACGGATGTTACGGAAGCTTGCGGTCTGATCGGTCGCACCCGCGAGCAGTACGCCCTCGGACCAGAGGACGAGCAGTTGGTTGCGGTACTCGTCATCAGTGAATTTCGACAGCGTGCCGCGCACGAAGAAGCGATCGTTATCTGCGTTGCGCCACTCGGCTGCACCGGTGAATGCGATGCGCTCGCGCTGCGTGTTGTAGTCCTTGAAGAGGTTTTCGGCAACTCCGAAAACAGAACCGCCTTCGGGCCGCGTGAGACGAACCCAGCCGGTTTCGATGTTGTCGACCTCGCGGTCAGTTTCCGAATAGCTCGCCGACAGGAGCATTCCAAACTTGTTGTCATCGCCCCAAATGTTACTGATCGAGCCGGAACCGCGCTTGTCGTTGGTTCCACCGAACTCGTTATAAGAGCCGCCAGCCGAAGCACGCGCGCGAAATCCTTTGTAATCGAAGGGTGACTGCGTCTTGATGTTCACCGCGCCCGTGATGGAATCAGCGTCCTGATCCGGGCGCAGCGTCTTACTAATTTCTAACTGTCCGACGATATCGGAGGGGATCGTGTCCAAGTCGATGGCGCGAGTCGACGGATCCGGTGCTGCGATACTGACCCCGTCGATCGTGACGGCTGAGAACTCCGACGGACCACCGCGCACGTTGATGTAACGGCCTTCGCCTTGATCACGCGCGATTGCGATGCCCGCTACGCGTTGCAGTGCCTCGGCGATGTTCGGGTCAGGGAAACGACCGACGGTGTCTGATGAAACGACATTCGTCACGCCCCGCGAGTTTTTCTGCTGCTCGGCTGCGCGCGCGGCGGCATCGACGATGGCGGTGATCACGACCTCATCGAGCTTATCGGCCTCTTGCGAGCGAGCCGTGACGGGCGATAACACACCCAGCGAAATGGCGACACAAACGGCGCGGCGGACGAGGAGATTTGGTTTCACGGGCAACCTCTGGCGATAGATCATCAAGCGGAAAAATACGTGACGGAATTGTGATAGTTGAAAATGAAAGCTTTGTGACAAAGACAAGGCGATTCGATGTCGTCAATTTGTCGCGCCAAGTTCATCTTGATGAAACGACGGCTGCCGAGACTCGAGTTCAATGGACCAGCAGCTGATACCCCCGCCGCGCCCGATGCCGCCGTGGATGTGGCGACAACTTAGTCGTCTGACGGGAGTGGATCGCCTCGATCGGATGTATCGCAAGTTACCGACCGACTTGCGGGGCGCAGACTTTGCGCTCGCAGCCCTGCGCGAGCTCGGTGTGTCGTTCGATGTAACGCAAAGTGAGTACGAAAGAATCCCCGCCTGCGGTCCTGTAGTCGTCACGGCTAATCATCCATTTGGAGGAATAGACGGTCTGGCTGCTATTGCCGCGATCGCCACTCGTAGGCCGGATTTGAAGGTCATTGCGACCACCGCTCTTGCATCCATTCCCGCTATTCGCGATTTGATCATCGCCGTTGATAATTTCGGCGTGCGTGAGCGTCGCGCCGGTAATGTCACCGCAGCGCGGCAAGCACTGCGACATGTTCGCAGTGGTGGAGCGTTGTTGATTTTTCCGGCAGGCGAAGTAGCGAGTCTGGATTTGTCGCAGGGGTGTATCGCCGATCCCATCTGGAAGCGCGGCGCCATCACGCTGATCCGCGCGGCCAAGGCACCCGTCCTGCCGCTGTATGTGCACGGCAGTAATGGTCTTGGCTTTCAACTAGCGGGTCTATTGCACCCCGCGTTGCGCACCGCACTGCTACCGCGCGAGGTCGCCAACAAGCGCGGTAGTCGTCTCGACTTGCGTTTCGGTGAGGCCGTTTCGACCGAGCGTATCCAGTCCATCGACGATCCATCGAAGATCGAAAAATTCCTGCGGATTCGTCTATACGCGCTGGCGGCGCCTCGACCGGGCCTCACGGCGGATCGCAGCCGCAAATTCGATCTAGCCTCGGCCGAGTCAATCGCACCCGCACAGTCGACGTGTCTGCTGGAGCGCGAGATCGGCGATCTTCCGACATCGGCCCTACTGACGGAGCTCGGGAACCTGCAGGTGTACTCTGCCCCTGCGGCCGCGATACCCAACGTGTTGCAGGAAATCGGACGCCTGCGGGAGCTGACCTTTCGTGCCGTCGGCGAAGGAACGGGCGCCGCACTGGATCTCGATATCTACGATCAGCGTTACGAGCACCTGTTTGCGTGGGATGCGAAGAAAAAGAATCTCGTCGGTGCGTATCGACTGGCGAAGATCGACCAACTGCGTCGCTCGTATGGTCGACAAGCTTTTTACTTGACGACATTGTTCGAGTTCCGCGAGCCGTTTTTCGTCATGCTAGGGCCGGCGCTCGAGCTTGGGCGCTCCTTCGTTCGAGTCGAATACCAGCGGAGCTTTGCGCCGCTGCTCGCGCTCTGGCGGGGCATTGGTGAATACGTGGGTCGTAATCCGCGTTACTCGAAACTGATCGGACCAGTCAGCGTCAGCGCCGACTATGACAAAGCTTCGCATGCGCTACTCGTCCGCTACTTGAAGTGGCATCACTTCAATCCCGTGCTTGCGTCTTTGATCAAGCCACGTGTGCCGTTTCGCGCGACACACACCTTGGCGAATTTGAATAGGGAGCTGAGGGATGTCGATGGTCTCGATACCCTGTCAGATCTTTTGCCTGAGTCGGATGCCAAGCGGCAAGTTCCGGTATTGCTTCGTCAATACCTGAAGCTCGGCGGTGAAGTCGTGGGCTTCAATGTCGACCCCGATTTCGGACATTGCCTCGATTGCTTGACCATCGTCGATCTGCGACGCACGCCGGATTCCGTATTGTCGAAGTACATGGAAGAAAGAACGCTGCGACAATTCCGCGCAACGAGCTGAGCCGATCCGATCAGGATACGCGCAGTTCGTTGGTAGTCAGACTCGTAATCGAACGAACTTCGCCCCGAGCGTCATGGAACTCGACGGTGATTCCAACGCCGTCCGGTCTCGCCCAATCGAATTCGATCAAGCCGAAGTTGATCTCTCGCAAGACCGAGCCGATCCGGCGCGAATTCGGCGGTGTCACCGGCCAAACTTCGGTCAAGCCACTCGAAGTGAAATCCCACAAGGGATAGGCCGCATTGGTCGTCAATCGAGAAACTTCGGCGTAATGGGTATCGCCGCTGATACAGAACAAACCGTTGGCGCGGCGTGTGCGAATCGTCTGCAATAACCGTTGATGGTCTTCAGCGTAGTTGATCCACGCCTCCCAACCCGGGAAGTCGGCCACGACTTGCAAACTCGAGGCCAAAATACGGACCTCCGCAGGGCGTCCGAGTTGCTGATCCAGCCAGTCCCATTGTCTCTGACCAAGCATGGTCGCACCCGCATCCGGGTTACGCTCATAGGGGCCTGGCACCTCGAGCTTGGCACGCTCGAGCTCTTTAGCCCACGCGTCGTATCCCTTGCCACCCAAGTCGAGTGAACGGATCGGCGTTCGATTGAAGCGCAGATCGGGCAAGAGAATCTGCAAGCGTCGGCCGTCCTGTTCGAACTCGATCGCGTCGTAAATGCCATCACGCGTTCGACGCAAGGAGTCCTCAGGTTCGCCCCAAAAGTCGCAGAAAATCTGTCGTGAATCTTCCTTGTGAGGATAGGCCGCACCCGCGTCGTTCTCGCCGTAGTCGTGATCATCCCAAGTGGCGAGGATAGGCATACGCTCGGTGAGACGGCCAAAACCCGGCTGCGCGGACAGTTCAGCGTACTTGCGGCGCAGCACGGCCATGTCACGCGTATCGCCGTAGATATTGTCGCCGAGAAAAATAAACAGATCCGGCTCAGCCGCCAACACGGCGCTCCAAATCGGTTGCGGCTTGTCCTGCTTGGCGCAGGATCCGAAAGCGATTCTCTTTGGTAAGCGCCGCCGGTCAGGACGTCGTGGACGCGCCAGCTGAATTGGCGAGTCGACGATTGCCTGGCTGGCCGGTGCACTGGTCAAGGCCAGTGCACCGGAACTCACCAGCCAATCGCGCCGATTCAGAACTCGGCCTTCAGCGAGAAGAAGAACTGGCGCGGTGCGCCGCGCAGCAAGGTTTGTGTCGTGCCGTTGGGGTCTGCATTGACGAAGCCGTTGGAACCGACCGTCGCGATGTAGACATTGTCTTCGATGTTCGTCAGTGCACCTTGGACCGTCAGGCGTTTGGCGAACCCGAGGTCGTTCATGCGATAGCCGATTGATGCATTGAACAAAGTGTAGGCGTCGACGTGGCCTCGGTTCAGGAAGGTGTAATAACGCTTGCCGATGTAGTTACCGTCCGCGCGGACAAAGAAGTTGCCGTCGTCGTAGGCGATCTCCGAGCGCAGCAACAGATCCGGGGAATCGGGTACCGTCTTGCCGGCGACCGGAATCACAACACCGTTGGTGGTGTAGTCATTGTCGAAGGTCGAATCGTTCCACGCCGCCGAGGTGAACCAGTTCACGTGGCGAATCGGACGCCAGTTGACCGCGGCCTCGAAGCCTTCGGTCGTGACGCTGCCCACGTTCGCAAGCACGGCGGGATTGCCGACGATGCCGGGGCCCTGCTGAATCGCGAGTTGGCGATCATCGAACACGACACGATAGGCCGTCAAAGACGCCGTCGCCGACTCACCGCGATAACGCCAACCGAACTCGAGCGTGTCTGAGGTTTCAGGCTTCAGCACATCGCGAATGGCATTGAAACCCGCTTCGGAACTGCTGAAGGGACCTGCCGTACCGGCACTGACGAAGGCGCGCGCATTCTCGGCCGCTTGACCAAAGATTTCTTGAGAGTCAGACAAGGTCCAGTTGAAACCAATCTGTGGCAAGAAACCCTCGGATACGTCGATCGTGCCGGTCTTGTTCGCACCAGTGATGGTACGGGCCGTATTCTCGACCTTCATGCCCTTGAAGCCGACATTGAAACGCAGTGCTTCACCGATCTTGAAGGTATCGGTCAGATGGTACTGCTGCGTCTTGGTTTCAAACTCATATTGCCACTGGGTCAACAACGGGTTCGACAGAAAACCCGTAAATTTCTGGGTCGGTGCGGCAATGTTGGGTTCCGGATAGAAGCGACGCGCTTGGTTGAAATCGTTGTTTTCGATCCACACGCCAGCAGACAAATCGTGATCACCCAAGCTCCACTTGAGGTTCGCGATCAGGCCTTGACGATCGATATCGTATTCAGTCGTTCGAACTGCGAGCGGAGCACCACCCGGTGTCGATACGTAGGGCGTACCCCAGAGACCCTGGCCTTTGTTCTGGTGCGTGTAGGCTTTTGCGCTCAGCGCGATGCCCTCGCCCAGCGGCAAATCAGCGCCGAGATATCCGAGCTTGTCTTCACGTACGCCGGCCGCGTTCCAGTAAGCGTCATCGCAAGCCTTCCCGTCGGCAAAACCGGCCGCAGCGCAGGCGGTCGCTGCTTTAATGGCCGACGACCAATCTGGGAACCAATTATCCCAATCCTTGCCACGACGACGAATGATGTCGTAAGAGAGATCCTGATAATCCGCTTCGGCGCGATCGGAGAAGTTGTAGTACGCAGTGACGCTTGCCGTGCCGATCGGCTGAACCAGCTTGAGGTTGTACATCTTTTGCTGCTGTTCGCCCGCGCCCTTCCATTTCTCCGTGGTGCCGTCGACTACCGTCACGGCAACACGGGTGCCGCTCGAGCCGAGCTCACCCGAGTCGAGTCGCGCGTAAACGCGACGGGTCGAGTCACTACCACCGGTAGCTTCGAGACGCGCGTTGAACTCATCCGCAAGGGCAGCCGACTCGAACTCGATCGTGCCACCCAAATTGCTAGTCGAAGCCGTTGTCACTGCGCCAGCACCCTGTGAAAGTGTCACGCGACCCACACTTTCGCTCGGAATCGCACGGCTGATGTGCAGGCCGTTGTGATTACCGTAGGACATGTCGCCGAGCGGTACGCCATCCAGCGTGAAGCCAAGCTGGTTCTGATTGAATCCGCGTACGACGATTCGCGTCGACCACTCATAAGCGCCGAAAGGGTCTGCGGACTGGAAATTTACGCCTGGCAGCTTCTCGATGGCTTTTAGCGGACTCGTACCCGCCGGAAGAAAGCCGATTTGTTCAGCGGCAATCGATTGCTGCTGGCGAGCGACACCACGCGCAAAAATAATGACCTCTTCGAGCGAATCGACGGCGCCTTTGTCGGCGGCGTTTTTTTCGGCAGATTCCTGTGCGCCCGTCAAAGCTGAGGCGACGAAAACAGCAACCGTAAGGGTTGTTTTGAACGAATGACGAAACGACATGGCGAGCTCCTGATGATCCAACCGAGAGGGTCCAACCGAGAAAACGGCAACTGCGGGAGGTTAGAAGGAGATTCTTAAGCCGAGATGTCGGAGATATGACGAAAAGGTGACCGGAGCGGGAAATCCGCTCCGGTCACGCAACACTCAGACTTCGATCAGAAGTTGTATTCGTACTGGAAGAAGAACGACAACGGCTTGCCATTCCATCCGTACGTGTAGAAATACGCAGGATCACGGGCCGTGAGCTCACCGCGGACACCGGCGCGGGAGAAAGCACGATCCGTCGCGCCTCCGCGCTCCCAATACTCCTCATCGGTCACGTTCACCACGCGCAACATCAAGCGATGCTGCTTCTCGTTACCCATGAAGTACTGCACAGACGCATTGAGCACGAAGTAGTCGCCGAAGTTGACGTCCGGGTTGGTGCGATTACCGCTTGCGTCGACGAGACGAGCCGCATTGTTTTGCACATAGGCATACTCCGGACCCTGCCAACGCGGGTTCAAGGCAACCACCCAACGATCGGTCGGCGACCAAGTCAAAAGCGCAGATGCCATCCACTCCGGTCGTTCACCCGATTGACGGAAACGCTCTGACCCTGCGCGACCCGGCACGATCGTCGTCAATGCTTGCCCGGTACCGGCACGAACGGCCGTCAGACCGAACAAGGGATTGAGCTCGAACGACTCTTGTTTGGTGAAACTGAAGTCGAGCGCCCACTGGTCGATATCAAAAGCGACATCGAGGGTGTAGCCCTTGATGTCCTGAATCGCTTTGGTGTTGAAGGTCGCCACATCGAGCGGCGTCAATCCGAAGCTCGGCCAGCTAGCGCAGAACTCCGTCGGTGTGATGATGTTGGGATTGATCACGCGAGTCGGATCGACGCCCGGACACACATCACGAATCGCCGCGTTGCCAAAGAGATTCGAAATCTCGGTGTCGAAGTACCCAAGCTCGATATTGTAGGTGCCACCCATGAACTCGCTGTTGATACCAGCGCCTAAACCGAAGGTTTCGACTTCCTGTGTCTCCAGCGACGGATTGTTTCGAGTGTTGCCAAAAAGACCGAGCTCCTGCGCGCGAGGATTGGCGTAGGAAGTGCCGGCGCTGCCGCGGAAGTAGTAACCTCTCGGGAACTCCTGACGAACGCTTGCGCGCCAGATGAACGTATCATCAAAGATATTATTGAAATCCTGACGAGCAGCGATCGATAACGCCATTCCTTCGAGGATATCGAGGTTGGCTCGCAGGTCGGCGTATATTCCATTCGATTCGATTTTTTTATCCGACACGCCGTATTCGGTAGCCGAGTTATCCTGCGTGATGATGCTCTGTACGCCAACGACAGACTCCAGATTGTCAGTCCAAAGAATCTTGGCGCGCGCATTCGCGCCATATTCCTTGTACCCCGCCTTGAACTGAGTCCCCTCGCCGAAACCCTTTACCGGAATTCCGGTGCCGAAGCTCGCGACCGTTTGAATGACGTAGCCCATCGGCGCGCCGATCGGAAACGGATTCTGCAACGTGCCGTACAACTCGCCCTTGTCGTTCACGTAGAAACCATCTCGCGAGGTCCGATCCGCCTTAGGGCTGGTTTCCGGGTTCGTGACGCAGCCGGCCGGAATACCATTGGCCTTGGCGTACGCTTCGAACTCGGTAGCCAGCGTGAAGGGGCGCTTGGTTACCGGATTCAATACAGATTGCGGAATTCGGCAGATTTGCGCATCGACTTCCGAGTTCTTCAAAGTCGGCGCCTGATAGAACGCTTCCGCCTCGAAGCTGATCTTGTCGTTGAGCGCCGTACGAAATGCTGCGTTGAACTTCGGATACTCCGTGTAGTTCAGATTGAAGATATGATCGTTCGGGAACGAATCGCGGAAGTCGACCGTCGCGAATTCATAACCTGCTTTGAAGTACGTCTCATCGTCGATCTGCCAGCGGTATTTTCCGCCGATTAGATTGTAGGTGTACGGAAAGTCGTGACGACCGCCGAGCTCGAGCACGACATCGTTATAGGCTTCTTTACTGAAGATTTCATGGGCGTCTGATTCATACGAACGCCCATAGAACATCACGCTATGCACTCCGGCATCATCGATGGGATAAGCGACGTTGCCGTAGACTTCGCGTGTTTTGAACGAACCGTAATAAGCGCCAAATTCACCCTTTTGTTCACCGTTCGGCTCTTTATAACGCACGGAGACCACACCGAGTCCGCCGTTGCCGCCGTAGTAGAGACTCTGACCACCGCGCAGAATCTCAACTGTTTCTATCATGCGTGGATCAATGGCCGTTGCGCCCCACAGATCTTCGAGCGGTGTTCCGCGATCGAACGTCGGTACGCCATCTAGCAACAGCAAGGTATCTCGATCGGAGCCGCCATCGATCCGAATGGTGAACTCACCCTCATCGGGCGAGTAGCCAATATTCGCTCCACGAATCAAACCCGAAGCGAGCTCGCCGAAGTTCGTGAAGCCACCCGTGTCGATCTCGACCGAATTGATGACCTGTACCTGGCTGCCAAACTTGGCCGCGTCATACGCGACGGTAGACATTTCTTCAGTTACACGTCGGCCTTCGATGATCACTTCTTCGAGATCATTGACCGAGGGCGTTTGGGTTTGCGACGTCGCTAGCGAACCAGACATTGCCATCATCGCCGACAAAGCGAATAGACAAATCCGGTGCCAGAGCGTCTTTAAGAAGAGCTCATGCATGATTTCCTCACCTGTATTGGGTTATGTCGGTCGCTGCTCCAGCGACCGACACCAGTACATACGAGCGAGATAAAGCGCCGATTTAAGTTCAGCGAAGAACTGTTTACTTCGCTGTTACGGACGGATGACTAGCGGTTGTGTCCAGGCCATCTCGCGGTCACCTTCGGCGTAGGGGTTCGAATGCAGCTTCGAGGAGATCACCCTTGCACGCACGTAAATCTCGTCACCTTTTGCAACATAACGTGCCTTCGTCCCCTTGATGCTTGCGAGAGTGATGCCGATTTTCGAATCGTAAAGGCGACTCGCCCGTCCAGGGGAATCGGCGGGCATTTCACGTTGCTCCTTGCCGTCGAACTTGACGCCCTGCTTACTGCCGACAAATTCAATCGTGTAATCCACTCCTTGTTCAGCAATCACCTCGAGCTCGATGACGCCGTTTTTCATCGTGAGCTCCTTCAGCGTCACACCGGTGCTGTTGTAGAACTCGCCCTGCTTCATCGCTCGCGAGATGGAATCGGGAGTCAGACGGGCAGACCGCACCATCACCCAACCGCGACCCGGATTCACCTCGCGGACACCCCAAGCGGTGTATTCATGTGCATCATCGGTTGCGATACCAAACATTACCGTCGTCTTGCGTTCGGCGAGACGCTTGGTAAGAACGATGTCCCACATGCGCTCCATGTCCGGATGCTGTGCATCACCATCATTGCGAACACCCGGATGTCCGTTGTACATCTCGACAAAGCCATCACCCTCGGCATGGTCGAGTGCAACGAGATCCTCGGCGGTGATGGCATAAAAGAAATTTGGGTGGTTGACGTGGGCAAACATCGGACGCCCGCTGCGTCGTCCTTGCTCCACCACGGCATCGACATTCTTCTGAAGCATCTCAGGAATATTCGCGCCTCCCTGTGGCACGATCGGCTTCTCAAGGTTCACGCCGTTCATGTGGATCGGATGCTTTTCGAACCGATCCGTGATCTCCATTCCTCGAATGAAAATGAACTCGTTCTTCGCTTCAAAAAAACTGCGAAATTCATCGAGCGTCTTGAGTTTGATCTCGGTGACGCCCTCGCGCTCGCGCGACTCGACCCAGTCGGATCCGAACTGATCGAGATAGGTTTTCAAGGCCTGTTTTTTCGGCTCGGTATTCACCGGATACCAAAACTCGCCCTCTTGCATACGGTTGTGATCGCTGAGGACTAGAAAGTGATAGCCTCGTCCTCGATACCACGAGGCGACAGTCTCCGGTGGACTGTCTCCATCACTCCACCAAGTGTGTGTATGGGTGTTGCCCTTCCACCAACCCGACACCACCGGCGTTCGAGTCGTCTCATCCAAATGCGAGGCGCTTTCATGCGCCCAAACCCCCGGTACCAGCAGCGCAAAAGCGACAGTCACGAGCCATGGTGTTTTCGGTGTCATCGGCAATCCTCGGATCTGAGCAAACCGCAAGCCTTGAGCGTGCGCGATCGCTGTGACGCCTGATTGAAAGGATCGCGACAGATGTCTGGCAGATAGGTTACGCGAACATTACAACGCCACTTGCCCACCTGACTCCTGGATACGATGCGGCGGGATACCGAGGTGTTCGCCAGCGAACTCGGCGTTGCGCGACATGAAAGCAAACACGGCTTTTTGGATCCGCGTCAACGGGGCGCGGCCGTTGGTGACGATATCGTCGCGACCGATGACGTAGGTCACTTCCTGCGGAATCACATCCTTGTAGATTCGCTGCACGTCGCGAACGAGGGTCGGCACATTGATCGTCTCCATGAAGCCGACGGTACAGTGCACACGAAGCAAGCCCTCACTCAGCTCCGTCACCTTGGTTCGAGTACCAATGCTGACTCTCGGTGTCGACGCAACACCGATTGTCATGATGATCGTACGGGCGTGTATTACGCGGTTCACTTGAACATTTCGCACCAGCGTTCGGGGAATCCGTGCGCCGTGGCTTGTCAGGAAGACCACCGTCTTGTCGACGCGTTGCGGCTGCACCTCGGCTAGCAAGCGTCGAAATTCAGCTTCTGTGTAATCCTCTCGACTCGTGATGGCGTGGATGGCATCGCGACCTGACTGCCAAGTTCGCATGATCCAATACAGACTGGCGCCGAAGACCAAAGGCACCCAGCCGCCCGCGGCGACTTTTTGTAAGTTACCGAGTAGATACGCTGCCTCGATCAACACAATGAATCCGAGCAGTGTGATCTGCAAACGACGCCACCGTGGGGTTGAGCTGCCAAGGAACAGCACCATCAACAGCGAGTCAATCAACATGGTAATCGACACACCCACACCATAGGCGCCCGCCAAACTTTCGGACGAACCGAAACCAATCACGAGCGCGAGAGTGAAGAAGCACATCATCCAATTGAGGAAAGGAACGTAAACCTGTCCGATCGACTCAGCCGATGAATGCTGGATCTTCATGCGCGGCAGCAAATCGATTTGCAAGCACTGGCGCGTTATGGAAAAAACTCCAGAGATTACGGCCTGCGAGGCAATGATCGTAGCAAGCGTCGCAAGCACGATGAATGGCAACAACAGCGGCTCCGGGACGAGCAGATACAGCGGACTCTCGATTGCGCTGCCATCGCGCAATACCAACGCACCCTGTCCGAAGTAGTTCATCAGCAGCGCTGGGTAGACAAGAAACATGAACGCTCGCGAAATCGCGGGCCGCCCAAAGTGGCCTAGGTCGGCGTACAAGGCCTCACCACCAGTCACACACAAGAAAACCGCCCCAAAAACAGACAGTGCCACCAAAGGGTGCTGAACAATGATGTGTTCGGCGTAGATCGGATTGATCGCAGCCAGCACTTGCGGATTCTGCTGCACCGACAGCAACCCCAGCACGCCCAGCGAAACGAACCAAACCAACATTACTGGACCGAATAAGCGTCCAATCTGTTCGGTCCCTTTACGCTGCACTACGAACAAGCCGATGAGAATCACCACGGCGATCGGTACGATGAAACGGTGCAACGCCGGCGCGACCAGCTCGAGACCCTCGACGGCACTCAACACGGATATCGCCGGCGTGATCACACCGTCACCGAAGAACAGTGCGCAGCCTGCAACACCCAAGGCGAAGACCATCGACGACCAGCGGTAAGAAACTCGCGTGGCTACAAGCTGCATCAACGAGAGCACACCACCCTCGCCGTCGTTATCTGCCCGAAGAACTATCGCGACATACTTGACGCCGACGACGAGTGTAATCGACCAGAAAATCAATGACAGAACGCCTAAGACGTTCTCCAAATTAGTTGGGTCGAGTTCGGATGCGGTGAAGACCGCTTTGAAGGCATAGAGCGGACTCGTACCGACATCACCGAACACCACTCCCATCGCACCGATGAGTAGCGGCAGAGAAACCGGGGATTTGGACTGCGTGGCCATCGACGTGGGCCGGCATCATACGCCTCTCGAGATGACGTAACCGTCATCTTTGTTAGCCGGCGGTTTTTTTGGCCACTCCACTTGTCAACCACGACACGATCTTCGGCAATTTGGGTGCGTAACGCTCCTCGTAATCACTGGATTGAACCTTCAAACCCGCTCGCTCAATGAGTGATCGCACCGGGCGATTAAGATGACACCCGCCACCGATGACTTTCTGAATAGGAGTCAATCGATGTTGCCATCTAGCAACGCCCTCCTCCGGTGACAGGCCGTGTTCGAGAAACAAGAGTTGCCCGCCGGGCTTGAGCACCCGATAAACCTCACGCAGTGCCGAGTCAACATCGGCAATAGAACAGAGCGTAAAAGTACTGACGACGGTATCGAAGCTGCTCGCATCAAAGGGCAAGTGCTCCGCAGACAGTGGGTGCACGATGACCTCACACGTACTCTTCGCCACTCGCCGCTCGGCGCGGGCATGAAGTGCTGCGTCCGGCTCGACGATCTCGAGCTGCCGAACCGACTCCGGATAGTGAGAGAGATTGGCGCCCGTGCCGAACCCGATCTCCAGTACTCGGCCGATCGCTGGAGCCAACACCGGTCGTCGATATCGACTGATACGTCGATCACTCATCGCGCGATCGAGCAACGGCGGCAGGATGTAGCGACGGTAAAACCTGGTCACGGTGCGATGGCGAAGCTGGCTTTTACGGCGACGCGCAAGCGGATGTCACCCGGTCGATAACTCTCGGCTACTGCTGTCTCATCGGCCGACACACCAGATGCCCGCAGCAACATCGGCGCAGCGAACGCCGGCGTATCGGGCTCGATGGCGTCGACTCGAAGCACCGCTCCAAGCTCGGCATCGAGTCCGGCAGCAACGGCAGCCGCGTTACGCTTGGCATCTCGGGTTGCGTCGGTGAGTAACTCGCGCCGAAGCACCCTTTCGTTTTGCAAAGCGAACTGGGGTGGCGCGATCTGATTGGCGCCCACTTTAACCACGCGCTCTAAAATGACGCCGAGCTTGTCGAGATCGAGCAAGCGGACCCGCACAATGCGAGCGACGAGATAGCCCTGCAGACGACGTACGCCCGTTTTGGAATCCCACGAGAATTCCGGTTGTACGACGAGCGAACCGCTATCGATAGCCTCATCGGCTAGACCCAGTTCTTTCAGGCTACGCACCACCGAAACTGTTTTAGTGCCGGCCTCACGACGGGCGACATCGAGCTTCGCGTCGCGACTGTCGATCGTGATGTCGAGATGCGCTACGTCCGGTCGGACCAAACGCTCCGCGGTGCCGGTGACGTTGATGACGCGAGTGGTCGACTCCGCGCGCGTCGCAGAGGCGGCGGACGCCAAGCACAACGCTGCGAGCGCAACGAGGAACGCCCGCGTATTTTGACTATGTTTCATAGGAGAAAAACCAGAAGCATGGTGATGATCGACCCCAGAGTAGCAAGCGCCATATCTTTTTGTGCATCCCACTCATCGCCTTGCGCGCCAAGATAAGCGGCGCCCTGTCCGTCGCCCAGGATTTCAGTCGCCCACCATTCCAGCACTTCGAAAATCATACTAGTGGCCATCACGAGCACCGGTGAGAGCACGTAGCTCCAATAGCCGACCGGTTTTGCATAGAGCTCGAACAGCTCGAAAAAAGGATACGCGAACAATAAACCGTAGGCGAAATGTACAAGCCGATCGTAGTGGTTACGAGCCCAGCCGAACAACTTCGATAGCCGGACGCCAATCACGGCGTGTGTCGCATCGTCATAAGGTACCCGGACGTACGTGTAGTACCCGCCAATGGTATGCATGACGAGAAATATCACGATCAGGGTGTACGCGAGGTCGCCAAGGGGCCAAGTCGGATAAGTCCAGACCAGCGCGACAACCGTCGCGACCGTAAAGGAGTTCTCGGCGATCCACACGGAACGATCGTGCGGCTTGATCGCGAGCAGCAACCAGAGAACAGCGAACGGCAGCAGTAGCCAGTGTAGGTATGCCATCGTTTTGGAGTGGAGTGCTACTCCACCGTCACCGATTTCGCGAGGTTACGAGGCTTGTCGACATCAGTACCGCGCGCGGTCGCCACATGGTACGACAGCAACTGCAGGGGGATGGTGTAAACCACTGGGGCCTGCAGATAGCTCACGTGTTTCGGCATGGTAATCACCGTGACACCATCAGAGGACTGCATGCCGGAATCGGGGTCGGCAAAGACGATGAGTTCGCCGCCGCGGGCTCGCACTTCCATCAGGTTCGATTTGAGCTTC
>SXGQ01541466.1_pt1 | contig 16859 bp, 16 predicted proteins | sample 3178371 | NCBI WGS metagenome assembly SXGQ01 (sample SAMN11356859, study PRJNA531348) | freshwater metagenome | isolation source: freshwater sample F1-20 | place: China: Fuxian Lake, Yuxi | collected 2017-12-25
AGTGTTCCTTGTTTTCAGCAAACTCAATCCGCAGGCGGGAGTCCTTCTTAGTAATCGCTGGCATGAAATGCCGACGCTGCTACACCCCGGAAATTCACCGGCCCATGCACCATTTACCCATGATCGTAATGATCGGGGTCGTTTTGGAATCTCTGTGCCCGTTCGCAGCCACCAGTTGCCGGACTGGGGTCGCACCGTACGGTCGTGGGTAGGTTCATCGCCCTTCCCATGTCCGCTCGACCCTGTCGCAATCTTATCCTGATCCTTGGAGACCAGTTGGACGAATCGTCCGCCGCCCTGAGGGACATGGATCCGAAGCAGGACTGGATCTGGATGGCGGAGGTCGCGCATGAGTCCACCAAAGTCTGGAGTTCCAAGCCGAGAACCACGGTTTTCCTCTCCGCAATGAGGCACTTCCGGGACCGGTTGCGGCAACTGGGGTGGACCGTGCTGTACCGGGAATTGCTGTCGGAGGGTGCCATGTGGACCGGCTTGGGGAACGAGTCGCCAACAGTCGAGGAGCGTTCCGAGGAGACGTTCGGTGGGCAGTTGGCCTGGGCGATCGGTGTGCTGCGTCCCCGACGAATGGTGACGGTGGAGCCAGGTGAGTGGTCGGTGCAGGAGGAGATCCGGCTGATGGCGGAACGCTCTGGCATTCCGGTGGAGGTTCGTCCCGACACCCATTTCCTCTGCTCGTTGGAGGAGTTCCGCCGTCATGCTGAAGGGCGCCGCCAGCTCCGGATGGAGTTCTTTTATCGGGAACAGCGTCGTCGGCTGGGCATTCTCATGGAGGGGAACCAGCCGGCTGGCGGGGCGTGGAACTTCGATGCGGAGAACCGGGAGGCCTTTGGCAAGGAGGGGCCGGTCTCGGTGCCCCCACCGCGAGCGTTCCCGCCCGACGCGATCACGGCTCGGGTCATCGGGATGGTTCGACAGCGATTTGCGGGCCACCCCGGGGCCCTGGACCGGTTCGATTGGCCGGTCACACGGCCCCAGGCCGTGGAGGCCTTGCAGGAATTCATTGCCCATCGATTGCCGCAGTTCGGTCGCTGGCAGGACGCCAGGTGGACCGGCGAGCCGTGGCTGTACCACTCCCGGCTCAGCGTCGCGCTCAATCTCAAGCTCCTCCATCCCCGGGAGGTGGTGGATGCGGTGGAGAAGGCCTGGAAGGCGGGGGCGGTGTCCCTCGCCTCGGCGGAGGGTTTCATCCGACAGGTGATCGGGTGGCGGGAATACGTCCGAGGGATCTATTGGACCTCGATGCCGGGTTACCTCGACAGGAATGCCTTGAATGCGGACCAACCGCTGCCGGCGTGGTTCTGGACCGGAAAGACGGGGATGAACTGTCTGGCAGACACCCTCCAGCAGACGCTCGACCTGGGCTATGCCCACCACATCCAGAGGCTGATGGTGACCGGACTCTTCTCCCTGCTGCTGGGGATTCGGCCGAGGGAAGTCCATGCCTGGTATCTTGCGGTCTACGTTGATGCCGTGGAATGGGTGGAGTTGCCCAACACCTTGGGCATGTCCCAATACGCCGATGGCGGCGTCATGGCGTCGAAGCCCTACATTGCCTCCGGCAAATACATCGATCGTATGTCCAACTACTGTCGGGGCTGCCGTTACAATCCGGCCGAGACCGTTGGTTCCCGGGCATGCCCGTTCACCACGCTCTACTGGGACTTCCTCATCCGGCATGAAGCCCTGCTGGCCTCCAACCCCCGGATGGGAATGCAGGTCCGGAATCTTGGACGCCTGGGTCCGGATCGACGAAAGGCCATCCAGTGTCAGGCAGATTGGTTCCGTGACTCGGGAGCGGTGGGGTGACCCTGCAGTCTGTCGCGGACATGTGCTGGCATCCTCTTAAGGAGCGGTGTGGGTTCCGACTGGAGGGGCGTGATCTTGAGCACGAACAGCCTGAATGGTTCTCACACGGTTCTGCGTGATCCTCACGCTGGATCAGGGTTCGTAGGTCGCACAATGCACTGGGGAGCCCTCGAAAATCCGGGATAATCCGTCGACTGAGGGCAGTGTCTGGGGCTGGCATTGGTGCTGCTCGGCTGGGGAAAAGGCGTTGACACTGAATTGCAGCGATAACTAGTGTCCGCGGCACTTTCACTCCACTACTCACAACCAAACCTATGAACCGTCTCCGACAGCACAAGTTCAGCGCGTTCACGCTGATCGAGCTCCTCGTTGTGATCGCGATCATCGCGATCCTCGCCGGCATGCTCCTCCCCGCTTTGGCCAAGGCCAAGGCGAAGGCCAACCGCATCGCCTGCGTCAACAACCTCAAGAACGTGGGCCTGGCCTGCCGTATCTTCGCCACCGACAACAGCGGCCGCTTCCCGTGGGACGTGCCGACGGCTGAGGGCGGCGCTGCTGACTACGTGGCCGCCACCGGTGGTACTAACTTTCCTGGCGGCCCCAACGGCCCCGTCAATCTGGCCGCGAACCCGGTCTGGGCGATCTTCGCTGTTCTCTCCAATGAGCTGAGCACTCCGAAGATCATCCTCTGCCCCTCGGACTCCAAGAAGCGCCCCGCCGCCAGCTGGGCGGCGATGCTCCGGTCGAATGGCAACACCGTGACCGATCCGAACAAGAGCGTGAGCTATTTCGTTGGAACCACCGCGAATGAGGAGCAGCCGCAGTCGATCCTCGGCGGCGACCGCAACTTCACCAACGGCGTGGGTTCGACCCCGGCACAGTTCGACGGCGGCCGCGGCAACACCACCAAGGGTGTCAAGGTCATCATTGCTGCTCCGGCCGGAACCCCGGTCCGTACGGTCAACACCACTGCCGGCTATAGCGGCGACGTCCACCAGAATGCGGGCAATCTGCTCCTCGGTGACGGTTCGGTTCAGCAGGTCACCTCGGGCCGCGCCCGTGAGCAGCTGCGTGACGCCGGCGTTGCCACCGACTCCACCCAGGAATTTATCTTCCCTTGGGACGCCGACTCCACCAAGTAAGCAAATCCTTTCCCTCACGAGGCGCCCCGCGAGGGGCGCCTTTTTTGTTTCAACCGTTCCCTCCGCATGTCTCCCGTTCCCGACCCCAATCTGTGGATCAGTCTGCTCACATTGACCCTCCTTGAGGTGGTCTTGGGCATCGACAATCTGATCTTCATCTCAATCCTGAGCGGCAAGCTCCCCCGGGACCAGCAGTCGCAGGCCCGTCGAATGGGGCTCGGGTTGGCCTTGATCACCCGCATTCTCCTCCTGCTCTCCCTGTCCTGGGTGATGCGTCTCGACACGCCGTTCTGGCAGTCGACGATCCTCGGAGCCTCCATATCCATTTCCGGCAAGGATCTGATCCTGCTTCTGGGGGGGCTGTTCCTGATCGGGAAAAGCACCTACGAGATCCACGAAAAACTGGAGGGGGTGGATGGAGCCAAGACCGATCGCCTGGCCCCGACGTTCACCGCAGTGGTGACCCAGATCCTGCTGCTCGACATCGTCTTCTCGCTGGATTCCGTGATCACTGCCGTGGGCATGGTGAACAAGATCCCTGTCATGGTCGCCGCCGTGGTGATCGCCATGCTGGTCATGCTGCTCTTTGTGAACCAGATCTCAGCCTTCGTAGATCGGCACCCGACGATCAAAATGCTGGCCCTGTCGTTCCTGATCCTGATCGGTACGATGCTGGTTGCGGAGGGGCTGGGTCAGCACATCAACAAGGGCTACATCTACTTCGCGATGGCGTTCTCGGTGGCGGTGGAATTCCTAAACATCCGGATGCGCAAAACCCAGAAGGTGGATCTCCACCAGCCCTACCGATGACCCCCACCGAGATCCAGGGGAACGAGGAGCTGCGCCGGCATGAGTTCCCTGTCGTCGCCGATCGGGTGTTTCTGGGGCATGCTGCCGTGTGTCCGCTGCCGCGTCGGGTCGCGGAGGCGATCTCGCATCGGGCGTTAGCGGGGACGTTGGACGATCAGGAAGCCAGCGTTCCGGGCGGGTACATCTCAAGCACTCGTGGGCTCATTGCGAAGTGTCTCGGAGTCGACACCGGAGAAATCGCGTTGATCGGCTCCACCTCGATGGGGTTGAGCCAGGTCGCCGCAGGGCTGCCGTGGCGGAAGGGGCAGAACGTCGTGGTCTATCAGGACGACTACCCTTCCAACGTCTACCCGTGGATGGCCTTGGCGGAACGGGGCGTGGAGGTTCGGTTCCTCAACATCCGCGAACTCGGACGTGTCCGGGCGATCGATGTTCAAGGGCAGGTGGATGAGGACACCCGATTGGTGGCCCTTTCGAGCTCCCATTTTGTGACAGGTTGGCGACTCGAGGTAGCAGCGATTGGTCGTTGGTTGCGGTCCCGAGGAATTCTGTTCTGCCTAGATGCCATCCAGACCCTGGGGGCGTTCCAGACGCCACTCGACCAGGTCGATTTCATGGCGGCCGATGGTCATAAGTGGCTTCTTGGACCCCTGGGGGCAGGGGTCCTGTACGTCCGGAGGGAGGTCCAGGACCTCCTGAGGCCCACCGCCTACGGTTGGCACAACGTCGAAGGCCCGGGGTTCGTGACCCAGGACTCCATTGTCCTGCGTCGGGATGCCCGGAGGTACGAGGCAGGGAGCCTGAACCTGATCGGGGTTGCAGGGCTTCGAGCTGCCTTCGCCCTGCTCGAGGAGGTGGGGATCGGGGAGATCGAGGCGGATCTTCTGGGGAAGCGGAGATGGCTCGTGCCCCGGTTGCAGGAGAGAGGAATGGAGGTATTGAATTCCTTCCCGACTGGGCTGAATGAGGGGGCCATCGTCACGTTTGGCATCCCAGGAAGGTCCTCTACCGAGGTCCAACAGACCCTGCAGGAGGCTGGAATCATTGCCTCCCTCCGGACCACTCGGGATGGGCGGGAATGGATCCGGGTGAGTCCGCACTATTACAACACGATGGCTGAATTGGAGCGGTTCCTGGAGGTTCTGTCGGTGCGTGGGTGAACTGGTTTCGGGGTGGTTCAGAATGATCCCAAAAAACCCGTTGACGCATCATCGCCATGCATGCAAGGGTGCCAGCACACACGGAAACTATTTGGTCTCTCATGAACAAAAACCTTCTCGCCCTCACTGTGGCGGCCTCGGCCTTGGCCTTCTCGGCTTCGGCAGCCACCTCTAACATCGTTGGGTACGTCAAGTTGGCCCTCAAGAAGGGGAACAACCTGGTCTCCAACCCCCTCAACAACACCAACACCGACGGCAACAAGGTCGGCAGCCTCTTCGGCTCGATCGATTGCTCCGTCCTTCGTTGGACCGGTTCCGGATTCACCACCACCGACACCGTTGCTGGTGTGGGTGTGGTCAGCGGTGATGACTTCACCCTCGCCCCTGGCGAAGCGGTGTTCGTCGCTGTGACCGCCGATGCCTCCGTCACCCTCGTGGGTGAGGCTCTCACCGGCACCCAGACGGTGGCGATCGTCAAGGGCAACAACTTCGTTGCCTCGAAGATCCCCCTCTCCGGCGCGGCCGACACGGTGCTCGGTCTCGGAATCGATGGTTCATCGGTCCTGACCTGGAACGGCAAGGGCTATGATTCCTACGACTACGTCGATGGCGTGGGCTACCTCACCGGGGCTCCGAACATCGCCGTGGGTCAGGGTATCGTTGTGAGCGCCACTGCTCCGGCGACCTGGTCGAAGACCTTCACTCCGGCTCCCTGAAGTATCGAGTTTTTAGTCTCAATAAATAGATAACCAACCATGAATAAGTTGCTCCTCACCACTCTGGGCATGGTTGCCGCGGTTTCCGCGGCCTACGCTCAGGGCACGTTCAACGCTAACAACAACTTCACGCCTGCCGGTGCTTCGGCCAAGGCGTTCATCCTCGGAACCGACGGCAATCCGCTGGCTAAGGCCAACGGACGCGTCGAGATCCTCGAGGGTTCAACCAGCCTCTCGCCCAACGGCAGCGCGGGTGTCGCCTTGACACTCGACGGTCTGTTCTTCATCAACGGTTTGGCCTCCGGAACGGCTGGTCTCGGTGGAACTGCCAACCTCGTCGTTCGCGCTTGGGATGCCTCCACGGGCTCCACCTACGCATCTGCGACGACCCGCGGTTCTGTCAACGTCGTTGTCACCGGCCTCGGTGGCGGCACGACCCCTCCGGCGACCTTCGGCAACAACTCGGATTTCAAAGGTCTGAAGCTCGAGGGCACCGTTATCCCTGAGCCCTCCACCGTTGCCCTCGCGGCCCTCGGTGTTGCTGGTCTCTTCGTGATGGCTCGTCGCAAGGCCTGATCCGAAACATTTATCAAGACCGCCCTGGAAACAGGGCGGTTTTTTTTTGGTCTGATCTTTCGAGGTCGAGCAACGATAAAAACCGGCGATCCAGGTTTCCCCGGTTCTCCTCCGCCTGTTTCTGAAGCACGATTTCGAACGTATGAATGCGGCATTGATTGTTGCGGCAGGACGCGGGACCCGCATGGGTCCTGATGTCGACAAGATCTTCCTTGAGATCGGTGGGCTTCCCGTCGTGGCCCACACGTGGCTAAGGTTTGATTCCTGCCCCGACATCTCGGAGGTCGTGATGGTGTTGCGGGACGGAATGCAGGAGGCCTTCATGGAGCTGGCTTTCGAGCACCGTTTCCAAAAACCGTATCGTCTCGTGGCTGGAGGGGCTGAGCGGCAGGATTCGGTCTGGAATGGACTCGAGGCTGTTTCGGAGAAAACCGAGATCGTGGCAATCCAGGATGCAGCCAGACCGTGTACCTCACCTGACCTCATCCGTCGATGTCTCGCTGCTGCACGCGACACCGGAGCTGCGGTGGCGGCCCAGCGTGCCACCGACACGATCAAGGAATCGGACGGGGGCCTTCTGATCGCCAAACACCTCGATCGGGCACGACTCTGGAGCGTCCAGACCCCCCAGTGCTTTCAGCTCCCGATCATCCGAAGGGCCCTTGATGTGGTGCGTTCCTCCGGGCGCTTGGTCACGGATGACACCGCAGCCTGCGAGCTCATCGGGCAGCAGGTCCAGCTGGTCGAAAGCGCAGAGCCGAATCCTAAGATCACGACCCGTGGAGACATCCCACTCCTCAGGTCCTTGTTGGTAGTCTAGACCTTGGAAAGGTTCACTGACTCACTGCCCAGTACACGGGGAAGGCTTTCCCGCTTGGCGGTGCGGCCCTAGCTGACTGGAAGCAGGGAGACGCGTTCATTGCGCTCATTCCGAGTCACGCCCTGCGCCCTCGGATCGAGTGTCAGGACCCCATCGACAAGGAACGCATAACGGTGGTGGCCGTGCTTGAGCTCGAGGGTTATCGACCATGTCCTGTCCGGACCTTGACGCATGGGATTTTTCTGTGGATCCCATCCATTGAAGTCTCCGATGAGGGAGACGGATTTTGCGTCGGGTGCAGGGCAAAGGAAGTTGATGGCACGCAGTGTCTTCAGCTTCGTCATGGTGAGTCATTCCCGTACAACGGGCTGCGGACGATCATGTCTCAAGTCCTTGAAGGCAAGCGCCTTCGGGGTCCAGTAAACGGAGTAGCTTGGAGGTGTTCCCAAGGGTGCCGGTGCGGTTCAATGGAAACGCTTTCCACTTTCGCCATGCCTCACCATTCTCCTGGGATGGCGATGCGGAAGACGAAGATCGTGGCCACCCTAGGACCGGCCTCCATGGCCCCGGAGCGCATCGCGGATCTGGTCAGAAAAGGAGTAAGCCTGTTCAGGATCAATGCCTCACACGCCAAGCCTGAACAGATGCGCAGAGTCGTCCCGGAGATCCGCCTGGCCGCCCTGGAGCATGGGGCGCATGTCGGCATCCTGCTCGATCTCCAAGGTCCGGCGATCCGGACAGGTGACGTCGCTGCTCCGGTGCCGCTTGCCACGGGGGATCGGGTTTCCTTCCACGTCCCTGGTAATCCGCTGGCCTCGCCCAAAAGCTTCTCCGTCAACTACACGGAATTTGCCAAGGACATCGAGGTAGGCCGGATTCTTCTGGTCGACAGCGGCGAGATCCGGATGCGGGTCGTGGGCAAGACGGACATCCGCGTCGACTGCGAGGTGCTCAACTCTGGATCCATGGGGAGCCGACGCCACATCAACCTCCCCGGGGTCCGGGTGTCGCTTCCGGCGTTGACCGAGAAGGACCGCGGGGACGTGAAGTTAGGGCTGGAACTGGGAGTGGATTTCATCGCGCAGAGTTTCGTTAGGGACCCAGAGGATGTCCGTGAATTGAAATCCCTGCTCGAAGGCAGCGCTGAAAAACCGGTCGTGGTTGCCAAGATCGAGCACCAGTTTGCCGTTGACCACTTTCCTGCCATCGCCCAGGCGGCGGATGCGATCATGGTGGCCCGTGGCGATCTCGGCATGGAATGCCCCTACGAGGAGCTTCCGATCATCCAGCGCCGGATCGTCAAACACTGCCTCCTTCATGGCCGCCCCGTGATTGTCGCCACGCAGATGTTGGAGAGCATGGTCGAGAATCCCTTCCCCACGCGGGCGGAGATCACGGACATCGCGAATGCGGTCTTTGAGCAAGCGGACGCGATCATGCTGAGCGGGGAGACGGCCGTCGGGAAGTTCCCTGCCGAGTGCGTCGAGGTGATGGATACTATTTCCCGACGCATCGAGCGTAGCGGCGGTGCCAACTATCACCTCAGTGCCCGACTCGAGGAACCGCGGGACATGTTGATGCGCAGTGCCGTCGGGCTTGCGGACCAGTTGGATGCCGCCGCCTTGGTTGTGTTCACTCGGACCGGAATGCTTGCCCGGATCGCATCCTGGCTTCGTCCCCGCTCAACCCCGATCTATGCCTTCAGCGACCGCGAGTCGCTGGCGCGGCAACTCTCCATCCTTCGGGGCGTCGAGCCGATGGTCATGCCGGCCTGTCAGGATGATCCGGCCGGATCCGTCGAAGGTGCCCTGCACAGGTTGATTCAGGGCGGCTGCGTGAAGCATGGGGACTCGGTGGTCGTGGTGTTGCCCCATCCGAGCAGCTTTGATCACGAGGTCGAATCCATCAAAATGCATGTCATCGGATAGTGGGATTCCCTTGTGGTTCCAGATCGAGTCGGTGTTCCTCCCGTCCCAGGTGCCAGCCCGGATGGCCGTATCGGGCATGGATGGCTTCTTTGTGACGATCCAAGGGCAGCGGGCCTGAAGAGGGACTGGCTGCCCAGGTTTCGATGAGTGTCCTGCGGATTTCAGCGGGTTGGACGGGCAAAAGGGCCAGGAAATCGAGGTGGGATCGTGAACCCCGGTAGGCGGGACGATCCTCCGGCAACTTCAGAAACCGGCCCATCAGTCCGAGGTCGGCCCCGTGGAGGAAGGTTCCATGGAAGAGCACAGCTGTTCGGGTCCTTCGTTGGGCATTCCCGGAGAACTTCCGCTTGCCGTCCGCCATTCCAAGGGTCAGGTCGGTGTGCCCGTCGATTCCCACCGGTAGTCCCGTCAGTTCCTGCAACGCCTGTGCCTGTGCTTCCATGATCCATCGGTTCGTCGAATCCACCCGAGCAAGGGCCGCATTCGAGGCGAGGGGCAGGGTGATCCCATAGGTCAGGCATCCGGGCCCCTGGATCACCGTGCCTCCACCGGAACGACGTCGGAGCACCGGGACACCGGCGACGCGACACCGATCCACTTCCACGGAGTCGTCGATCCGCTGTCCGTATCCCACCACGACGAACGGCACGTTGGATTCCCAGAACCACAGAAAACTACGGCCGGTGGTCTCGGTCTCCTCAAGAAACGCATCGTCCCAGGCCAGCAGTTCGGCCGGGTTGATCGAGGAGGGCAGGTCGATGGTTTCCAACGCGACCCGGATCATGGGTTGAGAACCGCGCACGTCCACCCCAAGCTTCCGTCGATGGAATCACGGAAGATTCTCCTTGGAATCGAGTGTGGCGGGACACGGACCGTGGCGCTTGCCGTGGGTTCTCATCTCCGTGTGGTGAGCCGGCTGGAACTGGGGCCATGCAACCTGAGGCTCATCGACGATACCCGGCTCGAGGCGCATTTCCGCGACGTGGCAAACGGGGTGCCGGGGCCGTCTGCGATCGGCATTGGAATGGCTGGAGTTCGGGATGGGCGCGACTGCGACCGGGTCCGGGCTGTGGTCGAGCGGTTGTGGCCGGGAACCCCTTCCAGGATTGATCATGACCTCGAGTCGGCCATCTCCACCCCGGATCTCGATCCGGGATCCTGTGAGGAGTCTCGGGTCGTGATTCTGAGCGGAACGGGATCGTGTTGTTTCGGACGCACCGCAGGGGGCAGGACGGTGAAGGTCGGGGGATGGGGACATCTCCTCGGTGACCGGGGCAGTGCGTATGATGTTGCCTTCCGGGCGTTGCGTGCGACGGCCCACGAGTTCGATCACACCGGGGGCCTTGGACTTTTGGGAAAGCGCATACTTCGCAGGTTGGGGCTCACGGAACCGAACGACCTGATCGAGTGGCTCGCGAAGGCGGGGAAGGGGGATGTCGCCGCGCTCGCCCCTCTGGTCTTCGAGACATCCACAAGTGGGGATCGGACCGCGGCCCGGGTCGTCTCGGAGACGGTCGAGATTCTGGCCGCTGATGCCTTGGCCTGTGCCCGTCGACTCCGCTCCGCGAGTCGCCCCGTCCGGTTTCTTGTTGCGGGAAGCGTCCTGCTGAAGCAGCCCGGGCTCGTCCAGAGGCTGCGGCGTCGGATCCGTGCCGTCTTGCCAGCGGCCCGCGTTGAACCACTGGCCCGCGACTCGGTCTGGGGAGCCGTCGTGATGGCCCGCGCGGCCTTGTCGCAGCCGGAACTCCCACAGGCACAAGCGAACCCGAAATCGTTGAAGGCACGATCGATGCCCGTGGCCCCGGTCTCCCTGCAGACCTCTCCGACGGAGTGCCGCAATTCGAGGTCGACCCACCTCGATCGGCTCAGCGTGACCGCAGCGATTGGCCTTATGCTCAACGAGGATTCGCGGATTCCGGATTCGATACGGCCCCACTCGAGGGTTCTTGCCCGGCTGATCCGGGAGACGGCTTCGGCTCTCCAAAAGGGTGGGCGGCTGTTCTACGTCGGTGCGGGTACCAGCGGACGCCTTGGTGTCCTCGATGCGAGCGAATGTCCTCCGACCTTTGGGACCCCGCGGGATTGGGTCCAGGGAATCATGGCTGGAGGTCTCTTGGCCCTCCATTCATCGGTGGAGGGGGCGGAAGACCATCCCGATCAGGGTATCGCGGCGGTGGTGGATCGGGCTGTGGGCCCCGATGACGTGGTGCTGGGCATCGCGGCCAGCGGTCGGACCCCTTTTGTGTGGGGAGCCCTCGCGGAGGCGCGGAAACGGGGAGCCACGACCGCCCTCCTCTGCTTCAATCCCCATCTCGACTTCAAGACCGCCTGGAGGCCGCACCATGTGCTCGCGATCGATGCGGGCCCGGAGGTCCTCACGGGTTCCACGCGGTTGAAGGCGGGAACAGCGACGAAACTTGTTCTCAACATCCTGACTACCTTGGTCATGGTTCAACTCGGAAAGGTGGTCGGGAACTTGATGGTCGACCTGAAACCCTCCAACGAGAAGCTTCGGGACCGTGCATGCCGCATTGTCAGCGAGTTGACACCCCTCGATACGGAACGGGCCCGGGTTGAGCTGGAACGGTCTGGTTGGAATGTGGGCCAGGTCGCGCGCCGGTTTCGTTCCCGGAAGGGGCCTCGCCTCCTGAAGGGGGTCAAGGGGGGGCTACGCTCATGACACCGCATGGAGGAAACAGCCAAGGATGGTGTAGGAAGATGGAGCCGAAATGCCCCTGATGGCCAGCCTAGGACTGCTGTGATGCGCCTCCTCCTGAATGCCCTCACGTTTTTCCTCCTCCACGGCATCTGCCGTGCGGCCTCCAGTGGGGACATTCAATTCGATGTCTTCCTGGGGCATGATGGCACCGTCCGCCCAGGCGCGTGGAATCCTGCGGTCGTGGAGATCCTCAACTCAGGGCCGGACATGGATGCCGTGGTCGAGGTTGCCTCGGACCGCATGGGTGCTGCCACCACCCGTGTTCCGATCGCCCTGCCCACCAACTCGCGGAAACGGCTCACGATCCCCGTCTTCAGCACCGGAACTGGATTTGAGTGCCGACTCCTGGACCCGAAAGGCCGTGTTCTCCGAGATAAGCCCATCGGCCAGGTCCGAACCGTCGACTGGGATGCGCCGCTGGTCGGCTCGTTCGCGGAGTCCTCCCAGGGAGGACCTTCCCTTCCCGTCACGGGTTCGAGCGAGAGGGATACAGATCAACCCCGGGTTGTCCGGCTCCGTCCCGAGATGTTTCCCGACTCGGCGTTGGCCCTTGAATCCCTGAGCTCCATCTACCTCGGCGCATCGAAGGCCCCGGGGTTGCGCGAGGTCCAGGTCGTCGCCCTCCTCCAGTGGGTTGCCTGCGGAGGACAGCTCATCGTCGGTCTTGACCGTCTGGGGGACTACACCTCCCTGACATGGCTCCAGAAGTTGGGCGTTCCACAGCCTCGGGAGAATGACCAGCCTCTGTTGGAGTCCGATCTGCGCCTTTGGTTGGATCGGGATTCTTGGCATCCAGGTTTTGCCTTCCGTTCGAGGTCTCCATCGGAACCAGAAAGTCAGGAGAATACCTCGAAGCCCGCCGTCCCCGGAACCCGTCCCTGGAGCCATCCGACCCAGACCTTGCACTTCAAGGCTGACTCTACGCCCGGGAGCCCAACGACCCAGGTCCCCTGGATGAGTCTCCAGAAGTGGGGTCGTGGAGAGGTTGTCGTTCTGGGCTTCAACCCGGAACGGGAGCCGATGCGCTCCTGGGAACTCCGGGCTCGGTTCTGGTCCAAGCTCTGCGCGATCCCTCCTGCATCCGGGGCCAAAGACGGCTCGAAAGAGCGGGTGATGGCCGGCCTTGATATCCTCTTCGCCGACCTCGTGGATACACGACAGATCCGCAAGGTTCCGATCTCGGTTCTGCTAGGTCTCTTGGTCCTGTATCTAGCCGTGATTGGTCCTGGTGACCGCTGGCTTCTGGGCAGGATCGGTCGACCTGTTCTCACGTGGCTGACATTCCCCACCTATGTCCTCCTGTTCTCTGGGCTGATCTATCTAATCGGTTATCGGTTGCGGTCGGGGCAGACAGAGTGGAATGAGCTCCAGATCATCGATGTGATCCCACAGAAGTCCGGTGCAACATCCCAGCTGCGTTGTCGTACCTATGGTGGGCTCTATTCGCCGGCGACCGGCATCTATCCCCTAGGCCTGGGAGTCCCATCGGGAGGGATCCGTGGTGAGCTGCGGAACCTATATGGCGTCCGTCTCGACTCGGGTCGGGTGACCACCACCCAGGGGGCGGATGGAATCTTGGCGGAGGTTCAGGCCTCCCTGTGGATGAAGAACCTCGTGGTCACCGAGTGGATGGAAGACGGGCAATCGTTGATCGAGGTCGTTGACGCAGGGCAGGGGCTGTATCGAATTCACAACCGGACTGGACGGAGGCTGGGGCCGATCTGGCTGACCCATACAGCTGGAATCCAGGTCGTGGAGATTCTGGATCCAGGACAGACTCTTGAATGGAGGGTTGGAGTGGATTCGAGGCCTCTGGATGAAGTTCTTGGCCCTGTTCTGACAGGCCTTTCTGAATCCGTCGGCCGGCGGGAGCGTGCCTTCTCCGGCGAGCCTTCCGCGGAGGCTCGTGAGCATCCTGCAATGGCGATGGCGTTTGCCTTCGGTGACAGGGTGGACGCATCGATGCCTGAGGGCCGGGCGATCCTGTGGCCCCGGGGGTTCAGCCTCTCAAGTCCGCTGGATTCCGGGTCTCTCATCATCCAGGCTTGGGTGCCCGACCCCGGACTCCTACCTCCGTTGAACCGGTTTGCTGCGGCCCGAGGTCGTCGGGACACTCTCCTTCGACTCACCGTTCCAACGCCCTGGCGCAACCCCGGACCCTGATCCTGAATGAGCCCACCCAAAGACTCCCCAGCGGTCCTGACACGGTCCCTTGCACGGGATTTTGGGGACATGAAAGCCCTCCAATCCCTCGATCTCAGGGTGGAGCGTGGAGATCTGTTCGGCTTCATTGGATCGAATGGTGCTGGCAAAACAACGACCCTGAGAATCCTGGCAACCTTCCTGACCCCGTCCGCGGGGAATGCTGAGGTTCTTGGATTGGACGTCGTGCGCGATGCGGACCAGGTCCGCCATCGGATTGGCTACATGCCGGATTTCTTCGGGGTCTACAAGGACATGGAGGTTTCGGAATACCTGGATTTCTTCGGCGCCTGTTATCGGCTGCCGACGGCACGACGGGAACGCATGGTGGGGGAGGTCCTCGAGTTGGTGGGGCTGTTCGGGAAGAGGGGAGCCCTGATCGGCTCTCTGAGCCGTGGCATGCAGCAGCGGCTTGGGCTCGCCCGTGTATTGATCCACGACCCGGAATTGTTGCTCCTCGACGAGCCTGCGAGCGGACTCGATCCCCGGGCTCGCATCGAGATGATGGCGGTCCTCCAGGAGCTCCAGCGCATGGGGAAGACCATCATCATCTCCTCGCACATTCTCTCGGAGCTGCAGACCCTTTGCAATCGGTGTGCAATCATCGAGCGGGGCCGGTTGATCTATAGTGGTCCCATCCGTGGGGTACGTGTCGGTCCGGAGGAGGTTCGGGTTTATCGGGTCCGTCTTAGGGGCGGTCTCGATCGCGCTCGGGAACTGCTCCTCCAGCGTCCAGAGGTCTCCAACGTCGAGACCGTCGAGGGTGCGCTGAGGGTTTGGATCGGAGACCGGGAGGCGGACGGCTCGCTTCTCTCCTCTGTGTTGGTGGGCGCGGGTCTAGCCCTTCAGGAACTGGGTGAGGAGGAGGCGGGCCTGGAGGAGGTGTTCCTTCAGGTCACCAAAGGCGAGACCCAATAGCCGGATGATGGTCCTCTTCAGAGCGGGTGGGGCTTGCTGGTTCCGCTGCAGATGCTTCCCTTGGCGGTGACGGTGGTTCGACTCCTTCAATGATCTCCACAAAGAATCAGGTGCAGAAATGGATCTGGGTCGCCCTGATTCTTGCGGTCGTCGGCTTGGCGAGCCTCGCCATGCTGATGGAGACAGGAAAGTCTGCTCTCCCGGTGTTGAGTGAGATCCGGTCCTTCACATTGACCAACCAGATGGGTCGGGTGATAGGGCCGGCTGACCTGACCGGGCAGGTCGTGGTCGCCAACGTCATCTTCTCCCGGTGCCCAACCCAATGCCATCGGCTTTCCCGACAGATGGCGGACCTTCAGAAACGCCTTCCCTCCGGGGTGCGATTGATCTCGCTGACGGCGGATCCTTCCCACGATTCCCCCGAGATCCTGCGCCAATATGGGGAACGATACGGGGCCGATATGGATCGCTGGTGGTTCCTCACCGGAACGAAGTCCCAGGTCTATCGGCTGGCCGAAAAGGACCTCCTGTTCAGTATCATGGACACCGGGGACTCCAATCCGCGGCTCGAGGATCGGTTCATCCATTCCGGTACCTTTGTGATCCTGGATCGGAAGGCTCGGATGCGGGCCGTGGTCCAGGGCGAGGAGCCGGATGCCCTCGTCCGGATCGCCGCTGTCGTGACCCAACTCAAACGCGAACGGATTCCATGAACGGTACAGACCTTCCTGCCATCAACGCCGGCCTTAACGCCCTGTCGACGCTGTTTCTGACCTCGGGATGGATTTTTATCCGGTCAGGGCGGCGGATCGCCCATCGGAACTGCATGGTGGCCGCATTTGCCACCTCCACCCTGTTTCTTGCCGGATACCTGTATCACAAGTTTGTCGTGATGCGTGGGATCCATACCCGGTTCGAGGGACCGAAGCAGTTCCTCGTTCCGTATCTTGTGCTACTCTTCAGTCACATCATCCTCGCGATGGCGATCGTTCCCATGGCGATGATCTCCATGCATCGGGCGTGGCGGGAGAGATTCGATGCCCATCGTCGGATCGCGCGATGGACCCTGCCGCTCTGGCTTTACGTTTCCGTGACCGGGGTCATGATCTACTTCCTTCTGTACCAGGTCTGGAAGGGGAATTGAGCATTCAGCGAGAAGATGGGCATCTCGGCACAGGATTTCCGCAGGATGCAGGGACGTCTGGGGAAGGGGGAGGGTGTTGGGCAGGATATCAATCTGGATCCCTCCCCGACCTTCAGGAGGATTCTTGGTATCGATCCGTCGCTGCGGGGTACGGGATACGGAATCGTCGAACGCGACGGTCGGCTGCAGCGCTTGATTCACGCAGGGACGATCCATTGCCCTGCCACCCTCTCGAAGTCCCGATGTCTTGCGATGATTGCCTCCCGGATCCGCGCCCTGATCGCCAGCCACTCCCCGGAGGTCTGCGTTGTGGAGGGGTTGTTCTTCGCCCAGAATCTGAAGACGGCGATCACGATGGGTGAGGCACGCGGAGCGGCGCTCGCCATGGTGGCCGAGGCAGGTTTGGACATCTTTGAGCTGTCCCCGAGGGCAGCCAAGCTGGCGGTCGTAGGATATGGCGGAGCCCAGAAGCTCGCCGTTGCGAAGATGGTCCAGAGGATCCTTGGCCTGGAGGAGCCTCCTGAACCCGATGCCGCAGACGCCCTCGCCCTGGCGCTGGCGCTTTCTCAGGGCGGTTCCGGATTTGCGTCGAGGCGGATGAAGTCTCTCTGAATTCCTCGAGGCTGGTTGTCACGCTGTTGGGGCACCCGCCTATTTTCCGGTCTGGCCCACAGACAGCAGGAACATGATGTTGTTGGGAGTCTTCTTGAGGCGCCCTAGCAGCAGTTCCATGGCCTCCACCGGCGGCACACCCACGAGGGCCCTGCGCAACATGGAAACACGGTTGTATTCGTCGGGATGATAGAGGAGTTCCTCCTTCCGTGTCCCGGAACGCTCGATGTTGATCGATGGAAAAATCCGCCGGTCAACGAGGGAACGGTCGAGATGGATCTCCAT
>SXGQ01125433.1_pt1 | contig 16858 bp, 13 predicted proteins | sample 3178371 | NCBI WGS metagenome assembly SXGQ01 (sample SAMN11356859, study PRJNA531348) | freshwater metagenome | isolation source: freshwater sample F1-20 | place: China: Fuxian Lake, Yuxi | collected 2017-12-25
GGTCGACTTGCTGCAAGTAACGAAGCTGCGCACCTCTTGCGCTTTGCACCTCGTCATTCCACAACAGAAGTAGTGCGCAACTTGTACCAGTGGCCAAGTGTCGAGCGAATCCCTGCGCGAAGGCAAGTTGCATAATCATGCCTTTTGCAATTGCCGGCGACGGAACACGAATTCACTACGAAGTCACAGGCCTCACAAAACGTGCACCAGTATTGCTTGTTCAGGGTCTTGGTGGCGAGAAAAACTCATGGAACTTGCAACGTGCCGCGTTGGCATTACGCCATCGCACCATTGCGTTTGATAATCGTGGTGCAGGTCGCAGTGACAAGCCGGACGGCAAGTACAACCTGGAAGAAATGGCCGATGATGCAATCGCCGTGCTCGACGCTGCAGGTATTGAAAATGCACACGTAGTGGGATTGTCTATGGGTGGCGCAATTAGCCAGATCATCGCGTTGAAGCACCCCAATCGAGTGCGCTCGCTCACGCTTGTTGCAACTGCATGCCGTAATCATGCTTGGCGCGAAGAACTGCTGCAATCATGGGCCACCACTGCTGAAACACAGGGAATGACAGCCGTTGGAAAAGAAGCCGCGCGTTGGATGATTGGCCCACGATCATTTCGTCGAGTCTTGCCTGCGCTTGGCTGGATGGGCCCACTTCAATTGTTCAATCCAGCAAACGCATTCGTTTCGCAAGTTAGAGCGATTCTTTCCACGGATGACGGCGCGCTGAACACTGAACTCGCAAACATCGTGTGCCCCACCATGGTTGTTGTGGGTAATCAAGATGTTCTTACGCCACGTGGTGACGCCGAAGAAATCGCATCACTCATTCCGACTGCAGAGTTAGTAATCATCAGCGGTGGCGCACACGGTCTGCACATCGAACATGCATCTACTTTCAATCGCATCTTGCTTGAATTTCTCGGTCGCGCTGAAAAAGTGTTCGTGCCACATGGTCATGCAGCAGCCGTGGCTGTTTAACACATGCGAATCATCATCGTTGGCGCAGGTTTATCTGGTCTCATGGCAGCACAGTCATGTGTTCAAGCGGGACACGATGTCATTGTGTTCGATAAAGGTCGCAGTGTTGGTGGTCGCTTAGCAACACGGCGCGTTGGTACAGCTGTGTTAGATCATGGTGCGCAATTCTTTACCGTGAGAGAAGCGGCGTTTCAATCTCATGTAGACGCATGGATATCTGCTGGCGTGGCGCGTGAGTGGTGTCGCGGATTCGGTGCAGACGACGGACACCCTCGCTACGTGGGTGCAAACGGCATGACATCAATTGCAAAGCATCTGGCTATCGGCCTAGACATACGTTGTAGTTCGCTTGTCTTTTCTATGAGTCGAGTTGAAAGTGAATGGCACATCACCACCGATGATGGCGTTGTGCACGTTGCGGATCGTGTCATCCTCACTGCTCCATTGCCACAATCTTTCTCGCTCATGTTTTCTGCAGGTCTTGAAATGCCCGCCGACCTTCGTCGCATTGACTACGACCGCACTCTCGGACTTCTTGTCACTCTTGACTCGTCTCAGCATCAAGTTCCTTCACCCGGCGGATTACAAAACCCCGATGAGGTGTTCTCATTCATTGGCGACAACACCGCAAAAGGTATTAGTGAGTCACCAGCACTCACCTTCCACGCCAACCCCGCATGGAGCCTGCAACATTTCGAAGACAGCACCGAAGACATTCATGCCTTATTACTGGCTGCTGCTCAACCATGGCTTGGGTCTGCTGTCATCACCGAATCCCAGGTAAAGAAATGGCGTTTTGCCACTCCACAAAATCTGTGGCCAGACGCATGTTGGGTGGATGAAACAAACACCTTGGTGATTGCTGGCGATGCTTTTGCAGGTCCGCGCATGGAAGGCGCCGCCCTCAGTGGGCTAGCAGCCGCCTCAGCTGTATGCCACTAAGAGTTATCTAGGCCACAGTTGCAAGTAAGGCAGCTGTGGCCTTTCTCATTGCATCAGTTGTTGCGCTCTGTGGCAATGCATCGCATGCACGCTCTGCATCAGTCACATATGCGCGCGCTTTTTCAATCGCCATCGCAATTCCGCCATTCGAGCGAACAATATGCAATACCTTCTCGCGTTCCACTTCATTGAGCGGCTTACCCAAGATGGAACCAAGTTCGCTTGCAGCGGGGCCACCGGCAGCCAGAGTGTGCAGCACTGGAAGCGTGTACACACCTTCCTCCATATCGTGGCCTGCGGGCTTTCCTAATTGCGCGTCTGTAGCAGTGAGATCGAGAACATCGTCCACAATTTGAAACACCATGCCATAGGCAGTGCCGTATGCCGTTAAAGCGTCGATAGTTGCGCGGTCGTGGCCAGCAACGATTCCGCCAATGCGCGCTGCCGTGGAATACAACGATGCTGTTTTCCCATCGATGGAATTGAGATACGAATCAATTGGGCGCGCCACGTTGTATGTATGACGCAATTCTTCAATCTGCCCTTCACACAAGTGACCAATAGTGCGAGCAAGTAGCGCAGCAACTTCGGTGCCAAGTGATGCTGCGATTTCAGATGCCTTTGCCAACAAGAAGTCACCAGCCAAAATTGCTTGAAGATTGCCCCATTTGGCATTCACAGTGTCAACACCACGTCGTGTGGTGGATTCATCCATGACATCGTCGTGATACAGCGATCCGAGGTGTACTAATTCACACGAAATTCCACCGGCAATAGCTTCCTCAGAAGCAGGACCATCGGTCGATATCTGCGACGCCACTATGGTGAAAACGGGGCGCAAGCGCTTCCCGCCCGCCGAAATAAGGTGTGACGCGATCTCGGTAAGATAGGCATCAGGCGTACGCACGGCACCAAGAAGAGCCTGTTCCACCCTGAGGCGGTCATTTTCCATGGTCGGCAACCCGAGCAGTGGTGAATTTGTCACAGCATTTAGGTTACGGCTTCTCATGGGGTAGCCACTCTCCTAGCCGATACACTTTGTTTCAATATCCACCAATTTCAATCGGGGTGGTCCCATTGTTCGAACGTTTTACAGACCGGGCCCGCAGGGTCGTTGTTCTCGCCCAGGAAGAGGCGCGTCTTCTCAACCATTCATACATTGGTACGGAGCACATCCTTCTTGGCCTCATCCATGAAGGTGAAGGCGTAGCTGCGAAAGCACTCGAGTCTCTCAACATCTCTCTTGAAGCCGTGCGTGCTCAAGTAGAAGAAATCATCGGTCAAGGTGGTTCGTCACCTTCTGGTCACATTCCTTTCACACCGCGTGCAAAGATAGTTCTCGAACTGTCATTGCGTGAAGCATTGCAATTGGGTCACAACTACATCGGCACCGAGCACATCCTTCTCGGTCTTTTGCGTGAGGGTGAAGGCGTTGCAACTCAAGTTCTCGTCAAGTTGGGAGCCGACCTCGGCAAAGTTCGTCAGCAAGTCATTCAGTTGTTGTCTGGCTACCAAGGCCCAGGCACAAAGAACGAAGCACCTGGCGGCACCGCTGCAGGCGCAAAAGAAGACGCCGGCGACAAGGGTGGCAGCCAGATTCTCGATCAGTTCGGTCGCAACCTCACACAGTTGGCTCGCGACAAGAAACTCGATCCAGTCATTGGTCGTACGCGTGAACTAGAGCGCGTCATGCAAATTCTTTCTCGTCGTACAAAGAACAACCCAGTTCTTATCGGTGAGCCTGGTGTTGGTAAGACCGCAGTTGTTGAAGGTCTCGCACAGCGCATCGTGTCGGGTGACATTCCCGAAACTTTGAAAGACAAGCAGTTGTACACACTCGACCTTGGCGCACTTGTTGCAGGTAGCCGCTACCGCGGTGACTTTGAAGAGCGCTTGAAGAAAGTGTTAAAAGAAATCAAGACACGTGGTGACATTGTTTTATTCATCGATGAAATTCACACTCTTGTAGGTGCTGGTGCAGCTGAAGGCGCAATCGACGCCGCAAGCATTCTCAAGCCAATGCTTGCTCGTGGTGAATTGCAAACAATTGGTGCAACAACCACCGATGAGTACCGCAAGCATCTTGAAAAAGACGCCGCACTCGAGCGTCGTTTCCAACCAGTAAAAGTGGAAGAGCCAACTGTTGCTCACACCATTGAAATCTTGAAGGGTGTGCGCGACAAGTACGAAACGCACCACCGTGTCACCATCACCGATCAGGCCATCGTTGCTGCTGCAAACCTTGCAGACCGTTACATCGCCGACCGTCACTTGCCAGACAAGGCAATCGACCTCATCGATGAAGCCGGTTCTCGTTTGCGCATCAAGCGCATGCAAACACCACCAGACCTCAAAGATCTTGAGAATCGCATTGGTGTTGTGCAAGAAGCGAAGAAGAAGGCAATCGAAGATCAGCAGTTTGAAGCAGCCGGACGCCTTCGCGACCAAGAGCGCGAACTTCTGGAAGAAAAAGCTTCCAAGGAAACTGAAATCAAGGCATCTGGCGTCAACTTGTTCGACGAAGTAGACGAAGAAGCAATTGCAGAAGTTCTTAGCATCTGGACTGGTATTCCGGTGTACAAACTCACCGAAGAAGAAACAGCCAAGTTGCTCAACATGGAAGGTGAACTGCACAAGCGCATCATCGGCCAAGAAAACGCAATCAAAGCTGTATCGCAGAGCATCCGTCGTACACGTGCTGGTCTGAAAGACCCACGTCGTCCAAGCGGTTCGTTCATCTTCCTCGGACCAACTGGTGTTGGTAAAACCGAGCTTGCAAAAACTCTTACTGAGTTCTTGTTTGGTGACGATCAAGCACTCATCACGCTCGACATGTCTGAGTACATGGAAAAGCACACAGTGAGCCGTTTGGTTGGTTCCCCTCCCGGGTACGTGGGCTACGAAGAAGGCGGGCAACTCACTGAGGCAGTGCGTCGTAAGCCGTTCTCGGTTGTCTTGTTTGACGAAATCGAAAAGGCACACCCCGACGTGTTCAACACGTTGTTGCAGATTCTTGAAGAAGGTCGTCTCACCGACAGCCAGGGCCGCAGTGTCGACTTCCGTAACACTGTTCTCATCATGACTTCAAACTTGGGAACCGCAGATTTGCGTAAGTCAAACGTTGGCTTCACCACCGGTGATGCGGCAATGTCTTACGAGCGCATGAAAGACAAAGTCAACGATGCACTCAAGATGCACTTCCGCCCAGAGTTCCTCAACCGCATCGACGAGACCATCGTGTTCCACGAACTCTCGAAGCCAGAGGTTGTACAGATGGTCGACATGATGACAAAGCGTCTTGCCGGACAACTTGAATCACAAGGACTCGGGATTGAACTCACACAGGCAGCCAAAGAACTGCTTGCTGATTTCGGTTACGACCCTCAACTCGGTGCTCGCCCGCTGCGTCGCGCAATCCAACGCCACATTGAAGATGCATTGTCAGAGAAAATCCTCTACAAGCAATTCAGCGCCGGACAAATCATTGTTGTCGACGCTGAAGACAATCCTGAGAATCCTGGCAAGCGACACATTGTGTTCCGTGCCGTCGAGGGAATCGTTGCACCAAGCGAACCACCATTCGCTGGCGACACCGCCACCACCACCGAGTGACCTCAACACGTTTATCGCGCTTAATTGCGGTGATAGCCGCAACTTTTATCTTGGCTTCATGTCGTGTCGACACGTCGGTGTCTCTGCAAGTGAATCCAAATGGTTCAGGAACAATCAAAGTGATTGTCATTGCTGACGCTGAAATTGTGAAAGCAGCACCAGGTTTGAAGGGCGACATTCGCGTTGACGATCTAGTAGCAGCCGGATGGACAGTAGACGGCCCTCGCACATCAGACGATGGTGCACTCGTTTTGGTTATTCAACACAGTTTTAATGGCCCCACTGAAGCAACAGCTTTATTATCGCAAATTAACGGCACACGTGGACCGCTGCACGAAATGAATCTCACTCGCACAGGTAAAGACACCAACAGCACATGGAAACTGACAGGCCGTTTGGAAATCAACGGTGGTCTTGAAGCGTTTGCAGATGACGCTACAAATACGTTGTTAGGTGGCGGACCATTTAGTGAGCAAATTGCAGCTCAAGGTACAGACCTTGGTGATGCCATAGGTATTACTTTCATCACGCGTTTGCCTGGCACTGTAGATTCCACCACTGGTAAAACAGGGGCCGGTGTCGTCACGTGGCGTGTCCCCACAGATGGCACTCCCACAGATATTGCCACCACTGTCACCAACGTAGACGTGGCCTCCAGCATTTCGCGCGTTGCTCGGGTTCTCATTCTTGGTCTTCTTGTACTGTGGGTCCTCGGTTCGCTATTTCTTATTCTCATGGTGATGAATGCGCGAAACAAGACCACACGCACACCCCGCCTATAAGGTCAGTACGTGGCAAAACTTCGACTCGTTCATCGGTGCACCGAATGCGGCGGTTCATTTCCCAAATGGTCAGGCAAATGTCTTGCATGTGGCGCCTGGAACTCACTCGTTGAAGACGTTGAAGGCCCCGAAGAATCGTTTGTCACTCTTGCAGCAGGTCTTGCACTTGTGCCACCTGGTGAAGCAACACCAATTGGCGATGTCAATCCCAACGAGAGCGACCCTGTACCTACTGGCATTGGCGAACTCGATCGCGTGCTCGGTGGTGGTTTAGTTCCTGGTTCTGTCACGTTGCTTGGTGGCGAACCAGGCATTGGCAAAAGCACACTCCTTTTGCAATTACTTGCAGGCGCCACTGGCCCATCGCTCTATGTCACTGCAGAAGAAAGCGCGCAACAAGTACGCCTGCGCGCCGACCGCCTTGGTGCCATCAGTCCCGAGTTGTGGCTGCTGCCCGAAATGTCATTGCCCAACATCATCGCTGCAATCGACAAGATCTCTCCATCGTTAGTGGTTATCGACTCCATTCAAACTGTTGTCGATCCTGAACTTGGTTCGTCGCCAGGTTCCGTTGTTCAAGTTCGTGGTTGCGCGCATCGATTAGTGCAAGAAGCAAAACGCAGAAACATTTCGGTAGTCATTGTTGGCCATGTCACGAAAGAGGGCGGGCTCGCTGGGCCCCGCGTGCTCGAACATGTTGTCGACACTGTTCTTTCATTTGAAGGTGAACGCCACAATGCGTTACGCCTCATGCGTGCATCAAAACATCGTTTTGGCCCCACAAACGAACTTGGTCTTTTTGAAATGACCGAAACTGGTCTCACTGGTGTTCCCGATGCAAGCCAATTGTTCCTCACCGATCGCCGCACTGGTGTTCCTGGTTCAGTTGTTGTTCCCACTATTGAAGGTCAACGACCACTGCTGGTGGAATTGCAAGCGCTCACGAATCCAACCAACTCTGCTGTACCTGCACGCCGCAGTGCACAAGGCGTCGATCAGGGTCGTTTGTCTATGTTGCTTGCGGTACTCGAGCGCCGTGCTCGCGTCAGCCTTGCAGGCCACGAAGTGTTCGCATCAGTTGTTGGTGGCGTGAAACTCACGGAGCCTGGTGCAGATCTTGGTTTGTGCCTCGCACTTGTGTCGGCCGTGTCCAACATTCCGTTGCCCGCAGACTTAGTTGTTATGGGTGAAGTTGGTCTTGCTGGCGAAGTGCGTCAAGTGGGTCACCTGTCACGCAGGCTCAACGAAGCTGCTCGCCTCGGGTTCACTCAGGCCATTGTTCCCGCTAGCGCACAAGACAAGGCCGAGGGAATCACACTTCGGCGAGCCAGCACCATCAATGAAGCACTCGCTCTTGCGGGCTTCACCACCAACGGCTAAACCAATTTCGTAGCCTTCGCCAGTTTTAGGGAGTCGCGACTCGCTGAATCACTCTGGCTGCACCAGTGCCCTTTACTACCCACATCTCAAGACCTGCTCCTACTGGCGGTCCGTGTAGATACTTCCAATTGAGAGTTGAACGGAAAGATGTACTGGCACCTTTCTTCAACCCGGCAAGTTCAGACACCATGCCAACAGCTTTCCCGTTGTACACCAAGACACCTTCAGCATCTGATCCAAACGTTTCTGTGGCAGTTACGGCGCCTTCCACCTGTGTTGGTACAAAGCCAAATTCACCGTCTGTAAAGAACGATGATTCAGATATTGCATTGAAATCTTCTATACCTTGCACTGACCAGCTCATACTCGTGATGTCAGGGCCAGTTGGTGTCATCACTGCACCATTGATGATGTCACCATGTTGACCAGCACGAACTATGTCTTCGGCATTTCCTTCTGCATCAACCCATTCGTCGTATCGCACTGCTCGTTTCACTATGTCGGCAAAAGTTGTGGACAGAGAATGCGAACCCTTTGGCCACACAATCTTTCGAGACTCACGAACTGGACACGACGTTTTTAGATCTACACCATCAAATGTCCAGCCTGCATCAATCCCAGTGGCGGCTACAACAGTAGGAAAAATATCAATGGAAGACGTTGCGCAGTCATTTACGTCACCAACAGATTGGTCTGGGTATTTGATGAAAAGTGGAACTCTGTAAATATCTTCAAGTGTTGCCGGACTCTTCACATTGATCTTCGAACGCTTGTTTTCTCCTAGTTCAAATGTCAATCCATGATCAGCAGTAACAATCACCATCGTTCGATTCCAGTTAGCTGATCGTTTCAATTCTGTTACCAGTTTTGCAATCATGTTGTCGGTTGCAACATATTGCAGCAAAAGCGCTTGGTATTGATCGCGCACTCTGTCAACGACGGTGTTGCTTCGCTTGTCTGTATTCAATGCACGTGAACGGCGCATATCAGGCGTGAGCATCCATGGGCGATGCGGCGTGAGCACATGTGCAAAATGCAATGTAGGTCGATCTGCTCTCGCAGCACGATTGATTACTCCGTCTAACACCGGCACTTGCGACATCGGGCCGCCACTCTCCCATTGCTTCACCGTGGTGGAGTTTGCTTGTTGCTTCTTTTCCTCAGTGAGTGACAGCGTTGTGGTTGGCCCAGGGACGGTGGTGGACGTTGCTATGTCATTGTCGATTTCACCATTGTCCATTGCCCCAAAACCGCCCCAGCCTTCATCAATAGCGGGCAATCGACTACGCAATTCTTTGGGCAATACTTTGTGACCCACAACTACCAGTGCATCTTTCAAGAAAGACGTGAACGGGGTTCGGCGTGATACCACTACTTCTTCCTCTGTTGGAACTGTCGTGTCTGTGACAGTCGTGCTCGTGCCACCAGGGAACGCAATGTGGTCACCACCTGTAACAGAAACTTTGTTACATACTTTTTTTGGACACAAAGCAGTAGCCACTTCGTGTGCGTCCATCGCCATGTGACCGTTCATCAGTGTGAACAGGTTTTTGGGATGCTTTACCAATACTGGCGAAACATTCGACACAGGCCATTTTCCAGTCAGCATTGCAGGCACAGCATCTGTTGTTGTTTGTGATGTTGCCAGCACGTTTCTGTACCAAGTAGACGAAGATGCAAGGGCTGCAAAACCTGGGTATCGATTTGCATTGATCTCGCCAGTTGTTGTCATGAGGGGCCAGAGTGGCGCTTCATCAAGGACAATCCACACAACACTTACTTGGTCACGGGGTGTACCAACTTTTACCTCTGGTATCGAATCTTTCTCAATCGCAAGTACTTGCGCATTTGGTGGCGAGATGACAGACATTGCCGACACCACGAAAGATATTGCTACAACTATCGACAGTGGAGATAAATACGTGACCCACGATGTCACTGCTGATCGTTGGTCGATAAGCCAGGTCATACCCAATGCAATGACACCGGTGTACAACATGTCGATGCCCCATGGGCCAAAGCTGAGATTACGCAGCACAACAAGTGCTACTGCCCACGACGCCACCAAGACGAGTAGTCGATGCACCCACATCCCAAGTGTTGGATGCAGTGAGGTAACAACGACGTCTATAGCGGTAAAGACTGCGGTCGGTACAAGCAACACGACGAGACCGAACACCACAACGATGGTGCCTTCATAATTTGCTGACGCGAAAACAGCGACACTCGAGCCGTACAACTGCAACAAGGGCTGTGCTATCGCCACCGTCAACAGAGCCAGATACACAGCCGCTCTGCGACCCACCGCAGTGATAGGCGGGGGCTGAGGGCCTTTCTTCATAAGGGCAAACTCTACGGGCGCAGTCCTCTGTCTCGGAAGGCTCTCCACTTGTTAGAGTCTCTAACCATGCCGAACATGGCCATTTCCCTTACCCGTACACGGCCTCTGGTGCCTGGGTTGGCGTTTGCAGCGGTTGCGGTCTTTTGTGGGTTCAACATCAATTGGTTGTGGAGCAGCATCTCGCCTCTCACGGCATCACTGCTCATCGGTGCTGTCTTAGGAAACATTGGTGTCATTCCCGCCCAGTGTGATGAGGGTCTGAAATTTGCATCGCGTCACATCTTGCGAGCCGGAATTGTTTTACTTGGTCTGCAGTTGTCGTTCAACGAAGTTGCCAAACTTGGTAGCCGCGGTTTCGTGGCGGTGATCGCAGTAGTCGCAATCACATTCTTCGGCACACAGTTCTTTGCACGTCTACTCAACGTGTCGCCCGGCCTTGGTTTGCTCACGGCCACTGGTTACTCCATCTGTGGTGTTTCTGCAGTGAGCGCAATGGTGGGTGCAGTCGACGGTGATGAAGAAGATGCAACATATGCAATTGCTCTTGTCACGCTCTTTGGCAGCATTTCCATCTTTGCGCTTCCTGCCCTTGGTCACCTATTCAATATGGGCAACGTTCGTTTCGGTATGTGGGCAGGTTCCTCAGTGCACGACGTTGCACAAGTAGTTGCAGGAGCCACTGCATACTCACCCCAGTCGCTCTCACCAGCCGTCATTGTAAAACTCACGCGCGTCGTACTGCTCGCTCCACTTGTTGCCATCATGGCCTATCGCCATAGTCACATCTTGCAAAGAAAATTGACACCAAAAAGCACTGCGAAAGTCTCACCGCTTCCTATGTTCATCGTTCTGTTTCTTCTTGCAGTGGCAGTTCGCACCACTGGCGTATTGTCCGACGACATCATCACAAACTCAAAACACATTGAAAAGACATTGCTAGCGATGGCGCTAGTAGGTCTTGGAGCCGGCGTCAATATCAAAAAACTTCGTCTCCTCGGAATGCGACCACTGATGCTGGGTGTTTTCTCCTGGGTACTTGTTATCGCTACTTCCTATTTCACTATTCGCCTTATTCCCCTTGATCTCTAATCACTCACAAGAAAGAAAACACCATGATTGAAATGAATTGGTTTTTGCCCACAGGCGGCGACTCACGCGATGTATTGCCAGACGAAACATCTGTGAATCGCTCCCCTAGTCATCAGTACTTGGCGCAAGTTGCTCGCGCATGTGAAGACTTAGGGTTCGAGGCGCTTCTCACGCCATGTGGCACGGGTTGTGAAGATGCATGGCTTGCAACTTCATCCCTCATTGCACTTACATCGCGCATCAAGTTCCTTGTTGCGTTTCGCCCTGCATTGCTTACCCCTACGTTGGCTGCGCAAATGGCAAGCACCATGCAGCGCATGTCGGGCGGGCGTTGCCTAGTAAACATCGTCACGGGCGCAGAGCAAGCAGAGCTCGCTCGGTTTGGTATTTCTGAAGACAAAGAGACGCGCTACGAACGCACCGGAGAATTTGTGCAAGTCATGCGTGGAGCATGGTCTGGTGAGCCATTTAGTTTCAAAGGCAAGTTTTTTGAAGTCACAGATGCCACCACACGCGAAGTCCCCTCACCTATTCCGCCTATCTACTTCGGCGGCGCAAGCGATGCCGCAGAAAATGTGGCGGCGGAAAATGTAGATCTGTACTTGTCGTGGGGTGAAACACCTACTGCAATCACTGAACGTCATGAACGCGTAGCTGCCAAAGCCGCTGCTCATGGTCGCTCAGTTCGTTTTGGTATTCGTTTTCATACCATCGCTCGACCAACAAGTGAAGAAGCCTGGGCCGTTGCCGACAACATCTTGAACTCAATGTCACCCGATGCAATTGCTACCGCGCGTGAAGATTTCTTGAAGACACAATCTGTTGGTCAACGCAGGCAGTTTGATTTACACGGTGGCGATCTTTCGAAACTAGAGATTCACCCGAACGTGTGGGCAGGCATTGGCCTAGTGCGCGGAGGTGTTGGCACTGCACTTGTTGGTAGTTACGAAGAAGTTGCAGACAGAATCGTTGAGTATCACAACCTTGGTATCGATGCTTTCATCATGTCTGGCTACCCGCATTTGGAAGAGGCCTATTGGTTTGGGGAAGGCGTCATGCCCATTTTGCGCGAGCGTGGATACCTGCCAGCACTAGAAGGCGGTCCCACCAAGGTGTTCTCTTTCCGATGAAGCGCATTGGGTTACTACTTGTTGGGCATATTGATGCCGGCAGTCTGCACGTGGGTGGTGACTATCCCGAGTTGTATACAGAGTTGTTGCAGCCACTTGGCATTGAGCTCACCACATACAGATGTGACGACGGCCAACTACCCGACTCGCTAGATGAACAAGATGGTTGGATGTGTTCACCTAGTCGTCTCAGTGTGTACGACGACCATGCGTGGTTGCGCGATGTTGAACAACTGTTGCGAGACATGGTGGCGAAAGAAACGCCGTACGTTGGCATTTGTTTCGGGCACCAACTCATGGGTCAGGCTTTAGGTGCAACGGTGGCAAAGGCGGATTACGGCTGGGGCATTGGTGCAAAGTCATACGAAGTTATTGAGCAACAACTCTGGATGGATTCGTCTGAAGACATCGTGCTTGCAGCAAGCCACCAAGACCAAGTGATGAGCCTGCCAAACGGAGCACGTCTCTTTGCTCGTTCCGACTATTGCCCTATCGGTGGCATGTTGATCGGTGAACGCGCATGGACACTGCAAGTGCACCCAGAGTTTTCGCCTGCCCTTGCCGACAGTTTGTTGGCCACACGGCTTGCACTATTCGGCGAAGAGAAAGCCCAGAGCGCGCGCGCAACGTTGCATCAGCCACTTCATCAACAACGAATCTCTGGTTGGATCTCACGATTCTTCCATCAGTTCTAATGCCTATTCAGAAACAACGTCTGAACCGTGCCACGGTTATCGATAAGGCAATGCTGATTGCAGATGCTGAAGGAATCGACGCAGTCACGCTTAGTCGTATTGCATCTGATGCCGGCGTGAAACAACCTGCTTTGTATAAACACGTCACGGGTATTGAAGAGTTGTGGATGCTGCTCTCTTTGCGTGCCCGAGATTTATTGGTAGACGCACTCAGCACAGCAATAGCTGGCACTACTCGCGAACATGCGGTGATAGCAGCCTCACAAGCCTGGCGCACGTTTGTGCAAGAGCATCCAGGTTTGTATAGCGCTACAGATCGTGTGCCATCGGTGGGTGATGCAGACATTGAGTTGTCGCTCACTCGCGTGGTGGCGACACTCACTACAGCGTTAGACGGTTACGAACTAACTCCAGCACAGCGCGCACATTGTGCTCGTAGTCTGCGAAGTGCGCTGCACGGTTTCTGTGTTTTGGAAAAAGACAACGGTCATCCAGAGCCGTATGCGCTTGATAGCAGCCTGACTCAGTTAGTGGAACTTTTCATTCGAGGTATTGAAACCCTCGAACCTTGACTCACTTGAGTGTGATGAATGGTCCATTCCAAACGGTCTTCTTGTTATTGCTGCGATTAGCAACTACAACCACTCGTACTCGACCACTCTGCTCAGTTGTGATTGACGAAAGAACTGTTGTGCCCGCTTTAGTTTTAGACAGCTTGGCTTCAATTACTTTTCCTGTTTCATCGCGCAGTTCAATCGAGTAGCGAATAATTTGTTGCCGTTTGTCTTCTGACTTTGGCGTCACAACACCAACCGACACGCTTCGATCATTTAAGAAAATAGCTACTTCCGAAGCAACACTTGTGGCTGGTTTCTTTGCGATAGTAATGGCACGACCTGCATTCGACCCAAACAGCTTGGTTTGAATGTAGTTAGAAGCAATTGACGCAGGGCTTGCGGTATCGCCGTTGCGCGCAACAACTGTGAATCGATACTTGACGCCTTTTTGTAGACCCTTAATGACGCAACTGGTTGTGGTGGTCGTACAGAAATCGGGTCCCGGAATTGCTTTCACCAAATAAGAGGTAACGGGCTTGCCACCATCATCTTCTGGCTCGGTCCAGCTCACTTTGGCATTAAAGGTAGAGACAGTAGCCACAACGTTCATAGGTCGTGATGGAGCAGTAACACCACCCACAACTTTATAGATTGCGGTAGTGCCGCTGAGTTCGTGGGCCACAATGACCAGCGGATCCCCCGTCGGACTGTCAGAAGCTTTTACAAACAGGACACCTTCTGGAGATACATCACCTGCAGGTGCTCCGGCTGTTGCAAAGTTGGCACCACCAACACCAGTAAAAACTGATGAGTTTGTGTAGGTCAAATATGCAGGCTTGGCTGGGTTTGAAATATCAAACGCCATCACGCCGCCAATTCGCTCAAGACCAACGAAAGCAACCGTGCGACCGAATACTTTTGCAACTGCTAAGCCTTCAGGCTCAGGACCCTTGTTGTCACTACGTGAATCCTTAGCATTTGGTGTGCCATTGCTGGTTTTCCAATCACCATTGAAATATGCAGGTAAAAGTTCAGCAATTTTCTTCTCGATTGCATCTCCCGTATCACCAACAAGTGTTGCGCCTGCAATCGAATTGGTTCCACTAGGGCTCTTCCAAATGCTGAGCGAACGCCCACCGAGTGTGTACAGCGAAGTGAAGTCTGTGCCTGAAACTGCAGTCAATGCTGTACCACCATTTGTATAAGTAGCAGGCTCAAAACGAGTTACCCCAAGACGGCCGAGGTTGGATGCAGTTGCCACTGTGGAAGCAAGGGCAGTTCCATCAACGCCGACTGTAGAGACACGCTCGTCTTCCGCTTGCGCAGAACCTGAACTCAATCCACCAAGGAGACACTTGTACTCACGCGCATCACCCTCGTTTGCAGTTGCGAAATAGTGGTTGCCTTCATCATCAGTGAAAGTTGCAATTGCGTCTGGTTGGTACATGCCTTTTACAGGCCAGTTCGCAATATTAATACCTGAATTACTGCTTGAATCCTGGTCGGACGGATCGAGACCATTGCCGGCAACATTGAAATCCTTGTATCCAAGTCCCAGCAACCGGACGATTTTTTTAGTTTTCAAATCAATTTCAGCTACAGCGTTATTCTCCTGAAGAGTTACAAATGCCTTCTTTGAATCTCCCGAAATTGCGACGTATTCAGGTTCAATGTCCTGAGCCACCGTTGCACCCGGGCCATAAATTCTTCCGCCAGCAGCACGAATATCTGCAGCTTTGCTATCAAATTCTGAGAAATTGAGTGTGGTGGCAGCAAGAGAAGTACCTGACACATCAATGATTGAGACCGATCCGTATGGATCAGTCGTTGTAGGCAACACTCCACCAGTGAGGCAATAGTCCTTGGGCTCGCCCTCATTTGCTGAAAGAAGATATTTGCCGTTTGGCGAGAAATGAACCGAATCAGGCAAACTTCCCACTAACAATCCAGTAGAAGCTCGCTTGTCGATGTTGCCATCTGTATCCATGAGAAATACCTTTCCCAAGGCCTGATTTAGTCCGTCTACAGATGCTGACACCGCGACGTATCCCGACTTCGATGCAACACTCTGAATTCCACTAACCCCAAAAGAAGAGAGGTCTACATTCTTCACAAGAACTGGACTGCTTGGATTTGAGATATCAAAAATTTGGACGTTGTTAGTAGCGCCATTTGTAACGAAGATACGTTTTGTTTTTGCATCATACGCTGCAATCTCAGAGCCAGCATTGCCTGATCCACTATTTGCACGTCCTAGAAGTTCAAGTGAAATTCCAGTTGCCGCTGAGACTGGGCCCACTCCTAACTGAGAAGGCACTATTGAAACGAATGAACTCAGTCCGACTGACAGACCAAAAGCAACAATTGGAAGAAGTTTTCTGTGTAAACGCATTGCGCCAACCTAGGCAACGCAACTTAAGCGCAGGGTAACTTTAAAAATCTTTAAGTTGAATAGAAAACAAACAAGTCAAATTTTGTGGTCTTAGCTCGCAGAGTCTTGAGGAACTAATTTCTTCCACAAACTTTCCTCGCCTGGAATGTTGCACTTCACCGAAGAACCATCCGTGCCAGCAGTATCTAATTCTGTTCGAGCCAACTCGCGCACAATTGTTAACGAATTAGACAAAGCAGTACGGCCGTCTTGCTGCATCGCAACCGCTTCAATACCGCTTTGTACACCATCTTCTAATTGCAAAGTAGAGCGTGTCCAATTAAGAGCGTTTTGCCATGTATCAAGCATGTTCACAAATTTGTCGAGGCACTTGTTGGTGGTAGTGGAAGAAACAAGACCAGCTTTGGCGCTAGAGAACGCGATGTTCTGGCGGACTTTGAGATATTCCTTCTCTTTTGCTGTTTCATTTTCCATTGCCTCGTTCAAGATGACGCCTTGCTGTTCGTAAGCCGCACCAAACGCCCACAAGTCACTGGCACGTTGATCTAGTAATTCAATTGCTGCTGCTGCATCTGCGATGGTGACAGACCATTCATCTACAAGTGCAGACACTCGAGCACCACGTCGTGACTCTTGCAAGTTCTTGTCCGTTGTAGACAGAGTTGCGTACATCGCTGTCACAGCAACAATGGAGGTGGTGAGTACCGCGACAGAGTTGCTGACAATGAGGTCCCACTTCAGGAACTTAAACACTCGACGCCACGTACGCTTTTCCACGAGTTCGGACGACGAATCGCTCGGTGAATCTTCAGTAGGAAAATCTGGTGGCAGTGATGTATCGGACATGTCCCGATAATACCGAAATCTTTTCAAGCGAATCTAAATTCACTGAATTGAATGCAATTGGCGCGCTCGGCAGGACTTGAACCTACAACCTTCTGATCCGTAGTCA
>SXGQ01010789.1_pt1 | contig 16853 bp, 29 predicted proteins | sample 3178371 | NCBI WGS metagenome assembly SXGQ01 (sample SAMN11356859, study PRJNA531348) | freshwater metagenome | isolation source: freshwater sample F1-20 | place: China: Fuxian Lake, Yuxi | collected 2017-12-25
CTTACCCTACCGGGAATGTTTCCGCCCCCTTTTGGGTCTGGGATGCCTTCGCGATTTTTCTTTGCTTCTCAGCCGCGTGGGAAACTTTGTTGGAACACTTCTTGGAGCAATACTTCGATTTGCCTACCCGTGGGTTACTGCAACCGCTCCAACAACACTTCTCGGGTTCCCGAATCTTGGCCTCAAGTTTTTGCATCCTGATCCGTAAGCGCCGGGCGGCTTCCCTTTCCCGCTTTCTTTGCTTGGGGTCGATCTTTGGGGCTTCTTGGGGAGCCTCGGAAACTTTCAAAGGGGCGGGACCCGAAAGCGGCTCTTTCGGGTTTGCTTGAAGTTTGGCTTCAAGAGTTTCCGCTCGAAGAACCGAAACTTGCAAACGCAAAGAAGCCTCTCTGCCCTTTGCTTCCAAGAGCCTACGTGCTTCCTGTTGACGCAGGGTTTCCGTAAGGGATTGTCTTTGCATTTCGGTTTGCTTCTCCCCTACCCAATCAAGGGCTTTTTGCCCGTAAAGCCTCTGGCCGCACATCATACAAGAAAACTCAACCCCATCTGGAAATTTTCCCCAGATGGGAGTGGTGTTGGTAAACGAAGTGTTTTGGCTTCCACACTTGGGGCAAGGGGTGCGATCTACCATCGATTTTTCCTCATTGGATGAACCCCATAGCCCGCTGATGTTCGCACCAGCGAGAAGTCACCAGACCCTCCCACTCGTGGTCGCAGTCGCAACACTTCAGCGTCGCCCGGGAGTTCATGTCCCGGGTGTCGGGGTCGTGCACGGACTTAGTGTCCACGTCGAGAGAGCCGCACTCTGGGCAGGAAAGCAGACGTTCGGACATTACAATGTCTCACCGTTTACGGAGGTTGCGCGAGTCTATTACTACCTTCCACTCCACCACGCATCCAGGTTCTGGAACTGCGGGTAAGTACCCGATGGAGGAGGATGAACCAACCCAAGCGTTGACGTCCGGGTCTTTCATCATCTCCCGGAAGTGTTCAAGTGCGATGTCCCTGGCTTCCCCCGGCTCGCATAGCACTTCGTAGGACACAATCATGTCCGACGTCTCGACCTGCACGTGGTACAGCGTCATCTTTGTCGGGTCGTCCCAAGGGTGGACGGATTCAGGATTCGACATCAGTGCCCCATACGCCGTTTCGCAGAGATGCGTCCGTCATGGCCGTGTAGACTCGGGTGCCATCTTCAGTGGCCCCGGCGCAGCCCCGGTCATCCAAGGTGAAGTTGTCCCCCGCTTTGATTGCGGACATGGCTACTTCCAACTTGGTGCCGTCGGGCAGAACCTTCTTGACTACTCGGCTGTTTAAGGATGCGGAGGGGTACACGTGGCCCAGGGCGCACTTGTCGTTGCCGTTCGGGCGGCGCTCCCGACTGACGCCGGGAGATCCGCACCTGGGGCAAGTACCGTAGGGAGACGCGTCCATTCTCAATCCTTGGGTTAGCGGGCAGTACCTGGGTCCGGTCACGCCTTGGGCCGATACCCGACGAGATCGAACATGGACGGATCCAACACGGAGCCATCGGGGGCAGTCACGAACGCCAGGCGGGCGCACGTCTCGAGAAGGTCCAGGGCTGTTTCAGCCTGTTGCTTGTACTCGAAGTTTGCCCCGTGTGCATTGGCGCGAAGTTCAAGGGTGTAAAGCGCATCCCGAATCCCGCCGACGCCCGACACGACCACGCGGGTCCCCATCGGCAGGGCAAGGGCGGCACGCTCGACATCCCCGCCTTCGAGGAACCGACGGTACAGGTCGTGCGACCGGCGGAGGAGGTCGGGGGTGCGGGCGATGCCGATCTCAGACTTCGGCTCGTAGCGCCGGTCCAGGGTGATTCCACCGTCGGAACAAACAACGCCAAGGTGCCACGGGTACAGGGTGCGGTGCCGGTGCCAGTCACGGGCAACAGCGAGGGAGCACTCGATGCGAACGCGGACGCGCGAATGGCGATTGAACCACGGGTCGACGTAAGACCGCTTGCGGGTGCGGGTGTACGGGTGGACGTTCTCGTCCTCCTTCCAGTCGAGGACGCGGAGGTTCACGTCGACGCCCGACGGGTGCCGTGCCCCCCGCACGGGTCGGAGGATGCCCGCGAGGTGACCGGGAAGGTCGCGGTCGCCCTCGACGACGGCCTCACGCAGCCCGTACCCGGCGATGCCGGGGGAGGCGGCACGGTACGCCGCCTCGATTTCCCTCCACACGGGCGTCGGGCCGGCGGGGGCGCGGTTGACGTGCTGCGCGTCGCGGATGGTACGGGCACGCTCGCGGACGTTGGACGCGAACGCGGCACCCGTGGCGAACGTGCCGGGCAGTGCCCACCGGGCACGGTCCAGGGCGGGGCGGAAAGGCTCCTTGTCCCCGATGCCCAGGGCGGCGCGGTTCTCGGGGTCGGACAGGTGCCTCTGCCACCAGGCGACTTCGGCTTCGTAAACCTCAAGCCACTCTCGGTGTAGGTACTGAAGGAGGGGGTGCGGAATAGTTACATCCTGTTTTGGCCCCACGACGATCTCGTCGCCGACACGGATAACACCGCCGCCCTGAACGGCTGGCACGTCACACTCGCGGGCCATCGGCCAGTCGGTGCGGCGGACGGCGCGGGTCGAGAACTCCTGCCCGGCGACCAGAGGCGAGTCGAACAGGAGCCACGCGGTGAACCACGAGATGCCCTCGACGCCGACGGTCGGGCTGCCCGTGAGTTCCATCACGGATGAATGTCCGTACTGGCCGACGAACTGGTCGAAGAACCCCTGAACCTTCGGGTGCAGAGGGTAGGTGGTGAGGGCGTCTTCGTCACCCGCCGCCTCGAGGACCTCGGCATACCGCTGCTTCATCCCGCCGACGGGGGACCGAGACACCATCGCGGCGAGCATCGCCCGCACCTCAGGGGTCAGGCGGTGGTCGAGAACGATGGTCCCGGGGGAAGGTTCGCGAAGGTACTTGAAAGTCACGCAGAGTCTCCAAGCAAAGAAAACACGTCAAAATCGATTACGGGTTCCGCTTCCTGCGGGGCTTGCCTGCCTTCGATTCTTGCGGTTGCCAACTCAAGGTAATCGGGGTTCAGGTCAACCCCGATGTAATTGCGACCCTCTTGGAGAGCGACCATTCCAGTCGTCGCAGAACCGGAGAACGGGTCAAGCACCGTCCCCCCAAAGGGACACCCCGCAAGGATAATCCTCCGTACAAGTTCGGGAGGCCAAGCGGCGAAATGCCCGCCGGAGTAACGGGCGGTCGGGATAGTCCAAACAGAGCGAAGGTTTCGGAACCCATCCCCAGGAGGTGTTCTTCCTGAGAACTTGGCTTCCCCCAGTACGGATTTCTTTCTTCCCCCAATTGGGGGCATACTTGCCCAGGACCCAGTGACCGCTTTCTCTTTCGAGGATTCAAGGTCGTAGAAATACTTTCCGTTGCCATCTGGGTGGGACAGCAAGAAAAGGTATTCGTGAGATCTTGTCGGGCGGTCAGAAACGCTCTCCGGAATAGGGTTGGGCTTGGCCCATACGATGTCTTGTCGAAGAATCCACCCTTCTTTCTGGAGTGCAAAAACCAACTTCCAAGGAAGGCCGAGCAAGTTTTTAGACTTTGCCCCCACGTCAGAAGAATCCCCGAGGTTTACCCAGAGAGTCCCTTCAGGCTTTAGTACGCGCCGAACCTCCCGAAAAACTTCTACCAGTGCGGAAAGGTATTGTTCGGGCGAATCCTCAAGGCCGATTTGACCTTCCGCCCCGTAATCCCTATGTCCCCAGTAAGGGGGCGAAGTACAGACTAAATCCAAGGATGCCGAGGGCAGAGACTTCAAAGTTTCCCGGACGTCTTTTCCGTAGTAGAGGGTCGCGCTCGGACGATAGTCCCCGATTCCTGGGCGCAGAATGACGGGAATCATTTAAGGAAGTCTCTGAGCAGGGGCTCGATCGGGTTTAGGATTTCCTTAGATACAGAATACCGTTCCCCGGAAGGCCAAGCTCGCGACAGGCAAAACCACTTCTTGCCCGTATTGGGATGATCTTCAGGAAGACCTGGCCAGTTTACCTGGGTCAAGATTACATGGTAAACCCGAAGCCCCGGAAAGTCCTTTTGCAAGGAATCTTCTCGGGCTACGAACTCCTTCTCCCAGGTTTTCCTCGACCAGCCCATTTGAGTTTTGCATTCGATTACAGCAAGGGGTTGGTTCCCTTCCCAGATAGAAACATCCGGGCGTAAGGTCCCCCGCTTTTTGCAGAGCTTCTCTTCAGAGAGCACCCTTAGTTGCGGGTTTCCTGAGCGGCCCGCAATGGCCGCTGCAACAAAGCTCGTAACGGTTTCGGTAAAGAAGTCCGCCCCGTCGTTAGAGACTCTCTTGTGGATAGTGCTTTTGACACGATCCTGTAGGTTGTAGTAAGCCTGCAACCTACGAAGGATGCCCCGGGTAATCGGGAAACTCGGGTCTTCCAGGTTCAAGCGGCCAGACTTCGCGAGGGCTTCTTGAGCCCTCGCGAAAGAAGATCCTGCTAACTCCAGGGCTTCCCGGTAGGGGTCCGGGATTTCTTCGATCGCTTGCGCTCGGGGCTCTTCTAAGGTTGGTTCTTCTAAGGTCGGCTCGTCCGCCTCGCCATTACCGGCCCGAAAGTCGCAAGTTTCAAGAGACTCGACTTTGTCCTTGGGCAGGATAGGGGAAAAGTAAGCGCAAGAATTCTGAAAGTCTTCCTGGACGGCGGGGGACCAGTAAGACCCCTTTTTATTTGGGGTAAAACAAGAAACGCTTTGCCGGGGGGACCAAACACAACGAAAACGGTAGCACTTGGACCTAATCGGGCAAGTTTGGTTTACGCAAGCAGTAATGTCAGGCATCAGCAAACCTCTGCGTAGGTTTACCGTTTGCGTAACTCTGCAAGGCGCCCCCTAAAGAGGGGCGAGGTCTTTCTTGCGTTCTTTCCGAAGAGGGGGTTCCCCGACGAACACCCGGACTTTGTTGTTGGTACTCAGGACTATCTGACGGACCCTTTCCCGGGTAATCCCCCAACGGGAGGCTATTTTCTGCAAAGTCTCCCCCTCTAAAGCCCAGGACCAATAGATCTCCCGGTCCCTTTCGGGGAGATCTTTGATGGCTTCTTCCAAAACATGGACCAGCTGGCTCTTCTGAAGAGTTTCCTCTAAGGGTTCTCGACTTTCGTCTGGCAGGTTGTCCCCAAAAGTTACTTCTGAATCTTCAAACGCGCACTCATCGACGGACTCGACCCGGGGGAGGGTCTTCAGTAAGTTCAGAAACTTCTGGGTAAAGCCTGTTTTCTGGAGTATCTCTTCGTCCGTGATGTTGGGATATTCCCGGTAAATCCGATTCAGGCGGATTTTGAGGGGGGCCACTTGACCGGGCAGGCGGATCTCATCATTGTTGTAAGTGTACCTGAGGATTGTTTGCCGAATCCACCAAGAAGCGTAGGTCGAGAACCTAAAGCCCTTTTCGGGGTCGTACTTTTCGATCGCCCGCATAAGGCCGATCGAGCCCTCTTGGATTAGATCTACCTGAGGGCTTCCAGACTTGCCAAGTTTCCGGGCGATAAGGATCACCAGCCTCATGTTTCTTAGGAAGAACTCTTCCTTGGCCAGGCGGGCTTGTTCCCCTGAGCCTTTGGTCTTACAGGCCAGGAGGTACTCTTCCTCTTTGGTCAAGACTTTGTGCTTGGCGGCTTCTTTCAGGTAGAAAGAGATATCCAAGTTGTAGTCTGTTTCCGGCCGGATGGGTTTATCCTTGGGGCTCAATTTCTCTCCGGACAAGGATCAAGGTGACAGATCCTTGACGGCTTTGGCTTTGGATTTCACCCCGAATATTCGCATCCCAAACATCCCCCGTCAGAACCGTGCAAACCCTCAGTGCGCGGTTGGCCTGGTAGTAAGCCCGTGAGAGAGAATCCCCCGTACAAGAAGAAGAAACCCGGATCTGGATTTGAGCCGGGTCTTTGTAGGTTAGGGAGGCTTCCAAGCCTTCCCTAACCAGAGCCAAAAGGATTTCTTCCAACTTTGGGTTCATGTCTTTCCGGGGGCGGAGTTACCCAGATTTCAAGATAGTCTACCTAAAGCGGTTTACTTCAAGTATTGGTAGAGCCTCGGCGCCCTTAGTATCCGGACTCGTCCTTACCCGCCAGGACCAAGTCCAAGGCCAGCACTACTTCTTGCGGGGTCAGGCAAACTTGCTCCCCCGCTTCATCCAGGGCCTCGTGAATCGTCCAGGTTTCCCGGAAAGTCAGGGCTACCGTAAGGTCTTGCTCGGGGCGGGAAACCGTGACCACTGCGAAATCAGTGTCTTCCAAGGGGAATTTCCTTCCTTAGGTCTTAGGTTTATCTGTTGGGAAAGAGGGCTTTCCTCATCTTGGTCGTGGACAGGTGGTCGTAAACCTCCCACCAAGAATGCACCCGCTTGGTGCCGGCAGGGGTACTTGCCCGGTTGTAAGGGCGGTCCCAAAGAATCCCGATGCCTTGTTTGTGGGTTTCCGCCCAGGTTTGCACGTTCTCGAGTTTGTCGTCGATAAGAACGTCCCCCCAAACATGAGACTTGTCGTGCGTAAACACGACGTCTTCTTCGGAAGCCCCAAAATGGGTCTCAAGCCATTCGAGCCTTTCAAGGTGCCAGTGGGGGGCTCCTTTGAGGGGAGCGGTTACCCAAACCACTTTGCCGATAGTGGAGAGCTTCCGGTAAGCCTCAACGGCTTCCGGATAAGGGGGGATGCTTGCGCACCACCCCGAGTCTTTCCAAATCTTCAAGCAGATCTCACGGGTACTTTCCGAAAAGTGATCCAGGATCTGCCAAGAAGTAATGGCTTGTTCGCCGCCCTCGGGAGCAAGTTCTCCGAGAACTGTTAGGGTGTGCCCGGTAAAATCTGCGAACACGCCGTCCACATCGCAAAGAATCCTCACTGCTTCCCCCTCCGAGACTCGAAGCCCCTGTACGCTTGGGCTACGGCTCCAGCAAGATCTTCCAAAGACCCGTCATTGATGAGAGTCTGGCTTGCAAAAACCAAGTCCACAGAAGTTTCCGAAGAGTGCTCATCCGTTGGGGCGCCCAAGCTCGGACGTACCACTTTCCAAACTTCGCCCCCTGCTGCCAAAATGGCTTCGGCTTCGTTGGGAAAACGGACGTCAGTAATGACCCACCCTTCGGGAGGGTCCCCCACTTGTCGGACGAACTCTTGGGTGGAGTCATTGCGCCACTGAAATCCGCGCCCCTCATTCGCAGAGCGGATGTTGTCCAGGGTGTGCTTGATCCAAGTGTCAGGGCGAATGTTGCGCCCGACTTCCGTCCCAAGAAGCTGCATAATCTTGCGCGGGGACAAGTCCCAACGCAGATCGACCGCTTCCTTTTCCGGGCCGTCGCCGTAACACTGAACCCAAGAAAGCCCGAACACGTCCATCGCGACGCGCTTGACGGGGTCGGCGAAAGCGGTGGGCATAAACCCATAGTGTTCCTGAAGGATCTTCCCTACGGAATCTTTGCCGTGCCGCTTTCGTCCGCAAATGCCGATAACCCTGTTCACCTAAGACCTCGCCATGATCAGACGGAAACCTTCCTGGCCCGGATTGGGGGGAGACTTTTCGATAGTTTCCCACATGCCACGAAGGGTTTCTTCCGGAACCTTACGGTCCTGAGACCGGAGAGCATTGCGCTCCAGGCAAACTTCCAGGGGGGTCCGGACCCAAACCACTTCCGGATAGTACCCTGCGTCCTCCGCAAGACGAAGGTAAGGGGCCCGGACTTTCCAGTCCTTGAAAACCGCGTCAAAGAACAAGATCCCCGGCTTCTGGTTCTTCTCCAGCCAAGTGCTCTTGCCCGAACCCGGGGCACCCATGAGGAGAACCACTCGGTCGAACTCCCCCGAAGCCAGGGCGGCTTTGAACTTCTGGGTTGACTCTTCCCAAGCCTGGGCCACCCGCTCTTTGGTCCAGTGGTACTGGCCTTCGGGAGTCATCAAAAAGTGGTCAGGGGAGATAATCAAGGGAAACTCCTTCTTTACACCAAGATTACGGTCTTGAAGGGGGTCCGGAAACCGGAGTTCGGCTCTTGCGATCTTGTTGGATTATTCCCCAAAGAGCCTGCTGCTGCTCTTGCGCATACTTTCGGGCTTTGGGTCCGCGACCGTTGTATCTCCGGAACATCTCAAACTTGCTCTCCCCCCTTTCGAGAAGGGTGGAAAGAATCCAAGCACTCGCCCGAAGATTGGTCCGGGGGTCCCAGAGTTCCTGGGAACGGTTTAGGATCTTCTGCTTCTTGAGGTCCGAGACCCAATACTTGGGTAAAATCTGGGTAAGGCCGATTTCACCGACCGCCCCATAAGCCCAAGGGTCACACCCCGATTCCCGGTGCACGGTAACAGCCAGGATCCGGGGGTCTAAACCGAACTCTTGGGCGGACTCGAGCACCAACTCTGTTAGGTTTTCCGGAGGCTTGAACTTGCATTCCTCTTGCCAAGATGGGGGCAAGAGATCTTTCGGGGGAACGACTTCTTGGGCGTGGCTTTCCCCCTCACCCAAGGAGTACAAGACCTGCAAGAAAAACGCCCCGGAAAAGACACTTGCCACCGCTACCCGGACCAAGTTGGGCGGGGCCATTAGCGGCGGCGGGGGCTACGGCAAGGACGGCACCAAGACTGGTTGGTGACGACGTCTTCTCCCCCAGGCCCCGCGTTCTTGAAGGTCCGCAAGCCAAAATCGTCGAGAGGCTTGGAGACTTCGCAGTGGGGGCAAGTCCTATACACCTTGCCCCAGGGGTCCGTCTCACCAAGAATCTTTACGAGAGGTCTCATTTGGCAGTCCTTTCTTTTTAGGGGTTGGGAGTTTGGGGTGCGGGCGGGGTTGCCCGCAACTCAGTTACGGTTTCTTGACTATGCTAAGGTTGTCTTAGACGTGACGACCTTTACGTCATATTTGTGGAGGTGAGTATGTGGAACCCAAACAAGGCCATGATTGCAAGAGTAGCTCGGACTTACGAGAAGAAAGAAGCTTTCAACAAAGTAAGCCTAAGACTGCGTCAACTTCAGCACTTCTTGTCTGCAGGAAAGCAGTTTGGAGTTCTTTCTGCTTACGGTCCTAAGTCCAAATCTGAAAACCAAGCCCGGAACGGCATCCTGATTGGGGAGCTTCAGAAAAGGGGCTACAGCTTCCACCCCCTAAAGGGGTCTTGGGAAGGCACTGCCGAGAAGTCTGTGTTTGTCCCGAACATGGCTTTCACAGACTTGGTCGAGTTGGGTAGAATGTTCGCCCAAGATTCGGTTATCTACAAAGACCCTTCCGGGGTAGTCGGCATGTACTTCTTGAAGGAAGGCAAAGTTACTTTTGCCGCAGATGAGAAAGCCTCTATCGCGGTAGAGATGGCTGTGGGGGATACCCTATACTCTAAAGCCCGTGGTATCTCTTTCGAGTTTGGGTTTATGTGGGGCCAACACCAGCCTTGGAATGGAACTACCCCCTACACCATGCGCGGTTTGACCCGCGCTTTGGAGCAGGAAGTTTAGTTTTCGTCCGAGTTTTCGGACGAGGAAAAGCTCAGGGCCAAAGCCAAGGGAGCCGTGGGGTCATCCAAATCTACGGCTATTTTCTGCCCTGCGGGCCGATAAGAGAGCTTCTGGCCCCCTCGGGCAGAAAGATTCTGCCAGCGCGTAGCTGGGTCCCGGCCGACCTTCCAAGGCATGTCGGGCTTTTCTTGCCGGGCCTTTTCCGCAACGCGGGCTTTTCGCTCCCGCTTGCGAGATTCGCGGCTCATTTGCGAATCCGCCCGGCAAGCAATGCCTGCTCTCGGCGCTCCCAGAGCGTGAAAATCACTGTTGTGACTGCCCAAACCGCAATCAGCCCGGTCAGCCAGAAAAGGCCCCCATTCGGGGACCAGTCCTTCGGGTAGTTGTAGATCATGACACAGGCGTCGAAGATGGAATGAAGGGTCTGCATGACTTGCTCCTGTTTGGGTTCTGGGTTTGGGTTTAGAACGGTCAGACCGGGCAGGCGAACTCGGCGGGGGCGTGCGCCGCCCACAGGGCGCGCACCGTCTCCACCGGCAGACGCGCCGCGATGGCGGTGATCTCCCGCATGTGGCGCTCGCCCGCGCTCACCGCGCCGTAGGAGTCCGACATCATGTGCCACCAGTCGTGGCGGCGGAGTTCGCGCTCGAGGTGGGCGGGGGCGTCGTTGCGGAGGGCGACCTCCGCCGCCTCCGCCGTGGTGCGGGCGTCCAGGGCCGCGCGGAGCGCGTCGGCGAGGGTCGCGCCCTTCGCCTCGTGCTTGGAGTTGAGGTCACCGCGCACCGTGACGCTCCACCCGCCCGTGCGGCGGTCGCGCCACCCGAGGCCAACCACCTGGTCGACCGCGAGGGCCGACAGCTTTTTCTCGTCGGAGCGGAGAGTGTAGTCCAGCTCGACGGTCGTGCCGTCGGCGAGGACCACCGCCCCGTAGGGGGTGTAGAGGGTCTGCTTGGCCGAGGAGGGGCGCCGGGCATCCTGCCCGGCGGACTGGAAACAGTAGCGGGCATCGGCGATGGGGCGGAACATAGAGCCTCCCGTTAGGGCGTTAGATATCTGCGGGTGAAGGCCAACCGACCCTCACCCCTTACACTAACATTACGGTGCAGAGGTCCTGCGGGAAACCCGCCTAAGCGGAAACCGTGAGGTCCTGGTACTTGGGGTTGATGTCTGCCCAGAAAGGACCGGAGGGGCTCAGCTGAGCGGGAACCGCGACGTTGTGTTCCGCTTCCAAGCGCCGGAGCCGCTCGAACGCTCCCGCGAACCCCGAAGGCCCCTCGAAAAGAGCCAGGGCTTCCTTGATGCCTTCCTTGAGGTCCCGCTGGATCTTGCGGTCGATGTCGTTTTCCGGGGAGAAGTCCACGCCCAGGGACTGGGAGATCTCCTTGGTGCCCTCTTCGGAGTAAGCCCAATCCCAGTGTTGGAGCTCCGAAAGAAGCCGGTCTTCGGGCGTCCCCGAGAGAATGAACTCCCGGGCGTCGACGTAATCCCGACGGAGGTTGTTCATGACACTCTCCCGGTACTTTTCGGAGAAGTTGGGGAAGTCCCGCAAAGAACGGGCGGACTTTTCGAGCCAAAGATCCAGGCAACGCATTACCTACTCCAAGAATACAGTTTGAGTTTACTTGACGCTGAGTTTACTTGACGCTGAGTTTACTTGACGCGGGCCCACATGTCCTGAAGGCTCACCACTTCGGTGCCGAGCTCCCGCGCCTTGGTGGCTTTCGAAGAAGCCGAACCCGTGTCCTTGCACACCAGGATGGAAAGGCCCCGGCTAACACCGGACTTGATCTCGCCGCCCTGGGCGACGATCTCGGCTTCCAGAGCGGCATCCCGGACGCCCGTAAAGCACACCAAGACCCCCTTCATCTTAGAACCCTTCGGGTTCTTGACTTCGGGCTTCTTGATCGTCACCCCCGCAGCCAGGAGATCCAGGATGGCCGGCTTCTTAACCTCGAAGCCTTTCTTGAAAGCCACGGCTTTGGTAAGGCCAAAGCCGTCGACCGAAGCAAGGTCGTTGACGGTAGCGGAGTCGAGTTTCTCGAGAGAGTCAAAGCCCGCTTTGACCAGCATCTCGACCATACGTCGCCCGCAAAGGTCAATCCCCAGAGAACCCACCAGGACTTCCAGCGGCATCTCCTTGGTGGCGTGGAGGCTCTCGTAAGCTCGCTTCGCGGCCCCGCCGACCCGACGGCCATCCATCTCCAGGGCCGCACGCTGGTTCTCAGTAACCCGGTACAAGTCACCGAGGGACTCGATCAGTCCCGCATCGATGGCAGCTTGGGCCATCTCCCCACCAAAGTGGAGAACCCCAGTCTTTCCGAGCCAGCGGGTCACCCCGCCCAGAATTTGGGCCGGGCAATCCTGGTTCGTGCAAAGAAGGTACTCCCCCTTCATCGAAAGGGTGGAAGCGCAAGCCGGGCACTGCGTGGGGGGAACAAAGTATTCCATGGTGTCCTCTTAAGTGTCAGGGCGTTACCCCCACATTACGGTCATGGGGGCCAACGGGAAACCTAAATCTCGATTTCCTTGGCGCGCTCCTGCTCCCGGGCGATTGCTTCCCTAATCCGGACCCAGTCTTCCTTGTGGATCAGGTTGAAACTGTGGAAAATCGGGTAGCCGTTAATGGAGCGGGGGAAGGTATCCTTCATGTTCCCCATAATGACGCCGATGTCCTGCGTCCACTCCGCGTAGAGGGCCTTCGACTTCTCGACCCAATCGGCTTTGAGGGCTTCCCGCTCCCGCACGGCTTCCTCATGCTGGGCGAGAGAACTTTCCCATTCCTTGAGAGCCCTCTCGTAAAGGGCGTCCACTTCTTTCCGATTCTTGCTGTCCTGATCGAGAAGATCCATCCAGCGCATGGAAGCCTCTTCCCAATCTCGAATTTTCTTCTCGTTCTCTTCCCGGACTTGAGCGAGAAGTCCCCCCCACTCTTCTTCCGGGATGTAACCCCACTCGATGCCTGCCCGAACTTTCTCTGGGAGTTTTGCAAGCACGGGCTTTGGGGGAGGGTCACCGGCTTTATCCTGATAGCCGGGGTGTTGGGGCTTTGGAGGTTCCCCTTCCAGGGCTTCCGGGGGAAACTCCGAACCCAGAACTTCGATGAGGATTTCCTTTGGGGGTCGAAGGGCCCCCAAAGGAATCGGCATAAACACCATCCCGATGAGGTCCGGAGAAACCTCGTCCGAGAACATGATCTCGTTTGCAAGACGCAAACGGACAATGTTACGCATCTCGTCTTTCGAGAGACGGGGGATTTCGCATTTATGGCCCATGATCAGTCGCTCTTTGCTGTGAGGTTGCCTAATCCCGTTTGAACAGGGCTTTGAAGTAAGCCCTCGCGGAAGACCGCTTGTTGAGGGGGTGGTCATCGCTCCACTCCCCGATGTCTTGGGTTTGAATCTCCTCCACGTTTGGGGAGATGCAGCGGTTCGGGTACTTTGTACCTTCGAGGATCGCCCGAACACCTTCGGCGCCGACCCCGTCGAAGTCGATGATGGAAATCACAATACGGTGAACTTTCATGTTCCATCCCTATGCGTCGTAAGAGATGTCGAGAGAGAGGTTGGCCTCGACAAACGGGATCACGTCGTTGCGGCGCGAAACCAGAATATCGCAGCCCTTGTACAAACGCATCTTGTTGAGACGGGCCACGTTGTGAAGCGAAGCCTGCGAAACCTGGGCCCCCGCAAGGGTTACCGTATCGAAAATCGCCACCGGCGTGATGCGGCCGGAGTTGCCGACTTGCCACACGACGTCCCGGAGAATCGTCTTCTTCTGGTCGTGCGGGAACTTGAGGGCAACTGCACCCTTGGGGTTGAGCCCGTTGGGGGTAGCCCCAAGCGCGATCCGATCTTTGGTCCCGTCGATTTCAATGACCAGGCCGTCGATGTCGTAAGGGGCCTTTTCCCGAAGGTCTGCGACGTAGTCCTTGTAGACCTGAACGGCAGAAAGGGAGGTTACCACCTTGCCAAAGGGGGTCTGGAAACCCTGCCCGGCGAGCCAGAGGAACTCGTCCTCCCGAGAAGCCAACTTTACCTGGCCGTCGGGGAAAGTGATGTTGTACGCAAGCACCGTGAGGTGGCGGCACTTCTGCCACCCAGTCTGGCGCTTGCTGGTGCCCGAAGCGGTGTTGCGGGGGTTCGACTCGCCCGGGAAGAACTTGGCAAAGTCCTCCTTGGTGCAGACGATTTCGCCCCGGATATGCACTTCATCCTGACAGGGGATAGAGTTCGGAACGCCCTTCATCACCCGGACGTTGCGGGTGATATCCTCACCCTCCGTGCCGTCACCCCGAGTAGCGGCACGCACCAGAGTGCCCTCCCGGTAAGTGAGGAGGATCGAGATGCCGTCAAGCTTCTCGCTCAAGAAAAGCGAGTTCGGCTTGTTCTGGGCCCAGGCTAAGAACTCGGGCTCATTCTGAGCCTTCTCCAGAGAGCCCATCGGGTGGGGGTGCTGGACCTTGGGCCACCCGGAATCCACCGGAGCCCCGATCTTCGCGAAGATCGGGTTGTGGGGGTCGATCTTGCGGAGCTTGGCTTCGATGGTGTCGAAGTCGGCGTCGCTCATGATGGGCGAGCCGTTGTAGTAGGCGGCAGAAGCAGCTTCGAGCTGCTTGGCGAGAGTGTCAGGAGTCATGGTTTCTCCAGAAGGAAAGTTAGAAGGTCGGCCCTTACCCGAACATTACGGTCTTGAGGGGGACCGGGAAACCTTGACCTGATAAAAACAGTCAAGTCCTTAGAAAGTCCGGCGTAGAGGACTTCCTAAGGACTTGACTTGAGGACTTGTTAGTTCAGAATTTCTTGGTAGGGCCTGGGACGCAGGACTTGCAAGTTCTCTGCCAAGTAAGCAAGCAACTCTGAGGGGAGAGTTTCTTTGAGAGACCTACCCAGAAGGTAGATCAAAGTTTCACGGCCCCCCGGCAAAGTCAGGTTTCGTTGCTTAACCCAAAGTTCGGCTGAAACCATAACCCACCCCCTATAAAGGTAAACCTTTTTGGGGTGAGTAGTAAAGTCAGTTCTTGGATTTGGTTGCTTTCTTTTTGACTTTGTGGGCTTTGCGGATTTGAATGATGTTTGCCCTAAGTCCTTTCAGTTGGCGCTCTACGATTTGAAAGTTTTTACGGATCCGGACGCCCGCAATATGGGAACCCCAAACCCCAGAGTCAACCTTATCTGCATCTTTCTGGCAGTCCGCCAGGATCAAGATAAGGGCGGCGATGTGCTGTGAAGTTTTCATGCCAGTCTCCAGTATTGGGTTAGAGTTCCCGGTTAGTGGTATTCCTCGGGGGACCCTACCAGGTTAGAGAACCTTCCCGAAAAAGTGTTCGACACGACCGGCTCTTGATCTACTGTACCGGCTTCCGTAATCGGCGCTGTCGCGATCAAATGCAAGTCCGGACCTTCGATGGTTACCATAAGCACTTCGAAGCGGTCTGCTTGTTGAGAAGGGGGCCCATTTGAAGAGGCGGAACACCAAGCTTCCCCCACGCTAAGGACGTAAACAGCTCCAGACTTAGACGCTAAGCCTTGAACGAAATCCGCCAGTTCTTGCTTGGAAATACCTGCTACTGCGGGGACTTCTCTCACACTGCCGTCCGGGTACACCAACAAGAAAGAAAGGGGGATCTCTTTCCTGAAAGATTGACGGAAAGAGATGCATGCCTTTACCGTAGTGTCGAAGATTTTTCTCGCGATCTTCGCATCCATGGGACGTTACCTCTTACTTCTTGTCTTTTTGGGGAACGGGCCTTCCCGTAAGGTCGTCTTCGGGCCTCACGTAATCTTCCAAGCCGAAATGTCGAAGTATGTCGTTCGCAAGAGCCCTTAAGTGAAGGGCGATATGCAAAACTTCCCAGTCCGTTTCCGGGGGCCGCAACTCAGGGTCTTCTATGCCTCGGCGTAACTTCTCGAGATCTCGAATAGCCAAGTTGAAAGCGAAAGTTTCCCGGCCCCAAAGGGCTTCGACATAAGCAACCATGTCGTCCGAGAACTCTTTGGCGTTCCGAACCCGGTGCTCATCTAAGTTGTAGAGGTTGTCGGGATCCAAGATACGCCCTGTTTAAGGTTTCTTCGGGTTCTTCAAGGCTTCTTGTGAAATCTTTTTGACGCGGGCTTCCCCCGCCCGAAGTTTCAGCAGCAAAGCTTTGTTGGCTTCCGAGAGTTTGGTGTTGCCCAGAAGGGTGATGTCACCTGTATCCCGGTCCAACCAACGGGAAGTAAGTCCGACTGCCCCCGGCTTGTACATCTTGACGACTTTGGGGTCCATAGCCCGGATAGCGATAGACCAGACCATGGAAAGGTTGGTCCCCGCTCCAACCATCAGGGGTTGGTTGTTGTAGTAAGTGCTCTGACGCTCCCGGAAAAGTAGCAAGCCCGACCCGGTGCGGAGTTCCAAATCGAAGTAAGAAACCGGCATGGGTACAGCGGGGGCCGAAAAGGTGATCTGGATCGGGACGTCCAGACGCAAATCCCCGAAAGAAGCGGAGACCCCCTTTACAAAGCCCCAACCTACGATGAACACGTCCAAGTCTTTGGTTTGAACCAAGCGCGAAAGGACTTCTTGTTCATCTTCGGACATCGGCGTGTAAAGGCTTCTTTTGTTGCCTCCACCGAAAGCGTTTTTGTCAGACATTGCTCCCCCCTACGCAGACCCAACAAGCTCTGCTCTTGCCTTTGAGGTTACCGTATGTAAACTCTACGGCAGCCCCAGGCAAAGGTATCCCAAAGAACATCAAGTCCGTTCTGTGGAAAAATACTTCTTCCAAGGCGCTGGGGTCTCGGATAAATCCCCACCCCTTATCAGGATCGTACGCTACCACAAAGCCCTCAGACCTAATAGGAGGGTTGACCCTAAACACTTGAGGAGCAAAAAGGCCCCGGGAACCTTTCGTCGTGTCCGGCACCAAGACTTGCTCCCCCGGCACGGGACCTACTTGTCCGGGAAGTGTTCGGATAAAGTCCCGAACATGAAAAAACACTTTGACTTCTGGAGTCTGGGTAGACCCACAGAAGCCAAAGTGTTTGTTCTGAAGAAACTCGGAGACGACCCAAGTCATGCCGAGGGGGCTGCTTTCCGAGACTCAAACAAAGCAAGAGTCCCCTTCCGGTTCTTGTGGGCTTTCTCCCAATCGATCAGAGCGTCGATCTGAGAATCCCAAGAACCAGTGGAAACCTCGGCATTTATTTCGCCTGCGGTCTTTGACAAGAGGCTCTCAATAGAAAGCCCGGGGGCGGGCTCAGCCTGAACTTCCTGGGCCGGCTCAGCCTGAACTTCGGGCTGAACTTCGGGCTGAACTTCGGGCTCAGCCTGAACTTCGGGCTCAGCCTGAACTTCGGGCTCAGCCTGAACTTCGGGCTCAGCCTGAACTTCGGGGGC
>SXGQ01004144.1_pt1 | contig 16852 bp, 15 predicted proteins | sample 3178371 | NCBI WGS metagenome assembly SXGQ01 (sample SAMN11356859, study PRJNA531348) | freshwater metagenome | isolation source: freshwater sample F1-20 | place: China: Fuxian Lake, Yuxi | collected 2017-12-25
AAGATTTAAATTAGTAAATGTTCTGCCAGAAGCAGTATTACCCCAATTTGTACCACCATTTTGATGTGACAACCACCAAATGTATCTAGAACGAGCGTTGATTATATTTTTGTAGTAGCTACTGTTTCCACTTTCATCTTTTGCATCAGATGCTTTTGAAACGAATCCAAATTTTTCAACAACAGTATTTGCGGTACCGGTAAATGAACCATCTTCGTCAACTACAATTACATGCAATTCATCACCTACGCCACCAACATTTGCTGCATAAACTGATGTGCTTGGACTAGATTCAAATTGATCAAAATACTTCCAATAACGAGTAATTGATTGTCCAGCAGAATATGAAACTGTGGTTGCACTTTGAATAATGACTGCGTTTGCGTTTGCTGAATCTACGACAAAAACATTTGCACCACCATCAAGAGAGATGTAATCACCTTTTGTTAGATATGGTTGCAAATTAGATGTTGGTCCAGAAACTGGATTGTAATTAATAACTGTAGCGCCAGAAGAAATTGCATTTCCTATGGCAGCATAAGCTGAAGTTAAGTTTTGTGCATATGCATTTGCGCTTGGACAAATAGAAACTGCTAGAGAGTTACCTAGTGCGCCGGCCCAACGAGCCGCCCAAGTACCATAAGTTGTAGCACCGTTTGAGTGATTATCGAGATAATCGTCTTCATTTTCAATTAAAACACCACCGCCAGTTGCAGTCGCATTTAATGATGATTGAGTGTTAGCCGCACGAACGACTTTAAGATTGTTAGAATATGCAAGGAAGTTTGCGGCAGAAAACCAGTATTCATAATTATCGTCATCTGGTTTACCAAAAGTATCGGCAAGGCGAACCTCATCGGTTATGGTAACGACAGTATTTGCTGGTCCCCAATTGAACACACCGGCAAATGCGCCAGTAGTAGTTGCAACTGAAGGAACTGCTGTAGTCAAATCTATTTCTGATACATTGATCCCTGGAGATAGTTGAAATGCCATTGGATTTCTCCTTTAGTTATAGGAATGATTTTTCTTTTTATGCTTTATTTATGTTTTTAAAATGTTGTGGATATATACCCACGGCTGCCCACAGAACTCCAGAAATCACCGTCCTCTGGCTGTAAATGTTCCGTTTTACCATCATCAATAAAACCTACCGGAACAAGATCATCTTCGATCATATTATTTTCTTGCGCCAATATCTTACGAATATCAGTATTTGTAGCTTCTTTGAAAAAGGCTTGAGCAGTTAACCACGAAAATGACACTAAACCCATAACCAAATCATCATTATTACCTTCTTCAGCTTTGTAAGTATCTTTGTCTCTGACAAATGTGTTCATTTCAGCAATTGTATCAAAGTCATTGATAACTAACTTATTGTTTTCTACTAGTGTTTTAAGGTTTGCACATCCAATCTTTTTAACTGATTTTGTCATTTTGACACCAAAAGATACCGAACGTTTAAATCCACCAGAGATACTTTGACCTTTGATGTGGTGATGTTCGGTCTTATAGATGTTTTCATATTCTAAATCATAATGTAAAATATCAACAACTTGTTGTCCAATACTGTTGGTTTCGACTAGAACAAATGCTTCATTGTATTTTACGGCAATACTGTATACTACAGTTGGCAATAAAAGCAATGCAATCTTATTGTTTCTATACTTAGCAACTTGTTTATATGGGGTTGTTGTTACATCGACCACATTGATTGTTGAATAGTCATGTCCAACACCTTCTGATGGATCAACCGTGGCAATATAAAAATGTCCTGGTTGCGGTTGTTCGTAGATTGAAAATCCATCGTAAGTTTCGATTGGATCATGAAATGCAAGAGAGCGCAGTTTTGTACCAGAAATAAGTGTAGCTGAAGACCCAATAAATTCTGTTTCAAATTCTTGTCTGAATTGTTCTTCGGAAGTATTGCGAATCGTTTCTTCTTTCCATTTCTCATCACGACCGGGTACCATTGACCAATGAACTTCAATTGGCTTGTATGTTGATCTTCCTTCAATAGCATCAGTCCACATTTTATAGAACATGTTTAATCCATTTGGTGTAGAAACAATAATAACTTTTGTCGTTTTACCAGATGAAATAACAGGGTATGTTGATGTGAAGAAATCGTTCGCCATATTATGTGGCACGAAAGCAAATTCATCAAGAAACACTAAATTGTATGTTCCACCACGAACACCAGCCGCAGATGTTGCATAAGCATAAATCTTTGAACCGTTTTCTAATTCAATGTTTCTTTTGTTCCAAACGATGATGCCTTGTTGCAACCACTTTGGTAAATATTCATAAGCCTTTTGGATACGACTTAAAATCTCTTGTGCAAGTTGACCTTTGTTAGCAAGAATGGCAATGTTATAATCTTCTTGAAATAATACACACCAAAGCATGTAGCCTACTGTGGTTGTTGTTTTACCAACCTGACGAGGCATTTTACATATCGAAAAGCGATTATTATGAAACTCATTTACCATACTTTCCTGAAATGACCACATGTCAAATGGGACAAGACCTTTGTCCACATTGACAATTTTTACATATGTTTTGATGAAGTATACAGGATCAACCAAGCATTTTTGTATTTCGAGTGCCTGGTCTTGGGTAAACGATATCGCTTCGCCGACACGCTTTAGTTTTGGATTACCAAGATAACCGTCCATTACTTAGTTAGGCTTGTAAGCATCCATGCATGTTTTTGATGTGCGTCAAGTCTCTCTTGTAGATAGTTAGAAATTGCTGGCTCACCGGCTTCTTCAGCAATGTCAATACCATCACGCAAAAGACCAATGACAAGTTCATTGTCTGCTTTGAGTTTATTCAACATTTGCAAAGCAATTGGCACATTTACTTCATCATCAATTTCAGACAATTCACTGTATCTAACGAAAGAACCTGGTGTATATGCACCGAGCATACGAATCTTTTCGGCAGTAGTATCTACTGAACCATATACTTCTTCGTATAGATTGCCTAGAAATTCGTGATACTGAGCAAAATCAGATCCCTCTACGTTCCAGTGATAGTTGTGTGCTTTAAGATAAAAGGCAAAACTAGTTGCCAATATTCTTTTGAGTTGTAGAATCAATTGTTCCATTTTACTTATTTTCCTTAATAAATTTGACAAGATCGGTTGTTGAGCCTACGAAAACTGCTTTATCGACATTGATGTTTTGAGTTTCATTTTTCAACTCTGGCTTCAAATCTCTCTTGCGTTTTTGTAATTCTAGCAAATCTTTATTTAGATCGGCGAGATTTTTGAAGAATCCGGCTGCTACTTCATAAGCTCTGGGGTGTTCTGATTCTTTAGCGACTTTAAGTAAATCAGTAAATGCATCATTACCTTTTTCAATAAGACCTTTAATGTTGGTTCTTGCAAATTCTGCATCAGATTCTACTTCGTCTGTAGTGACGATTTCATTTTTTTGTACAACTTGAGGCAAATTATCTTTACTTTGAACATCTTCAATGTCTAATATTTTTGATAAATTCTCACCTAATTTTTTCATAATGTATCTGGCCATTCATTAAAAATTTCTTCAAATCCATAATCTGAATCTATATTTGCTGTAGCAGGATCAGGTCTTACTATTACTGTTGCTATTTTAGTTGATGTTGTTTCTAAAGTAGAAATTGTATATTCTGCATTTGACATGTCACCAACTATAATATCATTTACACTTAATGGTGATGTTAAATTACTTACAATCAAAATTCCGTTGTTTGTATTGCTAAAATATTTAACGGTTCCTGTAATATTTTTTCCAGTAACACGAATGGTTTCCGTGTCTTTTAGTATGCCATGACCATTGGCAAAGTCAACATAGACTTTTTGTTCACCATCAAGTTCTGTACTAATAAAGAAATTGGTATTTGCACTCTTAATTATATCGCCGCCAGTTTTGAGTGCAGGAAATATCCAACTCTTGACAGTAAATGTTAATGTCCAAACAATCATACGAGTTGTCATGCCGTCACCTTCATAGTCAATTTCAGGTGATACTGAGTTGAGAATAATTGGCATGTCATATTTTTGATTCATTGTTGGAATCAAATCAACAGTCACCGTAAAATCTGGTGTGAAAAATGGCAGTATTTGCTCAAGAATTTGTGCGCCATCTTCTGTATTTCTCACATATATCGAAAGCGTAAAATCAAAATTATATGGTACAGGTGCGTATTGCGTATTCAATGTTTTATTTGCAGCCAACGAAAAATTCTGAATCGTTGACATTTGTTTCCTAGATGGATCATAGGTAATTCCATCCATTTCAAATCCCATTCTAGGCAATTTTACATTGATTGATTTTGTTTGTGTTGGATCGGTAGTTATAAATTGAATGAATTTTTCTTTTGGGGCATATGCAAGAGGTACTTTTATTCTTTCATATTCTGTAGTTTGTGCTTTATTGTAACGAATCATGTAGATATCGTTGAACAATGTTCCAAAAGCAACAACAATTTTACGAATTGTTCGATTATAAAAATGTGCATTACCGAGCATTATGGCTCTCCAAACGGATTAACTTCCGTAAAGTCAATGATGCCATCAGATTCAGTTTCAATTCTAGTATTATCGGCAATGTCTTCAAAAATAGTATTGAGTGGCGTAGAATCATCAACTAATGTTATAAGTGTATTTGCGCCACTTGCCGCACCACGAACATAACCATTTGCAAAATTACCTTTTACCCTCATGATGTAAAGATTTGTATTTGCCTGATTATGAACAATTGCTTGTGCAGTTGCATTAGCTAATGTATTATCAGGACTTTGAAATACAATTTCGTCATTTACATACTGTTGAACAGGAAATTGTAAATTCAATAAAGTTCTTTGATATGAATCACGAATTGAATCGTCAACTTCTGATACACCAGTTGAAACAACTTCTTCAGAGAATACAAACTGTTTGAGTTTTAATGCATACAGATATACATTACCACCACGACCACGACCCAATGTGTAGTACATAGCCTGATCATTTTCATGCTCAACAAAAGTAATCTCAAAAAAGTTTCTCATCATTGGCAAATAAACTAAATCACCCTCTCTTGGGCGCTCTAAATTCAATGCCTTTGTAGCATATTTAAATCTGCGACGAGAAACAAGCATTGAAATTTCATCACGAATCTCAAGACCAAATTTAGAAATAAAATCTTGTTCACCGTCCATACCTGAAACATTTTCAAGATACATTTCAAGTGCACATGCTTTTTTGTAAGTTTTAAGAACATCTTCACCATACAAATAATCTATAGAATCACGACTCTCTCTGGGAAGATAATACACATCCATACCATATATTTGCATAGCCTCAATAACCAAATCTTCAACAAGTTGTTGTTCACTTGTTATTTGACTGGTTGGAAAATTATTAAAATATACATTCGTTGCCATCTGTTATCCAACCATAATTTCTGGTGGAAGAACATTCATAATTTCCATATCTTCTTCTATTTTGGAAATTTCTTCCACCGCTTCATCCCAAATTTCTTTACCATTAAGAGTAACGCCACCAGGCATTTGTATACCACCAAACTTTTTCAAGTTTTCGCCCCATTGTTTTTTGATAAGTGCTGTTGCGTATTTTTTCAAAGTTCTATCGTTCCAAACTTGACTGTTACCCGAAATGGTCATAGTTTGACCCGTAGCGGTTGCATTATATGGTCCTGCAATCTCCATCGTTGTATCTGATGTGATTTTATTGATTCTGCGAGTTTCAGTATTAATTGTAACATAATCACCTTCAACAAAATCACCAGAGAATGTGGTCCCTGTACCGACTACTGTGTTTGATGATGAAGATACATTTGCAGTACCTCTTGCAGTAAATGTATCTGGGCTTAACTTTCTATAACATTCGACAACCACATATTCGCCAGGATCAATATCTCTTGCCCAATCTATGTCAAGAAACATCTTATCTTGTTTACGATTGAATCTGAATTGAGGTTGGCCAGAGAAAAGAAGATTGAGTGTTGCGATATGTTGCATGGTGATTTCATATGACACATAACTTACAGAAGTAAAGTCATACAAATCGTGCAAACGAAGTTGATATCTCAAGTCAAACATGTTGACTGAAGAATTTGAATCATCAAACGGAAATACTCTTGTGACAAAAGTTACAGCATCAGGAACATAAATCCAACCTCTGGCAATGTCTTCTGCGGTAACTTGATGTTTCATAAAGAGTTTTTCAGTGCCATCAAAATGATAGTCCTGAAAATACTGCAAAGCATCGTCAATTCGGTCATCCACTTGATCATCATCGACATTTATATCGATGACAGGAAAACCTAATTTTCTAAGACAATATGTTTTAAATTGCGCTCTAGTTGCTGGTGCTGCCATAACTTGTTCCTAGGTGTTGATTCACCTATTTATAACAACACGAAAATTGAAGGCAATTATTCAGCTTCTAGAATCTCTTTAATGCGAGCTTTTAGGGTTTCGTCTGTCCATGTACCACGAACAGCAAGATATGCATCGCCTTCCCAAGCAGTCAAAGTTCTTAGTACTGGTGGCTCTGTGGAAAATAAAATTGTTGCATCGACAGAATTTTGGCGACCTCTGCCATTATTTTCACCATATCCATAATTTTCTTGAACATCGATAAGATCGAATGTGGTTGCAGTGACTGCGGCAACTGCTGGTGCAACAACGACTGATTTACTTAGTGTAACTGACATTTATTTCTCCTAAAATATCTATTTATTTAATCTATTCGGCTCCAAACTCTCTCATGAATCCAATATAATATTGTATTTACTATCATTTGAACAAAAGCAATACCAGAACTTAATCCTAGGCTACCTGTAAGAAAATATGCAATAGTAAAAGTGCTGGTACTGCCGGTTATTCGCCAAGTCAAAGTCTTTATTAGACTTCGCTTATTACTGTCTCTCACTTCAGACCCATTTCCTTACGAATTTTTGTGGCTGAAATTGAGTGTGTTGCATCATCAAAAACTTCTTGTTCAATTTTGTAGCCAACATCACGACCATATGTAATATTTACGATATTAGGAACAACTTGAATTTCATATTGACCTTGAAAAAGTGGGTCTAAATCACGGCGAATATAGTTTTTGACCTGTTCAATCGCAAAAGGATTGCTACCTTGCCAACCTTGACAATCACGAATTTGAATGACAACCTGACCAGTTTTAACAATCGCTCTTTCGAACAATTTACGATGACCGGCGTGCCATGGTTGCCAACGACCTAACATTTGCACAGTTTCTTTCTGCCAATCAAAAGTTGGTCTGCGGCGATTGTCAAGAATGTGCATACCAACAAACTCAGCCCACTTTTCTGCATTTTGTTCTGTGATTCTGAAGTCATACACTTCTGGAGGAACAAAAGCCTTGTTGGTGTCTTCGTATCGACCAGCATCAATAGTATCCATCCAAATGGTCCAGTCGGCTTTAAAGTTATTACGCATTTCGGGTAAAGGTGCAACGAAATCGCAAATAACAAAATTGCCTGTACATTTCAATGCGAATTCCAACATTCTAAGACTTTGACGAATGCGACCCTCTTTACTAAAATCCCAATCATTGAATTTTCTTCGAACATCGTCTGCATTGAACCAATCAACTTTGGCTTTCCAATATGTTGGAGGCAGTTCTAAATGCATCATAACTTCTGTAGGCATATGCTCTACTCTTGAATAGTCTTCAAGATATTTTTTAAGTCTTTCTGCAAAATAAGTTTTACCTGCACCTGGCAGTCCCATAATCAAAATTTTCGTTGGCATTTTACTTCTCCATTATTCGTAAAGTGATTTAACTTCGTCTGTTGTATTTTCCAATGGCAACTCTGCTTGTGCTGTTTGTGATTCTTCTTGTGCTGGTGGAAAAACTGTTGACGCAAAATCAACTGCATACAAGTTATCAGTCAATTGTGCACATGTTGAGTTTGGATTTAGCCAAACATCATAATTCATTTCTTTAATTTTATTGCAAATAACAATACTATCACTTAATGCTTGTCCATCTTTAACTTGATATTCAAACACATTTTTAACTTCATTACCGGTATTGTTTGTAATTGATGGGCTGCTATCAAGCAATTCATCAACAACACGCTTGCTAAGTTTTAAGAATCCGAGACTTGCATACTTTGTCTTGATAAGACCTTCATCGTTTCTTTCAATATTTTCAACATCCAAATCAAGATCGAAAACTACATTACCAAGAACTTTTTTGACTACTGGCAACGCAACAACTTCTTCTTTACTGATTAAATTTTGAACGAAAGAAACTGCATCCCATGCAAGATCATGTCCAACAAACACGGCTGAATGATAATCTTGTCCGTTTAAATTATTGAGTAATTCATTTTTTGCCATCGAAGGATTGTCGATTCCTCCAATCAAAACAGGAACAACTTTAATGCCATTCAACATAGCAAATCGAATAGTAGTAGCTAAACTATTTACATATGAAGTTTTGACTTCATTTGTTGGAGTGTATGTTAAAACATAAACTGTTTTGAAATCTGGTTGAGCAGTGCCTTGCTGTTCAGATTGAGTTGTTTCTTCTTTTACTGTAGCATCAGTAACTTCTTCTGTACTTCTATTGCTTTTCATTTTATATCCTTAATATAAATTTTTAAACTGATTGAGATAATCAATACCACTACCAATTCGCTTGTTTTGGGGTTGACGATTTTTAAAATTTGAATTATACCATTTCAAAAAATCGCCTTTGTATTTTTTACCACCAACATGATTGCAGGTTATTTTAGGATCAAGATAGACTTTAAATCCACCCTCATCAGTCAATCGTCTACAAACATATATATCTTCGCTTATCATAGCGCCATTTTTAACTCTTACGTCAAAAATCCAACGGCGTTCTTTGACTTCTTCACCAGGTCCTTCTGGATATTCTGTATATGGTTCGCTGTTGTCCCAAAGCCATTGACACGCTTTTCGACTGAATCTCAAAAACCCTGTACCTAATCCATTGACTTCGTAGAGACCATGTGGACCAGGTTTCATATCACCAAAATTGCCAACGTACATTTCTTTTTGGTCGCCTTTTTTAGGATAAGTACCACCAACTACATCTACTGGATAATTCAGTAAATCAAAGAACCATTTTGGTTCCCATTCAATGTCAGTATCAATCCACATTAGATCATCACAATCTTGCTGTAGTGCTAAAAATACTGTGTCGTTTCTGCATCGCTGTATGAGCGCATCGTAACTGACCCAAATTGGTATGATATCAACATTGATGTTGTGTCTAAATGCATACTTGACCGTATTGATCAAACTATTCACATACCAAACATCAATCGAACCATCATAAGATGGCGATCCTACTAAAACTTTTCTTGGTTTATCTGTTTGCAAGTTCACTTAACAAATCTCTCCATTGCGGAATTCTGTTTTGCCATGACCAAAAATTGTTGAAAAACATTGATTGTCTTTCATGAATTGGATCATCATGACGATAATTATCAATAATTCTATCTAATTCTTTTGCGTATCTATCAATTAAAATTTGCCTGTCTGGTGTATATGAAACATATGTTGCCCATTCAGAACAAGTTTCATAAAGCGCACCAAAGTTAGTGACAAGCATTTTACAGCCAGCCGCTCCTGCTTCAAGTGCAGACAAACAACTTGTTTCTTCAAACACGCTTGGATATGTATATATGTGTGCTCTCTGAACGGCTTTTCGAACGCCTTCGTTTGAAGCATAACCCATATAATTTACATTCTTCATTCTTTTCGCTCTGGCAAATAACTCATCATACATGCCTTTTGTCATTTGCTCATAGCCTTTGCCGTATATGATAGTTGAAGAATAAACATCAAGTTCAATATCATCACGATCAAGTTTTTCAAATGCATCAAGAAGAATACCAAGACCACGCCATGGCGTTGATGTATAAATTAATTTGATTTTTTCAGTCTTTTGTTTTGATATAAACTCTACTTTTCGAATTGCGTTTTTAATTACTCTTGATTTACTTTCAGGTATACCAAAAAAGTATCTGAATTTTTCAAACTGCCAATTCGATCCGTAAACAAAATAATCAACTTTATCAACGAATGATTTGTCTTTCATCAGTTGAACATTTTCTTGATCGTAACTTAACTGTTGCCAAAGCACATTTATTTTACCCTCTTGAATGTATTCATGGCGGCAAGTGGATAGCATTAAATTGATATTAGGGTTCCATTCAGCGCCCATTACCGCTTGTAAATTCTCATAAAGAATTTCAGTACCACCCATCGGTCTCATACAACTCTTTCGAAAAGAATATCGGTTTGCAATAATGTTTCGGTTTGATCGTACATGTAACTCATAATATCTTTGATTCGATAATCTTTATTAAACATAAAAGAAATTACATCATCAACTAATGGTGCGCCTGCATTATATTGCTTGACAGAATTTTCTATAATAAAATATTTTGGCTGATATGTTTTTAGAAAATTTTCACCGCCTTTTAAAATGTCCAACTCAGAACCTTGTGTATCCATTTTGACAAGCCCACAATTTTTCCAATTGCCACGAAAGTTAACACGCTTCATTACATCATCAAGTGTTGTTGTTCTTTTTTTAACGATAATAGGATTATTGTAATATGAAGTCAATTCACGATATATTGAACTGCCGGTTGTAATTGAGTTTGTGCCTAAAGTATAGAAGTCAACTTCAACATTTGCCTTTGATGAAAGTAATCCAAATATGGCATCTGGTTGTAAATAGGGTGCTTGTCGTTCATCTGCTTCTAGTTGCCAAGAACGAACATTTGGCCAAACACGGCGAACCATTTGTGTGAATTCGCCACGATATGCGCCAATGTCAAGCAAATTATTGATGTTGACTCCATTGTTTTTTAATACATGAAGTCGCTGTTCAAAACGATCCATTATTCAATCCACTTGACTTGTCGCTTCATGTGATCAAAATTATTCTTCCAAAATGATTGCTCGGAATACATTCTCCATAAATCTTCTGGCAGAATAGGCTTGCGATTAACTGGCGTCACTTTTTTCTTGACTTCATGCAATCCATCCATGCCAAGTTTGTTATCGAAATTAACATACGCAGGATCATAATTGTCTGAAACATTATCAAAGTCGTGATTAAAATAAGGTTCTTCTAAGAATGCATACAACTGGCGCATTGTGTTTTCTGGATTTTTTGTGATGGCATCATAATGAATCACGCAAATCATGTCTTTTTCATTAGAATAAATGGCTTGTTTAGTACAGGCTAATGGCGCATTTACAAAGCCACCAATGTTCATAACTGTGTGTGTTCTTTCATAGACTGAAATCAAATCTTGACCACCATAAACACCCTTGAGTGTAAGTGGATTTTTTTCATTGATTCTTTCAATTGAATCAAGAATCCAAGGTATGTCACGAATACAAAGAATGATTTTTGAGTTTGGCCAGATGTTACGAACCATTGGCGTGTGTGCTGCCCATCCACGATTTGTATTGAAACAAACTTCACGACCATCAGAATAATAGGCTTGAAACATAGCCGCAATGATTTCACGCTTTTTTTCAATCGTGACAAATTCTTCCATGCCTGTTGCACTTTGAATTGTTTGAACGACACCTCTTGCCATGTCAAGCATTGGGTCTGTCATTGATGCGGTGAATCTAGGATTCTGTCTGAGAATCGCAGATAACATTGTTGAGCCTGCTCTCGGCAAGCCAGAAATAAAATGCATTTTTTTCATGTTATTCTTTCACAATTATTTTACCAATGTCTGGTAAATAAAGATAGTTAATATCACTATTCAGTATTGTATTTAGAGCATCTTCAATAGTCTCAACCAATGGGTCTCCAGCAAGATTAAAACTTGTATTGAAAAGAATTGGTACACCAGTCTTCTCATGAAATGCTTTGATGAGATTATAATAATTTTTGTTTTGTTTGGCAGTAACTGTTTGAATTCTACATGTGCCATCAACGTGAGTGATTGCAGGAATTTCACCCAACTTGTTTACATGTACATTAATGGCATACATCATGTGTGGTGTTTCTTTGAGTCCACGCATTTCAAACCATTCGTCTGCATACTCAGCAAGCATTGAACCAGCAAATGGTCTAAACCATTCACGACCTTTGACGCGATTCACTATTTCTTTGCCGTCAGGATTTCTTGGATCAAAAAGAATAGAACGATTGCCTAATGCTCTTGGTCCTGCTTCTGCACGACCTTGAAAGAGTGCAACAATATTTTGATTTAGAATTAATTCTGCTACAACAGCAGGTGTTGTATTGTGCATTTTGAGTTTTGTTTTCTTAATAAGTTCTTCAAGATGACCATACTTTGGTGGAAAACTCAAATACAATGTGTCGAGTTTATCAATCTTTGTTGATTCACTGTGAGAATACCAAGCAAGTTTTGCAAGACCAATTGCAGTTCCACCATCGTGTGAAACAGGATCAACATAGAAATTAATATTTGGAAATCTTTGTTTGTAGTAATAGTTCGCAACACAATTAAGACCAAATCCACCAGCAAGAACAACATTGTTTTCGCCGGACAAATCAATTGCTTTTTGAATCAAATCACCAAGCATTGTCTGTGCTTCATCTTGTACTTTCCATGCAAGATTTTTATCAACATCAGATACTTGTGTGAAGTCTTGATGCCACACTTCTGGATCAAGTGTTCGTTTCAGATATGGAAAACGATTCTCATCAATCAATGCACCAGCAGGATACATCGGTATCAATAGATTCTTGTTACCTTTACCTTCAATAAAGAAATCAGGAATTTTAGAATCGTATTGTCCATATGGCGCAAGACCCATAGTTTTGCCTGCTTCAATAAAACCAAAACCTAGATAGTTTGAAACAGCCTCGTATGCTTTTGTGATTGTGACTGTATTATCAAATTCTTGAACGCCATTGTCATAATAGAAAGCATTGCCATCAGCATATCGTTTGTAGAGTGCTTCAAATGTACCTGGATAATTGCATTTGAAAATAGATTCGGTTTCAAATCCTGCAACACCTTGTTGTTCATTAACTGCAACTTGATGAACAGAACCAGCACCATCTGCAACAACTGCAACTGCGGTTTCAAAACCTGAATTGTAGAAAGCACCTGCGGCATGACCTGCATGGTGCTGATGACCCATGTTTGTTACTTTGACTTGGGGATTAAATTTACGAACAAGTGCAGTATATGCATCTTCGTTTGTCCAAGGTAGTTTCACAAGATCAGGACTTGTTCCACCAATAATAAGTTCATCAATCGAATGTTCTTCTAGAATTTTAATCATACCACGAAATGGATTGCCATCATATTTCATGCGTGACAATCTTTCTTCTTCGCAGTAATAAACTAATTTACCGTCAGAAAGCAATGCTACTGAGCCGTTGTGCCCAGGATTTATAGCCATGATATTATACATAATTACCTTTTCTCAATATCAGCCACTATTGAATCGTATATTTCTTTAACTTCTTTCTCAGAAAAATCCATCAAACTTTCATTAAGTCTATCTGCCATTACAGAATCAAGGCCAGCAATACGAATTGGTGAGTATTTTTTTATGCCTTCTTTTTCTAAAATTTGAAAGTAGTCTGGATATGAAGTATTTATTGGAAATGTAGAACCATAAATGATTGTGCCTTTTGTGCCAACTGCTCTTGCCATATGTTGACCGACTGAATCTACACCAACAAAATAATCAGCCGCTTCAATTAAAGATGCCCACATACGCAGATCGGCATTTGGTACTTTCATTGTAACATTATCATCTGGTATTTGCAACTGCTGTTCGCCAAAGAATACCACATTGTATCTGGCTGATAGTTTTTTGGAAAGAGAAAGAAATGCTGGCACACTTAAACTGCGTGATGATGTGTCAAGAACTTCTTTGTTGTTTGGTGTGGCTTGTGCACCAGAACCAAATGGTTGAAAAATAATAGTCTTGCTTTTCTTGCCAGCAGCCTTTGCTTCTTCAATAGTGTTTCTTGCCCATTGCTTTTCTGCTTTATTGAAAAACATAACAGGCGCACCAAGATCAGAATGATCAATTGTATTGTTGATTTCTTGATCAAATGCTTCAGCAAGAGAAAGTTTTTGATTGAAGTAACCAGGAACACGATATGGTTCTGGGCTGTGAATCACATCTGCTTTTGATATGATGTTATCGAAAAGACCTTTGGTGTCTAAGCTATAGACACGATCTTGAAGTTCTGGTATGCTCCAGAGCAATCCATCCCATGCAGGAATTAAAACATTCCAATCTGCATTTGGATTTAAACGTGCAAATTTAAGAAGGGCAGGAATGGCGGCAATGATTCTTCCTGCGCCGCCATCAATATAAAAAATTTGTTTCATTGTATTATCACCTTAATTACAAAATCAAGTTATCTATTATATATGTCAGGTAATTTTGTTCTGCAACTCCAAAACTTTGGTTTCTAACATTGCTACCTTTTCTTCCAGTTCTTGAACTGCTCTTACCAATACAGGCAATAGTTTACCTGGCGATGCTTCAAGTTTTTCAGGATTTTCTTTTAAAACAAGACCTAACCAATGAGCATTATGTTTTTGTGATGCTTCATCAAGTTCTTGTGCAATAAAACCACCTTCAACTTGTCCAATTTTTTCTCCGGAACGCATGTTCCAAGTAAACTTAACTGGGCGAATTGATTTAATGAAATCCAGTCCAACTGGAATACCTTGAATATTTGTCTTATCACGACAATCAGAAAGTGCAGTAATTGTAGTAACTTGTGCACGAATGGTTGCAATATTTGCATCACCAAGAGTAATTGTGTTATCTGATGTTGCAGTTGCGCCTTGTGCATTGCATCCTAAAAATACATTGTTTACGCCGCCTGTGTTATTACATCCTGCACATAATCCAATTGCAATGTTATTGTGATTTGTGGTATTTTTAAGTGAATTAAAACCAATTGCAATGTTGTAGCACCCGTTGACATTATTATAAAGTGCTGAATTACCAATTGCGTTGTTGTGACTTCCTAAACTATTATAACGAAGTGCACTAACACCAAAAGCATTGTTACTATTACCATAACTGTTTGATCGCATTGCGTAATAACCAACTGCAAAGTTTTGTCCGCCAGCTATATTGAGTCTCATAGCCGCTCGTCCAATTGCTGTGTTATTGCTACCATTACCACAACGAAGTGCACAAAATCCTACTGCAAAGTTGTTGTTGCCTGTTGTGTTGAGTTGTAGTACCTGGCATCCTATTGCAGTATTATTGGTACCTGTGGTATTATTATTAAGCGCATATCGACCAATTGCAGTATTATTGACACCTGTGGCATTGCAACGAAGCGCATAAAAACCAATTGCAACATTGTCAGCGCCTGTGGTGTTAAATTGAAGTGCCCATGAACCAATTGCAACATTGTCATTACCTAATGTATTGCTGCGAAGTGCATTACTACCAATTGCAGTATTGTTAATGCCTATGGTGTTAGCACAAAGCGAATTGATACCAATTGCAGTGTTGTAGCCACCTGTGGTGTTAAAACGAAGTGATCTATAACCAATTGCAACATTACTGATACCTATAGTATTACTGCGAAGCGAATATTGTCCAAATGCAATATTATGACTGCCGGAAGAATTAGAATAAAGCGACAGTCGACCAATTGCAATATTATTACATCCGATGGTATTGGAACGAAGTGCACTAACACCAATCGCAGTATTATAAGAACCTGTGGTGTTATTAAAAAGTGCATCACGACCAATTGCACTATTATTAAATCCTCTGGTATTGCAACGAAGTGCATTATAACCAATTGCAACGTTTTGTTCACCTGTTCTGTTGTAACGAAGTGAGTTGCAACCAATTGCAACATTGTTTAATCCGCCAGTATTAAATCCGAGTGCATAAAAACCAATTGCGGTATTATTATAACCTGTGGTGTTACAACGAAGTGCTCTATCACCAAATGCGGTATTATTACGACCTGTGGTATTTAAAAAAAGTGCACATCGTCCAAATGCATTATTATTATAACCTGTGGTATTGCAACGAAGTGCATTATAACCAATTGCGGTATTATTGGTACCTGTAGTATTGCAACGAAGTGCAAAATAACCTAAAGCCACATTATTATTTGATGTTGTAGCGGCTCTAAGTGCGGAATTACCAATTGCAATATTATTGATGCCTATGGTGTTACTGCAAAGTGTATAATTACCAATTGCAGTATTATTGCAACCCGTAGTGTTGTACTGAAGTGCACCACGACCAATTGCAGTATTATTGATACCTGTGGTATTGCAACGAAGTGTGCCACAACCAAATGCAATGTTATTATTACCTGTGGTATTCAAACGAAGTGCACATAAGCCAATTGCAATATTATTGACACCTGTGGTATTATTACGAAGTGCATAATATCCAATTGCAGTATTATGGATACCTATGGTATTGTTGCCAAGTGCACTTTGACCAATTGCAACATTATGACAACCTGAGGTATTTTTATAAAGCGACTGAAATCCCATCGCAGTATTATGGCTTCCGAATGTTGTATTTGAACTTGCTCGATATCCAATAGAAATGTTATTGGATCCAGTTGTGATTGCGGCACCTGCTTTATATCCTACTGCAAAATTATGACATCCTGTAATATTTGTGCTTCCGGAACATCTACCGAATGAGTTGTTATAAGTTGTAATGTCAGTTTCACCAAACATGATACCACGACATGTTGGCTCAGCACATCTCATCACACTCAAAGGTATGGTTCCTATGCTTATATTTGATGCATTGACGCTATAAAGTCCAACACCATTACCTGATATGATACCACGAACTGTTAAATTTGAAC